>UMFH01021513.1_pt1 | contig 102947 bp, 80 predicted proteins | sample 1964941 | NCBI WGS metagenome assembly UMFH01 (sample SAMEA4836039, study PRJEB28245) | human gut metagenome | biome: gut microbiome; material: fecal sample | place: Denmark | collected 2008
AGGGCAGACGGCAGTCAGTACAGAGTTCGCAGACAGAGGTATATCTGTACAAATAAAGCGATGAAAAGAGGTGCTTGTGACTCACAGTTCAGAACATGGGCAGACGAATTTGATAACTCAACAATGGAGCAGAAGAAAATGATAGCCTGTCAGCTCATAAAAGAAGTGAAAGTATCACGGGGATACGAATTAGAGATTGTCTTCGACCTTAATTATGAGCAGTTTCTATTTCCTCATTGAGAATGATAACTGAAGTATAAAGTTTATTGAAGATAGCCATATATCTCAATCAAAATAAAGCTTATAGAAAATAAATATTTAATTAATTATGATTGCTTCGCAGTTATGCAGTAAGAGCTGATTCCCTGCATATCTGCGAATATTTGCTATTGTAAAAGTAATTCACAATAATTTCTGGATGGTTAAATAAAATATAAATAAATCGTTATATCTGTTGTGATTTTATGTGAAATATGTTATCATATAAATATATCAACCACCAGTGAAAAATGAAGGAAGATGTGTTGTTGTGGATATCATACTTACTGATGATGAACTGAAAAAATGTCTGGAATTTTCAATTAAGTGTGCTGAAAATCAACAGGATATTGAATTTGGACAGTCTGATACAAAACCGCGAGCAGTAGCTGAAATTGGCAGAGATAATTATATTGGGAAAATTGCAGAAGTAGCTTTTGCAAAAATGCTTTATAACGAATTTGGAATTAGTATTGATCTTGATTTTGAGTATTACCCTCGCGGAGAATGGGATGCACAGGATACAATTATCAACGGCTGGAAGATAGATGTTAAGGGAACAAGACAAGGCGGCAGGTGGATGCTTATCGAGTGGAGTAAAATTGATTTTCGCCAGAGAGATAAAGATTTGCCGCACTTGTTTGTTATGGCTTCTGTTTGTTGGGACAGAGATAAAGATGCTCCAACCGGAAAAGTTAAAATGGTCGGCTGTGCATCTATTATGAAATTGAAAAATGATGTTCCTAATACAGAAATTTTGAAAAAGGGTGATCTTCTTCCCAGTACAAGGAATCCTGTGCATTTACAAGCTGATAACTTCGGAATTAAGTTTTCATATTTGGAAAAAGATTGGGAGTTTGTTATTAACTATTTACTGAAAAATAATCCTCCAAAGCTTGATGATTATCCTAATCCATATACAGGAGAAACTTACAGGGAACTTTTTCCTGAAGATTATTAATATATTTTTTTCAGAGGTTATTTATATGATGAGTAAGATAAACATTGATATTATGACAGATAAAGAAAAAACAGCTTTGGTTTGCCTTTATTTTGCACAGCTAAAAAGCAGTGATGATAAATATAAGAAAAACTGTCATTCAAGCCTTCATTTGCTGGCGGATAAATTTGGATATAAATATTCCAATATAAAAAATGATAAGGACGCATATGATGCTCTTTTTGATAACGAAAGGTCAGGATGGCATGATCGCCCATTAGAAAAGAGAAGCAAGTATCTGTTTGATTTTTATGAAACATATAAGTCATATCCTTTAGAAGCTATTGAAGATGCGGCCAATAGAATTATTGCTGAAGCAAAAAAAGATGACGCTCTCTATTTCAGCATAAAAACAAAAAATGCTGAAACGGTAGAAGATATACTGTCAAAAAAGAAAAATATCGAGTTCGACGGACTTAATATTTTGCAGGGCTCCATAAAAAAAGGACAGCTTGTATTTGTTGTTTTGGGCGGAGATAAACCCAAATGGGATACTGGACTAATTGGTGTAGGAATAGTTTCTGAAGAACCGTATGATATTGGATATTCAGGGCGAAACTACAAGATAAAGGTCGATATGAAACTATTGCTTAATAAGCCTGTTAAACGTGAAGATTTAGTCCCGTATAAAGATACATATGGAATTATTGGAATTGCACCAATTACTAAATGGGAGCCAAATCAGGCGATTTCTCAGATGACTGAAAGGAATGCAGTTTCACTGATGAGAGCAATGCTTGAAATATGCCCTGAAATTGAGTCCGAATTAGAGGAAATTGTTGATTCTAAAATTATGAGCAGAATAAAAGGCTCAGCAACAATGTTTATTCCTGTAGAAGTTAACTACAAAGAAAATCCTGAAGAAATAATTAAAGAAAAGCTGGAAGACTTTTCATCTGGAGAATTGCACGAAGAGATGGCTGACAAATATACCAGGGAAGATTTTCTTAATGAAGTATTTTTATCAGAAACAGATTATGATACTCTCTGTGAACTTCTGGAAATGAACAAGAATGTAATTTTGCAGGGAGCTCCGGGTGTTGGAAAAACTTTTGCAGCAAAGCGCCTTGCATATTCAATTCTTGGGAGAAAATATGACAGTTGTATTAAGATGGTACAATTTCATCAGAGTTACAGCTATGAAGATTTTATTATGGGATTCAGACCAACAGAGAATGGTTTTGTATTGTCTCCGGGACCATTCTATGATTTTTGTGAAAAGGCACGCAGTGATAAAAGAAAACACTTTTTTATCATTGATGAAATAAACAGAGGAAATCTCAGTAAGATTTTCGGAGAGCTTCTGATGCTTATTGAAGCTGATAAAAGAGGCGAAAAAGTTAATATCCTATATAAAAATAAAGAGTTTGGTATTCCCGAAAATGTTTATATTATCGGAATGATGAATACTGCTGACAGAAGTCTTGCAATAATTGACTATGCTCTTCGCAGACGATTTAGTTTCTTTGAGATGGAACCGGCCTTTGACTCTGAAAAATTTACAGATAAACTTGCAGGCTCGTCTGAAAAGACTGATAAAGTTATAGCTGTAATAAAACAGCTTAATCAGGATATATCTGAAGATGACAGCTTAGGAAAGGGATTTAGGATCGGGCACAGTTATTTTTGCCGTGATAAAGTACTTGATGAAAATATGCTTCGAATGATTATAAAATATGAAATTCTTCCATTGATTAATGAATATTGGTTTGATGAGCCTTCCAAATATGAACAGTGGAGCGAAAGACTGCTTGGTGCATTAAAATGATAAAAGTTCAGAATATATTTTATATGTTGGCATATGCTTTTCAAGTTTTGAATGAAAGAGGCTTCAAGGAGTTTTCCGCTGAAAAATTCGACAATATTCATAATTTGCTTGCTGCTATACTTTCAAGAGGTATTGCAAATCAGGTGAAGAAAGGATTGCACAAAGAATATATTTTTCAACAGGAGCTGATGAGTACTCCTCACGGAAAAATTAACATTTCCCAAACAATAAATCAAAATATAGGAATGAAAAAACTGGTATGTTCATACGACGAGCTTTCAGAAAATACATATGTAAATCAGATTTTAAAATCAACATCTTTGATGCTGATAGGATCCGATGATGTAGATACTGCAATAAAAAAATCATTAAAAAAATCAATGGTATTTTTTTATAATGTTGATGTATTGGCGATTTCCTGCATTAAGTGGGATGCAATTAGATATGACAGAAATAATGCTTCATACAGAATGCTGATTAATATTTGTTACTTAATCATAAAAGGACTTATAATTTCTGAACAGGAGAAAAAAGTAAAATTTCATGACATATTTGATGAACAAAAAATGCATAGACTATATGAGAAATTTATCCTTGAATATTATAGGCGTCACTATCCTTTTTTAAAACCGTCTGCATCATATATTTCCTGGAATGAAGATAATTCTTATATTGAATTTCTGCCGGCGATGAAATCTGATGTTACATTAAAATACAATGGTTATACGCTTATTATTGATGCAAAATTCTATGGAAAAAGTATGCAGACAGGAATGTACGGCAAAAAAACTGTTCGTTCCGAAAATCTTTATCAAATTTATACTTATGTAAAGAATCATGATTATGATAAATCCGGAAAAGTCAGCGGGATGCTTCTTTACGCAAAAACTGAAGAGGAATTTACACCGGATTATCATTATAGTTTTGACGGAAATGCAATCAGCGTTAAGACATTGGATTTAAATGATAAGTTTAATAATATTGCAGGTCAATTAGATGAGATTGTATGTTCATGGCAAAAAGAGTTAACAGGTCTTAAAATATACTGAAAAGGCGATAATATGGATAATCATGATTCAAAGACAAGAAGCTATAATATGTCAAAGATAAGAAGCAGTGATACAAAACCCGAACAAATTGTACGGAAATATTTATTTTCTAAAGGCTTGAGATACAGAAAAAATGTTAGGAATCTTCCTGGCTGTCCTGATATTGTATTAAAAAAGTATAACACTGTTGTTTTTGTAAATGGATGTTTTTGGCATAAGCATGAGGGATGCTCAAAATTTGTGTGGCCGTCTTCAAATGAAAATTACTGGAAAAAGAAAATCCTTGGCAATGTAAAAAGAGACGAAGAAAATTATGCTAAACTTAGAGACTTGGGCTGGAATATTATAACCGTATGGGAATGTGAATTGAAGAAGCCTGTCAGAGAGCAAACATTATCAAATCTATATATAAAAATTATTTCACAAAGGAGAGATTAGAGTGCTTTCAGATAATTTAAGAAGGGGTGTGCTTTTTGCACCTCTGAATATGGATGTTAATCAGCTGTTTATTGTTTCAGGATATGCCACTCCCAATATGGCTTCGTGGTTTATAAAAAATATTGATTTGCCGCCCGAAAAATCTATAGATATTCATCTTATAGTGGGAATGGTGCCATATGACGGATTAAGTGTTTCTGTTCATAACGGATTTAAAGACTTAATGACAGAACCTCTTCCGCCGTCAGTTAATTCTTTTACATGTTCATATATATGTGAGGGACCTCCTGTGCATTCAAAACTATATATTTGGGCTAAAGACGACAATCCTGTTTCTGCTTTTTTAGGTTCTGCCAATTTTACACAGACAGCTTTTGGCAATAACAGACGGGAGATTATGAATATATGTGATCCGAATGAGGCAATGTCATATTTTCGTGCGATAGAAAATAACAGCATTTTCTGTAATCATGCTGAGGTAGAAGAATACATAATTTTACATCCGACACACCCTATTTTAGATAATGAAAACCATCCTCTTTCACCGTTTGAAAATTCCGGGTTAGAGTCTGTGACGCTTTCACTGCTTGCAAGGGGAGGAGAAACCGGCGAAAAATCAGGAATAAACTGGGGACAGCGTGATCGAAGAAATCCAAATGAAGCATATATTCCTCTCCCTGCACGAATTGCTAGAAGCGGATTTTTTCCGCTTGAGGAGAGACACTTTACTGTAGTTACTGATGACGGACATATGCTGATATTGCGGGTTGAACAGGAAAACGATAAAGCTATAACTACGCCTTTGAGCAATGCACAGTTAGGTGAATATCTAAGAAATCGAATTGGTGTTCCGAACGGAGCATATGTTTGGAAACAGGATTTGCTTAATTATGGCAGAACGGATGTTACATTTTATAAATTGGATGAAGAACAGTTTTATCTTGACTTCTCAGTGTGAAAAAATGAATAAACTCCAAACGAAAGAAGCACCTCAAATTGTGACCCGACCCCCAAAAGTTAGACCTAAAAAATCTAACTTTGGAGGTCGGTATTTTTATGTCAAAATACAGTTATGAATTCAAGAAGAAGGTAGTAATGGACTACATAAATGGAAAAGGAGGATATAAAAGTTTATGTAAAGAAAATGGGATACCGAGTCAAACAATATTACGAGATTGGATCTCAGCATACAAAGAATTTGGAAACAAAGGATTAATGCGATCAAGAGAAAAGAAAAATTACTCTTTTGAATTTAAGATGCATGTGGTAGAATTATACTTAACAACGGAAGTATCGTATCGAGAACTTGCATTGAGTTTAGGTATCAATAATCCACCAATGATAGCAAAATGGGTAACCGATTACCGTGCAGTTGGACCTGATGCGTTACGACCAAAGAGAAAAGGACGGAAACCCAAAGTGTCTAAACCAAAAAAGATAATACCTAACACAGGAAAAGAAAAAGCTGAATCAGAATATCTGAAACAGCTTGAAGATGAGAATTTAAGATTAAGGATTGAAAATGCGTATTTAAAAGAGCTGAGGAGATTGCGTTTGGAGGAAGAAAAACCTCCGAAAAACAGGCAAGAATAATACACAGTCTCCGAGGAGAATTCAGGCTAAAAGATATTCTTGCCGTAACAGGTTTTCCAAAGTCAACATATATGTATTGGCAAAATAGATTTGAGCGAGAGAACCCGGGTGAAAAATTAGAAAAAGAAATTCTTGATATACGAAAAGTGCATAAAGACTATGGTTATCGCAGAATTTGGGGAGAATTGCGAAACAGAAATATTTTTGTAAACAAGAAAAAAGTTCAAAGAATTGTTCAGAAATTGAACCTGCAAGTAACCTCGTTTACTCATAAAAGCAGAAAATACAGTTCATACAAAGGTAAAGTAGGAAAGATTGCTCCAAACAGGATTAACCGTAGATTTAACACAAGTGTACCGCATCAGAAAATCACAACAGATACAAGTGAATTTAAGTATTATGAGGTTGACAGCAAGGGCAGAATGATAATCAAAAAGCTCTATTTTGATCCATTTATGGATATGTTTAACGGAGAAATTCTGAGTTTTGGCATATCTCAAAAGCCATCTGCCGAGAACATTATGAGTGCATTAGATGAAGCTATTACTATCACTAATGACTGTTCATATCGCAGGACTTTTCACTCTGACAGAGGATGGGCTTATCAGATGAAAGCATATTCACAAAAGCTGAAAGAAAACAGAATATTTCAGAGTATGTCAAGAAAAGGAAATTGTCACGATAACTCTGTTATGGAAAATTTCTTTGGAATATTAAAGCAAGAAATATATTATGGAAAAGTTTATTACAGCTATGAAGAGCTTAAACAAGCAATTATCAAATACATTGATTACTACAACAACAAGAGAATCAAACAAAAACTCGGCTGGTTAAGTCCGGTTGAGTACAGGATTAATGCCTTAGTTGCATAACAAAAGCGTAGCAGCTAAAAGCCACTACGCTTTCAAATCTAACTTTTGGGGGTCACCACATTGAAGTGCTTCTTCTTTTTGTTTATTCATTTATATTTGCTTCAATGCTTTCGTAAGGAATGCCTGCAAAACTGTTCAGTATTGCTTCAAAAATTATTTTTGCGCCTTTGCAGGGAACTGCCATGCCAATTTGCTTTCTTACACTTTCCTTGCTTCCGATGAATTTATATGAATCTTCAAAAGTTTGCAGTCTTGCTCGCTCTCTGTTGGTCAAGGCTCTGGGTTCTTTCCAGTGATAAATATGTGTGCCGCCTCCGCCGCTTCCAGTGACAGTGTAGGAAGGCTTTGTCGGATCAAGACGCTTATATATTTGACTGATTCTTGCACCCCTGACATTAAGCTGAAGCTCTTCCGGAAGATTTGCGGTAAAAGCATTTTCTCCGGGTTTTATGTGTTCCAGCCTTCTGATGACTGTGTCAGATTGTTTTGTTCTTTCGTTGTTAAATGCATCGTCAGGTATAGGAGGGACTTCTATAGCGGTTTTACATGTGTTGTCAATGCCGGAATATGGAGCAGGTGAAGGAACTTTATAGGTAACATTAATGTCATTTCGTATGCCAATAATAATAATTCTGTGTCTGGCCTGCGGTATCCCGTATTCCTCGAATTTATAGAGATGAGGGGTTATCCTATATCCGTTTATTCCGGCATTTCTGAGTTCGTCTAGTATTTTGACGAAAGCTTTGCCGTCATTAGCATTGCGAAGCCCACCTACGTTTTCAGCAAGAAACCACTGAGGGTTAAACAGATTTAGTGCTTTAACTCCGTAAGAGTATAAAGGACCGTAAATTCCGTCCATCCCTTTTTGTTCACCTACGATGCTGTAATCGTTGCAAGGAAAGCCAAAAGCCAGAGCGTCAATTGGTTTTAGCTTGGTCATATCCAGTTTTCTGATATCTTCGTGATAAACTGTTTTTGGAGCTTTCGGACATATATTATATCTATAAGTATCGCATGTATCTTTGTCATAATCGTTGGCCCATTGATGTATAATTGAGAAACTTTTATCTTTTATTTTCGCATTCATTGCTCCCCAGGCAATTCCTCCCGGTCCGCAGAAGAGCTCTCCTAATTTAAATTTCATAACTGTTTCCTTTCAATGCTGCTTTGATATTATGTAATCAATTTGCCCCTGTATATGTTTTTTGTCATCTTCAGTAAGCTTGTCAATCCCATGAAAGACTTGCGGGCAAATATTCAGTGCTTCATAAGTAAGATATCCAGCCTTAATATATAAATCAACAATGCTGATGTCATAAAAATCAGCCAATTGTTTAAGCATCAGGGGAGAAGGTTCCTGATATAGATTATTTTCAAGTTTGCTGAGTCTGGAATCAGTAATTCCTGTTTTTTTATATACGTCATTCAGGCTTAGCTTTTTTTCTTCTCTAATTAGATGCAAATAAGTTCCAAGTGAATCCATCCAATCACCTCATTTATTATTATATCATTATTGCTGCGGTAATGCAAGTGATAATTTAGAAATGCTGCAATATCGCAGCATTTAATTTATATTTCAGCATTAACATAAAATTTATCTTGTAATAAAATGAAAAAAATAATGTAAATTTTAGAGAAAATAAGCAAAAATTATTGAAAATCATCAAAATATGTGGTATAATTTCACGTGAAATCTTTATTATTAATTTACATAATCTTACAAATAAGAGAATTAATAAATAGCAAATAAACTTAATCAGAGTATATTTTTGTGCTATACACTTAGTTAGATTCAAAACCTTTGATAAATAAAAGTATTTCTGAAAAAATAACTTCTAATAAATGTTTAAGAAAATGTTATGAATACACTGGATTTCAAATCAGATTTTCTTTGAATATTACTGATAAAAATATTTAATAAAATGGTTATGCCGTTAAATATGAGCAATTTAAAGAGTTGAATGAGCAATAATATAAAGATTATAATATCGTTTTTATATGGATAGTGAGAATAACTTTAATATATATAATAAGCATTAAAGCAGAACCTTGAAAACTACTCTTATATACAAACTTAAATCGAAAAATGAAGGTGAAACTTGTTTTTTTAATATTGCTAATTCAAGAGAAGTTATTAAGGCGTAAAAATAAATATAAATAAATTCAATTGTAATACAATAAAATGTATGTTATTGTATTAGATTTTTTAGCTTCTTTAGTGTTTGAGCAACCTAAAAACACTAAATCTGTTTTTGAGAATTTACTTAAAAATATTTTTCCAAAGTTTTATTTGTGCGACTGTGATTTTGTTGAGAGCTTGCTGAAAATACCTAAAAGGTATTTAATTGAAGCAGTTAGATATACCTCAAATTATGAAGTGGGAAATTTCGAAAAGCTAAATATGTTTTTGGTCGGTACTTGATGTTTTGCTTATTACCTAATGCTGCATATATCAAAGGAAATACATATAATTCTTTTTGATAATATTGAAAGAATTTTCTTTCACGATAAATTATATAGTAAGGGTTTTATAATTCGAAAAATATGATGTAGCATATTGCATTTTCAACCATAGGAATCGTATTAAACTCAAGTTATTTGAAATGAATCATAGACTTTAGATAAGTATACTTGTAAGGAGGATTCAAATGTTCAGTTCAGCATATTTAGGCAAAAAAAAAAGGATGGAAAGGATTATTACGAATGGGCGTATGTTAGTTGTTCCAGTAGATGATAGTTTAATATTTGGGCCTTTTGAGGGACTTGGTAATTTATCTGATACTATTAATTCTATTGTTGATGCAAAACCAAGTGCAATTCTTGGATATAAAGGCAGTTATTCGCTTTTGTATGGAATGTCAAATGGGGTACAATTTCCTTTTATTATTAATGTTACTGCAAGCACAATTACGGGCAGACATATACAGAAGATTAAGACATGCACTGTATTGGAGGCACTAGTAATGGGGGCCGATTGTGTTGCTGCACATATAAATTTCTCTAGTGACTATGAAAATGATATGATACAGAATCTAGCAGGTATTATATCGGATGCTGATAGGCTAGGTATGCCAACACTTGCAATTGCATATCCGAGAAAAGTGCATAATGATGGTAAGGATGATAATTATGAGATTGAAAAGGAAACAGATATAGAGGCTTATACAAAGCGTGTTTGTCATTGTGTAAGGGTTGCTGTCGAATTAGGGTCAGATATTATAAAAACGCAATACACAGGATCAGCTCAAACGTTTCAAAGAGTTGTTGATTCAGCTTTAGGAAGACCTGTGATTATCGCGGGAGGACCTGTACTCTCAGTTCAAAATTCTTATAGAATAGCGAAAGAAGCAATTGAAGCAGGTGCGGCTGGAATAAGTTATGGGCGTAATGTGTTTAATGCGGAACATATTGAAGCGTATATTGCAGGAATGAAGGCTATAGTCTTTAATGATGTATCTGTAAATGAGGCAATGGATGTTTATATGGGAGTTGTAGAAAATGTCTGATTGGAAAAATATGGAACAATGGGAGATGGTTTTGCCTCCTTCAAGACCTACTGTTGAAGAATTGGATAGAATAGAGAAATATATAGGAAGTTATAGCCGAGCAGAACCAATTGCTATATTGGGTAGTACACCTGAATTCCGGGATTTATTATACAGAATGGGTTTTAAAAAACGTTTTATTTTTGATAAAAGTATAGATTTTTATCAGCGTATGTCCAAGCTATTACCATTACATACAATTGATGGAGAACAATTAATAGTGGGAGAATGGCTTGATACATTACAGAAATTTAAGGGTGAATTTAGAGTTATTCTGTCAGATCTTACGATGGGTAATATTTCTTATAGTGATCGCTATGCATTTTACCAAGCTATAGCAAATGCACTTGTTTTTGAAGGAACATTTATAGATAAAGCACTTGTATTTGATTTTGAAGTACCGACCATAGATGAACTATTTCGCAAATATGAGCAACTTCCCATTAATTTACGCACTATAAATGACTTTTCATCAGAAGTTTTATTTTGTAGTGAACTTGTATATGAGAAAAAGAGAGTCGATAGTACTGAATTATACTGCTTTATTGATAATGGTGAATTTTCTGACAAGATTAAATATTTTTCAAAAGTTGCAAGGATGATTACACCAGAGGGTTTTACTTGGGATTATGGAATTCCTTGGTCGGAATTGTCAAATGTTTATAGTAGTTTTTATAGTGAACAGGTAAGCTATCCAAATGAGGATTCGAAAAGTGCTTATTTTGGACGTACAAAGCAATTTTTTAACATAAAGTAAGGAATATTTTATGTTGACAGAAAATGAGTCTTAATAAGAATTATCGAATTTATGTAGAATAAAGGAAATAAAAAGTAATGAAACAAAATTCTATTCTATCTGTACCTGGGCTTGAAGAGTTTAATATTAGCACAAGGGAAATTTATGAAAAGGCATATGAGATTTCAGGATCCAAATTATCGAATTCCTGTTTCTTGCACCGAATCTGTTGGAATGTATTTTTTAAATATAGATATCAAAGAATAGGCAAAAGTATATGTCTTGTTGCAGATGATAATGAAATTAATCGTGCTCATATAGTGTACCCAATAGGACAATTTAGCAATGAAGAATTGAAAGATATTATATATTTTTGGAGGATACAATTTGAAAAATATAATAAAACTCTACGTATTGAGTTTATTGATGAGATTGGTTTGTCGAGGTTGAGAGATTGTTTGGATGCAGAAGGAATCCAATGGCATCAAGAAAATTGTGATGGATGTTATGATTATATATACAATGTATCTGATTATATTAATTTAAAAGGGAAAAAAAATCGCGGAAAACGACATTTATGGAATCATTATCTTAAGTGTACGAATAGTTATAGATTAGAAAAAATCAGTTCTAAGAATATAAATGTGTGTCAGAAAATTACAAGACTTTGGGAGTTTCAGAAAGGTTTGTCTGAAAAAGAACTAATTAATACGGATCACTATCCGTTGGAGTTCCTGTGGAAGCATATTAATGAAGTTGATAGTTGTAGTTATATTTTGTATTGTGGTGAAATAGCAATTGCATTTTTTATAGCTTCACTTGATCATGGGCAATGTACTTTTCATTTTGCAAAGGCAGATAAAAGATATCCAGAAGCTAACTTTCTATTGCATCAACTATTTTTAAATAGTGATTATGCAAAGGAAATAAAAATTTTGAACTTTGAGGATGATATGGCAGACATAAATATTCGAAAATATAAAAGTAATATAGCAAAAAATAGATTGTTGACAAAATATGCGGTGGAAGTGGTGAGATGAAAAATGGAATGGAGTACATTTTTTGCTAGTTTATTTTCTTCAGTAGGTGGTGCAGTTGGAATATCTATAATTATTTTACGTTTTGCAATGAAACGCACAGAAGGGTATGTTGATAATGTGATACAACATAGATTTGATAAAAAACTTGAAGAGTATAAACAAAAACTTAACAAACAATTTTCTAATTATGAAACTTTTTCGAAGAGATATTATGATTGTATAGAAAATATAGTTAAGCAGTTAATTGAAATAGAGAAATATTTGAATATAACGCAAAACGGTATAAAGAAATGCCTTGATGAGGGATTAACATTGGATTACATTTTTAATCAACAAGATAATTCGAATGCAATTGTGAAACTGAGTGGTATCGTTGAAGAATTAATAGAAGTAGGGGTATCGTGCCGTATTTGTTTGCCGGATCAATTGACAGATGGGATAGAGGTTTTATTGAATAAGATAAATGAATATATAACAGGTATAAAGCAAGAAATGGGAGAAGTGCAGATAAATAGAATAACGAGTGAACGATTGTTGGATTCTGGAAAATCTATTCATAACAATGTAGAATCACTTTCAAAACATATCAAAGAAGAAAGTCTCCGACAATCTGGAGAATTATAAAGGTGGCTCAGAATATGTATGAATTTAAGAAAAAGTGGTACCAACATTTATTAAATAAATATAATGTTTTAAATCCTAGCTTAGTTTATAAAACTGTTGGAAATAGCCGTATTATGTTATCTGATATTTTTATTCAACCGAGCATAGTGCAGGATGCGGTCTATGGAATTGGAAGAGGTATTTCTATGAATTCTGAGGATGGTTTAGAATACAAACATAATAAGTATACAGTAGAAGACATATTGTCTTCTACAAATAGTAACAAACATCTCGTTATTGGATCTCTTGGAAATGGTAAAACTACTTTATTGAATAATATAGTTACAAAAATTGCTGAATATAATTTGTATGGTAAAGAAACAAGAAGTTTGGTGGTAAAGGCTTTTAAGGACAAGCATATTTCCTACATGGCTTTAAAAGAAATCACAAAAGATAAAGAAACTGAAGAAGGATTGTTTTATAATTTTAATTTAAAAGAATGGATTTTTCGCAATTTAAAAAAGGTGCTGAATGTTTTAGAACAGAATGAAATAGATGAGCATTTTGATGAAATTTCAGCAAATGGGATTCTATTGTTAGTAGATGGTCTGGACGAGTTAGATGTTAGTGATAGAAAAGAACTTTTGAACATACTAAATGTATTTTGTGAAAATCCTGATAATGTTGTAATTGCCACAATTCGGAAGGAGGTACTTGTTGAAGAATCATGGATAAACGAGATTTCTGGATTTCAGCAAATTACATTAGCTGAATTTAATCGTAAGCAAGTAGAAGATTACATCATTAAGTGGAAAAAGTATACTAATAATGCAGGACAGAATAATCTTCAAGATGTAGATTTGATTGTTAAAACAATTTTTGAAAACCCTTATCTAAAGGAATTAGCAGCAAACCCATTGTTTTTGACTTTAATGATGCTAATATCAGAAAAAGAAGGTGTTTTTCCAAAAAGTAGAACGAGGGTATACGAGGAAGCAACACAACTGATTATCGGAAGATGGAATGAAGAATCTTTTGAATCACAAGAGGAAACATTAAAAATCAGAGAAGCGTTGGAACAGGCAGCTTATTATGGAATGAATAACCTAATAGGACAAAATAAGCGTTCAGGAGATATTAGTGCTTTTATCAGTGATGCTTTTACAAAATTATTTCCAGAGAAGAAAGTGGCAAAATATATAAAGTCTGTTTCTGAAAAGACAGGTATTATTGTTCAGACAGAGAATTTGAAATATACATTTGCTCTTCAATCGTTTATGGAGTACTTTGCTGCAAGTTATATCTCAAAAAAATTAGATGTTGTTAATTTTATTGAAGAACATAAAGAAAAACTGATTTCTTGGCAAGAGGTAGTTGTTTTTAGTGTCACAAAAATAGCATTAGAATACATAGGAATAGCTACAGCAATTTTATATAAATTAGTTAAAACTGATTATCAATCAAAAAATAAAATTGATCCACAAAAAATTTTAATATCTGGAATAATAACGCAAGAATTATTATCTGAATCGACTGATTATGATGTCACCGTGTTTAAAAAACGAATTATGTCGTGGTTGAAACGTTATGTTTGTGATAGAAAAATAACATATAGACTTCGTTTTGAAATAGGAAATGTTTTAGGCAGGTTAGGGGACGATAGAGCGGGTGTTGGAATTAGAATAATTAATGGTATTAAATACCCTGATATTAAGTGGATACGTATTCCATGTGGAATTTCAGAATTCGGGTCTCCGCAAGGACATATAAATAAAGTGCATTCTGAAAAACTTGATGAGTATTTAATAAGTATGTATCCTATTACTAATGAACAATTCAGTCTTTTTATCGAAAATGGTTATACAATGAAGAAATATTGGACTAACGAAGGATGGGCATGGGTTAATGGAGAGGATGAAATCTACTTCCAAAGAGAAAAGGTAGGAAGATATACAGAAGATAGAAGAAAACAATATGATTTGTGGTTGAAAAGTCGCGGGTTGAAAAGACGAAAAGAACCATTTTGGTGGCATGATTATCCGTGGAATATTTCAAACCGTCCAGTTGTAGGTATAACATGGTATGAAGCAGTTGCATATTGTAATTGGTTGGATATTGAATGTCGTAATCAATTAAAAGATTTTTTGTCAGAGAGTGAAATGACAGATGCAAAGATTTGTTTACCATCATTGGAAGAGTGGGAAAAAGCTGCAAGAGGACCTAATTGCACAAAATATCCTTGGGGGGATAGTCTTGATAAGAAAAAGATACGTGGGAATTTCGATATATGTGATTTGAACGAAACATGTGCGGTAGGTATATTTTCAGAAGGCAAAAGCGGATATGGCTTATATGATATGGCGGGTAATGTGTATGAATGGATATCTACAGGCGTGGTACAGATTGATGAACAAAATTGGGAAAGAAAACCTGAGAATCTAGAAAAGAAGTGCGAACGTCTTGTAAAAGGTGGATCATGGAATCTAGAGTATGAAAGAGCAAAAGCAGCATATGACGAATGGGATTATCCCCTGATTTTTGATCAAAATACAGGATTTCGACCAATTGTTAAACTAAAAAGGAGTAATCATGATAACTGAATTAGTCAAATTTAAAAATCGTTCCGGACTATTTCTTGATGGTCTATATTTTTATAGCCCTATGAATTGTTGTGTTGTGATAAATGTACATGGCAGTTTTGGTAACTTTTATAGCAATGCATTCATTAAAATTATGGCTGAAAGTTATAATAAAAAAGGCATCAATTTTCTTTCGTTTAATTTGACTCAACATGATGGAGTTGCTGAGGCAGTTAGAGAACAAAATAATATCAACAGGTGGGAATATATAGGGTATGCTATATCAGATTATAGTTGCTGTATTGATGATATTGCTGGAGCATATGATTATGTGAAAATTCGTAATAATAACACTATTATTTTACAGGGACATAGTTTGGGGTGTAACAGAATATTATATTATATAAAAGAAACTGGATGTGATTGCCCTATTATACTGTTAAGCCCAACTAACTCATTGGAATTACAACGAAGATGGATATTTCCAGAAAGAATTGAAGAACAAATTTTTAGGCTGACGGAGGATGGATTAAGAAATGAAATAAATTTTAATGAACATGGTGTAAATACATCAAAAAAAGAAATTGACAGAGCAAGAGATGATGCACCTTATATTCCAATATCTGCAAAATCACTTGTTACAATGCTAAAAAATCCATCAATGGATATTGTGCAGATGTTAAATAATGAGAAACCTGTTGATAATTTAGCATTTGTATATATTGGAGGACAAGACGAGTATCAGACAGATTCATTAGAAATATATAGAAATTGTTTTGATAGATATTTTTCACATATTAAATATAAGGTGATAATTGATGGAAATCATTCTTTTATAGGACATGAAGAAGAACTGGCCAATTGTATTGCAGAATGGGTCAATACAATTGATTACGATGGTAGGTACAAATTAAGGAGGCAAGAAAATGCTTAACAAAAAAATAGCTGTTATCACAGGTGGTGGTTCAGGTATGGGACGAAGTGCAGCTTTAGAGCTTGCACGAAATGGGGCAGAGGTGTTTATACTTGGTAGAACGGAAGAAAAACTTATTGATACATTGCGATTAGCGGAGATGGAAAACTTATCTTTACATTATAAAGTGTGTGATATTAGCAATATGGAAGAAGTAAATTCCTTTTATGATGAATTGACTATCAAAAAGATTTGCCCAGATATTGTCGTGAATTGTGCAGGAGTGATTAATATAAAAAATGATGATGGTAGTTTTGATAACGACATTATTTTTAGAGTAAATGTTTTAGGCATGATGAATGTATGCGACGTTGCTATAAAGAATATGGTTTTTAAAAAGAAACAAGGAACAATTATTAATATTGCTTCTATAGCAGGTCATCACGGAAGCAGTGATTTCCCATCATACGCCGCATCAAAGGGCGCAGTCATGTCTTATACAAAATCGTTGGCAATGAAGTATGGGAAGAATGGAATACGGGTAAATTCCATATCTCCAGGGGTTATAGTTACTCCGATGTCTTATATTGAGACACCAAATTTTGATGACTATATACCAGAGTTAATACAAATGCATCCATTGAGAAGGTTGGGAAAACCAGAAGACATTGCAAAAACTATATTATTTTTTGCATCAGATTTATCAGAATTCATTACAGGACAAGATATTGTGGTAGATGGTGGATACACTTTGCGTGAATGAGAGGGATATATTGTGCTTGAACCTTATAGAACAGGATACATACAAGCGGATGATATACATCAGGTATATTACGCATGTTACGGAAAGAAAAGTGGAAAACCCATATTTGTTTTTCATGGTGGTCCAGGTTATGGCTTTTCCTATGATATGCTGGAACCGTTTGATTTAGAGAAATGGAATGTCATAGCGATTGATCAGCGAGGATGTGGTCATTCGTTGCCGATTGGATGCATTGAGAAAAATCGAACAGATTTACTTGTTGAAGACGTTAAGAAAGTTGCTGACTACTTGGATATTTATCGATTTTCTATTAAAGGTGAATCTTGGGGTTCAACATTAGCATTGATTTTTGCAGAAAATTATCCAGAACGTGTTGCGTCAATGATTTTAACAGGTGTGTTTCTTGGAGATAGTAAAGGAACTTTACTTGGACGATATGGAGGCTTTGAAAATTACTATCCAGAGTATTGGGATGAATACATAAAGCTTCTTCCTGAAAATAAACGTGATAGACCATATGAATCATATTATGAGTATTTATTGTACGGAAATGATGAAGAAAAGCAGAAGTATGGTCGTGAATTGATATTTTTAGAATTATTCATGGAAATGACAAAACCCGATGCCAATAGGGCAAATCGGATATGTGATCAATTAGATTGCTATAATATTGCAAAGATTGAGTCCTATTATACTATGAATGATTTTTTTATAGAAGCAGATTATATTGAAAAGTATGTTGATAAAATTATGGATATTCCTATTACAATTGTACAAGGGAGGCACGATTTGATTGTGCCCATTAAATCTGCTTGGAGACTATCACAATTGCTTCCAAAATGTGAACTTTATATATCTGAACTTGATGGTCATAGTGATACATCGGAAATGATAGCGATAAAACTAAAACAAGTTGCAAAACAACATTTGAAATTGTAAAATATTAACAAGCCCATAGTATAGAAAACTTACTGAGCTTATAATATACATTACTATTTCCCTCCACTCGCCAGAGCGCATGACTGTTAATCATGATGTCACTGGTTCGAGCCCAGTTGGGGGAGCCACAACAGAGTAGTCTTTTGACTACTCTGTTTTCTTTTTATCTAAATTAGCTCAATGTCAATAGTTGGGGTAACCCGAAAAATAGAATATATGATAATTACAAGCGGCAGAGAATTATTCTATCGCTTGTTTTTTAATCATATTAAGGTGTAAAAACATTAGTTGACAAAATTAACTTTATGCGTTACTATGAAAATGTAGAAATTGCACAAAGCACAAAAATACAGTTTATAGATAAAGGAGGTAATTAATTATGAAAAAAGCATTTTTATTGTTCCTTATGTTAATAATAGCTTGTTTTATTATCATCGGCTGTAAAGACTCTTCAAATAACACCAATAATTCGAGTAATGCAAATGTTGGAGTGTTAAGAGATTTATCTGTGAATTTGGAAAAGAACTATAGCGTTCCCGATTCTGACAGCAATGTAATTGAACTTGCTTCAACACCTGATGAACTTTATCAAAATGACCTTAAGAAATTAATATCAATATCGGATGATGTGATCCGTGTAACAGTTCAAAATGTGGCTTATACAAGCTATGAAGGCGTTGCTTGGACAAAATTAGATGTCCTGATAACTGATACATTAAAAGGAGATTTAAAAGTCGGAGATGTAATATCAGTATTTAATTTGGGTGGATATATTCCGCTTAGTGAACATATTGAAGGACATAATGATGCGTTTCGATTTAAAAATTTAAGTGCAGAGGAAATTAAAACGACTTTTCTTAAAGAAACAATTGACGGTGAAAAAACGGTTCAAAAGTCGGATGATTTGATACTGTGTTTAGTTCAAACTCCTAAGAATAGTCCGTTGCCGAACGGTGCATATGAAAGAGTTTCTTATACAGGTCAGTTATATGCTGATGGCGACAATAAATTTGTTCAGATGATTACTGACAGTTCCGAAACAACAGAGAAAACATATTCCTATGACGATATCAAGAAAATGACAGAATAGGAAAAGTTATAAAATAAATAGCGATAATCATAGCGTGTAATGGTAGCACTACATCTAATATCAGACCATGTGTTTTCATTGATTCCAATGTTTGTTTGCGAAAATTCTCTATAAAACTATCATTTATTATGAAAATAATTAAACAAGGAGGTGTTTCTATTGAAAAAAGCAATATGTTTTACTTTATGTCTGCTTACTTTTTTCTTTATCAGCGGTTGTAATAGTATGAATTTTTCTAAGAAATCAACCGAAACAGGAACTTATGTCAATGATGAAGTGTCGCTTGAGATAAAGAATGATAGTATTGATAATTCGGGGTTAGTGTTACTGATTTCAAACAAAACAAACACCGATCTTACTTATGATTCAACTTATTATATAGAACAAAAAAAGAATGGAGTTTGGTATTCATCAGATAATGAACAATATTTTAATGCATTAGCGATATTGTTGGAATCAAAGGCTACGAATGAATTTGAAGTGGATTTTGAGACTACTCTTCCGCAAGGGGAATATAGAATAATTAAATCCATAAATATTTCAACTGGAAGCATTCCTTTGATGGTGGATTTCAAAATATCCTAGCATAATGAGAATATCCGGATTGCGATAGTAACAGGCTTAATTTCAATAGTTCTGACAACACGAAAAATAGAATATATGATAATCACAAGCGACAGAAATTATGCTGTCGCTTGTTTGGCTGTTAAAATACAAACTATACTATTTAATTTTGCATTGAATTTAATTGAGAGGTGCTATATAATTAATATCAGAGTAATAAAACATTAAAATTCTGAATTTAAAGGGTGATTATTATGCCGTTGCAGATTGTTCGGAATGATATAACTAAGATGAAATGTGACGCAATTGTTAATGCGGCAAACAATTCGTTGCTTGGCGGAGGCGGTGTTGACGGTGCGATTCACCGTGCGGCGGGGAACGAATTGCTTAATGAATGCAGAAAACTTGGCGGTTGCAGAACGGGTGCGGCGAAAATTACGGGTGCGTACAAACTGCCCTGCAAGTATGTTATTCACACGGTCGGCCCTGTATGGCAAGGCGGAAATTATCATGAGGAAGAACTGCTTTCGTCATGTTATCGTAACTCGTTGCAGCTTGCAAAGACTTATGAATGCGAATCGGTTGCCTTTCCTTTGATTTCATCGGGGGTTTACGGCTATCCGAAAGAACAGGCATTACAGGTGGCAATCAAAGAAATCTGTAAATTTCTTGCAGACAACGATATGCTTGTTTATATTGTTGTGTTTGACAAAGACGGATTTCGTGTCAGCAAAAAGCTTGTTCGTGATATTGCCGAATACATTGACGAACACTATGTTGAAACGCACTATTCCGAAAACCGCAGTCGTGGATTATCCCGTCTTTTAAGACAGCCGGAGACTTATCCAATGCAAACCGCAGCTTTGAATTTAGCTGATGTTGTAAATCAGCTTGATGAAAGCTTTTCTCAGATGCTTTTGCGTAAAATTGACGAAAAAGGTCTTACGGATTCTCAGTGTTATAAAAAGGCGAATGTTGACCGCAAGCTGTTTTCTAAAATAAGAAACAATGTCAACTATAAACCTAAGAAAACTACCGCAATTGCCTTTGCCGTTGCACTTGAACTGTCGCTTGATGAAACTAAAGAAATGCTCCAAAAGGCCGGCTATGCACTTTCGCACTCGAATAAATTTGATGTTATCATTGAATATTTTATTCAAAAGGGCGAGTATGATATTTTTACTGTAAACGAGGCTTTATTTGAATTTGACCAGGTTTTGTTGGGTCAGTAAATGTCGCATTTCAGGCGACCATATGTTATCCCGAAAGTTGTATGATTAAGTCAAGATAAAAAACTTAATTACTTTTGGAGGTAACAACTATGAAAAACAACATTACAGAATTGGTATTCATTCTTGACAGAAGCGGTTCAATGTCAGGACTTGAACAGGACACAATCGGCGGATTTAATTCGCTCATTGAAAAGCAACGCAGACAGAACGGCAAGTGCTATGTTTCAACCGTATTGTTTGATCACGAAACCGAGGTTCTTCACGACAGGGTTGAATTGTCTGAAATTTCAAAAATGACTGAAAACGATTATACGGTTCGTGGTTCAACTGCACTCATTGACGCTATCGGCGGTGCAATTCATCACATTGGCAACATCCATAAGTATGCAAGAGAAGAAGATGTTCCCGAACACACCTTGTTTGTGATTATGACTGACGGAATGGAGAACGCAAGCCGTATCTATTCAAGCAATAAGGTCAAGAAAATGATTGAGCGTCAGAAAAATCGCTACGGCTGGGAATTTCTTTTCATCGGAGCTAACATTGATTCTGTTGAAACCGCAAAGCATTTTGGAATCAATTCCGACCGCTCCGTTAATTATCACGCTGACGGTCAGGGTACGGCTGTTGTTTTTGATGCAGTATCGAAAACCGTGTGCAATTTCAGAAAAAGCAGACCGCTTTCATCGTCTTGGAGTGATGAGATAGACAAGGACTACGAAAGCAGAAAATAAGAGGCAAATTAGTTTTAATTTCTGCATTTATACCATAAACAAAAGACCTATATTTACTTTAGAATAAGTAAATATAGGTCAAATTTATTGAAGTCACATTGGAAAGAATCAATCTTTTTATACTTGAAATTACTTTTAATGCATTTTGGCATTTTTGTGAGTTCATTTTTTACAAACCAAATTTTATGATTTGGGTCAACTTTGTCTGCAATTTCATTTTTGTTTATACATTCAACATTTTCAAATGCCTCAAACCAGTTTTCTTTGTAGGCGCAAAGGTGGGTGTTGTTCGGATAATAATACGACATAATTCCGAATGCACTGTCGCAGTAAACAAAAGTGTCTGATTCTGACTGTTGAGAACTGAATCTTTCACGAAAATTTGTCATTGACGGATTATATTCAAACAATCCTGTTGCAACAAGACAGCCGATATTTACAACGCAAAGCAGGGTGCATATTACTTTGCTCGGCTTTGGTTTTATATCTTTTACGCCGAAAGCAACGAGAATTGCAAAGATACCGAGAATTACAACGCTGTATCTTGCAATGTAAAACGGGCGTATAAAAACGGTTACGAACAACCCGATTATTTGAATCCCCATAACGCAGACATCTGCGAAAATTATACACAATTTTCGGTTGCTCTTTTTCATAAGAACAAGTGCAGATACTGCTATGCCCGATATGAATACAATTACAGACAACGGTTCAACTCCGCTGAGCCAAAAATTACTTGAGGCTGATTTTGTTTGATTTAAAAGAGGAATTATCCAAAATGAATATCCTGCCACCATAATAAGGTCTGCAATAATAACACGCTTGAACAAATTTCTGTCTTTAATGAGCAGATATATATTTGCAAAAGCAAAGATAATTGCAACTGCAAGAAGTGCGTAGATGTGATTGTATGCAGCCCCAAGTCCTGCTATAGCAAATAAAATGCAGTGATGAAACTTTTTGTTTGCTATAAAAAGCAGGGACTCAATAAAGCATAATGTAACAAAAAATATGCTCCATGAGTATGACCTTTGCTGAACGCTGAAATAGAGCATCATTGGCACAGCTCCGACAGTCAGCATATAAATTATTGATGTTTTACTGCCGTAGTACTTTTTTATGATTGTGCATCCCAAAAACAGCGTTGCAATGTAACCGATTGCCGAAAATATTTTTGTTGCTGTTATTGAGTATCCAAAGATGCAACAAAATGTTTTCAGCGACAAAAAATACAGCGGTGGGTGCATATCGGATTTCAGAATATTGATTATGTCTGAATAATTGTGCTGAATCAGCGACAGCGTGTACGCCTCGTCAAACCATATATTGTCATTAAATATAAGTGTCAGGGAAAACAATGACAAAACGGCAAATATGATATATACCGTATGATTTGCTCTGACTTTTAATTTGTGCATCATAATATCTCCGTTTCTGAGTTTATAGGATAATTTTACCATTACAGGGCTATAAATTCAAGATTAACGGAAAACGGTCTGTCTGTGATAAGTGTTTTACACACCTGAAAAGCTGAGAACTTTTTCGACTGACTTTGAATATACTTTCCATTCCTCCTGCTTTTCTTTAAGGCGTTTTGTGCCTTTGCGGGTGAGGTGGTAGTATTTACGCTTTCTGCCGTCAAATTCTTCCCAGTAGCTTTCAAGCAGATTTTCTTCTTCAAGTGCGTGAAGAATGGGGTAGAGAGTACCCTCTTTAAGCTCAAACACGCTCTCGCTCTGTAATTCAAGCTCTTTAATAATTTTGTATCCGTACATATCGTTTTTCTTTAAAACGCTCATAACAAGCATTGCTGTACTGCCTTTGATAAGTTCTTTACTGATTTTCATTTTATTTGCTCCTTTCCGATTAGCTCTGAATGAAAAAATTAAATCCGGTTTCGTATTCTTTTTTATGTTCAATAGGTTCGCATATCTTGGATATTTTACCGTCCGAAACACTTATGTCAATTGTTTTGTATGTTTGACCTTTTTTGTCGATAACAAATGTTATACAGGGGTACAGACTGTATTTTGGGTTTCCGAGATTATCATTAGCATAGTATATTTTTGAGATTGCCGAAGCCTTATAGATAAGAGATTTTTCATATAATTTACTGATTGAATCTCCAACCTTGAGATTATTTATTGCGTCAACCTCTTTCGTGGTTAATAACAAATCGTCATAGAAAATTGATGTGTTTAAAGCGTTATAATCTAAAGATAGATACATATTGCAATTGATATCTTTGACTGAAATCATATTGCCGTTATGCCGATATACATACTCTTTGTCTGAAAAATCAAATGTCGGCTGTTTGCCGTATTTGAAATTCAGTTGGAAGTCAAATCCGTTTGCTTTTGCATTGTCCAAAAATTCATTGCTTGTGGTTTTTAGATTGGCATTCATCACAAAATCAATTATTTTTTCTCTTTCGGCAAGAATTTCGGTAGATTTTGAATTTATCTCTACTCTTGAAATAACCGCACAAATTCCCATGATGAGAAAATTGACAGAGAGAAATACAATGAAAATATTTTTGAATACTTTAGTTATTTTCAGATGAATTTTTCTGCCTTTCATCCGCTCGTTTCCTCTGATTTTAATCAGAACCGCAATTGCCCACAGCAACAACAGCGCCATAATTATAAAAGGAATTGCCGTGTAGCACCACTCATTGACTGCCGAATACTCAATATTTTCATATGCAAACAGACTGTCAATATACGCAATCGAACCTTTTGTGATGATAGTCATAATCGCATAAACCGCAGGTTGGAAGATTGACGAAAATTTGATTATAAGAAGAAATGAGCCTTGCAATGTTATTGAGATTGCAGACATTAAAACCTGAAAGCCAAGCGATATTATGATGAAGATTGCAACCGATTTGTGATTTTTCTTTTGACTGTAAATTATCATCACCGTGTATGTGGCAAGAATTATCAGCGACCAAAAATCAAACATTGCGTAATGCGTCAAGTTTGAATATTCTGCAACATAGCAGAATAGCGGTGACGCATTTACAGTTGCCATAAAAAGTGCGGTAACAGCCACAAGACAAATGAATGTGAATACTCCACGATATTTATTTTGCTGAAGAGCATTCAACGGCACGGCGGTGTCCTCAGGATTGCCCATTTCTTCGGTGGCACGCTTTTCGGCTTCTTCTTTTGAATAGCCAATGTCAACATAGTAGTCGATTTTATCAAGCAAGTGCGATTCAAGCTCGGCTGTAATTAGCTTTCGGGAGTGCTTGTCGCTAATCTGCTCCGATACTTTGTCGATAAAATTGTTAGCCATACTTTCCCTCCTTTCAGAGTTTTCGTTTAATCACAATAATCAGTAACTTTACCGTCCTCTATGGTCAGATTCTTAAAGAAAAAGTTTGAGCCGTCATCAGAAGTATCATCGTATCCTTTAAAATAAATTGTAAAGTTTATTTCATATACTGTTTTCTTCTTATCTCGATAATATGTTTTGCATATTCCATTAGCCCATTTTAAAAGTCCCGATTTTTTTATGCTTTCAAAGTCATCTCCCTTGTCAATCTTTTTGATTGCATCTACATCGGACAAAATTTCGGGAGTTTTATCGTATATATCCCTCTCATTAATGAAAGCACCTACGCTTTCATCGTATGTAATAAATCCATCACTCAAATTGTATGCAATGGAGGTGTATCTTCCGTTGTTATCCATACCAGTTCCAACTGATATTGTGCCGCCTTTGCCGTAAAATTCGGCAGGGATTTCTGTATCCGCATAGTATCCCTCAAGCGTCAGTTCATCTATAATTTCAGACTTATCTCGTGTTAAATCTGCATTAAGAACATATTCCGACATTCCTTCACGGCTTGCAGAATAGCTGTTGCCTGTTGCAAAATCATTGACGGTTCTGTATGCTGTGGCGGTGACCGTTATAATAAGATTTACGGACAAAAATACGCTTGCACATATTTCTATAAGGCGGATAGGTATGTTGTATTTTTTACGATTGTCAACTCTTTCTGATTTCAATATTTTAATGAAAAGTATGATTGACCATATTATAAATAATAACCCTAAAATATAGGGCAAAACATTAAAACAGAAAGAATCGGTTTCGGCAGGAACTTCAATGAAAATACATTTTGAATACGCAACAAATCCCTCTGTGACTATTTTTACAAGTGCGTACATTGCAGGCTGGTAAAAATAAAACATATTCGGCGGTGCTGTTGATGTGAGTGCAGCCTCGTTGTAATCGTAAATAATAACGGAGAAAAATTGCAGGATAAAAGAAATCGCCACAAATAACGGAATGATTTTAATGTGCTTTTTTCTTGCCAATATTAACATTACAACATATGCAATCAGAAAAGCGAGCGAAACAAAATCGCATATTATGCTGTGCCTGTATGATTGGTTATCGTAGCTGTATATAAAAGCGTCACGAAACCATATTGTGCAGAAGAACATCAGTATTATAACACCGCAACAGATAAATGACAGCAGGTCACGAAAATTATTGTTGTGCAGAGCATTCAACGGCACGGCGGTGTCATCGGGATTGCCCATTTCTTCGGTGGCACGCTTTTCGGCTTCTTCTTTTGAATAGCCTATGTCAACATAGTAGTCAATTTTATCAAGCAAATGCGATTCAAGTTCGGCTGTGATTAGCTCCCGAGAGCGTTCATCTTCAATTTGCTCGGCTACTTTTTCAAGAAATTTATTCTTCATATTATCCCTCCCATTTCTATAATACCTCGCAGTTCTATATACATAGATTATCTATGCATATAGAATAATACATTTTTAAAGCATAGTCAAGGGGGGAGGTAAAAATTTTTGAGTGGAATTTTATAATAAATCAAATTATATAAAAGCCGCAAAGCTATTGTCATACAGTAGCGGCGAACCTTGTTCGCCATTTGTTTTGTGTGTAAACACAAAACAATAAATATCTGTATTGAATTTGTTGTTAAATAATCATTTTGCCCCAAGCTTACGCTTGTGACGATTGGCGAAGACGGTTCGCCGCTACAAATGAATACATAATTTCCATAATATCAAAACATTTTTGTAAAACATAAAATTTCATCAAGGCGGGCGTCCAATGAACGCCCCTACAGAATTGATACAGAAAAATACGGCTTGTTCATTTTCCGAACAAGCCGTGTTTTATATCAAAATATTTAAATTACTGTTCTTTCAGAACACCGTTGCGGTAGGCGCAGAGGAGCATTGAAAGTCCTTCAATGCGGTTACGGATTGTCTGACCGTCATCGGTTTGTGCAACACGGATTCGGTTTTCCGAGGTGTCAAAAACTTTTGTTGTTGAGAGAATGTCCTTGTTTGATTTGATTGCGTTGTCAATTCCCGCAAAGGGTTCGTGGGTGACAATTCGCATACCGTAGGAATTATAGACAAGCGTGTAGCCCGCCGTGCCTGTTTTGTCCTGATATGCTCTGCAAAATCCGCCGTCAATCACAATCAGCTTGCCGTTAGCCTTTATCGGACTTTCGCCCTTTTTGCGGATAACGGGAACATGACCGTTGATTATGTGACCGTGATTTTCCGAAAGACCGAATTCTTTCAAAATCTTCACGCAGGCGTCTTCATCGTGATAGAGCGTGTAGTAATGGTTGCGTGTTTCCGTGTGGGTTTCGGAATCGTCAATAAAGAAACGCTCAAACGAACACATCTTTTCTCTGCCGAAAAGCGGTGAATGTTTTCCGCACCAGAGATACCACATATAGTCGTTGCCCTTTTGCCTTTCGGGAGAATTTTCGGGGGCAGAGTGTCCCTGACGAACAATCTTTTCAAGCTCATCAAGCAATGCTTTTCCCGAAAGCACACAGTTGCCCGTGTCAAATTCCATAAAACTGCCGTCCTTGTTCATCGGAATACAGCCGTGGAGCAAAAGATTGTTGTTGCAACACTTGTACATTCCGCCCTTGGCAAACAGAAAATCAATGTGTCTTTTCAGCTTTTCACTTGCCATAAAGGCATTTTTAAGCTGTTCCATAACCCGTTTTTCCGTCTTTGTCAGTTCATATGGATAGTCATGGTCAACTGTGGGGAAGAAGGTGTCGGAAATCGGATACTTCTTTTCGCCGACAGTTACGGTCGCATTTCCAAAATCAATCTTGTCAAGCAATCGCCTGTCGCTCATATTAAAGTTTGGATTGCGGCTGACAAGCTGACCTTCAAGCTTAAAAAGAATAACGGCAATCGCCTTGTGCATATCGGCAACAAGCAACGGATCGTTTGAGGTGTAGGGCGAATCCGCAAAAGGACCTTTCGGCATAAAGCGTTCAACATTTCCGCCGCCGTAAACATCCTTTGCAAAAAGCGAGAGGTCACGCAGACTTATTCCGTAGCCGACCTCGATTGTGTCAAGATTGCCGTATGAAAATGCGTTGTTAAGCGCAGCGGCAATGCAAGCCATACTGCCCGATGCCGCACCCATCCAAAGAATATCGTGATTGCCCCACTGAATGTCAACACCGTGGTGCATCATAAGGTCGTCAAGCACAATGTCAGGTCTTGCTCCTCTGTCGAAAATGTCGCCGACAATGTGGAGCTTGTCAACAATAAGTCTTTTTATCGTGTCACAAAGCGAGAGTATGAAAACATCAGCTTGTCCTGCCTCAATAATTGTGTGCAGAATATTTTCGTGGTAGGTTTCACGGTCTTTTTTGCCTGAATCACCGAACATAAGCTCCTCAATGATGTAGGCATAATGCTTTGGCAGAGTTTTACGAACCTTGCTTCGTGTGTATTTGGAAGAAATGTGTCGGCAGATTGCAAGCAATCTTATGAGTGTTAATCTGTACCATTCTTCAATGTCGGTTATTTCGCTTTTGTAAACACTGAGTTTTTCCTTTGGATAATAAATCAGCGTTGCAAGCTCGGCACGCTGTTCGGATGTGAGAGTATTTGAAAAAAGGTCGTCAATCTTTTCTCTGATTGAACCCGATGCGTTGTTGAGAATATGTCTGAATGCCTCATGCTCTCCGTGAATATCGGAAAGAAAATGTTCGGTACCTTTCGGCAAATCAAGGATTGCGTGAAGATTAATCATCTCTGCCGCCGCCGACTGAATGTTAGGATACTGCTCCGAAAGTGCCTCAAGATAGAGAATGTTTTCCTGCATTTGCTTTTCATTGTAATGTTTCATCAAGTCCGCCTCCGAAAAAACTTTTACTGAAATCAGTGTATCACAACGCAAAAATTATATCAATATTATTGCAAAAGATTTTGCGGAATTTTCTGCAAAAACAAAATGCCCGATTTCCGTTTTGGTCGGAAATCGGGCGTAAAATGTTTAGTTTAGTGTGAGATTTGTGATTTGCACCTGTATCGGCGGTTATTGCCGTACAGTAGCGGCGATCAGTGATCGCCATTTGATTTGCGGCAAACGCAAATCAACAATTTACATAATCGAACAAACAAGGTCTGTGTATTCGGACGGATTTTCAAGCGGAAGTCCTGCGATTAGAAGCGCCTGACTGTAGAGAACCTCGGCATACTTCTTTGCTCTGTCAACATCGCTCTTGATAAATTCTTCCATCTTCTTAACGGCAGGATGTGAAAGGTTAAGCTCAAGCACACGCTGAGCCTTCATATTTGCGTCAGGCTGAACTGAGTTGAAATACTTTTCCATTTCAAATGAAATGCCGCCCTTTGCCGTAAGGCAAACAGGATGTGAAACAAGTTTCTTTGATGCGGTAACCTCTGCAACCTTGTCACCGAGTGTTTCCTTAACAAATGTAAGAAGTGCGTCCTTGTTTTCTTCATCCTCTTTATTTTCTTCGGTTTCAATGCCGAGGTCATCGTTCATTGCCGAACAGAATTTCTTTTCCTTATATGTCATGAGTGACTGTAGAGTAAACTCGTCAATTTCCTCTGTACAATAAAGAATTTCGTAACCCTTTGAGCGGATAAGCTCTGTCTGCGGAAGTGTGTCGATTGCAGCGGCATTTTCACCTGTTGCAAAGTAGATGAACTTCTGGTCTTCTTTCATTCTGTCAACATATTCCGAAAGCGTAACAAGCTTTTTCTCGCTTGAAGAATAGAACATAATAAGGTCCTGAAGTTCTTCCTTGTGCATACCGTAGTCCGAAACAACACCGTATTTAAGCTGTCTGCCGAATGCGTTGAAGAATTTTTCGTAATTCTCACGGTCGTTCTGAAGCATTGAAGTAAGCTCGTTTTTAATCTTCTTTTCAATGTTCTGAGCAATTGTAATGAGGTGACGGTCATGCTGGAGCATTTCTCTTGAAATGTTGAGCGAAAGGTCTGCGCTGTCAACAATACCCTTTACAAAACGGAAGTGCTCGGGCAAAAGCTCTTCGCAGTTATCCATAATAAGCACACCGCTTGAATAAAGCTGAAGTCCCTTTTTGTATTCCTTTGTGTAGTAGTCATAAGGAGCAACAGACGGAATAAAGAGCAATGCCTTGTAGGTTACAACACCCTCAACAGAAGTTACGATAGTTTTAAGAGGCTTGTCCATAGCCATAAATTTTTCGCTGTAGAACTTGTCGTATTCTTCCTGAGTAACATCTTTCTTTCTTCTCTGCCAAAGAGGAATCATGCTGTTGAGTGTTACGGTTTCCGTGTAATCCTCATATTCGGGCTTGTCGCTGTCCTTGGTTTCTTCCTTAACTCTGCTCTTTGTCATATCCATAACAATCGGGTAGCGGATGTAGTCGGAATACTTCTTGACAAGTCCCTGTATTCTGTACTGCTCAAGGAATTTGTCATAGTTTTCATCGTCTGTGTTATCCTTGATTTCAAGAATAATCTCTGTGCCGGCATTTTCCTTTTCAATCTCGCTGATTGTGTAGCCGTCTGCACCGCTTGACTGCCAGCAATATGCCGTATCCTCGCCGTACTTCTTTGTGTTTACGGTAATCTTCTTTGCAACCATAAATGCCGAGTAGAAACCAACACCGAACTGACCGATAATGTCAATGTCGTCCTGCTTTTCTTCCATGCTCTGCTTGAATTTGAGTGAGCCTGAGGATGCGATTGTGCCGAGGTTGTTTTCAAGGTCATCCTTGTTCATGCCGATACCGTTATCCGTGATTGTAAGAGTACGGCTTTCTTTGTCGGGCTTTAAAACGATTTTGAAATCGCCTCTGTCAAGACCGACCTTGTCATCGGTAAGAGAAATGAAGCAAAGCTTGTCGATAGCGTCGCTTGCATTTGAAATAATCTCACGAAGAAAAATTTCTTTGTGAGTATAAATTGAGTTAATCATAAGGTCAAGAAGTCTTTTTGACTCTGATTTAAACTGTTTCTTTGCCATAAAAATCTTCCTTTTCATAATAATACATAAATTAAGAAGCCTTGTTCAAAACCGCAATTTGCATAGCTTTTCACACAAGCCTCTCATTAAACTATAATTATACTACAAAAGGTCAACTGTTTCAATATATAAAAAGTCCGAATGTGTCATATAGGGCGAATTTTGGTGAAATTTGTCATTGCAATGGCGGCGTTTTCGTTTTATAATCTACTTAATAACTGCATTGAAAAAGAAAGGAGAATTAAATGACATATTCAGACGGTACAAACAGCGGATTTTCAAGAAGAAATCACTATGTGGGACAGCCTGCCGTAAAAGTCGGAAGTTCAAATTTTGACTACTACAGAAAGCCTGAAAAAAGTCATGGCTTTGCAAAGAGAGTCGCATTTTTCGCGTACTTTCCGCTTTTGATTCTATGGCTTGAAACCGACCTTAAAATTGCGTCGGGGTTTGATGTGCTCGGCGGTTTTGCTTTCACATTCCTGTTTACAATTGTGCTTTCGGCGGTACTTGTTTTGTTGTGTTCTTTTTCAAAACGCAGAGGGGTAAACAGAGGGATTGCAACCGTACTCACGGCGGTGCTGACGATATGGTACGGTGTGCAGATGATATACTATAATGTTTTTGGCACAATGGTTGTTGTAAGCAGCGTTACAAACGGCGGTGCAGGGCAGGCATTCAATTCAATTGATATGATCATGACTGCGATAACAAGCAGAATTGTGTTTGTTGTTTTACTTTTTGTTCCGCTTGCTTTCTTTATAATTTTCGGCGGAAAGCTGTTTGACTTTTCAAAAGTAAAGTTAAAGGGTAAGCTGATTGTACTTTTGATTGCGGTGGCTTTTCAGATTGGAACTGTCCTTGCGGTAGGCATTGACCGTAATTCTTCCGACACAAAGAGCAACTACAATCTTTATTACGGTGAATTGCAACAGGTTGCCGTGTGTGAACGCTACGGACTTTACACAATGCAAAGGCTTGACATCAGCCGCCTTATGTTCGGTTACAAAGCAAATATACGCACAAACAGCAAGCCGAAAAATAAAGAATCGACTGCCGATGAAATTACAAAACCAGAGCAGAAAGCTCAGATTATGAGTGCTGATTTTTCAAAGCTTACAAAGAGTACAAATAATGATGAGTTAAAGTCGCTTTATGAATATTTTGACAGCGAAGAACCGAGCTATACCAACGAATACACGGGTATGTTCAAGGGCTACAACATAATTTTCATTACAGCCGAAAGCTTTTCGCAGTATGCAATTGACAAGGATTTGACTCCGACGCTCTGGAAAATGTATAACGAGGGATTTCAATTTGAAAATTACTATTCTCCTGCGTGGGGTGTAAGCACAACTGACGGTGAATATGCAAATCTTACGGGACTGATTCCAAAATCGGGTGTGTGGAGCTTTTCAAAGTCAGCCGAAAATAATGTCAGCTTCCCGTTCACTCTCGGTGAGCAGAGCAGAAAGCTCGGTTACAAAACAGTTAACGCTTACCACAATCACACCTATGATTACTACGACAGGGACAAGTACCTTACAAATATCGGCTATGACTATTCTGCAATCGGAAAAGGTCTTGACCTCGGTGAAAATGTGTGGCCGAATTCCGACCTCAAGATGATGCAGAAAACTGTTGACGATTACATAAATTCCGACAGCTTCAGCGTTTATTATATGACGGTCAGCGGTCACGGCGGATATTCATACAACACCATGAGCGAACGCAACGCAGACCTTGTAAAAGACCTGAAATACAGCGATGAGGTCAAGGGCTATCTTGCCGCAAACATTGAGCTTGACAAGGCAATGGAATATCTTCTTGCAAGACTTGAAAAAGCAGGCAAGCTTGACAACACCCTTATTTGCCTTACGGACGACCATTATCCGTATTCGCTTGATGAATTTGACGGTGTGTCCGAACTTGCGGGTCACAAGGTTGACACAACCTTTGAACAGTACAAAAATGCATGGCTGTTGTGGAGCGGTTCAATGAAAGAGCCCGTCAAGGTTGACACATACTGTTCAAGCCTTGATATTCTGCCCACGCTTTCAAATATGCTCGGTCTTGAATATGACAGCAGAATGTTGGCAGGTACGGATGTTTTCGGAAACAAAGAACCGTTCGTTGTGTTTGCCGACAGAAGCTGGATTTCCCAGAACGGAAAATACAATGCATCAACAGGCGAATACACCGCTTTCAAGGGTGCAAAGGGCAAGGATGATATTGACGAACTCAATAACAGATGCAACAACCTCTTTACCGTTTCAAGAATGATTCTCGACAACAATGTTTATGCCGAGGCTTTCGGTGATACCCATGTTACGGGAAAGTAGTTTAATGCTCAAATTTGCATTGACTGCAAGGCGAAAATAAAGTAAAATAGAACATGACAAATCCATACGGCGACAGTCAGTTTTGACTGCTGCCGTATTCCGTATATGGAATAAATAGTTTAAAATAAAATTGAGATGATTCTTTGAAAATATATAAAACTGCCTTAGTTTGTTTAATGACCTGTGCGGTTGCATTTTTCGGCTGTTCGTGTTCGTTGACGGATGATTCGGAAAGCAGTAAACCAAAGAGAAGCTCTATCATAGAAAAATCCGTTACAACTCCGAGTGCACAAGATGTTGAAAACGACAAGGATTATGCAGATGTAAAAACCGATTATGCCTACGAGACGCTTACCGATGATTATGTAAAAGAACTGTATATGAGAATCGCAAAGAGCGTTGATACCGTGTATGCACCGAACATTACAACAACAGGCTCGCTTTCCGATTATCAGATTACACAGGCTGTTGAGGCATACAAAAACGACCACCCCGAAACTTTTTGGCTCAAGGGGTCAAGTCTTTTTGTTCCGTATGGTGACACAACAAGCGTAAAGCTTGATTATACTGTTCAAAATGATAAGCTTATAGCCGCCAAGAAAAAATTTGACACTGCCGTTACTTCTGCTTTGAAAAAACTACCTTCGGGAAATGATTTTGAAAGAGAAGAATACATTAACAACTATATAATTGACAATTGCAGGTATGATGAAGAAGCGGCTGAAAACAATGATGTTCAGGGCAATGAAAACGATGCCTACGGTGCCTTGGTTGACGGTAAAGCCGTATGTGAGGGTTACGCAAGAGCCTTTCAGCTTTTGTGCAACAAGGCGAATATTGACTGCGTATTACTTTCGGGAACAGCCGATTCAGACAATCACGCATGGAACGGTGTAAAAATCGGCGGCGATTGGTACCAAATTGATGTTACATGGAATGATACCGACGGCGAAAATAATTATGCGAAAAACGATTATTTTAACCTAACCGATGACCTTATGTTCAAGGATCATAAGCTGTCATATAAGTATTCCGAGCTTAATTCACAAACTTATTTGAGCGTTGCTACATGGTGCAATTTTTATGTTCCAAAGTGTACGGCTGAAAAGTACAACTATTTTAACTATAAGTACCCGACTGTTTCAGATCCTGATAACGCCGATGATGTAAGCCAAGCTGTTGCAAATGCTGCAAAAAACGGAGATGAATATTTCAGCATTGTTGTTGATAAGAACACCGATTTCAATTATATGTATGACAGGATGATGAATGACGGTTATCTTTATAACTGGGTTTCAGAGGCTAATGAGATTAACGGTTATTCACCAAAGCTTGCGGAAAGCTGTTATGTTTATCGCAAGGATGAGTTAGGTGTGCTGACTGTTGAACTTGAATATGTTGATTAACGGCGATGTGATGAGATGCTCACTTTTGTCCGCAGTGCAGGGACACTCCGATTGAAAGTTGATTTGTTATGAATTGATTTTATATAAATAAAGCTAACCAAAGGAATGATATTATGAAAAAGTATGATGTTCAGAAGTTTGAACTTTTGTCAAACGAACAGATTGCAGACGGCATTTTTGATATGAGGGTAAAAAATGACGAGCTTGCTCCGCTTGCAAAGTGCGGACAGTTTGCCCATGTTTATGTGCCTTCAAAAACTCTGCGCAGACCTATTTCGGTTTGTGACAGCGAAAACGGTGTTCTCCGCCTTGTTTATCAGGTAAAGGGTGAGGGAACAAAAATTATGTCCGAGATGAAAAAGGGCGAAAGCGTTGACATTCTCGCTCCTCTCGGCAACGGCTTTAAGATTGAAAAAGGAAAGCGTTATTGCCTTATCGGCGGCGGTATAGGCGTTCCTCCGATGCTTTACACAGCAAAGCAGTGTGAAAATCCGCTTGTTATCACAGGCTTCAGAAACAAAGACCTTATCATTTTACAGGACGATTTCAAGAAAGCCGGTGCAGAGCTTGTGCTGACAACAGATGACGGAAGTGCGGGAATCCACGGCTTTGTAACAGATGTTCTCAAAGAAAAAATCTCAGAGGTTGACGAGGTTTGTGCATGCGGTCCTACCCCGATGCTCAAGGCTATTGCCGATGTTTGCAAAGAGGCAGGTAAGCCGTGTCAGATTTCTCTTGAGGAGAGAATGGCCTGCGGAATGGGCGCATGCCTTGTGTGCGCAGTAAAGGTAAGAAAAAACGGTGAAGAAATTATGCAGCATGTCTGCAAAAACGGCCCCGTATTTAATGCTGAGGAGGTAGTTTTCAATGGCTGATTTATCTGTAAAAGTTTGCGGAGTGGAATTTAACAATCCTCTCATTGCCGCATCGGGAACATTCGGTTTCGGTATGGAATATTCAGAGCTTTATCCCCTTGAAAAGCTCGGCGGTATTTCATGCAAGGGTATCACACTTACCCGCCGTGACGGCAACCCTGTTCCGAGAGTAGCCGAAACTCCTTCCGGCATTTTGAATGCAGTAGGACTTCAAAACCCCGGTGTTGATGTTTTTATCAATGAGGATTTGCCGTGGCTCAAAAAGCAAAATACGGTTATCATTGCAAACATTGCCGGCAACACTCCCGAAGATTATTGTGCAATGGCTGAAAAACTCAGCGAAACCGATGTTGATATGATTGAACTCAACATCTCATGCCCTAATGTCAAGAGCGGCGGAGTGCAGTTCGGCACAAGCTGTGAATCCGTAGGTGCAATTACTGCGGCTGTCAAAAAGTATTGCAAAAAGCCGCTTATCGTAAAGCTCAGCCCAAATGTTACCGACATTGCATCAATCGCACAGTCGGCAGAGGCAAACGGTGCAGACGCAATTTCAATGATTAACACGCTCACAGGTATGCGTATCGACATCAACTCACGCAGACCGATTATCCGCAACAACACAGGCGGAATGAGCGGCCCTGCAATTTTCCCTGTTGCAGTAAGAATGGTTTGGCAGGTTGCAAACGCAGTTAAAATTCCGATTATCGGTATGGGCGGTATCTCAAGCTGGCAGGATGCAATCGAGATGATGATGGCAGGCGCAACCGCACTTCAAATCGGTACTGTCCTTTTTACGGATCCGTATGCGCCTATTAAGATTGCCGACGGAATGAACGAATGGCTCGACAAAAACGGAATCAAGAGCGTTTCGGAAATCACAGGCACAGTTAAGCCTTGGTAATTTTGCAGAATAAAAAATAATTTAAAGTCCATAATAACCCTATCGGAGGGAATATTATGGACTTTTTGCGTGCATTAATAACGGCGCCCGTTTCAATTGCAGTATTGTTCCTGCTGTCAAAGTTCATCGGCAACAAGCAGATGTCAAGTCTTAATCTTTTTGACTACATCAACGGAATCACAATCGGTTCAATCGCAGCGGAGATGGCGACAACCGAAATGTCAGACTTTTGGGCGTGTCTTGTGGCACTCATTGTTTATGTAATAATTGTTATGCTTTGTTCGTGGCTTTCGCAAAAATCAACAATGCTACGAAGATTTTTAACAGGCAAGTCTATTGTGATTTTCGACAGAGGAAAGTTGTACAAAAAGAATTTTTCGGTTGCAAAAATTGATATAAACGAATTTCTTACACGAATGCGTGAAAAGGGATATTTCAGTCTTGATGATGTCGAAACGGTTTTTCTTGAACAGAACGGCGATTTGTCGGTTCTGCCAAAGGACAAAAAGCGCCCCGCAACTCCGGATGATTTAAAAATCATTGTTCACCAAACCCGACCCGAGTCCGTGGTTATTACGGACGGGAAAATTCTCGAGAAAAATCTTGCCGAATCGGGCTATAATCTTGAATGGCTCAAAAAACAGCTTGACAACAACCGCAAACGGCTCAAAGATGTTTTTCTCGGTGTGTGTGATGATACGGGAAGCCTCAAGATTTACCAAGACGGAAAGTCTGAAAGCAAGAATGATATTTTTGACTGATAAAGCGTAAAAGAATAAAATTTGCACCTTTACAGGCTCGTAAAGGTGCTTTTTTAATGTGCAAAAATAAAATAATACAAAAATAAATTTTACCGTTGCAATAATCAAAATTAATGTTATACTAAAATTGCAAGTGCGTGTCGGCAAGATTTTGCAGAACGCTTTGAAAAAATCGGAAAATTTTAATAAAGAAGGAAGTGTTTTAATGATTAAAAAGTTTACATCGGGCAACCCGATTGATACGCAGGCTGTTGTTGAAAAATTTAACGCTCTGCCTATTGCGGAATTTCCGCTCGGCGGCAAGTTTGAGAACGGAAATTTTGTCTTTGAATTTGATATGGCAGACAGCGACATCGTCTACGGTCTCGGTGAAGCTCCGAGAGGAATCAACAAGCGTGGTTGGGTGTATAACAGCTTTTGCAGTGATGACCCGTTCCACACCGAAACAAAGTCATCCCTCTATGCCGCTCACAATTTCCTTATGCTCAGCGGTTCAAAAACTTTTGGTATTTTTATCGACTTCCCGTCAAAAATCCGTTGGGACATCGGCTACACAACCGCAAACAAAACCGTTATCACAATTGACGGCACGGATTTTGATATCTATTACATTGACGGCACAAAGCCGCTTGAAATCGTAAAAGAGTTCAGAAAATCAATCGGCACAAGCTATGTTCCGCCATTTTGGGCATTCGGCTATCAGCAGAGCCGTTGGAGCTATCACAATGCCGAAGCTGTTGACGCTGTTGTTGACGGTTACAACAAGGCAGGGATTCCGCTTGACTGCGTATATCTCGACATCGACTATATGGAGCGTTACAAGGACTTTACTGTTGATGATGAAAAATTTCCGAATTTCAAGGACTATGTTTCAAAGAAAAGGGAAGAAGGAATCCACCTCATTCCGATTATTGACGCGGGCGTTAAAAAAGAGAACGGCTACGATATCTATGAAGAGGGCAGAAAGAACGGATACTTCTGCAAAAACGAGAACGGCACGGATTTTGAGGGCGGTGTATGGCCCGGTATCGTTGGCTTTCCCGATTTTCTCCGACCGGATGTGAGAAAGTGGTTCGGCTCAAAATATAAAATTCTCACAGATATGGGAATTGACGGCTTCTGGAACGATATGAACGAGCCTGCAATTTTCTATTCGGTAAAAGGACTTAACAAAGCACTTGATAAGGCGGCTTCTCTCAAAGGGCAGAACCTTGACCTTTCAAAATTCTTTGAGCTCAAGGACACATTCGCAGGTCTTTCAAACAGTCCCGAGGATTATTCAAGCATTTACCATACAGTTGACGGCAAACAGGTTTGCCATGATCAGGTTCACAACATTTACGGTGCTAATATGACAAAGGCAGCCGGCGAATATTTTGCGGAGGAGTTTGGTAAAGAAAAAATTCTTATGTTCTCCCGTGCGTCATATGTAGGCGCTCACCGTTCAAGCGGTATCTGGTTCGGTGATAACCACTCTTGGTGGTCGCACATTCTTCTTGACCTCAAAATGCTCCCGTCGGCAAATATGTGCGGCTTTCTTTACTGCGGTGCAGATCTCGGAGGCTTTAACGAAAACGCAACCCGTGACCTTGTTCTTCGTTTCCTTGCACTCGGTGTGTTTACTCCGCTTATGCGTAACCATGCCGCTCTCGGCACAAGAAATCAGGAGTGCTACAGCTTTGAAAACAGCGATGATTTCAAGGATATTGTTGAGGTTCGTTACAGACTTATCCCGTACCTTTACAGAACATTCAAAAAGGCAAGCGAAGAAAATGATATGATTTTCAGACCGCTCTCGTTTGATTATCCTGATGATAAAATTGCCCGTGAATGTGAAACACAGCTTATGCTCGGTGACGAGTGCATGATTTGCCCTGTATATGAGCAGAATGTAGGCGGAAGATATGTTTATCTCCCCGAGAACATGACTTTTGTAAAACTCAGCGGTACAAGCGTTACAACAGAAAAAATGAACAAGGGTACTCATTATATTGAGGTTGCCCTCAATGAAGTTCCGCTCTTTATCAAAGACGGCAGGCAGATTGAACTCTGCAAGCCCGCAATGAGAACTTCACAGCTCGACACAACAGACACAGTTATGATTCCGTAAAATTTTATTTGTACGATTATCTGTTTGCACAATCCATGGGCGAATACTATGTCAACAACATGGTTTACACTTTATACAAGGACATAGTTTACAGCAAAATCAAACACGGCAGTTGATAAAAAACTGCCGTGTTTTTGTATGTCTTTAATTCAGTTTTAATCGTCAGAGCTTTTTCTTTCGCTTTTGAAAAGCTTGCAGATTTCATAATAAATCGGAATTGTTAAAAATGCAATCCAACCAAATGACCAACCGCCGCAGATGTCGAGAAATCCGAAAAACATATACACAATAACGACAAGCAGGGGATAAGCAAAATGACTCGGCTTGCGTTTGTAGATTGCGTCAACAAGTGTGTAATAGAGAGGAATTGTCAGAAAGCATACCCAGCTGAGTACCCAACCGAGCAATACTCCGCTGAATCCCCAAACGAGGAATCCGATAATGGCAATCAACCAAAACGGAAAGTGTTTCCAAAAGCGGTGCGACTTTGAATGTTTATGCTCTTCAATGCTTTCATCATACATAACATTTCCGTTTTCGTCTGTATATACTTTTGTTTTGCCGTTTTCTTCAACATGAATTCCGTTCCAGCCGACATCAACCTTTGTACCGTCTTTATCTTTAACATGGATTCCGTCCCTGAAATTAAGGTGAACAGAATCACCGTCCTTTGAGTCAACATGGATTCCGTGTTTGAACGAAACCTTGTCTGATTTTTTGTATGTTGTGTCGCTGTCGGGATTATTTTCGGCATTATGTTCGGGTTCTTCCGACTGTGTTTCGCTTTCGGTTTCTTTTTCGCCTTTAAGCAATTCATCAAGCGAAACACCGTAGATATCGGCAAGAAGAATAAGATTATCCGTGTCGGGCGATGCCTCTGCACGCTCCCATTTTGACACAGCCTGACGGCTTACACCTATTTTTGCGGCAAGCTCCTCCTGGCTTAGATTCATCTTTTTTCTGTACTGCAAAAGTCTGTTGGCAGTTTCAATGTTCATAAAATTTCCTCCTCAAATATTGCTTTAGGGTTTTACCTTGTGAGAAAATTATATCGGTTGCCTGCCCAAAAAAACAATACATTTCGGGTTCCATTGTCGCAACTCTAGGTTGCAACCTGTAGTTGCGACAATAAAAATTAATAAAAACGCAAAATATTCCAATATCAGAGGTCAAGACCTGTTGTAGTCTTTAAAAATTCACCAAGCTTGTCGCAGATGATTTTTACACCGCCCTCGCTGTCACTTTCAACATTGAGAGGCATAATCGGATCGTGTACCGAAAGTCTGAGCAAGAACCAGCCGTCACCGTTATCCCTGTCAAACGAAACTCTGACGCCCTCACGGTTATCATCGGCAACACACCAGCCGTCCTGCTCCTCGGCATACTTTGTAAGGTCGGCAATAATTTTTTCACCACAGGCTCTGAAATCTTTTTCAAGAATTTTGTATCTGATTTCTGTGCTTTCAAGCGGTTCTTTGAGTGAGGCGGTAAGCTCATCAAGCTCCTTGCCCTCTTTTCTCATCTGAGCGGCCTTGATAATAATTTTTGTGCAGAGATATGCACCGTCATCAAGAAAGTAGTTTTCACGCATTGCGGCATGTCCCGATGTTTCGATTGCAAGAGGACAGTTTATGCCCTGAGCGTTGAGCTCAAGAGCCTTGTCGATAACATTCTTATAGCCTCTGCGATAGCGGTAATGCTTTCCGCCGAGGTCATTTTCAATAAATTGTTTAAGACCGCTTGATGTGATTGAGTCTGTAACAATCATACCGCCGTCATTGCCCTCAAGAGCAATTGCCGCCGCAACGGCTACAAGTCTGTTTCGGTTGATTTCGTTGCCCTTGCTGTCAACAGCACCGCCACGGTCAACATCCGTATCAAAGATTACGCCGAGGTCTGCGCCGGATTCTCTGACAGCCTCACAGATTGAATCCATTGCCTCTTTAGCCTCGGGATTCGGCACATGGTTCGGGAACATTCCGTCAGGTTCAAGATAGCGACTGCCTGTTGTGTCTGCTCCGAGAACAGAAAGCACCTTGTCGGCATAAAATCCGCCTGCACCGTTGCCTGCGTCAACAACAATCTTAAAGCCCTTGAGCGGATGCTCGTAATCTTCTGCATTAACTTCCTTTTTAATCTTCTCGCAAAGTCCCTTTGCGTAGTCGCTCATATAGTCAACATCCGTAATATTTCCGCCGTTGCTTTCTTCGGGATGTTCACCGTTTTGTGCGTAGAGAAGAATTTCCTCAATGTCACTGCCCTCAAGACCGCCCTCACGGGTGAAAAATTTAAGACCGTTTCTGTTGAACGGGTGGTGACTTGCGGTAATCTGAAGAGCACCGTCACATCCTAGGTCAACGGTTGTCATAAACATTGACGGAGTTGACGCAAGCTGACAGCAGAGAACTTCTGCACCGCAACGCTTAAAACGCTCGGTTGTGATTTTCATTATATGCGGTCCCGAAATACGGCTGTCACGACCGACAGAGATTTTGAGCTCGCTCGGCTTTTTTGAAACTTTTTTAGAAAGCCAAAGCACAAAGCCGTCTGCCATATCGGCAACAACATCGTCGGTAAGGTTTACACTTTGTCCCTCAACACCCTCGCTTGCAACTCCTCGTATGTCTGTTCCGCTTTTGAACTGTTTGTAAAAATCGTTAAGCATTTCATGATTCCTTTCTTATTTGTATGATCGCTTTTATTGAAAATTTAATTAGGAGCAATCCTGCATCCTTTTTGATATCAGCCTTCATAACATAGATTATAACTTAAAATGAGCAAAATCTCAATATGCCTGTTAAATTAAGTTTGTAAAAAACAGCAGTTATATAATGCTGAAAAAGAAACAAGTTGTTGAATTTACACAATCAAATGTTATGCTTGTGTTAAAACTATATTTCTATAAAAGCAAATACAAAGCATATTGCACAAAAAGTATGACAACTAATTGTGCATAACTGACACCCAAATGCATTTGTGAACAAAAATTAATCGCTAAAATTGTTGACTTTTCCGAATGTTTGACTATAATAATAATTGTCAAGTAAATAGTCCGCTTGACTATCGGCTGATTTCCAATTAGCCTTACTCGAGTAAAATTGAATTATCACATAGTCGATAAATTGATCATGATTTTGCCAAATGGTAAATGGCGCACGAAAACAAAACTTTATATTTTTAAAGAATTGAATGGAGGAAATTTTATGACACCAATTCTTAGCTTACACAATGTTGATGTAACCGAATTCCTCGCCGTGCTCGATACCTGCGAGGGCAATGTATATCTCGTTACAAGCGAAGGCGACAGACTCAATCTTCGCAGCAAGCTTTGCCAGCTTGTCGGTCTTACAAGACTTATCGAAGGCGGCAAGATTGCAGAAGCAAGTATTATTTGCGAAAACAAAAATGACGAGTGCAAGCTTTTCAGACTTAATATGTTCGGCGACACAGGTAATGCCAAAATAGGTTAATTCTGAAAACACTGACTTAAATATCTACAGTTTTCACGTTAATTTCAAAACTTCTAAACCCAAGGACAGCTGCGAGCAATCGCAGCTGTTTTTGGCTTTTACCTTTTAAATGTAAAATATCAATAAAGTGTTGATTTTGCCGATGTTTTGGGTTATACTAAACTTAATTTATTTTATGAGGCGTTAAACGCATTCGGAAAGGAATACGCTATGGCAGATACAAAAAACGAGATTATGAACGAAGAAGATCAGGGTATGCTCATCACTCTTGAGGATGAAAACGGTCAGGAAGTTGAATTTGAATTTCTTGATGTAATCGAGTTTGAGGGTACAGAGTACATTGTTCTCATCGAAAATGACGAAGATGCAGACGAGGTTGTTATTCTTCAGATTAATCAGATTGACGAAGAAACAGAGGAGTATGTCAGCATTGACGATGAAGATACTCTTAACAAGGTATTTGAGCTTTTCAAAAAGAAATATGAGGGCGACATTAACTTTGAATAATTCGTTTCAAATTGAGCTTCCGAGGGGAGGCTCTTTTTTTTGTGTGAATATAACATTCTCTGCGGGAAAAAATACCGTTGAGGTGTTGTGTATGACAGAAAAAACAGGACTTGAAAAAACTGTTGTGTTTAATTTGAAATCGGCAAATGAATCTGATGTCAATAATATCGTCAATGAAAAAAGTCACGAAAGCCGTTCGTTTTATTACAAACTCGGCTTACTCTATTTTCTCAATATTGTTGACTGGATTTGTACAGAGGCGCTCATCGGCAGCGGACATTTTGTTGAGGCAAATCCCGTTATGCAGCCTGTGCTTGAAAACTTTTGGCTGACATTGTTAATCAAGGGAATTTTGCCGCTTGTGCTTATTCTTGGTTGTGCATTGATTTATAAGCTTGCCGAAATCGGCAGGAGCAAAACAGCCGAAATGCTTTTAACGGTCGGAATTGTGTCTTATGCCCTTGTAAACCTATGGCATATTTTCAATTTTGTATTGCTCTTTTGTCGATTTTAATGTACAATAGGGGATAGCGAATTTGAAAGGGAGTGTATGTTTTGCCGGCATTATCAGTAAGAAATCTTACAATGACTTTTATCGAAAGAAACCTTTTTACCGATGTTTCGTTTGATGTTGAAGAAAGAGATAAGGTGGGCTTTATCGGAGCTAACGGAGTCGGTAAAACAACTCTCTTTAAGATACTCAACGGCGAAATCAGCCCTGTTTCGGGAACTGTTACCTTTTCAAAAAATGTCCGTCCGGGATATATGGAACAGCATGCCTGCAACAATCCGAGGGCAGATGTGTATCACGAGCTGCTTTCCGTGTTCGATTATCTTTCGGATATGGAAACCGAAATTTCCGCACTTGCACACCAGATTGACAACAAGTCGGGAAATCTTGACGAGCTTGTTGAAAGGCAGACCATGCTTATTGAACAGTTTGAAAGAGCAGGCGGTCTGACCTATAAAAGCAGAACCCGTTCCGCACTTTTAGGACTCGGATTTTCCGAAAATGACTTTACAATGCCTGTCGGCAATTTAAGCGGCGGTCAGCGTTCAAAGCTCTGCCTTGCAAAGCTGTTGCTGTCGCAGAGCAATATGCTCCTCCTTGACGAGCCGACAAACCACCTTGACATTGACGCAATCGCATGGCTTGAAGGCTTTTTGAGAGATTTCAAGGGTGCAATGATTATCATCAGCCATGACCGTTATTTTCTTGATAATGTAACCAACAAGACGATTGAACTTGAACACAACCGTGCTATGGTTTATAAGGGTTCATATTCGGAATTTGTCAAGAAAAAGGAATCGGTGAACGAGTCGCTTAAAAATAAATATGAACACGATTTAAAGGAAATAAAGCGTATTGAGGGCATTGTTGAACAGCAAAAACGCTGGGGACAGGCTCACAACTTTATCACAGCCGCAAGTAAGCAGAAAGAGGCCGACAGAATCAAAGACGGGCTTGTTGCACCCGAAAGCGAGCTTGAAACAATGCGTATGCATTTTGAGCCGAGATGTGAAAGTGGCAACGATGTTTTAATCTGTAAAAATCTTGCCAAGTCGTTTGACAACAAACAGCTTTTCAAAAATGTTGACATACATATCAGAAAAGGCGAGAGAGTGTTCATCATCGGCGGCAACGGTTGCGGTAAAACAACGCTGTTCAGAATTTTAACGGGCAAAACTCCTATGAACTGCGGTGAATATGACTACGGCGCAAATGTTGAAATCGGTTATTTTGATCAGATGCAGCAAAATCTTGACCTGTCAAAAACCGCACTTGATGAGGTGTGGGACACCTTCCCGAATATGACGCAGACCGAAGTCAGAAGTGCGCTTGCGTCATTCCTGTTCAAAGGTGACGAAGTGTTTAAACCGCTTTCAAAAATGAGCGGCGGCGAGAGGGCGAGAGTTTCTCTCTTGAAACTAATGCTAAAAGGCAGTAACTTTTTGCTCCTCGATGAGCCGACAAACCACCTTGACGCATCGTCACGGGAAGAACTTGAAAAAACTTTGCTTGACTACAGCGGTACAATGCTGATTGTCAGCCATGACCGTTATTTTATAAATAAAATTGCCGACAGAATTTTACTCCTTACAAATAACGGAGTAAAGGAATATCTCGGTAATTACGATTATTATCTTGAACGCACAACAGCCGAAAAATCGGGTGCTGTTCCGACTGAGAATAAGAGAGATAAAAAAGAAAAAACGCAGAACGATTACTTTTTGCAAAAGCAAAAGCAGAGTGAAGAACGCAAAAGACAGACTAAGCTTAAAAAGGCAGAGGCTGAAATTGAGCGACTTGACGAAGAAATCGCCAAAACACAGGAGCTTCTCTCAAGTGAGGAAGTTGCCGCAGATTACGAAAAACTTATGGAGTTTTCAAAACTGCTCGAGGATTTGCAAAAACAGCAGGAGGAGCAGTACGAAATTTGGGAAGAACTCGAAAGTATGGCAGAATGATCGCCTTACAGTCGGGAGGAGCGACAAATTCCCCTTGCTTAAAGTAAAAAATTGTTGTATAATAACCGCATAATATAAGCTAAAGACTGTTGCACAGCAGTTCTTGCAGTTGATTTTCAGATAAAAAATTATGCGAATTAAAAATGAAAAACGGCAGGGAAAATACCCTGCCGCATACATCTGCCCGTGGCGCAATTGGATAACGCAACGGATTCCGATTCCGGAGAATGGGGGTTCAAATCCCTTCGGGCAGGCCAAAAAAGGACACCCTACGGGGTGTCTTTTTTGGTCTGCTTAGAATCCGAAGGGATTTGAAGGCGACCGTAAAGGAAATGCCCCTGTGGGGCATTTTTAGGGAGGAGCGTTTATGGAGGCATAGCTGTGCACAGGACGCAACAAGCGAGGCGGAGAGTTTAGGTCTGTACAAAGTACTTCGGGCAGAAGTAGTGATAAGATGAAAGTGTGACACCCTACGGGGGCGTGCTTTTTTCAGCTAAATTCACGCAAGCGTGAGCTAAATTTGCTACGCAAGCTAAATTATCCTGTGGATAGCTAAATTGTCCTGACGGACAGCTAAAAGTGAATTTAATTTAGCTGTAAACCGAAAGGTTTGCAATTTAGCAACGGAGCGACAAAAAATTCATAGGATATTTTGTTGAAAAATACAATGAAAAATTTTTTTGCAAAAACCCTTGACGAATAGGATTGAGGATGATATAATAGTCAAGCTGACTCATTCGAGAACATCTTCAAAAATGAAAATGCTTCAAAAAAATTAAAAAAATTTGAAAAAAGTGTTGACAAATGATGAAGAATGTGATATATTATATAAGCACTCGAAATTAAAGAGTGAATGCAAGAGCAAAAGCTAAATTCGCTGGTGTAGCTCAGTTGGTAGAGCAGCTGATTTGTAATCAGCAGGTCGGGGGTTCAAGTCCGTCCACCAGCTCCATTGAAGCCTACTGTTTAGGCAGTAGGCTTTGATTTTTGAAAAACTTGATAGGGGAGAATTCCCGAGTGGCCAAAGGGGGCAGACTGTAAATCTGTTGCGTTTCGCTTCGATGGTTCGAATCCATCTTCTCCCACCAAACTTAAAAAACGCCTTAAACATTGAAGTTTAGGGCGTTTTTCTTTTGCGTTCAGCAGAGATAAAACCCCTCTGAAAATCTGTTTGTCTAACAGTTGTCTAACATAACGCTAACTAAGCAGGCTCAATGTCAATAGTTGGGGTAACCCGAAAGAACAGAATATATGAAAATTAGGCTCAATGTCAATAAATAGGGGTACCCCGATAAAAACAGAGCCACCGCATCTAATTCGAATTGTTTTGTGCTGTTTAGATACCTAACATTAGCGGATATGTTTCCGCAAAATACAGCCAAGCATTTGCAGCAGTTGTGCGTATAATTTAAACTGCTGCAAAAGTCATCAAACAAGCCAAATTATATATTGCTTAATTATTTTCTTGACACCAATACTACGGTCTCGATGTGGCACGGTTGTTCAACGAAAAACATACTCACCCCCTATTGTACAAGGGAATGGTGGAACGCACCTTTTCCCTTAAAATCTAGTGGTTTGAGCCTGTGACAACCTTGAATTGTCCTATAATTTGTATAGGCAAACAGGGTAAAGCTCTGTTCCTTAAACTTCATTTTTCATGTCATCCCTACAAACTGGAAGTTGTATCATCATTCATCTTTATCTTTATTTGAAAAAAGAAGACTGCCAGATATACCAAAAGATATACCCAGACATATTCCGATTCCAATTCCAGCCATGCTATTTAAGACATTTATAAAAACAACGCTCCAAAGTATTGCTGCTATTATTCCGATAGTGACTCCTATAATTATCCTTTTGTTGTTCATCAGCTTTATCCTCCATAAATTCCGATTTATCTAATTTCTATTAACATCTATTTCACTGTTCATGAATCCCTCAAAACGGTCGAATTGCAGGATTGCCTGTCAGCTTTTTATTCTATAAAATTCTCTCCAAACACCCTGACATCTAATCCCCTCACTCAATTTGCATTATCTAATCCGAGGTTACAACCTGAACAAAATTTTGCGTTGGATATGTTTCCATAAGATATACCCGAGTGCTTTTGATGGTTAAATATATAATTTTAGATTTAGAAAAAGTCAGCCAACAAGCCGAATTTTATATTTTTTAATTATTTTTTTGACATCAAGACTACCGTCTCAACGGTATTACCTTTTTCCCACAAGCCGCCCTATTGTAACCTAATCTTTCTGTGAGATTGTTCCCAATCTCGGGAAATTATTTAAACTCACTGTCTCCAAAGTCTGCAACTGCTGTACTGTTAATTGACGCAGTAATTCCATTCGTTCTTTCTGGCTTTTCCCCTGATTAATCAAAATAGCATTATAACTTTTCAAATTCGCAAGTACTAGTAGTTGATTCAGTGTTGCTACATCCCTCATGTTTCCTTTCACAGACGGATGTTCATCTTTCCATTGTTTTGCTGTCTTTCCCATAATCCCAGAAATTCTATAACATCTCTTTTGTATTACTGCGGCCGGATCTTCGCTTTTATATCTGGCTATATCAGTCAATGAAATGAATTCATTTTCAAAGTCTTGCGTATAAATGCAAATATCTATTCCATTTGCATGAGGCGTATCTTTAATAACTTTTCCCATTGCACCGCACATCCTTCTCAAACAATCTATCCAAAATTTATTATAGTTACATTAACGACTATTTCTTCAAAGTATCTATAACAATCTCGCCTTTACTGAGTATCCTATCAACAGATGAAGACATAGTGTCTGTCATTTGTAAATATTCTTCAAGTTCAGATATGAGTGAAGAAATTGCTTTGTTTAATCTTCGCTCCATTCCCAAACATCCACGTAATACACCGATAAAACCTTCAATATTCTCATTGGAGCCATAAATTGCATTTTGCATATTCTCCAATGCAGTCATAGACTCACATAGACCTTCAATATTGTTCACATTCTGAGCATATTGATTATCTAATAATGAAAGATAGCTATTTTCAACTATATCCCAATATTTGGACACTTCATTTACATGACTTTTTAATTTTCCTGCAAATATATCTATGGGACTAGAAAGTTTTCGACAAATATTTCTTACAAAACTTGCATCCACATTACCGCTTTGAGATTTTACACGATTAATCTCATTTGTAGTAGCATTAATAGATATATCCATTTCATCCATTTCATTCCCCATGGATGTAATTTCATTTGTCATTTTTCTTGAGTTTTCTTCAATATCTGCAATATAATCAAGAAAACCTTTTTCACCTTCATCATCAATTGTACCTTGAATACCACCATTGCCTTCATCAGCCATATCTTTCGGGTTATTAATAGGAGAAATACTATTCTCACATTTGTAGAAATCAGGTATATAATCTGAAACAGGATTTCCATATTTCACACTATTGTCAATTGCACCAAATAACAATTTTTTCAGTTCTTCTATTAGTTTGGGCAATTTATTAAATTGCAAACTGTATTCGTTTGCACGATATGATTTTATATCAAATGGTAATTCTCCGAGATCTTGTGTAATAATAATTACCTTTTTATTCATAGCATGAGCTAGTCCTAATTCATAAAACACATTGGCATTGAGTCCTGTCAAATCAGCAATAATGACATCAGCTTGATGAATCCCTTCCACTATATCCTGTAATATATTCTGTTGGTTATCCAAATCTCCTGCATTTGTAAAATCAAAATCTTCTTTAAAAATTCTTTTCAATTCATCATACAATGCCAGAAAGTCTTCATTAAATGGTGTAATGACAAACACTTTTGGTTTACTTCCCATTCGTTTTTCTCCTTTCTCTCTTTTAAAAATTAGATCAAATTATAATAATTTAATGCGTCTTTAATTGCATTTACCTTTTCCTGTGTCGGATGCTTCCTTGTTTGCTTTAATCCCTCTGCCGCATTAGGTGCATCATACATCGGCCAGCCTAAATCTCTCTTTACCTCTGCGATATATGCAGTATGTACTTTGAAGCCGTATTTCGCTTCTATGTAATCCTTTATCATTTTGTAGGTCACTCGTTCTTTGGGCTTATAGCTTTCCACTCTTTTAGCAATATTATCAAGTGGAACTTTTCCCTCACCCTCACCAAACTCAACTTTTACATTGATATGTCCGTCTGGCTTTTTGTGGGAAAGCAGTACTACCGTCTCAATGTGTGCTGTGTGGGGGAACATATCTACGGGTTGGATTTTTTGGGCTTTGTAGGGGCTGTTTTGGGTTAGGTAGGCTAAATCTCTTGCCAATGTTTCGGGGTTGCAGGAAACATAGACAACCTTTTTCGGAGACATTTTGATTAGTGAGTCGAGAAATTTTCGGTCACTTCCGGCTCTTGGCGGATCCATACACACAACATCGGGCTTTTCGTCCTCGTCTGCAGCTTCTCTCATAAACTCGCCCGCATCGGCTTTGTAGAAACGGATATTTTTCAGATTATTTGCTCTTGCGTTTACGATTGCATCCCTCACGGCATCGCCGTTAAGTTCCGCACCGATAACATTGCCTGCACCGTTTTTGGCGGCAATTATGCCGATTGTGCCGATTCCGCAGTAGGTGTCAAGCACGGTTTCGTTGCCTTTGAGATTTGCAAATTCAATTGCTTTGCCGTACAAAACTTCGGTTTGAACGGGGTTAATTTGGTAAAAGCTTTTCGGCGAAATTCTGAACCTGCAACCGCAGAGAATATCCTCAATATAACCCTTACCGTACAGCACTTTCTGATTGTCACCGAGTACAAGGTTGGTGCGGTAGGGGTTTATATTTTGCACAATGGTTGTGATTTCGGAAAACTGTTTCAGAATCGCTTTTACAAAATTGTTTTTTGACGGAAAAACAGGTGTACCTGTCACAAGCACAAGCATAATCTGATTTGTCGCAAAGCCTCTTTTCACAAGAATGTGACGGAGAAAACCTTTGCCTGTGTCCTCGTTATAGGTTGTCATTCTGAAAGAGGGGAGGAGCTTGCGTACTGCAACGATGATTTTGTCGGCAATAACATCCTCTGTCTGACAGCTGTCAATTCCGACAACATGATGACTGCCAGACTGATACACACCCGAAATGATTTTGCCCTTTTTGTCCGTATAAAAAGCCGCCTGAACCTTGTTGCGGTAGTGGTAGGGAGTTTTCATTCCGATAATTTTTTCAACGGTGCAAAAGCGTTTGAGAAGTTTTTCGACTTTCCTCTGCTTGAATTCAAGCTGTTCGGGATATGACAGATTTTGCAGTTGACAACCGCCGCATTTTTTGTAAACGGAACAGCTTTGTTTATTGGTTTCAGGTCTGTTACTCATAATATTTCCTCACATTTTATTGCATTGTATATATCCTTTATTTTATCATCAATCATATTGATATGCAACAGAAACAACCCCTAAATGACAAAGAAAAACGCAGGAGAGAAATCCGCTCCTGCGCTTTCTGATTATTAACCGGTATATCGAAAAATTGAGGATTATCAGGTTATTTGTAATCAATTAAAGATTTGTGTATCCCATAAGGCTTTCGTCAACCTCTTTGGCAACATCTCTGCCCTCACGAATCGCCCAGACAACAAGTGACTGTCCTCTGTGCATATCGCCTGTAACAAATACATTTTCAACATTTGTCTTGTGTGAGCCTTCTGCCGTTGCAACATTGGTTCTTGCGTTTGTTTCAACACCGAATGCCTTGGTTACATAGTTTTCACTGCCGAGGAATCCTGCCGCAATGAGTACGAGTTCAACATCAACCTTGTATTCTGAGCCTTCAACCTCTTTCATCATAAGTCTGCCTGTTTTAGCATCCTTTTCGGGCTTGAGCTTAACAAGCTCCGCACCTACAAGATTACCGTTTTTGTCAGCAATGAACTGCTTAACGGTTGTCTGATAAACTCGTGGATCGTGACCGTAAACTTCAATAGCCTCTTCCTGACCGTAGTCTGTTTTGCAGACTCTCGGCCATTGCGGCCATGGGTTATCGGCACTTCTTGTGTCGGGAAGTTTAGGCATCATTTCAAGCTGGAGAACGGATTTTGCGCCGTGTCTGATGCTTGTGCCGACGCAGTCGTTACCTGTGTCGCCGCCGCCGATTACCATTACATTCTTGCCTTTTGCGCTGATGAATGTACCCTCTCTGAGGTTGCAGTCAAGAAGTGACTTTGTTGTTGATTTGAGGAAGTCAACGGCAAAGTGAATGCCGTTAGCCTCTCTGCCGGGAACTTTGATATCTCTCGGATTTGATGCACCGCAAGCAAGGATTACACGGTCAAAGTCCTTGAGAATTTCGCTTACTTTGATGTCTTTGCCGACATTTGAGCAGGTTTCAAAGGTTACGCCTTCTTCTTCCATAATGTTAATCTTGCGTTCGATAACATCTTTTTCAAGCTTCATATTCGGAATGCCGTACATAAGCAGACCGCCTACTCTGTCATTGCGTTCAAATACCGTTACAGAGTGACCGCGCTGATTGAGCTGGTCGGCAGCGGCAAGTCCAGATGGACCCGAACCGATGATTGCAATTTTCTTGCCTGTTCTTACCTTTGGAATTCTTGCGTCTGCAAGACCTTCTTCATAGGCATTTTCAATGATTCCGTATTCGTTGGCTCTTACGCTGACAGCGTCACCGTTTGCACCGCAGGTGCATGCCTTTTCACAGAGAGCGGGACATACACGGGATGTGAATTCGGGGAAGTTGTTTGTAACTTTAAGACGGTTGTAAGCCTGTTCCCAGTTGCCCTTGTAGATGAGGTCATTCCATTCGGGAATGAGGTTGTTAAGCGGACAGCCTGAGAATGCAGAACCAATCTGCATTCCTGCCTGACAGAAAGGCACACCGCAGTCCATGCATCTTGCACCCTGTTTTTGCTGATCCTCTTTGCTGAGGGGATCGTGAAACTCGTCAAAATTTTTGATTCTTTCTTTTACGGAGTATGCCGGGGCATCCTCACGCTTATATTCCATAAATCCTGTTGGCTTTCCCATAAATATCCCCTCCTTATTTATTATTCACAATTTCGTAGAAAGCTTCAATTTGTGCCTGCTCGTTTGTAAGACCTTTTTCTTCATAAGCGGCAATTGCAGCCATCATTCTCTTGTAGTCGTGCGGAATAATCTTCTTGAATTTCGGAAGATACTCGTCAAAGTTATCAAGGATTTTCTTGCCTCTCTGTGAACCTGTTGCTGCAACATGTTCTTCTATAAGCGTTTTGAGTTCGATTATATCGTACTTTTCTGTTACCTCAGAGAAGAGAACCATTTCTTTGTTGAGCTTTGTGTAAAGATCTCTTTCTTCATCAAGAACATAGGCAACACCGCCGGACATACCTGCGGCAAAGTTTTTGCCTGTTCTGCCGATAACAACAACCCGACCGCCTGTCATATATTCACAACCGTGGTCGCCGACACCCTCAACAACTGCCGTTGCGCCGGAGTTTCTTACGCAGAAACGCTCTCCTGCAATACCGTTGATAAATGCCTTGCCGCTTGTTGCACCGTAAAGTGCAACATTACCGATGATGATGTTGTTACCTGCGTCAAATGTTGAGTTCTTCGGAGGATAAACTACCAGCTTACCGCCTGAAAGTCCCTTGCCGAAGTAGTCGTTTGAGTCGCCCACAAGTTCAAGTGTGAGTCCCTTTGGAATGAATGCGCCAAAGCTCTGACCGCCCGAACCGTTGCAGACTACTGTAAATGTATCGTCATCAAGGTTGTTGTAATGCTTTCTTGTAACCTCGGAACCGAAGATTGTACCGAATGAACGGTCTGTGTTTTTAACATTGACTTCAACCTTTTTCTTTGTGCCTTTTGCAAGAACCTTTGCAAATTCTTTGCAGAGGATTCTCTCGTCAAGTGTTGATTCAAGCTTGAAATCATAAAGGCTCTTTTTGTTGTATTCAACCTTTTCCGAAACAAAGTTTGTATCAAGAATGTTAGAAAGGTCAATCTCGGCAGCCTGTCCTGTGATGCCTTCTTTTCTCTTGATGAGGTCAATTCTTCCGACAAGCTCATCAACGGTTTTTACACCGAGCTTTGACATATATTCACGAAGTTCGCTTGCTACAAACTTCATAAAGTTTATTACATATTCGGGCTTGCCGCAGAATCTTTTTCTGAGCTCGGGGTTCTGTGTTGCAACACCGAACGGGCAGGTATCAAGGTTACATACTCTCATCATTGCACAACCGAGAGTTACAAGCGGAGCAGTTGCAAAACCAAATTCCTCTGCACCGAGCATTGCTGCAATTGCAACATCACGGCCGTTCATAAGCTTACCGTCGGTTTCAATAACAACCTTGTTACGAAGGTCGTTCATAATGAGCGTCTGGTGAGCCTCGGCAAGACCGAGTTCCCACGGCAGACCTGCATTGTAGATTGAGTTTCTCGGAGCAGCGCCTGTACCGCCGTCATAACCTGAAATAAGGATTACGCCTGCACCTGCTTTTGCAACGCCTGCGGCAACCGTACCTACACCGCATTCCGAAACGAGCTTAACAGAGATTCTTGCGTCTTTGTTAGAATTTTTGAGGTCGTAGATAAGCTGTGCAAGGTCCTCGATTGAGTAAATGTCGTGGTGCGGTGGGGGAGAGATGAGCGATACACCGGGGGTTGAATGACGGGTTTTTGCAATCCAGGGATAAACCTTTTTGCCCGGAAGATGTCCGCCTTCGCCCGGCTTTGCACCCTGAGCCATTTTAATCTGAATTTCGTTTGCAGATGTGAGGTATCTTGATGTAACACCGAAACGACCTGACGCAACCTGCTTGATTGCAGAACATCTGTCAACCTTTTGTCCTTTTGTGAGAAGTCGTTCAAGGCTTTCGCCGCCCTCACCGGAGTTTGACTTGCCGTGAAGCTGATTCATTGCAATCGCAAGTGTTTCGTGAGCCTCCTGTGAGATTGAACCATAGGACATAGCGCCTGTCTTGAAACGCTTTACGATTGAATCAACGCTTTCAACCTCATCAAGCGGAACAGGAGTTTCTGCAAAGTTGAAGTCGAAAAGACCTCTGATATTTACAGGATCCATTTCTTCGGAAATCATATGAGAATACTTTTTGTAAAGCTCATAGTCGCCTGTTCTTGTTGCCTGCTGGAGCATATATATAGTCTGCGGATTGTAGAGGTGTTCCTCTTTGCCGCTTCTGAACTTGTGTGAACCACGGGATTCAAGCTCATCGCTTACACCGAGGTCAAGCGGATCAAATGCCGCTGTGTGAAGTTTGTCAACATTCTTTTCGATATCCTTGATTGTGATACCGCCGATTCTGCTGACTGTGCCTGTGAAGTATTCGTCAATAACATCCTTGCCGATACCGATAGCCTCAAAAATCTGTGAGCCATGATATGACTGGATTGTTGAAATACCCATTTTTGACGCAATCTTTACGATGCCGTGGAGAACTGCGCTGTTGTAATCGTCAACTGCTGCGTAGTAGTCCTTGTCAAGAAGGTCATCACCGATAAGCTCGTGAATTGTTTCCTGAGCAAGATACGGGTTGATTGCACTTGCACCGTAACCGAGAAGTGTTGCAAAATGATGAACTTCTCTCGGCTCACCGCTTTCAAGTATCATTGCAAGTGAGGTTCTCTTCTTTGTTGCAACAAGGTGCTGATGAAGAGCGGATACTGCAAGAAGTGACGGAATTGCAAGATGGTTTTCGTCAACTCCTCTGTCGGAGAGGATAAGAATATTTGCACCGTCATTGTAAGCCTTGTCAGCTTCAATGAAAAGTCGCTTAACAGCCTTTGAAAGTCTTGTGTTCTTGTAGTAGAGAATCGGGATAACCGCAACCTTAAAGCCCGGAATGTGCATATTCTTGATTTTGAGAATATCGGTTGATGTAAGAATCGGGTTGTGAATCTTCATAACCTTGCAGTTTTCGGGACGCTCCTCAAGGATGTTGCCGTCCTCACCGATATAAATTGTTGTTGATGTTACAACTTCCTCACGGATTGCGTCAATCGGCGGGTTTGTAACCTGTGCAAAGAGCTGTTTGAAGTAGTTGAAAAGCGGCTGCGGTTCTTTTGAAAGAACTGCAAGCGGACTGTCTGTACCCATTGCGGCAATTGACTCTGTGCCGTTCTTTGCCATAGGAAGGATTGATGTCATAACATCTTCGTAGGTATATCCGAAAGCCTTCTGGAGTTTTTGCCTTTCTTTATATGAATGCTCCTCAACCTTCATATTAGGAATTTTGAGGTCTTTAAGACAAACAAGATTACTGTCGAGCCATTCGCCGTAAGGCTGTTTTGACGCATAATACTCTTTGAGTTCATCGTCATCAATGAGTCTGCCCTGAACCGTATCGACAAGGAGCATTTTGCCAGGGCGAAGTCTTTCCTTTGTAACAATCTTTGCGGGATCAATAGGAAGTGCGCCGACTTCCGATGAAAGAATGAGGTTGCCGTCATCCGTGATGTAATATCTTGACGGACGCAGACCGTTACGGTCAAGAACCGCACCCATAATGTCACCGTCAGAGAAAAGGATTGACGCAGGACCGTCCCACGGCTCCATCATTGTTGCATAATACTGATAGAAGTCCTTTTTCTTCTGGCTCATTGTGCCGTTATTATCCCACGGCTCCGGAATTGTAATCATAACGGCAAGAGGAAGCTCCATACCGCTCATTACGAGAAATTCAAGTGTGTTATCAAGCATTGCAGAGTCTGAACCCTCTGTGTTTACAACAGGAATAACCTTGTCAAGGTCGCCCTTGAGATGCTCCGAACGCATTGTTTCCTCACGGGCAAGCATCTTGTCAGCGTTGCCTCTGATTGTGTTGATTTCACCGTTGTGAACAATCATTCTGTTAGGATGAGCTCTCTGCCAGCTTGGATTTGTGTTGGTTGAAAAACGGGAGTGAACCATAGCGATTGCAGACTCGTAATCCTCGTCCTGAAGATCAAGGAAGAAGTTACGGAGATCGCCGACAAGGAACATACCTTTATATACAATAGTTCTGCTTGAAAGTGAAACTACATATGTGTCTTCATTACTCTGTTCAAAAACTCTTCTTGCAACATAGAGCTTTCTGTCGAACGGAAGACCTCTTTTTACACCGTGAGGTCTTTTGATAAAGCACTGCATAATTGCAGGCATACATTCAACAGCTCTGTGACCGAGGACCTCGGGCTTTGAAGGAACATTTCTCCAACCGAGAACCGTAAGACCTTCTTTTTCTGCAATGATTTCAAACATCTTCTTTGCCTGATTTCTTGCAAGCTCATTCTGAGGGAAGAAGAACATACCTACAGCGTAATCTCTTTCGGAACCGAGCTTAATGCCGATTTCAGCAGCTGCCTTCTTAAAAAATTTGTGTGAAATCTGGAGAAGAATACCTACACCGTCACCTGTTTTGCCTTCGGCATCCTTACCTGCTCTGTGTTCGAGAGTTTCAACAATTGTCAGAGCGTTTGCCACGGTGTCGTGTGACTTGATACCCTTAATATTAACAACAGCTCCGATACCGCAGTTATCATGTTCAAACTTCGGAGAATACAGAGTTTTGTTGTTCTCTCTGACTGTCTGTTCCATTAATGATCACCCTTTCCTGTTAATCACAAAAATTATTCAGCGGACTTTTTATATACATATATGTGTAAAAGGAAGTTTGCTTTCGTAAACTTATCGGTTCAAAGTGCAATTAATGTTCTGCCGGTTAATAATCAATCATATATATGTAATTGTAAAATGCCCAATCTCTTCTCAGCGGTAAAACCGCTATGCTCAGCCTGTGTTATATCCTGCAAAGGTGAATGTGCAGGTCGGCTGATGTTCTGAAATGCCCTGTCATCGTTGATCAAGAAAAATCAGCACTTAGATTATATAACTATACATTGTGCTTTGTCAAGGGAAAATAGAGGAAAATTGCAACTTTTAAGGGTAAAACTTTCATTTTACTGTGATTGTTGTAGAAAATATGCAACTCTTATTGGTGTTTCAGCTTAATTTTGCAGGAAATTTAATAAAACTTGCAATTTCAAAACTTTTTTCAAAAAATGTATTGACAAATTCGCAAAAGTGGAATATACTAACAACATCAAAGACAGCAAGGGCGCTGTGAGCTGAGGCTTACAGTGTCCTTTTCTGTTTTTATAAAGCAAAAATCAGACCATTAAAATTTATTTTCAAAATGGATAGGAGAGAATTAAAATGGCAAAAGTTCCCGAAATTTTTGGCAGCATGGTATTTAATGACCAGAAGATGCAGGAAAGACTTCCAAAGTCAACTTACAAGGCTTTGAAAAAGACAATCCAGAACGGTGAACCGCTTGACCTCAGCGTTGCAAATGTTGTTGCGGCTGCTATGAAGGACTGGGCAGTTGAAATGGGCTGTACCCACTACACACACTGGTTCCAGCCGATGACAGGTATCACAGCCGAAAAGCATGACAGCTTTATCGCACCGAACGGTGAAGGTCAGGTTATCATGGAGTTCTCAGGTAAAGAGCTTGTAAAGGGCGAGCCTGATGCTTCTTCTTTCCCAAGCGGCGGTATTCGTGCCACATTCGAGGCAAGAGGCTATACAACATGGGATCCGACATCATATGCATTCGTTAAGGACGGAACACTTTACATTCCTACAGCATTCTGTTCTTATACAGGCGAGGTTCTCGATAAGAAAACTCCTCTTCTTCGTTCAATGGAGAGAATGAATACAGAGGCTGTAAAGATTCTTCATCTTCTCGGCAAAGAAGATGTTACAAGAGTTACAACAACAGTAGGTCCGGAGCAGGAATACTTCCTTATTGATAAGGACGCTTACGACCAGAGAGAGGATCTTATTTATACAGGCAGAACACTTTTCGGTGCAAAAGCTCCTAAAGGACAGGAACTTGACGACCATTACTTCGGTGCAATCAAGACAAGAGTTGCTGCTTATATGAAAGACCTTGACGAGGAACTCTGGAAACTCGGTATCCTTGCAAAGACAAAGCATAACGAAGTTGCTCCTTCACAGCACGAGCTTGCTCCTATCTTCACAACAACAAACATTGCAACCGACCACAACGAGCTTACAATGGAAGTTATGAAGAAGGTTGCCGAAAGACACGGTCTTGTTTGTCTTCTTCACGAAAAGCCGTTTGCAGGTGTTAACGGTTCCGGTAAGCACAACAACTGGTCAATTTCAACCAACACAGGCGAAAACCTTCTTGATCCCGGCAAGACTCCTGAAAACAACCTTCAGTTCCAGCTTTTCCTTGCAGCAGTTGTAAAGGCTGTTCACGAGTATCAGGATCTTCTCAGAATCACGGTTGCATCGGCAGGTAACGACCACCGTCTCGGCGCTAACGAAGCACCGCCTGCAATCATTTCAATGTATCTCGGTGATGACCTCGGCGAACTCGTTGATTCAATCATCAATGACAGAGAATATGTAAGCAAGGGTAAGCAGAAGATGAGAACAGGCGTTGATGTTCTTCCTGACTTTATGAAGGATACATCAGACCGTAACCGTACATCACCTTTTGCATTCACAGGTAACAAGTTTGAATTCAGAGCACTTGGTTCTTCACTTAACATTGCCTGTCCTAACTATATGCTCAACACTATGGTAGCCGAAGAACTTTCAGAGTTCTACGATGAGCTTAAAGATGCGGATGATATGGACGCAGCTATCAAGGCTCTTGTTAAGAAAGTATTCACAGAGCATCAGAACATTATCTTCAACGGCAACAACTACGCTCCCGAGTGGGTTGAAGAGGCTGAAAGAAGAGGACTTCTTAACCTCAAGTCACTTCCTGACGCAATGGAACACTTCCTTGACAAGAAGAATGTTGACCTCTTTGTTAAGAATAAGATTTGTTCGGCAGACGAAATCCGTGCAAGATATGAAATTGAGCTTGAAAGCTATTCTAAGCAGATTAACATTGAGGCTCTCACAATGATTGATATGGCTAAGAAGAACATTCTTCCTGCCGTTACATCATATGTAAGAGATCTTACGGATACAGCACTTGCCAAGAAGGCACTTTCAGACGCTATTCCTACAAGTGTTGAGGAAGACCTTATTACAAGCCTTTCAAACAAACTTGTATGTTTCTCAAAGAAAACTGCAGAGCTTGAAGAGGCTGTTATCAAGGCAAGCGACTACAGCGATGACAACCTCAAGTATGCTAAGTACTACAGAGAAACAGTATTTGCACTTATGCAGGAACTCAGAGCTGTCGGTGACGCAATGGAAACAGAAACAGCTTCGGAATACTGGCCTTATCCTTCATACGGCGAACTTCTTTTCGGTGTGTGATTGATAGAACCTCTATTTATACTAAATAACATTATTTATATTGTATAACAGGTAACACAACGGCGTGTGAGTGACAGAATTAAACTGTCAACTCCACGCCGTTTTTGTTATTTTGATAAAAGGAGAGATTTATATGGCAGAACTAATTTACGGAGGCACAGGCGTCTGGTTTATGATCGGCGCATTACTCGTGTTCTTTATGCAGTGCGGATTTGCAATGGTTGAAACCGGTTTTACAAGAGCTAAAAACGCAGGTAACATCATTATGAAAAACCTGATGGACTTTTGTATCGGTACGGTTGTATTCAGCTTGTTAGGCTTCGGACTTATGATGTCTGAGGACTATGTTGCAGGATTCATCGGTGTTCCCAACCTCAATATGTTCACAGACTGGATGAACTTTGATTGGAACTCATTCGTATTCCAGCTTGTATTCTGTGCTACAGCAGCTACTATCGTTTCAGGTGCTATGGCAGAGCGTACAAAATTCTCGGCATACTGTGTTTACAGCGCAATTATTTCACTCGTTGTTTACCCGATTGAAGCAGGTTGGGTTTGGAACGGTCAGGGTTGGCTTGCACAGCTCGGCTGTATCGACTTTGCAGGTTCAATCGTAATTCATATGGTCGGCGGTATCTCGGCACTTGTCGGCGCAATCATTCTCGGACCCCGTATCGGTAAATACGGCAAGAACGGCAAGGTAAACGCTATCCCCGGTCACAGCATCACACTCGGTGCTCTCGGTGTATTCATTCTTTGGTTTGCATGGTACGGCTTTAACGGTGCCGCTGCTGAAGACGGCGCTCGTCTCGGTCAGATTCTTCTTACAACAACAATTGCTCCGGCAGTTGCAACAGTAACAACCATGCTCTTTACATGGATCAAGAACGGCAAGCCTGATGTTTCAATGTGTCTTAACGCATCACTCGCAGGTCTTGTAGCAATCACGGCAGGTTGCGCAGATGTTGATGCAATCGGCGCAGCAGTTATCGGTATCGTTTCAGGTATCCTCATCGTAGTAGCAGTTGAATTTGTTGATATCAAGCTTAAAATAGATGATCCTGTCGGCGCATTCTCGGTACACGGCGTAAACGGTATGTGGGGCGGCCTTGCAGTAGGTCTTTTCGCAACAGGTAACGGTCAGAACGGCATCACAGGTCTTTTCTACGGCGGTGGCTTCGCTCAGCTTGGTAAGCAGGCTCTCGGTATTGTTACAATCGTAGCTTGGACAGTTGTTTGCATGATTATCGTATTCACAATCATCAAAAAGACAGTAGGTCTTCGTGTTACAAAGGACGAAGAAATGAAGGGTCTCGATATCTGCGAGCACGGTCTTATCAGTGCATATGCAGACTTTATGCCAATCGGTGTCGGTACAGCTTCACTTGATGAAACATTTGATGTTGACAGCAATGTTCCTGTAACTCAGGCAGTTCCCGTTCAGCTTGCCGGCAAGTATGATATGGCTACCGACGGAACAAAGATTACTAAGATTGACATTCTTCTCAAGCAGTCAAAGCTTGAAGCTCTTAAAGAAGAAATGGATAAGCTCGGCATCACAGGTATGACAGTATCTCAGGTACTCGGCTGCGGTGCTCAGAAGGGTAAAGCAGAGTATTACCGTGGTGTTGCTATTGAAAGTAACCTCCTTCCTAAGATGAAGGTTGAAATCGTAGTTTGCAAGGTTCCTGTAAAGGCAGTTGTTGATGCGGCTGTTAAGGCACTTTACACAGGTCACATCGGTGACGGCAAAATCTTTATCTATGATGTTGAAGATGTTGTTAAGGTTAGAACAGGCGAAACAGGCTACGACGCTATGCAGGATATTGAATAATCCCCAATAGCTTAATTAACCCTATCCTTTTTAATTCACATAAACCGAGACGCCCCGAACGGCAATAGCTGTTCGGGGCGTTTTGGCTCTATACTATATATAGTGTCAAAAATCAAAGTTTACACTATGAAGTATATTTGAATTATACAGCTTAAAACCATAAATAATAATGAAAAGACAATTTGTTGTAAAGCCCGAAAAATGTTGAAAAGTGTAAAACAAATTTGCAATGAAAATGTTTTTACAAAATTGTAAAAAATATTGTCATAATTCCTTTAAGTAAATAACAATAGGGGTTAATCTTGTAAAATAATAAGATGAATGAAACAATATGCGGTGGTGAGGTTCTTGAAAAATGCTTTGTTGATTTCACACTCTGAACAGAGTGCCGTTTCTTTGTCACAATTGCTCGGAAGCGAAGGCTATACGGAGATTTCCGTCTGCCAAACCTCACAGGAGGCTAAGGAGCTTGCAAATGGTGAGGTTTTTGACCTCATCTGCGTCAATGCGCCGCTTGAAAAGGAAAACGGCATTGAGCTTTCAAAGTACTTTGCCGAAACAACCCGTTCAAGTGTTGTGATTATCGTTCCGCAGCGTAATGCTGATTATGTGAACGACGCACTTACGGAGCACGGTGTTCTTGTTATTGCAAAGCCCGTAAACAAGCACCTGTTTCACCACTTTTTGCAGTTTACGGAATGTTTTAAGATGCGTATGTTCCGTGTGATTGAGGAAAATGAAAAGCTCAAGCATATGGTTGCGGATATGAAGATAATAAACAGAGCAAAGTTCCTGCTTATTACCTGCCTTAATATGTCCGAAGATCAGGCGCATCGCTATCTTGAAAAACAGGCTATGGATCTCAGAACAAGCAAGCTTGAGGTTGCAAAGCAGGTTATCAGAACATATGAGAACTGACTGCAATTTTTTTAGTTTATTGAAAGGAATGTGTTTTTATGAGCCGTGCGGCATACTTAATCCTTGAAAACGGAACAGTTTTTGAGGGCAAGGCGTTTGGTGCCGAAAAAGAAACTACGGGAGAACTTGTTTTTACTACAGCAATGACAGGTTATCTTGAAACACTCACCGACCCCAGCTATTACGGTCAGGTGGTTATTCAGACATTTCCTTTAATCGGCAACTATGGTGTTATCCCTGCCGATTTTGAGAGTGACTCTCCGTCACTGAAAGGTTATATTGTACGAGAATGGTGCCAAGTTCCTTCAAACTTCCGTTGTGAGGGTGATCTTGACACCTTTTTAAAAGAGTCGGGAATTCCCGGCATTTACGGAATTGACACCCGTGCGCTCACAAGAATTGTGCGTGAATACGGTGTTCTGAACTGCAAAATCTCCTATTCTCCCGATGTAACAAAGGAAGAACTTGACGAGATTAAGAACTATGTTATTACAGAGGCTGTTGAAAGCACTACTATAAAAGAAAAAGAGCATTTTGATGCTGAAAACGGCGACCTCAATGTTGTGCTCATGGATTTTGGCGCAAAGCATAACATCGGCAGAGAGCTTGTTAAGAGAGGTTGTAACCTTACAGTCGTTCCCGCCCACACAACAGCGGAGGAAATTAAGGCTATGAATCCCGACGGCGTAATGCTTTCAAACGGACCGGGAGATCCTTCGGACAACACAGAGATTATTGCAGAGCTCAAAAAGCTTTGTGACTTCGGGATTCCGACCTTCGGTATTTGTCTCGGTCACCAGCTCCTTGCACTTTCACAGGGTGCAAAAACAGAAAAGCTCAAGTACGGTCACAGAGGTGCAAACCAGCCTGCAAAAGAGGTTGAAACAGGCAGAGTTTACATTACATCACAGAACCACGGCTACGCTGTTGTAAGCGACAGTATGCCCGAAAACGGCAAAGTAAGCTTTGTAAACGGCAATGATAACACCTGCGAGGGTGTAAACTACACAAATATGCCTGCTTTCTCGGTTCAGTTCCATCCGGAAGCTTGCGGCGGTCCTCACGATACAGCATTTTTATTTGACCGTTTTATTGAATTGATGAAGAACAACAGAAAATAAGAGTCCGAAATTCGGATTACTATTCAGCATAAGAACAGATACAATAATTACTTGAACGAGGAATGATTATATGCCACTCAAAAAGAATATCAAACGAGTTATGGTAATCGGTTCGGGCCCTATCGTAATCGGTCAGGCTGCCGAATTTGACTATGCAGGCACACAGGCTTGCCGTGCGCTTAAAGAAGAAGGACTTGAGGTTATTCTCGTAAACTCAAACCCTGCTACAATTATGACTGATAACGCAATGGCTGATAAAATCTACATTGAGCCGTTGACGCTTGAAACAGTTAAGAGAATCATCAAAAAGGAACGCCCTGACAGCCTTCTTTCAACCCTCGGCGGTCAGACGGGTCTTACCCTTTCAATGCAGCTTGCAAAAGAGGGCTTCCTTGATAAATACAATGTTCAGCTTCTCGGTGCAAACCCCGAAACAATCGACAAGGCAGAGGACAGACAGCTTTTCAAAGACACAATGATTGAAATAGGTCAGCCTGTTATTCCGTCACTTGTTGTTACAGATGTTGAATCAGCTGTTAAGTTTGCCGATGAAATCGGTTATCCTGTAATTATCCGTCCTGCATTCACACTCGGCGGTACAGGCGGCGGTATTGTCGATAACGAGGAAGAGCTTCGTGAAATCACATCAAACGGTCTTGAACTTTCTCCTATCACACAGGTGCTTGTTGAAAAATGTATCTCAGGTTGGAAGGAAATCGAGTTTGAAGTTATGCGTGACAGCGACGGAAATGTTATTACTGTCTGCTCAATGGAAAACTTCGATCCTGTAGGCGTTCACACAGGCGACTCAATCGTTATCGCTCCTACGGTAACACTTGCCGACAAGGAATATCAGATGCTCAGAAGTGCGGCTCTCAACATTATCTCTGCACTTAAGGTAGAGGGCGGTTGTAACTGCCAGTTCGCACTCAACCCCGAAACATTTGAATATGCGGTTATCGAGGTTAATCCCCGTGTATCCCGTTCATCGGCACTTGCGTCAAAGGCAACAGGTTATCCTATTGCAAAGGTTGCCGCTAAAATTGCTATCGGTTACACACTTAATGAAATCAAAAATGCCGTTACAGGTACAACATACGCTTGCTTTGAGCCGGCGCTTGACTATGTTGTTGTAAAATTCCCGAAATGGCCTTTCGATAAATTTGTATATGCAAAGAGAACACTCGGTACTCAGATGAAGGCAACAGGCGAGGTTATGGCTATTGCTCCGACATTTGAGCAGGCTATTATGAAAGCTGTAAGAGGTGCCGAGATTTCTCATGATACTCTCAACGACAAGGAATTTGCAGAGCTTTCAAACGCATCGGTTTATGACAGACTCAGCGTTTGCGATGACAGAAGAATCTTCTGCGTATATGAGGCTCTCAAGAGAGGTATTACAGTAGAACAGATTCACAACATCACTCTCATTGACGAGTGGTTCCTTGAAAAGCTCAAAAATCTTATTGCCGTTGAAAACGAACTCAAGAACGACGAGCTTACGGAGGATCTCTATGTTCGTGCCAAGAACAAGGGATTTCTTGACAGAACAATTGAAAAAATCACAGGCAAGAAGGTTGAAAATCCGCTTGTTCCTGTTTATAAAATGGTTGATACCTGCGCCGCAGAATTTGAGGCTGAAACTCCTTACTTCTATTCAACATTTGATAAGGAAAATGAAGCTGAGGAATTCATCAAAGAGCAGAAGAGCGATAAGAAAACAGTTATCGTATTCGGTTCGGGTCCTATCAGAATCGGTCAGGGTATCGAATTTGACTATGCGTCTGTTCACTGCGTATGGGCGCTCAAAAAGGCAGGCTACGATGTTGTTATCGTAAACAACAACCCTGAAACAGTATCAACAGACTTTGACACAGCCGACAGACTTTATTTTGAACCGCTCACAACCGAAGATGTTATGGGCATAATAAAGACAGAGAATCCGTTCGGTGTAGTTGTTGCATTCGGCGGACAGACAGCAATTAAGCTCACAAAGTTCCTCAGCGACAACGGTGTAAACATTCTCGGCACATCATACGATGCCATTGATATGGCAGAGGACAGAGAGCGTTTTGACGAGCTTCTTGAAAAGTATCACATCAAGCGTCCCCGTGGCGTAACGGTTATGACAACAGACGAGGCTCTCGATGTTGCAGACAAAATCGGTTATCCTGTTCTTCTCCGTCCGTCATATGTTCTCGGCGGTCAGAATATGATTATTGCATTCAACGAAGATGATGTCAAAGAGTATATGGCAATCATTCTTGCACAGAATATTGAAAATCCGATTCTTATTGATAAGTACCTTCAGGGTACAGAGCTTGAAGTTGACGCCATTTGTGACGGTGAAGATATTCTTATTCCGGGTATTATGGAGCATATCGAGCGTGCCGGTGTTCACTCGGGCGACTCAATTGCGGTTTATCCGGCATGGAATCTCTCAGACAGAATGACTCAGATTATTATTGAAAGCTCAAAGAACCTTGCAATCGAACTCCGTACAAAGGGACTTGTAAACATTCAGTACCTTATTTATAAAGACGAACTTTATGTTATCGAGGTAAATCCCCGTTCTTCAAGAACAATCCCTTACATCAGTAAGGTAACAGGCGTTCCTATGGTTGACCTTGCAACAAGAGCAATGCTCGGTGAAAAGCTCAAAGATATGGGCTACGGCACAGGCCTTTACAGAAAGAGTCCTTATATTGCGGTTAAGGTTCCCGTATTCAGCTTTGAAAAGCTTATCAATGTTGATAACCACCTCGGTCCCGAGATGAAGTCAACAGGTGAAGTTCTCGGTGTTGCAGGCACACTTGAGGAGGCTCTCTATAAGGGACTCATCGGTGCAGGCTACAAGATGAAGAAAAAGGGCGGTGTGTTCATCACAGTCCGTAATTCGGATAAGGCTGAAATCGGTGAAATCGCAAAGAAATACTACGACCTCGGATTCAGAATCTACGCAACAGAGGGTACAGCGGATGTACTCAAGAAGTACGGTATTGACGCCGTAAGCGTAAAGAAAATTCACGAGTCCAAGACAAACAATACTCTTACACTCATTGAATCGGGCAAGATTCAGTATGTTATTTCAACATCAGCAAAGGGCAGAATTCCTTCAAGAGATTCTGTCAAAATCCGTCGTAAGACTGTTGAAAGAAATATTCCGTGTCTTACATCTCTTGACACGGCAAATGCACTTGCAGATTGCCTCAAAAGCCACTATTCACAGCACAGCACGGAGCTTATCGACATTAACCACATGAGAGAGGAAAAGCTTATGTTAAAATTCACTAAGATGCAGGGTATAGGCAACGACTATATCTATTGCAGCACTTTTGATCAGGAAATCAGCAACCCCGAGGCGCTTGCTGTAAGACTTTCCGACAGACATTTCGGTATCGGCGGCGACGGTATTATTCTTGTTTGCCCTTCAAAGGTTGCAGATGCAAAGATGAAAATGTACAACCTTGACGGTTCAGAGGGTAAGATGTGCGGTAACGGTATCCGTTGCGTAGGTAAGTTCCTCTATGACCACGGTATGGTTGATATCAACGAAAAAGACGAAATTACAATTGAAACACTCAGCGGTATCAAGAAACTCAAGGCTTATACTTCAGGCGGAAAGGTTAACCGCCTCAGAGTTGATATGGGCAAGGCTATTCTTGATCCGAAGGAAATTCCTGTTGTTCTTGACGGTGACAAGGTTGTTGACAGACCTGTTGAAATTGCAGGCAAGAACTATAACATCACCTGCGTATCAATGGGCAACCCACACTGCGTGGTATTCATGGACGATATTGATAATCTTGATATTGAAACCGTAGGACCGGAGTTTGAAAACGATAAGCTCTTCCCTGAAAGAGTGAATACAGAATTTGTAACAGTTCTCGATGACCATACAATCAAGATGAGAGTGTGGGAGCGTGGCTCAGGCGAAACATGGGCTTGCGGTACAGGTGCTTGTGCCGTTGCGGTTGCCGCTTGTGAAAACGGTTTCTGCAAAAAGGGCGAAGACATCAAGATTAAGCTCAAGGGCGGCGATCTTATTATCAACTATACTGATGAAACGGTATATATGACAGGTAATGCGGAAAAAGTATTTGAAGGCGAAGTTGAGGTGTAATCGTGGAGATAACCGAACATAAGAAAAATAAAAAATATATATTTGTAACAGGCGGTGTCGTATCCGGTCTTGGCAAGGGTATCACAGCCGCATCTCTCGGCAGACTTTTAAAGGCAAGAGGGCTCAAGATTGTTGCTCAAAAGCTTGACCCGTATATCAATGTCGATCCGGGTACAATGAGCCCGTATCAGCACGGCGAGGTATATGTAACGGAGGACGGTGCAGAAACCGACCTCGACCTCGGCCATTATGAGCGTTTTATTGATGAGGACCTTAACAAGTATTCAAACCTCACAACAGGTAAGGTTTACTCAAATGTTCTTGAAAAGGAGCGTCACGGCGACTACCTCGGTAAGACAGTTCAGGTAATTCCTCACATCACAAATGAAATTAAGTCTTTTATCTACAATGTAGGTGAAAAGACTAATGCCGATGTTGTAATTACGGAAATCGGCGGTACGGTGGGCGATATCGAAAGCCAGCCGTTCCTTGAGGCTATCCGTCAGGTATCTCTTGAAGTCGGCAGAGAGAACAGCATCTTTATTCATGTAACTCTCGTTCCCTATATCAAGGGCAGTGAGGAACACAAATCGAAGCCGACACAGCATTCTGTAAAAGAGCTTCGTTCACTCGGTATCAATCCCGATATCATCGTTCTTCGTTGTGACGAACCTCTTGAGGAGAGCATTTTCAACAAGATTGCACTTTTCTGCAATGTAAAGCCGGATTGTGTAATCGAAAATATTACTCTCCCAACGCTTTATCAGGCACCTCTTATGCTTGAAAAGAGCAATTTCTCAAATGTTGTATGTCGTGAGCTCAATATTGTAACGGACAAAAAGCCCGACCTTTCCGAGTGGGAAGAAATGCTTAGCCGCATCAACAACCGCACAAAGAAATGCACGATTGCTCTTTGCGGTAAGTATGTTGCTCTCCATGACGCATATCTTTCTGTTGCAGAGGCACTTCGTCACGGTGGCTATGAAAATTCCGCTGATGTTGAAATCAAGTGGGTTGACTGCGAACTTCTCACAAAGTACAAGGTTGACGAGCTTCTCGGTGATGTTGACGGTATCCTTGTTCCGGGCGGCTTTGGTAACAGAGGTATCGAAGGTAAGATTATGGCTGCAAAATATGCCCGTGAGCATGATATTCCGTATCTCGGAATCTGTCTTGGTATGCAGACTGCAGTAATCGAATACGCAAGAGATGTTCTCGGCTATGCTGATGCCAACAGCGGTGAGTTTACACCAGAGGGCAAGCATAATGTTATTGACCTTATGCCTGAACAGGAAGGCATTGAGGATATGGGCGGCACAATGCGTCTTGGTGCATATCCGTGTGTTATTAAGCCCGATTCGCTTATGGCTAAGGCTTACGGTCAGCATGAAATTTCAGAGCGTCACCGTCATCGTTATGAGTTCAATAACGATTTTAGAGAGGAAATTGAAAATGCAGGCATGAAGATTACAGGTACTTCACCTAACGGACTTCTTGTTGAGGCTGTTGAAGTTCCCGACAACCGTTTCTTCGTTGCTGTTCAGTATCATCCCGAATTCAAGTCACGCCCGAACCGTGCTCATCCGCTTTTCAGAGAATTTATTAAGGAATCACTTGAAAAGTAATTGATTTTTCCACTTAACTTTCAGATTTAAAGGACTGATTTTAATGAAGATTAACAGAAATTTTGACAATCTCGTTCCTAACTATCTTTTTGCAGATGTTGCAAAAAAGACAAATGCATATATTGCGGCTCATCCCGATAAAAAGGTTATCAAGCTTGGTATCGGTGATGTAACCCTTCCGCTTGCTCCTGTTGTTGTTGAGGCAATGAAAAAGGGTGCAGAGGATCTTGCTCACAAGGAAACCTTCAAGGGCTATCCCGATTATGAGGGCTACGAGTTTCTCAGACAGGCTATTTCAGATTATTACAAGAGCTTTGGTGTTGCAGTAGGCGCTGACGAAATCTTTGTATCAGACGGTGCAAAGTCTGACTGCGGTAACATAGGCGACATCTTCTCAAAGGATAATGTTGTTCTTGTAACCGATCCTGTTTACCCCGTATATGTTGACTCAAACATTATGGCAGGCAGAGAAATTGTTTATGCCGCATCAAATGAGGCAAACGGCTTTGCCGCTCTTCCTGATGAAAATGTAAAGGCAGACATCATCTACCTTTGCTCACCTAACAACCCGACAGGCTCTGCATACAACGCCGAACAGCTCAAGGCATGGGTTGACTACGCTCTCAAAAACGATGCAATAATCCTCTACGATTCAGCTTATGAGGCGTTCATCACAGAGGATCTCCCTCGTTCAATTTTTGCAATCGAAGGTGCAAGAAAGTGTGCAATTGAAATGTGCTCACTTTCAAAGACAGCAGGTTTCACAGGTACAAGATGCGGTTACACAGTAATTCCTAAGGAGCTTGAGCGTGACGGTCACAATATCTATGCAACATGGTACCGCCGTCAGGCAACAAAGTTCAACGGTGTTTCATGGCCTGTTCAGTGTGCTGCTGCCGCTGTATTCAGCGAAGAAGGTCAGAAGCAGATCAAGGAGAACATTTCTTACTATCAGGAAAATGCAAGAATTATCGCATCTGCTCTTGATGAACTCGGCATCTACTACACAGGCGGTAAGAACTCACCTTACATCTGGCTCAAGTGTCCGAACAATATGGGCAGTTGGGAATTCTTTGACCTCCTCCTCAACGAGGCAAATGTTGTAGGTACTCCGGGTGAGGGCTTTGGCGAAAACGGTGCCGGCTACTTCCGTCTTACATCATTCGGTGACAGAGAAAACACGATTGAGGCTGTTGAGAGAATCAAAAAGGTTCTCACAAACCTCTCAAAGTAATTTGATCGAATTCAGATTATTATATTGAATAAAACACACAGCGGATAACCCGAATTTTGAGGTTATCCGCTGTTCTTATACGGCGAGACGCCTCTACGCAAAAAAAGGACATTCCATTTGGAATGTCCTTTTGATATCATATTAAAATCAGAACTTAATCTTTTCAGCGATATAATCGTTGAGCTTGTCAATTGCAACCCTTTCCTGCTGCATTGTGTCACGGTCACGAACTGTTACACAACCATCGTCAACAGACTCAAAGTCATATGTGATACAGAACGGAGTACCGATTTCGTCCTGTCTTCTGTAACGCTTGCCGATTGAACCGGCATCGTCATAATCAGTCATAAAGTCGGCTGAAAGCTGTTCATAAACCTTGCCGGCCTGCTCGTTGAGCTTCTTTGAAAGCGGAAGAACGCAAGCTTTGTACGGAGCAAGTGTCGGATGAAGTCTTAACACAACTCGTGTATCCTTTTCGTCAATAACTTCTTCATCATAAGCCTCAACAACAAGAGCAAGGAAAAGACGCTCAACACCGAGTGACGGCTCAATAACATACGGAATATACTTCTCGTTTGTTGTCGGATCAAAATACTCAAGTGTCTTACCGCTTGTTTTGCTGTGCTGTGTAAGGTCATAGTCTGTTCTGTCGGCAACGCCCCAAAGCTCGCCCCAACCGAACGGGAAGAGATATTCAAAGTCTGTTGTGGCTTTTGAATAGAAACAAAGCTCCTCTTTTGCATGGTCACGAAGACGGAGATTTTCTTCCTTAATGTTGAGAGAATAGAGCCAGTCACGGCAGAAGCCTCTCCAGTATTCAAACCATTCAAGGTCAGTACCCGGCTTGCAGAAGAATTCAAGCTCCATCTGCTCAAACTCACGAACACGGAAAATAAAGTTACCGGGTGTGATTTCGTTTCTGAAAGATTTACCGATTTGCGCAACACCGAAAGGAACTTTCTTACGGCTTGTTCTCTGAATGTTAGAGAAGTTCACGAAAATGCCCTGAGCAGTTTCGGGACGAAGATAAATTTCATTCTTGCTGTCTTCTGTAACGCCCTGGAATGTTTTGAACATAAGGTTGAACTGACGAATGTCGGTAAAGTTGTGCTTGCCGCAGTTAGGACACGGAATCTCTTTTTCCTTGATGTAATTCATCATTTCTTCATTTGTCCAGCCTGCAACATTTGTACCGTCAAAATCTTCAATAAGGTTGTCGGCACGGTGACGGGTTTTACATTCCTTACAATCCATAAGCGGATCAGAGAAACCGCCGAGATGACCCGATGCAACCCATGTCTGCGGGTTCATAAGAATTGCAGAGTCAAGACCTACATTATATTTGTTCTGCTGAACAAACTTTTTGAGCCATGCGTTTTTGATATTGTTTTTAAGTGCAACACCGAGCGGACCGTAATCCCATGTGTTTGCAAGACCGCCGTAAATTTCGGAGCCTGGGTAAACAAAGCCTCTGTTTTTACACAGGGCAACGATTTTATCCATGGTTTTTTTGCTGTTTTCCATAACTTAACCTCTCTTAACAGATAGATAGATAAAAATAACCATTAAAATAATACAATTATTTGCAACTGTTGTCAAGTAAAAACACCAAATGTTAGCGCATAACAATAGGTTTAAAACAAGAATTAGAAAAAATTTACAAACTTGCCAAAAACCACTTGTAAATGTGAGCATTTTGATATATAATGTAATTACTCGAAATTTGAGTAACAAAAAAGGAGGAATTAGCGATGAAAAAATCATCCAAGGTTCTCAGTTTGGTGCTTGCAGTTCTTATGGCTGTATCCTGTTTTTCAGGCTTGACCATATTCTCTGCATCAGCTGAAGAAACCGACACAAAAATCTATTTTGACGCATCTAATCTCCCTGCAGAGTGGGGAACAACAAAGACAGTATACTGTCACCTTTACGCTGTAGCAGGCGATGATTTACCTGAAACATCTTGGCAGGGTAAGGCAGAGAAATGTAAGAAGGATACTGCTACAGGTCTTTACTACTTCGATACTGCAAAATTGAAGTCAGCTGACGGCACAAATCACGGCGGTCTTAAAGACAACGCTGACTATGCTGTAATTTTCTCAACAATTGATACTAAATCACAGAGTCACCAGACCTGTAATGTAACACTCGGCAAGCCTTGTCTCGGCGACACAATTTACCTCACAGGCGGTACAGTTGAGAATACCGAAGATTCATCAAAGCGTGACTTTGCTGCAACATGGAAGAATAACAGCGATAACTACGGTCCGAAGGCTGCAATCACATCACTCGGTCATGTAACTGAGGGCAGATTCCCGGTTTACTTTTCAAGAGCAGAAATGGTTGCACAGGCTATTTTCAACTGGGCTGTTAAGAATCCTAAAAACTACACTCCCGAAACTGTAGCTGACATTTGTGCACAGGTTGAGGCTGAGCCAATGGATGTTTACAACGCTTATGCTGAAATGTATGCAACAGAGCTTGCTGATCCCGTAGCTTATCCCGACTGTGCTCCGCTTACAACAGTAGCTACACTTCTCGGTGTTGATCCTTCAGGTACAACAGCTCCTGCAACAGAAGAACCTACAACTGTTGAGCCTACAACTGTTGAGCCCACAACTGTTGAACCCACAACTGTTGAGCCTACAACTGTTGAACCCACAACAGAACCCACTACAGAACCTGCAACAGAGCCTGCTGACGCAACACAGTATGTTGTAGCAGGTGTTGAGTCACTCACAGGTTATGAATGGCAGGGTTCTCCTGCACTCGCTCCCGAAAATGTAATGACAAAGAGCGGCGATGTTTATACAAAGACATTTACAGCTGTTCCGGTGGGCAAAAGCTATCAGCTCAAGGTCGTTGCAAACACAGGCGACGAGCAGAAGTGGATCGGTCTTGACGGTACAGACAACAATGTAACTTTCGATGTAGAAAGTGCTTGTGATGTAACTGTAACTTTCAATCCTGCTACAAACGAGATTGCTGTAACAGGTGACGGTGTTAAAATGGTTACAGACCTTGAAATCAACAGCATTACAGTTGTTGGTAACGGCGAAAACAGCTGGCTTAACGGTGTAGCATGGGGCGTTGACGCTGAAGTTAACCACATGACTCAGATTGCTGACAAGGTTTATCAGATTACATACACAGGTGTTGAATCTGCTGATGCTGCATACCAGTTCAAGTTTGCAGTTAACGACGATTGGGCTGCTAACTGGGGTCTTCCTGAGCAGAGCGCAGCTACTATAGGCAAAGATTTTGACCTTACATTCAATGGTGAAAATATGCTCCTTAACACAGTTTCTGCCGGTTATCCGGAAGATTCACTCGTTGATGTAACAATCACACTTGATCTTACTAAGTTTGATTATCCGTCACGCTCAGGTGCTAAGGCTAATATTAAGATTGACGGTAACCGTGTTCCGCTTCTCGGCGATGCTGACGGTGACTACTCAATTACAGTTGTAGATGCTACAACAATTCAGAAGATTGCTATCAACCTTATGAGTATTGCTGCTGATGATGCAAACGCATTCAAGGCATGTGATGCTAACGAAGATGGCAGAATCTCAATCAAGGATGCTACTCTCGTTCAGAAGTACATCGTTGGCGGTTACGAAACAGGCAATGTCGGTTTACCGATTTCTGTTGAATAATTAATCGCTGTTGATTAAATTCACAATTGCAATTTACCCCACAGGGTTTTCCTGTGGGGTTATTTTTTTGCCGTAAAACAAGGAAATTTTGCCGATAAAGGTGCAAAGTGCAGTAATATGTGGTATAATCATAGTGCAGATGTTCCGCTTTACTCATACGATGGGTTCGTTCTGAATTTAAGCAGAGTTATATTTTACTTAGACTCCGAGGAGTTATACTCTGCGTCAATTAAAAATGTTCAAAAGGAAAAGAGGCGAAGGATGTATGTATATTCATGATATTTCGAGAGACACTCTTACAACCGAAACATATCCGGGTGATCCCGAAACTGTTGTGACTCCGCTGAGAAGTATTGATGAAGATGACGAGTGCAATCTTTCGCAGATTTCTATGTGCGTTCATGCAGGCACGCATATTGACGCTCCTCTCCACTTTTGCCCTGACGGCAAAGGGATAACCGATTTAAGGCTTAACACTTTCTACGGAAAATGCACCGTAATAACGGTCAAAGGTGTGTTGACGGGCGAAGATATGGACAAGCTGTTGCCGTATTGCCGAAAACGCATACTCTTTCGTGGGAACGGCAAAACATACCTTTCACATTCTGCCGCAATTGTGCTTGCACAAAGCAGGGTGGTGCTTGTCGGTACGGATGCCGAGTCAATCGCACCTCCGTTTGATGAAGTTAAAACACATCTTGAACTTGGCAGAGCAGATATTGCCGTTCTCGAAAATCTCAATCTTTCGGGAGTGGCTGACGGCGAATATGATTTGTGTGCGTTTCCGATAAAGCTCGGCGGAGTTGAGGCGGCACCATGCAGAGCAATACTCTTTGAACAGGAAAAAGGATTAAACTAAGGTGATATTTATGGTAAAAATGGTAGTATTTGATCTTGACGGCACGCTTATGAATTCGCTTACCGATCTTGCTATAAGTGTGAACTACGGTCTGAAGCTTAACGGTCTTGAAGAAAAGCCGGTTGAAAATTATAAAACATATGTCGGAAACGGCAGAGAAATGCTCATCAGAAGGGCGATGGGAGATGCGTGGACCGACCACGAACTTTTTGAAAAGGTCAAGGCTGATTACGACAGACACTATGCCGTTCATTGCAACGACCACACCGCCGCATATGACGGTTGTGCCGAAATGCTTGAAAAGCTTGCAAAAAAGGGTGTAAAAACAGGTGTGCTTTCAAACAAGCCGGATGAATTTGTTGATAAAATGCTAAAAAAAGCATTCCCAAATCACAAGTTTACTCAGGCATGGGGGCAGAAACCACAGTATAAGACAAAGCCCGAGCCTGATGCTCTGCTTGCACTCCTCAATATGAGCGGTGTAACTCCCGAAGAATGTTTCTATGTCGGTGACAGCGATGTCGATGTGTTTACGGCAAACAATGCGGGTGTAAAAATGGCAGGTGTTTCATGGGGATTCAGGGGAAAAAACGAGCTTATGAACGCAGGTGCGCCCTTTGTTGCAGACACAGCCGAAGAACTTTTTGATTACATTTGCAAATTTATATAATAGTATGAACAAGATAAACTATCAGAAAGAACTCGACAGGGTAATTGACAAAATAACGGGGGAGGGAAAAGTCCCGAAGCTGCTTTTGCATGTGTGTTGCGCCCCGTGTTCGTCATACTGCCTTGAGTATCTTTCAAAATATTTTGATATCACGGTCTATTTTTACAATCCGAATATTTCGATTGCGGATGAGTATAATTACCGCCTGAGCGAAGAAAAGCGTCTTGTGTCGCTTATGCCGTTTGAACATCCTGTAAAGGTAATTGAAGGCGAATATTTGCCCAAGGATTACTTTGAGTATGTCAAAGGTCTTGAAAATGAACCCGAGGGCGGAAAGCGGTGTGAAAAATGTTTCAGACTGCGACTTGAATCCTCTGCACGCTACGCAAAGGAACACGGCTTTGATTATTTCACAACCACGCTTACAATTAGTCCGCTGAAAAATGCGCAGTTGCTCAATTCAATCGGTGCGGAGCTTGCCGAGAAGTACGGCATTCCGTGGCTGTACAGCGACTTCAAAAAGCGTGAAGGCTACAAGCGTTCAATCATCCTTTCAAAAGAATATGACCTCTACCGCCAAAACTATTGCGGTTGCGTCTTTTCAAAAAGGGATAGTATGCAGAGAAAAAACTAATTAATATACCAAAAGACAAATCCCCGTCAGAAATTCTGACGGGGATTAATCGTGTTTGCAAATTATTTAACTGAGGTTAACGCATATTAACTGGGTTGTTTTACACAACCGATTTGAGGTATTCGACAATTTCCTGCTGTGTACTCATTTCAAGCACCTTTGCAGTGACTTTGTCTGCCTCTTCTTTTGTCCATGTGGAAATTATTTTTCTCACATTGAGAACTGACGGAGCGGAAACGCTGAATTCTGTGAGTCCGAATGAAATAAGCAACGGAATCATCAGCTTGTTTGCGGCAGCCTCACCGCACATTCCGACTGAAATGCCGTTCTGAACACCGCACTCAATTGTGCGTTTAATCATTCTGAGAACGCTTGGCTGAAGGGGAGAGTAGAGGTAAGACACATCGTTGTTGCCTCTGTCACAAGCCATTGTGTAGCCTGTGAGGTCATTTGTGCCGATGCTGAAGAAGTCTGCCTCTTTTGCAAGCATATCTGCGATAACTGCCGCAGACGCTGTTTCAACCATAACACCAACCTGAATGTTTTCGTTGAAATTTATGCCCATATTGCGTAAATCGGCTTTGCATTCTGCAACAAGCTTTTTGCCCTCACGAAGTTCATCCATAGTTGTGATGAGTGGGAACATAATCTTGATGTCACCGAATGCGCTTGCACGCAAAATGGCTTTAATCTGTGATTTGAAAAGTTCACGGTTTTTAAGGCAATATCTGATTGCACGGAATCCCATGAACGGATTTTCTTCTTTTTCAAGTCCAAGGTACGGAATGTCCTTGTCACCGCCGATATCAAGTGTTCTGATAATCAGCGACTTGCCCTTTAAGATAAGAGCAGCCTTTTTGTAGGCCTCAAACTGTTCGTCCTCTGTCGGAATTGAAGTTCTGTCCATGAACAGAAACTCTGTTCTGAAAAGTCCGACACCCTCGCCGTCTGCATCAACTGCCTTGACAGCGTCTTCTGGTTTTCCTATGTTGCAGAAAAGTTCATAAGCTTCTCCGCTTGCGGATTTTGTTTCTCGTCCCCTGTAATTTTCAAGCTCTTTGCGTTCTGCAAGAAAAGCGTCACGCTTTTTGGAGTATTCTGCAACTGTGTTATCATCCGGATTAACAATTACAGCACCCTCACTGCCGTCAACTACAACTGTGTCGCCGTTTTTCAGGCTTGATGCGACACCCTCAACACTGAGTACGGCGGGAATCTCAAGCGCTCTTGCAAGAATTGCAGAGTGGGAAGTTGTTCCGCCTGTTTCAGTAATAATGCCTGCTATGTTTTCTTTTACAATACCTGCCGTAACAGAAGGAGTAAGCTCCCTTGCAACAAGCACAGTGCCTTTTGGCGCATCGCTTACTTTAATTTCGTTTACTCCGAGAAGAATGCCGAGAACACCGCTCTTGATATCTCTGACATCAGCCGCACGCTGTTTTGTAAGCTCATCGTCAGCTGCCGAGAACATTGCAATAAACATATCGCACATATGCTCAAGAGCAGATTCCGCACATTGACCGTCTGCAATCAGCTTTTCAATTTCACCGCTGAGATACGGATCTTTGATAATCTGAATGTGACCTGCAAGAATTTCTGCCTCTTTTTCACCGGCTGAACTGCGAAGATTTTCTGCCTGTTTTTCAGTATTGTAGCAAAAAGCATCTACTGCTGCCTTAAAACGCTGTGACTCTGCCTCAGTATCTGTTACTGTTCGTGGAGTGTATTCAAGCGAATGTTCTTCAATAAGCATTACCTTACCGATTCCGATACCCTCGGATGCGGCTGTTCCGTGTAGCATAATCTTCACCTCTTGTAACTGGTCTGTCGGGGCCATTATTCGCCAAGACCGCTCTCAATGAGCTGTACTGCCTCTGCAAGTGCCTCGTTTTCGTCAGCACCGTCGCAAACAATCTCAATTTCACTGCCGCACTTGATGCAAGCCGCAATAATATTGAGGAGGCTCTTTGCGTTGTACTGATTGCCGTTGAATTTGATTGTTACATCACAGCTGTATTTGCCCATAGCTGTTGCAAAAACCGATGCCGGACGCATATGGAATCCCTGTGCATTTGTGAGTACGAGTTCTTTTGATACCATAATAAAATCTCCTTTATAAATAAATTTTTGTTTTGAAGTTTTGAATCTAATGTCGTGAAAGTTCTTTGAGTTTTGAGGGGTGGCACCGGCTTTTACACCGGTGCCGAGGAACAAAACATTTCAAAAAACGGGTAATAGCAAATTAATTATTTTTTAATCGGTCTTTTGAGAAGTGCAAGCATAAGCATTGAAACTACTGCACCGATTGCAAGAGCAAGGAGGTAGAAATACCATGTACCCTGCATTGTTGCGAATACGAAGATACCGCCGTGAGGAGCCATAAGCTTACAGCCAAAGAGAGCTGAAAGTGCGCCTGCTACTGCAGAACCAACGATACATGAAGGGATAACCTGAAGCGGATGACCTGCTGCGTAAGGAATTGCACCTTCTGTGATGAATGAAAGTCCCATTACATAGTTTACGGGAGCATTCTTCCTTTCTTCGTTTGTCCAACGATTCTTGAAGAATGTGTTTGAAAGAGCGATTGCGATTGGAGGAACCATACCGCCGATCATAACTGCTGCCATAATGATGTATGCCTGATCGTCTGCGTTTGCAAGGTTAAGTGTTGCGAATGCATAAGCTGCCTTGTTGAAAGGACCACCCATGTCGATAGACATCATACCTGCGAGGAGCGCACAGAGCGGAACCATCATTGCAGGGTTAGAGGCAATAGCGTTAAGGCCGTTTGACATACCTGAGTTAATCATACCCATGAACGGGTTTACTGCGCACATTACAACGAGAATACCGCCGAGTCCGAGAAGCGGATAGATGAGAACGGGCTTGATACCCTCAAGAGCCTTAGGCATCTTATCGCACATTTTTTCAATACCGAGCATTAAGTAACCGCCTACGAAACCTGCGAGCAAGCCGCCGAGGAAGCCTGACGGAACTGTTTCTGCAGCGGCAGGATCCATAAAGGTTGCGCCTGATGTTGCAAGGAAACCGCCTACAAGACCAACGAGAAGACCGGGACGGTCTGCAATTGACATTGCGATAAAGCCTGAAAGGATAGGAACCATAAGGTTAAATGCCACACCGCCGAGTGTCTTAAACCATGCGGCTGCAGGAGTTACCGTACCGAATGCACTGCCAACCTCCTGTGCGTTAACACCGCATGCAATATCAATGAGGAATGCGATTGCGATGAAGATACCGCCTGCTACAACGAACGGGAGCATATGTGATACACCGTTCATAAGGTGACCGTAAGCGCCGCCTCTCTTCTTTGGAGCATCTGCAGAACCGCCTTTGTGATGATATACGGGAACTTCTTTGTTTACAATCTTGTTGATAAGCTCTTCCGGCTTATGAATACCGTCTGAAACGGCACACTGTAAAACAGGCTTGCCGTCAAAACGGGCAAGATTTATTGTGATGTCAGCGGCAATGATGATACCGTCACAATTTGCAATTTCTTCTTCGGTAAGAACATTCTTTGCACCGCCCGAACCGTTTGTTTCAACCTTAATCGGAATGTTAAGGCTGTCGCCGGCTTTCTGGAGTGATTCAGCCGCCATATAAGTATGAGCAATACCTGTTGGACAAGCTGTGATAGCAAGAACTCTGTAACCCTTCTTTGCAGGAACTTCTGCCTTTGGTTCATCGGGGAACTTCTCTTTTTCTTGTGCGTCAATAATCGAGATGAATTCTTCCGGAGTTTTTGCGGCTTTAAGCTTTGCGGTAAAATCTTCATGCATCAAAAGCTGCATAAGTCTTGCAAGAACTTCAAGATGAACATCACCGTCTGTTGTTGCGGCAATCATAAAGAGCAGCTTACAGGGCTGACCGTCGGGCGAGTCATAATCTACACCGTTGGGGACTGTGATAGCCGTGAGGGCGGGAGCTTTTACAGCTTCGCTCTTGGCATGGGGAATTGCAACCTCCATACCTACGGCTGTTGTGCCGAGTTCTTCACGTTTGAGGATTCCCTCTTTGTAGGCTTTAACATCCTTGAGGTTTCCGCACTTTTCATGTAATGAAACAAGTTTGTCAATTGCTTCGCTCTTGTCGGCAACTTTAACGCCGAGAGCAATACCCGATTTTTTTAATAAATCAGTGATACGCATATTTTTCTCTCCTTTTTAATTGAATTTTGCAAGCAATTCATTTATTTTTTCTTTTGTGGCAAGTCCGTCAAGAAATGCCGTTGCATTTCCGCACACACTGCCTAATTTCAGCGCATAGGGGTAGCTTTTTGTTTTTTCATATCCTGCCACAAAGCCTGCTACCATTGAGTCGCCAGAACCGACTGTGTTAATTACCTTTTCTTTGAGGACTCCTGCTTTGTGTCTTTTTCCAAATTCGTCAATGAGCATTGCTCCGTCACCGCCGAGTGAAATCAGAACATTTTTTGCACCGAGTTTCTGCAACTCTTTTGCATACTTTTCAATATCATCCTCGGTGTTGATTTCAACTCCGAACATTTCGGAAAGTTCCTGTCTGTTCGGCTTGATGAGGAACGGCTTGTACTTGAGTGCGTTGAGTAAAAGTTTTTTTGTTGCGTCAACTACAATTCGTACATCCTTGCCCTTGATTCTTTCAAGGATTCTTTCATAAACATCATCAGGCATCGTATTCGGAATGTTTCCTGCAATTACGATTGTGTCGCCGTCGGATATTCTGTCGATTTTTGAAAACAGCCTTTCAAGTTCGCCGTCACTTATGTGAGGTCCCTGACAATTGATTTCTGTTTCAACGCCGGCTTTGATTTTTATGTTGATTCTTGAAATTCCACTTTCAAGCTTAATAAAGTCGGTGATAATCCTGTCGTTGCGAATACCCTTTTCAATGGCGTCACCCGTAAAGCCTGCAACAAATCCGAATGCCGTACTTTCAAGGTCAAGCTCTGCAAGTACGCATGAAACATTGATTCCCTTACCTCCGTAGTAATATTCTTCGGCGGTTGTTCGGTTTGTTATTCCCGGAACAAGCGAATCAAGTCTGACAATGTAGTCAATTGACGGATTAAGCGTTACGGTGTAAATCATTTTTTACCTCCTTTATTACCGTTGCCTGCGAAAAGTCCGGCGTAGGCAGTTTGTCGGTGATTATACAACATTTTCGCAGAGGGGCAAATGTTACGGAATACACCCTGCGAAATTTTGAATGGTCTGCAAGAACAAATGCCATATAAGATTTGTTGATTGCCGTTTCCTTTATAAGACCTTCTTCAATGTCGGGGGTTGTGAATCCCGAACCGATGTCAATTCCGTTTGCTCCCATAAAAGCTTTTGTAAAGTTAAAGCAGTTTATGCTTTTTATTGCTTCGGCACCCACAACAGCCTCGGTAAGCGGTTTTATTTTTCCGCCTACTATATATGTCTGCATACCCTTGTGGATAAGCATTCTGGCGTGTGTTATGCCGTTTGTAACATATGTTGCGTTTGTATTTGTAATGTGGTCAACAAGCTTTAATGTTGTTGTTCCTGCGTCAATATAAACAAAGTCAGAGTCATGGATAAGCTTTGCACAGTATTCTGCAACCGTATCTTTTTCATCGCTCATAACGGTTTCACGATTGCTTACCGCATCTTCAAAAACACCCTCGTTTCTGGTGATTGAAGTTGCACCGCCGAAAACCTTTGTGAGCTTTCCCATCTCATCAAGAGCGGAAAGGTCTCTTCTTATTGTTGACTCGGATGAGTCAAGCAACTTTGTTAATTCCGACACCGTGACCGAATTTTTTTCTTCGAGCAAATCAAGTATTGCACGATATCTGTCCTGTGTAAGCATTATCCTCACCTCTTGACTATCTTGAATATCTTGACTACATTATAACACCCTTTTTTTAAAAGTCAAGCAAAATCGGTCAAAAAAATTCAAAAAAATTTAAAGACGGCAAAATTAGCTAACAAAAAAAGTGTCGAGCGTTATTTAAAAACAGTATAATTTTACCGTTTTTGCAATTAAAATTGGTGTTTTTGATTATCTCCATTCAAAATCAGTCAAATTAATTATTTTGGCTATAATTCTTTTAGCGTGTTGACTGCAAGGTGTTTTTATACTACAATATTAATCGTTGTGTACAAAAAAAGCCTGCAAGTTTTTTGCAGGCTCAAAACGGCGAAATCACGCATTTATATTTTTTGTTTTTTATGTTTTTTTATACATATATATGTTATATGTCATTCTGACAAATCTTCAATGACTGTGATTTTTCGTTTTTCGGAGATTATAATATTTTCCTCATTCATCTTTTTTATTTCACGCATCATTGCACTTCGGTCAACAGAAAGGTAATCTGCAAGGTCGGAAAGAGGGAGAGGAAGATAAAAGGTGTTTTTTCCTTTTTCGGTTTTAATGTATTCAAAAAAAGTCAAAAGCTTGCTCCTCAGCGTCTGCTGACAGAGAATGTCTGTGTGAGCAAGACTTTTTTTATGAGATTTTTTGATGTATGCACTTATAATCCGCTGGTGTTTACTGCAATGCTTTTCACAACAGGCTGTAAATTTTGAGTATTTCACGAAATCAATTTTGCAGTTTGTTTTGGCACTCAGATAAAAAATTCTGTTGTCTGATTCGGGTACAATGCAGGTGACGATTATGTCGCCCTTTTCATAAAAAGAAATAATTCTCCGCTGATTTTCGGCATTGTCTGTTGTCAGATAAACAGTTCCTTCTTTTATGATGCAAATTGTGTCATTTTCGGGTGAATATGTAGTTATGATTTCACCCCTTTTATACTCTCTTTCAATAGGTTTAAAACACTCGTTTATCCCGATGAAATCTGATTTTTTAAGCTTTGCACCGCCTATTTCTTCTATCATTTGCAACACTCCATAATGTGTGGCGTTTTTTATCTTGCCACAAGATATAGTATAGTATATCACATAATTGTTGCCTGTGCAACAGTATTTATATTGCAATTATTGTATAATTGGTCTTGCATTGCAGGGGAAGTTTTGTTCCTTGCAATTTTATTACATAACGTATTTTTTAAACGGCATTATTGAAAAATTTATTTTTTTATTCGGATTAACAGATATAGGATATTTTTACCAAGGAAGTACCGCAAAATAATAAAAAGGGGAAGGATTATGAGAATTATTAAGCGTAACGGCTCAGAAGAAGATTTTAACATTGAAAAAATTATTAATGCCGTTAAAAAAGCAAACGGTTCGGGGGAACACAAGTTCCTTACAGACGAACAGATTGAGGATGTTGCCGACTATGTTGAATATAAGTGCAACAAAATCAGGAGAGCAGTGTCCGTTGAAGAAATTCAGGATATGGTTGAGGATCAGCTTATGGCAAAGGGTGCGTTTGAGCTTGCAAGAAGATATGTGCGTTACCGCTACAACCGCTCGCTTGTTCGTAAGGCAAACACTACCGATAACAGGATTCTTTCGCTTATCGAGTGCAACAACGAAGAAGTAAAGCAGGAAAATTCAAATAAGAACCCTACCGTCAACAGCGTTCAGCGTGACTATATGGCCGGTGAGGTCAGTCGTGACCTTACAAGAAGAATGCTTTTGCCGGCTGATATTGTTGAGGCTGATAAGGAAGGTATTATTCACTTCCACGATTCGGACTATTTTGCACAGCATATGCACAACTGCGATCTTGTAAACCTTGAGGATATGTTGCAGAACGGTACCGTTATCAGCGATACGCTTATTGAAAGACCGCACAGCTTTTCAACGGCGTGTAACATTGCAACTCAGATTATTGCACAGGTTGCAAGTAACCAGTACGGCGGTCAGAGCATAAGCCTTGCTCATCTTGCACCGTTTGTTCAGGTTTCCCGTGAGAAAATCCGCAGAGAAACTCTTGCGGAAATCGAAGAACTCGGTGTTCATCCCACAGAAGAGAAAATCAACGATATCGTTGAGCAAAGACTTCGCAAAGAAGTAAACCGTGGTGTTCAGACCATTCAGTATCAGGTTGTTACTTTGCTCACAACAAACGGTCAGGCTCCGTTTGTAACCGTGTTTATGTATCTTAACGAGGCTAAAAACGAGCAGGAAAAGCACGACCTCGCTATGATTATTGAAGAAACACTCAAACAGCGTCACAAGGGCGTAAAAAATGAAAAGGGTGTGTGGATTACACCTGCGTTTCCAAAGCTTATTTATGTGCTTGAGGAGGATAACATAACAGAGGACAGCAAGTATTGGTATCTTACGGAGCTTGCTGCAAAATGTACCGCAAAGAGAATGGTTCCCGACTATATCTCGGAGAAGGTTATGCTCCAGAGCAAAATTGATAAAAACGGTGAGGGCCATTGCTTTACCTGTATGGGTTGCAGAAGCTTCCTTACTCCTTATGTTGACGAAAACGGCAAGCCGAAATATTACGGCAGATTCAATCAGGGCGTTGTGACTGTAAATCTTATTGATATCGGACTCAGCGCAGGCAAGGATCTTGATAAATTCTGGAAGATTTTTGACGAGAGAATGGAACTTTGCCACAGAGCATTGCAGTGCCGTCACGAGCGTCTTACAGGCACTCTTTCGGATGCCGCTCCTATTTTGTGGCAGTACGGTGCTTTGGCAAGACTTAAAAAGGGTGAGAAGATTGACAAGCTTCTCCATGGCGGTTATTCAACGCTTTCACTCGGTTATGCAGGTCTTTGGGAGTGCGTTTACAGCCTTATCGGCAAAAAGCTCACAGAAAAAGAGGGCAAAGAACTCGGTCTTAAAATTATGCAGAAGCTAAACGACTATTGTGCAAAGTGGAAAAAGGCTGAAAACATTGACTACAGCCTTTATGGTACTCCTCTTGAAAGCACAACATATAAGTTTGCAAAGTGTCTTCAAAAGCGTTTCGGCATTATCAAGGGCGTAACAGATAAAAACTACATCACTAACAGCTATCATGTTCATGTTACCGAGAATATTGACGCATTCAGCAAGCTGAAGCTTGAATCCGAATTTCAGGCTTTGTCGCCGGGCGGTGCAATCAGCTATGTTGAAGTTCCGAATATGCAGGATAACATTCCCGCTGTTTTACAGGTTATCAAGTTCATTTACGATAACATTATGTATGCAGAGCTTAACACAAAGAGCGACTACTGTCAGGTTTGCGGATATGACGGAGAAATCAAGATCGTTCACGATGACGGCAAGCTTGTGTGGGAGTGTCCTAACTGCGGCAACCGTGATCAGGATAAGATGAATGTTGCAAGAAGAACCTGTGGATATATCGGAACTCAGTTCTGGAATCAGGGCAGAACTCAGGAAATTGAGGAAAGGGTGCTTCATCTTTGATGAATTACGGAGAAATTAAACTCTGCGATATTGCAAACGGTGAGGGAGTAAGAGTATCGCTCTTTGTATCCGGTTGTACGCATCATTGCAAAAACTGCTTTAATCCGCAGACATGGAGTTTTGATTACGGCGAACCTTTTACAAAAGAGGTTGAGGATAAAATTCTCAAAGAGCTTGAACCGTCATATATTGACGGCTTGTCATTGCTCGGCGGAGAACCCTTTGAACCTTCAAATCAAAGAGCCTTAGTGCCGTTTTTAAAGCGTGTCAGAGAAAAATATTCCGACAAAACAATTTGGTGTTATTCGGGCTATTTGTTTGACAAGGAGCTTCTTTCCGACAGCAGAGCAAGGTGTGAATGTACGGATGAAATGCTTTCAATGATTGATGTGCTTGTTGACGGTGAATTTGTTGAGGCTCTTCACGATATAAGCCTTGCGTTCAGAGGCTCGTCAAATCAGCGTATTATAGATGTAAAAGCGTCACTCAAAGAAAATAAAATAATTCCCCACAAGCTTATGAAAAGGGGAGTGTAATAAAAAGCGACAGCCGTAAAACTGTCGCTTTTTGTAATATTATTGAATTATTGCGTGGAATGTTGTTGATTTTGTAAGGCAAATAGTGTAAAATGATAGCATACTATTTATAGAATATTATGCAAGGAGCGATTATATATGGTATGTAAAAATTGCAATCACGAAATTGACAACGGAGCAATGTTCTGTACTTACTGCGGAACACCTGTTGAGCAGACTCCGGAACCTGAAACACAGCCTGTTGAAAATGCTTCAACCGAAGATGCTGCGCAGAACCCTTACGAGAATGTGCAGACTACACAGCCTGAGGTTGATAACGCACAGCCGACTGCCGACAGTCAGCCACAGCAGAATCCGTATTCTCAGCAGTACGGTCAGCCAAATCAAACTTATTATCAACAACCGCAGTCTAACAAAACTTCATACGGTCAGCAGTTTACAAACTCACCGAACAATGATTACGGCGCAAATCAAAGCAAGTACGGCAATCAATATCAGAGCTACAACAACGGCTATAATCAGCAGTACAACACGCAGTATCAGCAGACATACAACTCACAACCTGTACCGCCCGTTGCACCGCCATACGGTACTCCGGATACTCAGCCTGTAAGCATAGGTGGTTGGATCGGCGTTATGCTTTTAACCTGTCTGCCGATTGTAAACCTCATTATGCTCTTTGTTTGGGCGTTCAGCTCATCAACAAAGAAGTCACTCAAAAACTATGCAAGAGCCGCTCTTATCCTGGCTCTTATCGGAGTTGTGCTTGTGGTAGTTATTTCAATTATACTTGCAGTCTGCGGTATCAGTATCTTCAACGAATTTTCCAATTCAGGATATTACTATCATTAAGCATTTTTCGTTCGTGAAGAAAGTATGATATAACAAAAACATATCATGCCAGAACGGAAATTTTTTAAAATTGAAAGTTGAAAATGGAAAATTGAAAATTGTGGTCGGGAATAAAGTTTTGTTAAGTGCAAATCTTATTGTTCCCGACCATATTTATTATTATTTGCAGTAACGGCGAACCGCCGTACCCCGTTCGTGAAGACAGGTTTTATAATGCCAAAAACAAAGTTTACCGATACAAAAAAATCCCTGTCCATAACGGACAGGGATTTTTTAATTAACCGAAATTAGTTATTAATCAAAAAACTTGCTGTGGATAGCACTTACGGCCTTGTCAGCGTCTGCTGAATCAATAAGAACCGAAACCTTGATTTCGCTTGTGCTGATCATCTGGATGTTGACCTGAGCGTCATAAAGAGCCTCAAACATCTTTGTAGCAACGCCTGCGTGGCTTTCCATACCTGCGCCGACGATTGAAATCTTAGCTACCTTATCGTCATAGAGAATTTCCTCTGCACCGAGGTTCTCTGTGTATTCTTTCATAAGAGCAACAGCTTCTTCGCCTCTGTTCTTGGCAACTGTAAAGCTGATGTCCTTCTTGCCGTCATGACCGATTGACTGAAGAATAATGTCAACATTGATATCTTTAGCAGAAAGCTTTGAGAACATCTTAAAAGCAAGACCGGGGATATTTGGAACACCCATAACAGAAATTCTTGCAACATCTGTATCTTTAGCAACACCGCTGATTAACATTTTTTCCATTTTAGTTTTCTCCTTTACAATTGTACCCGAAGCCTTTGTCATACTTGAAAGCACTTCAAGCTCGATATTATATTTTTTAGCCATTTCAACCGAACGGTTGTTAAGAACCTGAGCACCGAGTGTAGCAAGCTCAAGCATTTCGTCATAAGAGATTTCCTGAAGCTTCTTAGCGTTCTTAACCTTTCTCGGGTCAGCTGTGTAAACACCCTCAACATCGGTGAAAATCTGACAGAGATCAGCGTGCATTGCAGCCGCAATAGCTACGGCGCTTGTGTCTGAACCGCCTCTGCCGAGTGTTGTAATATCGCCGTATTTTGAAATGCCCTGGAAGCCTGCAACGATTACAATGTTCTTCTTGTCAAGCTCTTTCTTAATTCTGTCAGGCTCAACTTTTCTGATTCTTGCGCTTGTGTGAGCAGAAGTGGTATTGAAACCTGCCTGCCAGCCAAGAAGAGAAACAGCGTGGTAACCGAGCTTTTCGATTGCCATTGCAAGAAGTGAAATAGAAATCTGCTCGCCTGCGGCAAGAAGCATATCCTTTTCTCTTTTTGAAGCCTTTGGATTGATTTCGTTTGCCTTTTCAATGAGATCGTCTGTTGTGTCGCCCTGAGCGGATACAACAACTACAACATCATTGCCCTTTGCGTAAGTGTCTGTTACGATTGATGCAACATTCATTACTCTTTCGGCATTGGCAACAGAGCTGCCGCCAAATTTCTGAACTATCAAACTCATGTACTTAATACTCCCTCTGTAAAATTATAAATCAGCCACACGGATACTTGAAAGTACCGAAACACCGTCAGCCTCAAGCTGAGCAATCTTCTCGGCAAATTCGTTGTACGGCATAGCCTTGACAACAAATGCTTTTTCGTCGGCAGGTGCGTCAGCCTTATTGATTACTGTTACCTCACCGAATAATTTTTCTGCCTTTTCTGCAACATTACTGCCGTTTGCACGAACATACATGGCACGGCTTGACTCCTCCCAAGGGAGAATGTTTTTGCCGTTGCCGTCTGCCCAGTAAAGGAACTTTCTTGTCTTGAGGTGCTTACAGCAGTCGATTACATCGGCTACAACTGCGCTTGCTGTAGGAAGCTTGCCTGCACCCTTGCCGTAGAATACTACATCGCCTGTGCAGTCGCCTCTTACCATAATGCCGTTGAACTCATAGTCAATGTTAGCAAGCTGGCTCTTGTTCGGAACGAGCATAGGAGCAACGATAATGTCAATCTTGCCGTCCGCAAGACGCTTAACACTGCCGATAAGTTTAATTACGCAATGGAAAGCCTCAGCGTATCTTACATCTTCAAGTGTAATTTTTGTAATGCCCTCTGTATGTACAGAGTCGGGATAAACATGCTTTCCGTATGCAAGAGATGCAAGAATACAAATCTTACGGCAAGCGTCGTGACCTTCGATATCAGCGGCAGGATTTCTCTCGGCAAAGCCAAGCTCCTGAGCAAGTTTGAGCGCATCGTCAAACTGCATACCGTCTTCAATCATCTTTGTAAGGATAAAGTTTGTTGTACCGTTAAGAATACCGGCAATCTCGTCAACATTGTTTGCAACAAGACACTGGCTCATCGGGCGGATAATCGGAATACCGCCGCCTACCGATGCTTCAAAGAGGAAGTTTGTGTTTGTTTCCTTTGAAATTTCAAGGAGTTCTGCACCGTGAGCGGCAACAAGCTCCTTGTTTGAAGTAACAACACTCTTACCTGCTTTAAGACATCTCTTTACAAAGTCATAAGCAGGATTAAGACCGCCCATAACTTCAACAACAACTCTTATTTCGAGGTCGTTGATGATATCTTCAAAGTTTTTTGTGAATCTGTCTGCAAGCGGGCTGTCGGGAAATTCACGAAGGTCAAGAATCTTCTTGACATAAACCTCTTCACCGATGCTTGCATAAAGCTTCTGTTTGTGTGTTGTAAAGATTTCGGCAACGCCCGAACCTACAACACCGTGACCCATAATTGCTATTGAAACCATATCTAAAAACCTTTCCTTTCGAGTTTTTGGTTTTAACCTGTTATTTTATTCTGCGGCAGGGGGAGCTTCCTCACCGCCGCCTGACGATTCACCGCCTCCGGAGCTTTCGCCTCCGCCTGAGGATTCCCCTCCGCCGGAAGGTTCTCCGCCTGAATTATCTCCTCCACCGGAAGGTTCGCCGCCTGAATTATCTCCTCCGCCGGAGGTGTCGCCGCCTGAATTATCTCCTCCGCTGTTGCTTGTGTCGCCGCCGTAATTGCTACCGCTGTTGTCACCGCCGTAATTGGGATTGTAGTAGCTTGAGGAGTCTGAGACATCTGAGCCGTATTCATAGTTACCGCTGTAATATGCACCTCCCGAACTCGGCATATTGTCCTCGGTGTAGTAGCCCACATACCGTCCCGAAATATTATCTGTTGAAACAATAAGTCCCGTTGTAGGATTATATGTTGCCTCAATCAGGTTATCGGATATCTTATATTCCTTGTTTTCTTTGCCTTTAAGGTACTTGCCCATAACATTTGCAAAGAATTTTGTTGCCGTTGTTCTTCCGCTGTAGGAAATGGTTTTAGGCTTATCAAAACCGCACCATGTAGCCATTACGGCATATGGTGAACATCCGCAGAACCATGAATCCTTATCGTCATCGGTTGTACCTGTTTTGCCGATAATGTCCCAGCCTGAAATTTGAGCGTAATGTGCGTTTGTGTGAGCGCTGTTTGTAACGTTGTAGTGAAGCAGTCTGTTCATGATTCCTGCTGTTTCGGCTGAATAAGCCTGTTTCGGAACTGCGTCACGGTTATCAATGATTATGTTATCCTCTGAGTCGGTTACATAGTAGTATGTGTACGGTTCGTAGTAAAGACCGCCGTTGCCGAGATATGTGTAAGCAGCCGCCATTTCTCTTACTGTAACACCACCGTTCATACCGCCGATTGAAAGAGCACCCGTATTCTGTGCATCCTGTTCCGTAAGATTCTGGAATCCCATTTTTGTAACAACCTGCTGATATGCAACGCTCGGACCGCCGATAAGCTCCATGGTCTGAGCGGCTGTTGCGTTTGATGACCACTCGATTGCATCGGGAAGACTCATATTACCGTTGTAGTAGCCGTATGCGTTGTTAGGACCCGAAACAAGCTGACCGCTTTCATTTGTACGATAGTTGTCAAGCGGTTCATCGAGAACCATTGATGAGAAATAAAGCTTCTTTGATTCGATTGCATAAGGGTAAACAACAACAGGCTTGATTGAAGAACCCGGCTGAAGTACGGAGTTGTAGGATCTGTCCCAGCTGAGAGCGCCCTCTTTCTTTGTTGAAGAACCGACTGTTGCAATTACTCTGCCGTCATATCCCATAATTGTTGACGCAATCTGAAGGTCGGAATCATTTGATTTATCAATATTGAGTGCCGCATTTTCAAGGTAGGTCTGAGCATTTTCATCCATTGCACAGTAGATTTTAAGTCCCTCTGTGTAAAGCTTTGAAGATGCCGCAGATTCGCTTATGTTGTAATATTCTGCAATGTCCTTTTGAAGATCACGAAAGACCTGATCAATATACCAGTTCTGAACATCAGCCTCGTCATCATTGTCATCGTCATCGGACGCCTGCCAGCCGACAAATTTCATTGTGGCACTTTCTTTCATAGCCGCATCAAATTCGTCTTTGGTAATTTTTTTCTGATCATACATTTCATTGAGAACGATTTCACGGCGCTCCTTGTTGTTTTCGGGGAAAACAAGCGGATTCCATCTTGACGGGTTTTGTGTAATTCCCGCAATTGCCGCACATTCTGCAATTGAACAGTCCTTTATGCTTTTGCCAAAGTAAAGCTGAGCCGCAGATTCAACGCCCTGACAGTTATTGCCGAAGTTTACAACATTGAGGTAGGCTTCAAGAATCTGATCCTTTGTATATTCCTGCTCAAGCTTTAGTGCCTTTGTGATTTCACGAAGCTTTCTTGTAATTGAAACCTCGTTGTCATCTGTAATGTTTTTAATGAGCTGCTGGGTGATTGTTGAACCGCCGTATGAGTCCGAACCGGTTGCAAGATTTGCAACGGCGGAAAGTGTTCTGCCCCAGTCAACACCGTTGTGGTCAAAGAAACGCTTGTCCTCAATTGCGACTACCGCATCTTTCATTGCCTGAGGAATATCCTGATTGTCAACCCAGATTCTGTTCTCGGTATCGTATAGTTTCTGATACTCTTTAAATTCCTTTGTATCCTCATTCTGAATATATATTCGGCTTGTCTGGTTCATAGACTTTGCCTTGAGGTCGATGCCCGTAGGCTCGGACGCAATGGTGAAAATGTAGACAGCAAGTGAAATGCCCGTAATAAGCAGAGCAACCAGGCATACCGAACAAACGGTAATCAGGAACTTGCCAAAACCCCTGAAAAATCTTTTTACACCTCCGTCAGCTTTTTCGGATAATTCATTTTGCTGAATATCCTTCTTATACTGACTGATGTCAGTTTCACGCTTGTTTCGCATATTATCTCCTTTATCAATTCACAATTTACGGTTAAACGAACAACCGTCGGTTTGTAATTTGTCTGAGTGATTTGCACAAACGCAGTGCGCCGGCTGTAATACATAAATTATATAATAACATATATGTTCAAAATTACAAGCAGAAATACTCATTTGATTATTATATCACCTGAAAAGAAAAAAATAAATATATTAATGCAAATTTCTCTTAAAAATTATGCAGAATTAAGGCGGCCTTTTGGTTGGAATTTTATAAAAATGATGAATATAACCGTTGGTTCGGGAAAAAATAAAAGTAAAAACTGACGGAAAGAGTGCTGTAATATGAAAAAAATAGTTGGATTAACAGGTGTGATTCTGATTGCGTGTATGATGATAAGCTCGCTTTTTGCTCCCGTGAATTCTGCGGAAAACACCTCTGCAACAGGCAATTATTCATCATCGCAGAATAACGGTACAACGGAAGGCGACTACATCATAAAAGCCGAAAAAGGGTACATTGTAGTGTACAAAAAAGGCGAGGACAAAGCGTATCTGACAACCGACTGCAGAGTATCAAATCTTCCGAAAGGCGACGCACTTTACCTTGAAAAAGGAATTGAAATAAAGGGAAAAGAAAACCTTATGAGGGCTCTTGAGGACTATTGCAGTTAAAGGCTTAATGGTAAGATAATTCTTCATATATATTGACTTTTCTGTGCTTTTATATTGACTTTTCTGTGCTTTTGGAGTAAAATCAGACTGATATGCCATAAAGTATGGTATCAGGTGCAGAATTTGCCGTAAATTTTTCAAAATAATGAAATCTTGCAAATTTTTTGTTTCTGAAAATCAAGTAAAAATGCAGAAAAGGAGATATTACATATGATTTCTACTGTCATTGACCAGTCGCTCGGTCTTGAGTTCCCTATTTTTCAGGGAGGCATGGCTTGGGTGGCTGATGCATCGCTTGCCGCAGGTGTTTCAAACGCAGGCGGTCTCGGCATTATTGCAGCTATGAATTCCAACGGCGAACAGCTCCGCGAGGAAATCAGAAAGTGCAAAACAATGACCGATAAAATTTTCGGCGTAAACATCATGCTTATGAGTCCGTTTGCAGAGGAAGTAAGCGATGTTGTAGTTGAAGAGGGCATCAAGGTCATCACAACAGGTGCAGGCAACCCCGGCAAGTACATGGCAAAGTGGCTTGAGGCAGGCATCAAGGTTATTCCTGTTGTTCCGAGCGTTGCGCTTGCAAGGAAAATGGAAAAAGACGGTGCTTTTGCCGTTATCGCAGAGGGCGGCGAGTCAGGCGGTCATGTCGGTGATCTCACAACAATGGCTCTTGTTCCTCAGGTTGTTGATGCAGTAAATATACCTGTAATTGCCGCAGGCGGTATTGCAGACGGCAGACAGATTGCCGCAGCATTTATGCTCGGCGCTCAGGGCGTTCAGGTCGGCACAAGATTTCTCGTTGCAAAGGAATGTACTATCTCTCAGGAATATAAGAACAAAATTCTCAAAGCAAGAGATATTGACACGGTTGTAACAGGTAAAAGACTCGGTCATCCTGTTCGTTCAATCCGTAACTCGTTTACCCGTGAATATACAAAGGCTGAGTACGATTCGGCTAATGTTTCCGATGAGGAGCTTGAAAATATGGGACTCGGCAGACTCAGAAGAGCTGTGAGAGAGGGCGATGTTTCTCAGGGTACCGTTCTTGCAGGACAGGTTGCAAGTATGGTTAAAAAGGAACAGCCGGCAAGAGAAATGATTGAAGAGATGTTCTCACAGGCAGAAGAAGTATTGAACGGAGCAACAAAATGGGTAAAATAGCATTTATTTTTTCAGGTCAGGGCGCACAGTACAGCGGTATGGGCAAGGATCTTTACGATAATTCGCCTGCCGCAAAGGCTGTTTACGAAATGGCTGATTCTATAAGAGAAAACACTTCAAAGCAGTGCTTTGAGGGTACAATGGAGGAGCTTTCAAAGACAGTAAATACACAGCCGTGTATTTTTACTGCCGACCTTGCGGCCGCAAGAGCTCTTGTTGAAAAGGGTATCACTCCTGATTGCGTAGCAGGCTTTTCACTCGGTGAGATTTCTGCACTTGCTTTTTCGGGAATCCTTTCCGATGAAGAGGCTTTCAGACTCGTTTGCAAAAGAGGCGAGCTTATGGACAAAGCCGCAACGGAAAATCCCGGTGCAATGGCTGCCGTATTAAAGCTTACTCCCGAAAAGGTTGAAGAAATCTGCTCAAGGTTTGACAAAACATATCCCGTAAACTACAACTCACCGGCTCAGACTGTTGTTGCAACAACAAGTGAAAATGCCGACGCTTTCTGCGAGGCAGTTAAAGCAGAGGGCGGAAGGGCAAAACTTCTTGCAGTAAGCGGTGCGTTCCATTCTCCCTTTATGGCTGATGCCGCAGAGGGACTCGGAAAGTATATGGAAAATGTTGACTTTGCTCAGCCAAAGGTTCAGATTTATTCCGATTACACGGCTCAGCCGTATTCGGGCGATTTCAAAACGCTTGTAAAGGCACAGGTTGAGAATCCCGTAAAATGGCAGACTATTGTTGAAAATATGATTAATGACGGCGTTGACACCTTTATTGAGGTTGGTGTGGGCAAAACTCTCACAGGCCTTGTAAAGAGAATCAACGGAGACGTAAAGGCATTCAAGGTTGAAACTGCGGCTGATATTGACGCACTTGAACTTTGATACTGTTCGGAGGTATAATATAATGAGATTTGAAAATAAAACAGCCGTAGTAACAGGCGGCTCAAGAGGTATCGGTCTTGCAATCGCAACAAAGCTTGCAAAAGAGGGTGCTAACATCGCAATTCTCTATGTAGGTGACGAAAACGAGGGCATTAAGGCTAAGGAAGAGCTTTCACAGTACGGCACAAAGGTTGAGCAGTATTTCTGTGATGTTTCAAATTTTGAAGAGTCAAAGAAGGTTGTCGATAAGGTTATCGAGGAATTCGGCAGTATCGAAATTCTTGTAAACAACGCAGGCATCACAAGAGATAAGCTCGTTTTAAATATGGACGAAAAAGATTTTGACGCTGTAATCAATGTAAACCTCAAGGGTACATTCAACATGATTAAGCATACATACAAGCACTTTATGAAAAAGCGTTACGGCAGAATCTGCAGCACAGCGTCAATTGTCGGTCTTACCGGCAACGCAGGTCAGGCTAACTATTCTGCATCAAAGGCCGGTATTATCGGTCTTACAAAGTCGGTTGCAAAGGAACTTGCCGGCAGAGACGTTACGGCTAATGCAGTTGCTCCGGGTTACATTGCAACAGAAATGACAAGTGTACTTCCCGATAAGGTAAAGGACGCAATGAAAGCACAGATTCCTGCAAAGCGTATCGGTACTCCCGATGATGTTGCAGATGTAGTAGCTTTCCTCTGCTCTGACGATGCCGCTTATGTAACAGGCGAGGTTATCAGAGTTGACGGCGGACTTGCAATGTAATTGATTTGGAGGATATAATGAGCAGAAGAGTAGTTGTAACAGGTATGGGCGCAATTTCACCGATTGGTAACGATGTGCCTACAATGTGGAAAAACATGGTTGACGGCGTTTGCGGTATCGAAACAATCACAGCTTTCGATACAAGTGACCTCAAGGTTCACATCGCAGGTACAGTCAAGGATTTTGATCCCACACAGTATATTGAGAAAAAAGAAGTAAGAAAGCTTGATCCATATACACAGTACGCAATCGCAGCGGCACAGCAGGCAGTTGACGACAGCGGTATCATAGGCAAGATTGACGAGAACCGTTTCGGTGTTTATATCGGCGCAGGTATCGGAGGTTTGCAGACCTTTGTTAAGAATACAGTGGGCATGGAAAACGGAGGCCCGAGAAAGGTTTCTCCTTTCTTCATTCCGATGATGATCGGTAATATCGCAACAGGCAATGTTGCAATCCGTTTTAACGCAAAAGGTGTGTCTCTTTCGGTTATGAGTGCCTGTGCAACAGGTACAAACTCAATCGGTGAGGCTTTCCACTGCATCAAGGACGGCTACGCTGACGCTATCATCGCAGGCGGTGCAGAGGCAGTTGTTGCTCCTCTCACAATTGCAGGTTTCCAGAATATGAAAGCTCTTTCAACAAACGATGATCCAAAGCACGCATCCCGTCCGTTCGACAAGAATCGTGACGGTTTCATCATGGGCGAGGGCGCAGGTATGCTCGTTCTTGAAGAGTATGAGCACGCAGTTGCAAGAGGTGCTAAGATTTATGCAGAGCTTTCAGGCTACGGCAATACTTGTGACGCACACCATGTTACAGCTCCCGATCCTAACGGTGCAGGTCTTGCAAGAGCAATTAAGATTGCTTTTGAGGAGGCAAATGTTGCCGATGACGCACAGCTTTACATCAATGCTCACGGCACAAGCACACATCTTAACGACCTTACCGAAACAATGGCTATCAAAACTGCTCTCGGCGAAAAGGCTTATGATGCAAATATCAGCTCAACAAAATCAATGACAGGTCATCTTCTCGGCGCAACAGGCGCAATTGAGGCTATCGCTTCTGTTATGGCTCTCAATGACGGTGTTATTCCGCCGACAATCAACCTTGACGAACCCGATGAAGGTCTTGACCTTAACTATACACCTAACAAAGCAGTTAAGCGTGATGTAAATGTTGCCGCTTCAACCAACCTCGGCTTTGGCGGACATGACGCTTGTCTTGTATTTAAAAAATATTAAGCGAGGGAATTACTATGAATAAAATTGAAGAAATCAAGGAATATATTTCCCTTCTTGAAAATTCTTCTTTGAGCGTTCTTGAAATTGAAAAAGAGGATGGTACAAAGATTCATCTTGAAAAAGAACATCCGGCACAGCAGATTTTTAATGCATCTCCAATCGGTGCATATCAGCCGACTGCAACAGATGTTCCTGCTCCTGCGCCTGTTCAGCCACAGGCTCCTGCGGCTCAGTCTGCCGCTCCCGAGGAAGACGCCAAGACTGTAAACGCTCCGATTGTCGGCGTATTCTATGCCGCGTCGGCACCGGGCAAGGCTCCTTTTGCTCCTGTCGGAAAGAAAGTAAGCAAGGGCTCAACCGTTTGCATTATCGAGGCTATGAAGTGTATGAACGAAATTCAGGCTGAGGACGACTATGAAATCGTTGAAGTTCTTGTTAAGGACGGAGATCTTGTTGAATACGGTCAGCCGTTATTCAAGGTTAAATAATCGGAGGACAGTATGAATCAGGAAGAAATTAAAAAGATTTTGCCGCACCGTGACAATATGCTTCTCGTTGAAGAGGCTGAAAGCGTTGACGAAAACACGGCAAAGGGCAGATATACAATCAAAGGTGACGAGTTCTTTTTACAGGGACATTTCCCCGGTAACCCCGTTGTTCCGGGTGTTATTCTCTGCGAAATGATGGGACAGGCAAGCTGTTGCCTTCTTGCAGACAAGGTTAAGAACTGCACACCTTACTTTACAAAGATGAACAATGTTAAGTTCAGAAATCCCGTGAAACCGGGCGACACTCTTGAAAGTGTCTGCACACTCACAAAGAGCAGAGGTGCATTCTACTTTATTGACGCAAAGGGTTATGTTGACGGCAAGCTCTGTGTAAGTGCCGAGCTTTCGTTTGCACTTGTTGAAAATAAGTGATTTTAAAGGCTGTCTGTGCCGTTTTGGGTGCAGACAGCCGTAATGCGATAAATAACTGGAAGTGAAAAAATGTTCTCAAAAATTCTGATTGCCAACCGAGGCGAAATTGCAGTAAGAATTATCCGTGCCTGCCGTGAAATGGGCATCAGCACAGTAGCAATTTACTCTGAGGCAGACAAGGACTCCCTGCATGTTCAGCTTGCCGATGAAAGCTACTGCGTAGGCGGTAACCGTGTTGCCGACAGCTACCTCAATATGCCTGCAATTCTCACCGTTGCCGTTGAAAGCGGTGCTCAGGCTATTCATCCCGGCTACGGACTCTTGTCCGAAAATGCCAAGTTTGTTTCGCTCTGTGAACAGTGCAACATCAACTTTATCGGTCCTTCATCCGAAATGATAAAGCTTTTGGGCGACAAGGACAACGCAAGAAAGACTATGCGTGCCGCAGGTGTTCCCGTAACCCCCGGCTGCGATATTGTTGAAAGCGTTGAACAGGCAAAAGAGGAAGCTGAAAAAATCGGTTTTCCGCTTCTCATCAAGGCTCGTTCGGGCGGCGGCGGAAAGGGTATTCGCCGTGTTGATTCAATTGAGCAGTTTGAAGAGGCATTTTTGTCAGCTTCAAGCGAGGCACAGTCAGCATTCGGTGACGGTGCCTGCTACATAGAAAAATTCATTCACCCTGTAAAACACATTGAAATGCAGCTCTTGTGTGATAAATACGGCAATATCGTTTGTCTGGGTGAGCGTGAATGCTCTGTTCAGAGAAAGAACCAGAAGATGATTGAAGAAAGTCCAAGCCCCGCTCTTGACGAGAAAACCCGTAAAGAGATGATGATTGCGGCTGTTAAGGCGGCAAAGGCAGTCAACTATGTCAATGCAGGCACAGTTGAATTTTTGCTTGATATGGACAACAACTTCTATTTTATGGAGATGAACACCCGTCTGCAGGTTGAACACGGCGTTACCGAAATGGTAACAGGTCTTGATATTGTTCAGTGGCAGATAAGAATTGCCGCAGGTGCAAAACTTTCCCGCACTCAGGACAGCATCTTCACACACGGCAATGTAATTGAGTGCCGAATCAATGCCGAAAATCCGGAAAAGGGATTCAGACCGAGCTGCGGAAGAATTACAAGACTTCACACCCCGGGCGGTGCATTTGTAAGATTTGATACGGCAATTTATCAGGACTATTTTGTTCCTCCGTACTATGATTCGATGATTGGCAAGCTGATTGTTCAGGCAAGAAGCCGTGCCGAGGCGATCAGAAAGATGAAAATGGCTCTTTCCGAGCTTACCATTGACGGAATTGACATTAACCGTGACCTTCTTGCCGAGATTCTCTCGGACGAACAGTTTGTGAGCGGTGAATATACAACAGATTTTATGGCAGAGTTTGAAGAGAAACACGCCGACAGGAAGAAGTAAAAGATATGGATTTGTTTGCTTTCAGAAAACCGAAGAATGAGCTTGAGTCCGATGAGGGCGAGAGCAAAAATGTTCCCTTCGTTCCCGAAGAAATGTGGATAAAATGCCCCAAATGCAACACTATGCTCCTTACGACGGATATGGAGGAAAATCTTCATGTCTGCACAAAGTGCAACCACCATTTCAGAATGAACGGACGAGACAGAGTTGAAATGCTTGCCGACAAGGATACCTTTGTTGAGTTTGACGCAGACCTTTCAAGCCATAATATTCTTGATTTTCCGGGATATGACGAAAAGCTTGAAAAGGCGAGAAAAACAGGTGCTAAGGAGTCTGTTATCTGTGGAGAATGTAAAATGGACGGTATTGATACCGTTCTTTGCGTTATGGATCCGACCTTTATGATGGGAAGTATGGGCGTAATCACGGGCGAAAAAATCACCCGTGCGTTTGAATATGCAACCGAAAATGCAATGCCGATTGTTGTTTGTACTGCCGCAGGCGGTGCAAGAATGCAGGAGGGCATCCTCTCGCTTATGCAAATGGCAAAAACTTCTGGTGCGGTAAAAAGACACAGCGACGCAGGTAATCTCTACATCACGGTGCTTACAGACCCGACAACAGGCGGTGTTACGGCGTCGTTTGCAATGGAGGGCGATATTATTCTTGCCGAGCCCGATTGCCTTGTTGCCTTTGCAGGTCCGAGAGTAATCGAGCAGACAATCCGTCAAAAGCTCCCCAAGGACTTCCAAACCTCGGAATTTGTTCTTCAGAAGGGCTTTATTGATTCGGTTGTCAGCAGAAATAATTTGAAATCTACACTTGTAAAACTGCTTAAATTGCACGGTTACAGCGGTGAGGAGGCTTAAAAATGACAGCTTACGAAAAGGTTATGGCGGCGAGAGATGCTAACAAGCTGACCTCGGTTGACTATATTGCCCATATGTTCGGTGACAGCTTCATTGAGCTTCACGGTGACCGCAGATATGCCGATGATAAAGCAGTTGTTGCAGGACTCGCAATGCTCTTTGACACTCCTGTTACTGTAATCGGAATTGAAAAGGGCAGAAATACAAAAGAGCGTGTTGAACGCAATTTCGGTCAGGCTCATCCCGAGGGCTACCGCAAGGCTTTAAGACTTATGAAACAGGCTGAAAAGTTCAGAAGACCTGTTCTTTGCCTTGTTGATACAAGCGGTGCGTATCCAGGAATCGGTGCGGAGGAAAGAGGTCAGGGACAGGCTATTGCCGAAAACCTCATGGAAATGATGACTCTCAAAACTCCCGTACTTACCGTTCTTATCGGTGAGGGCGGCAGCGGCGGTGCGCTTGCACTTGCAGTTTCCGATGAAGTATGGATGCTTGAAAATTCCGTTTATTCGGTAATTTCTCCCGAGGGTTGTGCGTCAATTCTCTGGAAAGACAGCTCAAAGGCGGCTGATGCGGCAGAGGCTCTCAGGCTTACCGCACAGGATTTGTTTGATCTCGGTGTAATCGAGAGAATCATCCGTCAGCCAAAGGCAGGCGATCGGGCTATGTTTGAAAGCCTTAAAATGCTCATCAAAAGAACATTTGAAAAGAATCTTGCCCTTGATGACGAAGAGCTTTTGAATGCACGCTATGAGCGTTTCCGAAAAATCGGCAGACCCGAATAATTTATTTTAAACCTAAACACAAAAACGGCAGGAAAGACAATTTGCAATACTGCAATGCCTTTCCTACCGTTTTATTTTTTAATTTTTTAATTATATGTGCTGTAATCTCCGTCGTGCATTTCAGGACGATTCACCCAGTCACTAATGGAGTTGTTGCCGAAAATTGACTTGCTGTTGCCCGATACCGCCGCAGTTACATTGATTGCAATGCCTGCAATAATGACCGCACCAATCACACAGGCGGCAACAATTTTCACGATTTTAAAAGCTTTCTTTTTATCAATCGGCTGTTCTGCCGGCGGAATGTAGGGAATGGGTGGCTGATTTATTTCAAGTTCGGGCATTTCATTTTGAAACTGCGGTGCAAAGTCCTCCGCCTGTTCAAAGCCTGTCTGCGGCAAAGGCGAGGTGTACTCAGTTTCGGTTGTTTCATTACTTTGTGTATGTAAAGCTTCGGAAATTTTCGTTCCGCACATCTGACAAAACGCAGACTCGGTTTCAAAACCGCAATTAGGACATTTCATAGGTTTGTACCTCGTAATTTTTGATAGTATGACACCATTTTATAACAATATTCACTTAAAGTCAATAAATGTGACAAAATCGCTCGGAATAAAGTTTGATATTATGTAAATAATATCGCAAAATTTTTGCAAAATAAGCCTGTATCTGTTGAAAACAAGGGTAGTGTAGTGTATAATCTAAGTACGAATTGCAACATTATGTTGCAATTCAGAGATTCAATGTTCCATTGAACCTCTGAGGAGCTGACGCTCCTATGTACAAGAATGCAAGCAAGGCAGAGCGTTGCTGCGATTTAGATTTAGTGAATGATTGAATAGAAAATAAAATACACACAGTGAAAGGATGAGTGCCTTGAGAGGACTGTATTCGTCAAAGACAAAAATCCGTAATCAAATTTTCACCGAGGTTGCAAGGTTTGCATACGAGGGCGGAGATTATTCAAAATTTGAAAATCTTCCGTATGAAATTATCCCGGGTGAAATTTCAACATACCGTGAAAGTATATTTCTCGAAAGAGCCATTGTGGGCGAAAGACTTCGCCTTGCAATGGGACTTCCGCTTTTGCCCGTTTCAAAACAAGCGCCTATCTCAACAGGTGTTGAAGAAAGTATGATTGACGAAAAGGTTTACGATCCGCCGTTAATCAATATAATAAAATTCGCCTGTCATAAGTGTGCCGAAAAAAGGGTGGTTGTGACAGACGGCTGTCAGGGCTGTCTTGAACACCCGTGTACAGAGGTTTGCCCGAAGGGAGCAATCTCGATTGTACACGGAAAATCGCATATTGACGATGAAAAATGCATCAAATGCGGAAAATGTCAGGGTGCGTGCCCGTACAATGCAATCATAAAGCAGGAGCGTCCGTGTGCCGCCGCATGCGGTATGAAAGCTATCCACAGCGATGAACACGGAAGAGCAGAT
>UMFH01023219.1_pt1 | contig 84813 bp, 73 predicted proteins | sample 1964941 | NCBI WGS metagenome assembly UMFH01 (sample SAMEA4836039, study PRJEB28245) | human gut metagenome | biome: gut microbiome; material: fecal sample | place: Denmark | collected 2008
GGAGGTTCTTATGAACGACAAATTTATAAATCTTATCGTAAATCTGCATGACGGCGAATCAGCAGGCGCAGCTGACGGCGGAGACGGAAACGGTGAGCACGGTGAAGCCACAAGCACCGACAACAACAACATAAGCCGTGAAACGAGAGAGAGAGCTGAGAGAATCGGCATAGGTGACGACCTTATCGACGATTACAATAAGGCTTTTGGCAGCGGCAATCAGAATCAGAACAACACAGAAGGCGAAAACAACAGCACAGACACAGACGGCGAAGAAAACTTAGAAGAAGAGTTTGAAAAGCTGATTAAAGGTAAATTCAAAAATGTGTATCAGAACAGAGCGCAGTCTTTGGTGAAGGACAGACTGTTAACCAAAAACAAGCAGATTTCCGATATGCAGAAAAAAGAAAGCACCGGCAATCAGATTTTCGCTCTTATTGCAAACAAGTACAATGTACAGCCCGATGACCTTGACGGTCTTCTCAAAGCCGTAACAGAGGATAAGGACTTGTTTGCTGAAAAGGCTCTTGCCGCAGGAGTAACGACAGAAGAGGCACGCAATAACTTCTTCACTCAGCAGAAAACAAATGCACAGGAAGAAGAGCTTGAAACCCTCCGAAGAGAAAAAGCCGCAAGAGAACTTGACACACATTTGAGGTCAATTGCAGCGGAAACAATGAAAGAATTTCCGAATTTCAATTTGGAAGATGAGTTTCAGAATCCCGCATTTCGCACAGCACTTGACTTTATTGCTCAGCAGAGGAATGAACAGAACGAAAAGACAGGTCGCAACGATGAAATTTACGATTTGACGACTGCTTATAAAATGGCGCATTTTGATGAATTGCAGAAAGACCTTGTAAAGCGTTCAAGCTCTGCCGCAATTAGTGCGGCGGCACAGTCAATTCAGAGTGGTGCAAGACGACCAACCGAAAATGCGGTCAAGAAAAGCGGTACAACCACGCAGAGAAAGAGAGTGGAAGATATGTCTGACGCTGAATTTGATGCCTTTTACGAGAAAGTTAAACGAGGCGAGGCACACCTCTAATGCCTTGCCGAAAGGAAGGTACGACAATGAAAAGCAAGATTATTAAGCTTATTATCAATATTCACGATAATACGGTTGACGCGGGCGGTGTAAACAAGTCAAACGGCTATGTTTACAATGCTTACGGCAACACAAAATCAACATCGGGCAATGACTGGACACCCGAAAAGGCTACATTCTATAACAAAGTATTCCTCAAAAACTTGACAGCGAAATGCGTTCACGGTCAGTTTGGTGAGCATGACACAATTCCGAAGCAGTCGGGCAACATTTACAACAAAAGAGGTATTTCACCGTACCCAACTGTTACAACACCGTTGCAGGAAGGCATTACTCCTGTCGGTAATAAGATGAGCTTCTACTATGTCGAAATTGCCGTAAATCCGTACGGCGCATATACACCTATCACAGACTGGGCAAGTTTTTGCAGCCGTGATAATGTGATGACAAAGGACAGCGAGGAGCTTGCTTCACAGGCAGGACGCTCAATTGAAGAGATTGACCGTGAGGCTCTTAATGCCGGCACAAGCGTAATCTATGCACCGGCTGTAGGCACTGACGGAGCGGTTACAGAGGTTGCAAGCCGTGCGGCTATTACGGCGAACAGTAAGCTCACTATTGACACCATTTTCAGAGCACTCAATTACCTTGAATGCCAGAACGCTGAGCCTATCGGCGAAAACTATGTCGCTGTTGTACACCCGAATGTTAAGTACGACATTATCAGCAACAAGGATTTCATCAGCGTAGTTAAGTATGCTCACGCAGACAAGATTTTCAAAGGGGAAATCGGTACAATCGGTAATGTTAAGTTTGTACAGTCGAACTTTGCGAAAGTGTTCAAGGGTGCGGGCGCAAGCAAGATTGATGTGTATTCAACGCTTGTGTTCGGTAAGGACGCATATGTTACCGTTGAGATTGAGGGCGAAGGCACTCAGACAATCGTTAAGGGCTTTGGCTCGGGCGGTACATCTGATCCTCTTGACCAGCGAGCAACTCAGGGTTGGAAAACAACTCACGGCGTCGGCATTATCGGTCAGACAAGAATGGTTCGTATCGAATCAGCTTCATCACTCAACACCGTAGCACAGACAGTTTCTCCGGCTGTCGCATGATCGGGAGGTATATAACCTATGGCAACAACAAAGAAAGCCGCAGAGACGGCAGAGAATACAGAAGTATCGGCAGCGGAAACTACTGCCGATACTGCAACAACTGTAACAATCGAAAAATCTCAGCTTGATAAGCTCCTTGGAATGTATGACGAATTGCAAGAACTCAAGAAGAGTATGCCGATCGACCGCAAGGCCGAAAAAATCAAGCAGGACAAGGAACTTGCAAAGGTAATTGAAAAGGCAAACAAGGAAAGTGAAGAACTTGTTGAGTACATCGCTCCAACAGGTTCAATGAAGTCAAACAAGAACATTGAAGTCAATATCAACGGAGTTCAGTACACTGTTCCGAGAGGTGTTAAAACGAACATTCCACGCAAGGTTGCGGAGATTATTGACAACTCAATTAAGCAGGCTGAATTTGCTCAGGGCGTGCAGGATAAGGCTGCCGAGATTGCCCAGCAGGCAATTGCCGAGGGCAGAATCTAATTCAATAACAAGGAATAAATTGTACTTCTTACACAAAATTCGCAGAAGGGCGGGGGCGGTAGCTTCCGCCTTTTTGCGTTTTTGCGTACACAAATATTAGAGAGGTGATAATATGACACTTGACAAGGTAATTGAAAGAGTGCGAAAACTTAAAAGCGGATATGATGTGTCCGATGAGGACATTATAAGTTATATTAATGAGGTAGAAATGGAAATTATCAGTAATGTAATAAGTAATCGTGAAGGTGATAATTGCATAGTTGGAACATACGGAAACTATCTGATTGATACGGACCGTGACTTTGAACTGCTTGCCCCTGCTCCATACGACAGAATGTATGAGGTTTATTGTGCGGCACAGATTGACAGGGACTACGAAGAGGCCGAGAGATATTCGGTTGATATGAGCGTATATAATCAGCTGAGGCAGGATTTTGGTGTGTTCTGGTTCAGAACGCACCCGCAAAAGAAAAGATATAACTTTCACATTGGATAAGAGGTGACAATATGCTACCCGAATTAAACATACCGAGGAGAGACACAACGAGTATCAGTGTATTCAGAGGACTTAACCGAAGTCCGAACACAGGATTTTCAAGAGTTTCAAGCTCGTCAAGCAGTATTTACACAGAGTTCAAAGATTTAAAAAATATGACTTCTGATAAATACCCGCAGCTTGCACCGAGAGCAAACCGTTCTCGAATTACTTCGGATGACAAAATCAAAATCATCTCGAATCTGTTGTCGGCTAACTCAGGGCTTATTTATATTGACTCAGACAAGAATCTGCATATCGGGGCAGAGGTTACAAAGATTGATGAGATTGATGCGGCCAAACAGCACCATATTGTTTTATACGGCAACAAGGTTGTAGTATTCCCCGAGAAATTATCAGTTAACATGAGCGACAAAAAGGTGACTAAGATTGATTGTCAAAACAAAGATTTGGGTACACATATAGAAACAAAGAGTAATTTGCAACTTGATGCCTTGACATATGATTACGCATATTTGTTATGTTCAATTACACGTTCATATTATGACGCAAGTGCGAACAAAAATTATCGACCGAGCGTAACTTTATATACCAACAACGATTTAACAGACACCAAATATCAGTTGACAAGTAATAAAGACATAGTTGATATATTCAGCTTAAATGATATTAAGATAGGCACGGTAATTGAGAGTTATAACAACTTTTATTCTGTTATCGGAATTGAAAAGAAGGACAGTACATTTAAAAAGAATAGGCTTTTGAATTTCAAAAAGTTATCTCAAAGGTTTAATTATACGACAATAAGAGCCAAAAACATTGGATTGCATATTGAAGCTGGAGATTTTGTTAAAATCAGCGGATTAACTGACTCTCTTGTCAGCACAGATGCTGAAAGCTACGCCGATAAGAGTTATATTGAAAACCTTAACGAAAAAACTTTCAAGGTTTATTACGTTTCCAAAAATGAGCTTGTAATCAAGTGCGAATTGGAATCAAGCGTGCCGTACACCGGTACAGTTACAGTCGAAAGAATCTCTCCCGATTTTGACGAGGGAAAAATCGTTGAAATGCAAAACCGCTTGTGGTGTTGCTCTTCGGAAAACAACGAAATTTATTGTTGTAAACAAGGTGATGAACGCAACTGGCAGGCGTACAGTGACGGAATCAGTACAGATAGCTGGGCTATGACCTGCGGAAAAGAAGGAAAGTTTACAGGGATTGCAACACGGGGCGACAGCGTTATTTTCTTCAAAGAAAACTACGCACTAAAAATCTACGGAACAAAGCCGAGCAATTTTACTTTGGCAGAATACAATGTTCCCGGTGTCGAAATCGGAAGCGAAAAGAGCCTTGTCAACATTAACTCAACCTTGTTTTATTTGGGCCATAACGGTGTATATGCTTATCAGAGCGGTAGCCTGCCGGCTCTCATCAGCGAAGAATCTTTGTGGGGGCATATTTATAAGAACGCAGTCGGCGGTCGGCACGGAAATAAGTATTATATCTCCGCAGAAAGAGATGACGGAGAACATGAACTGCTTGTGTACGATACAGACAAAGGCTTGTGGCACAAGGAAGATGACACTAAGATGATTGACTGCACCACATACAACGGTGTTCTGTATTGGCTTGATGAAACAAAAGAAAACATTATGTGTCCTGATAAAGCGGACAATCTTCTTGTTGACAATACGAAATATGAGTATCAACAGGAAAATTGCTTTGAGTGGTCCGCAGAAACAGGCGACCTGTACGACAGCGAATTTAATGTTAAGAATATCGGCAAGATACGAATCGGCATTAAAGCCGAAAATGGAGCAAAGGTCAGTTTGTTTGTACAGTACAAGGACAACGGCGAATGGCGAAAAGTATCGGAAATGCTTTACAGCGAGAAAAAGCCGAGAGTGTTCGCCGTAGCTTTACGCAGGGCTGAATATTTAAGATTAAGACTTGTGGGCACAGGACAGGTCGAAATATACGGAATTGACATTGAGCACAGTAGAGGAAGTGATAAGCGTGGCAACTTTTAAACTTGATCCGCCCCCTTCAACAAATGATATAGGTGAGATGCGGAACTATCTAAACGATATGTACGAACAGCTGGCTTTCGTGCTTAGCAACATTGACAGCGACAACATAACAGATGATTTTCTTTCTGCAATCGGACAAAAAGGAAGTGAAAAATAATGGCTTATACATACAAGGTTTATGGAACGGGCGATGTTGACAATGCGGTTAATAACTATAACCGTGTTGCCTCATCAGCTCCGACATATGCTGACAGCTACGACACAAGACAGGCTCGCAGGCAGGCTGACAACTACACTAATTCCTACACAGATAAAATCAATAAGGGATATACGAGCAACTACAAGGGTACAATTGACGAGCTTGCAAATCAATACCAAAAAAATAAATTTGACTGGACACCCGAAAATTCTACTGATTATCAACAGGCGAAAGAAAAATATACCCGTGAAGGTAAGGTTGCACAGGAGAATGTGCAGGGAAGTTATGCCGGCAATACAGGCGGTTACAGCAATACATATTCACAGGCGGCTGGTCAAAAGGCATTCGGTGAGTACATGGATGAGCTTGCAAACAAGGTACCAACACTAAAAAATGAAGCCTACAAGAGTTATCAGCAACAGCAGGAAGATACGCTGAACAGAATCGGTGTATTGCAGAACCTTGATAACACGCAGTATCAGAGATACAGGGACAGCGTAACGGATGATTACGACTTCATGACTTATTATGAAAACAAGTATGGCACAAGCAAAGGCCTTGATATGAGCAACTTTCAAAACGAACTGGCTCACTGGCAGACGCAAATGTCAGCGGCACAGAGTAATCTTTCCGACATTAGAAGTCTTGCCGAGGCACAGTATGAACACAATACATTGAGTGCCGACACAAGGTCAAGTATTGACAGCCAGCGCAGACAGTCGGACGCTTATTACAATTATCTGAACAGTCAGGTCAAAATAAAGTGAGGTGAGCAAATTGAGCGTGAACAGTGAAGAGAAAATTTATAACGACCTTATGAATGAAGTACCGAGTAAGACGGTGAGCGGTGACACTAAGCAGAGTGCCGCCGCTCTTGCAGGTGCAGAATCAGCAGCGGCAAATCAAACAGGCGATTACAAAAGCACTTACAGCGGAAAGTTAGATGACGCCATAAGTAACTATCTGACAGGAAGAGGATTTGAATACGATCCGATGCAGGATAAAGCATATCAGCAGTACCGCAAGGAATTTGCGCAGAATGCCGCTATGGCACGAGACACGAGCCGTAACACAGCTAATCAGCTTGCAGGCGGTTACAATCCTACCTATGCCGATACTGTCGCAAACGAGGTCTACAATGACCGTATGGGCAATATAAGCGATGCAGAAAGTACATTCAGAGGACTTGCACAACAGGACTATCAAGCAAAACAGGAGAAAAACGCAAATGTGCTTAACCTCTATAACACGCTTGAGGGTACAGATTACAGCCGTAATCGTGACACGGTAGGAGACTACAAGAACTATCTTAATCTTCTTGCAAGCAGGTACTCAACCGACAGACAGGCAGATGTCAACCTTGACAGCGCCAACAATGATGTTTACTCAGCAAAACTTAACGGAGCGCTTAACAATCTTTCGGGAGCAAGAGCAGCAGACAGTCAACGCTATTTGTATGACACGGTAAGTGCCAATCAGCTTGCACAGAATGCACAGGCTGAGCGTGAGAACAGTCAAAAGATTGAGTACGAAAAGAACAAAGTGGCATATGAGGCATATGTTAAAGCAGTTGAGGCACAGAAAAAAGCGGCTAAGGCACAGGAAAAAGCACAGGAAAAAGCACAGGAGAAAGAGGATAACCGCAGATACAGAGCGGCATATGATAAGTTTGTGGACGCCTATGACCTTAAAAACGCTAAGTATAATTACAAAGTTGGTCAGCTTGCACAGGGCTATTATAACGGCTACATCACGCTTGACGAAATGGATTATATTGCCGATAAGCTCAATGTCAGCACGGCTGACCTGACAAGCACGCTTGACAGGATGAGCAAAAACGGCGGAACGCTTAATGATGACCACTACGGCGGTCCGAACTCAATGAGTATCGGTAAAAACACTGATTATTTTCAAACGTCAACTTCAAGAGTTACTACGGACGAAAACGGAAAAACAAAATATTTATCGGAAAAAGAGTGGAACGAACTACCGATAAATAAGAAGAAAAAGTGAGGACTGTATATATGGCACAGCAAAGAAAAAGAACCGCAGGCGACGATTTAAGAGATTTTAAAGCCGGAAAGATCAGCGGAAACTTTTATCACAACGGTATTGACCGCTCGGATAATTATATTCAGCATACATCAGCACCGAGGTATATAACCGATGAAAACGGAAAAACACAGGTGGCTTCCTATAACGAATGGATTCAGCAGGAAGTATTTCAGCATCAACACGATTTACCAAACGACACAAGTTCGACATCATCAAATAATAAAACAGCGACAAATGATATTTCTGTAAAAAGCAGCAACAATACTTCTTCAAGTACGAGCTCGAATATAAAATCCTTTTTAAACGGAAATTGGAATAAGGCAAACAGCTCCGCAGAGGATCTTAGGGAAGCAATTAAAAACCCGAACAAGTCTTTGAATGATAGAGTTAAAGGACTTACACACATGTATAATGCGGCGGTTGCGACAGGCGACAACAAAACAGCCGAGAAAATGCAGAAAGAATATGACGAGCTTGCCGACAGGGTTAATAAGCAGACGGAAATAAACCGACAGAACGCTGAAACCGCAGAAGCTGAAAACGCAAAACTTGCAGAACAGGCAGAGACAGAACAGAGGTTTACCGATAAATACAAAAACTCTACGCTCGAACAGAGGAAAAATGCACGCATACACGCAACAACAGAAGAGCTTGACTGGCTTAACAAGCATATGTATGATAACTCATCAAGTAAGGAGTTGGAAGATTATAATAATCAGCTTAATAAAGAAGCTAACAGCTTGTGGAATCAGAGAGATGAAGAACAGGCATATAACCGGCTTAAAGCAATTGAAGATGAACAGGGAAAATTAAAAACTGCAATCGACAACGCAAAACTCTCTGAGCAGAAGAAAAAAGAGTACGACGATATTGTTAATAACGACATCAAGGCAAAAACTGTTTTGCAGAAATATTATGCTTTGCAGGAGTATTTAAAAACAGATACCTCAGACGCTGACGAAGCTGATAATACCGATAACAGCTACATCAAAAAACTGTCTGAGAGCGAAAGAAATAAAATCAAAGCAGATTTCTTAAAACTTAAAGATAAAGGCTATAATACCGAATCCTTGTATAAATGGTATGCGAGAGAACAGGATGAAAAAAAGGCAGAGGATAACCTTGACCGTATAAAAATGTATGCGAAAAAACATCCCGTTATTGCTTCTGCAAACAGCATAGGTCAGAAATTTGTCGGAGGCGTACCCGATGCAATTCAATACATTTCGGCTAACATTGATAAAAAATATAACGGCGGTGACGGTTATGTAAATCCCGACACTACAGAAACAGCAAAAAGTGAAGCAATAAGGCAATCAGTTTCCGAAAAAATCAACAACGATTTCGGTTCTTTGCTCTATACCGCAGGTATGGGGATTGCTGATTCAACTATAAATATAGTTATGGATAGGTTAATTCCCGGTGGTTCGGCAATGGGTTTAACTTTGCTTGGTACTTCTGCGGGTGTAAGCGGTGCTAATGAAGTTATTAAAAACGGCGGTTCAATTGAAAATGCAGTGACAACAGGAGTAGCCGACGGCATTGCCGAAGCTTTGTTTGAGAAAATATCGCTTGAACAGCTTTCAGCGTTTAGAGCAAGCGGTAAAAGCACATTTCGAGCTGCTGTTGGTAATGTGCTTAAAGGTGCATTTACTGAAGGCTCGGAAGAGGCCTTTACTGACCTTGCAAATAGATTGACGGATGACGCAATAAACAAGGATTTATCTTCATACAACCTTTCTAAAAAGAATTATATGGAACAGGGAATGAGTGAGGCTGAGGCGGAGAATGCCGCAAGCTGGGACTTTTGGAAGAATGTCGGACTTGATTTTGCCGGCGGTGCAATATCGGGCGGTGTGCTTAACCTTGCTACAGCGGGTGTCAATCTTGCAGGTGCCAAAATTGATCTGGCACAAAATAAAGAGAGCAACGCACAAATCGGTAAAGCTGTTATGGCCGATGAAAACTTTGACCTTGATTTGCTCATCAGGCAAGGTCTTGCAACCGAGAAAAACGATAAGACATACAACTATGCTAAACATATGCAAAAACTTGTTGAAAACGATAATGAGGGAAAAATCAGTGCCGGAGATGTCGGCAACCTTATGTATCTTATCAACAGAGAGGTTGCCAAAAATCCCGAACTTGTAAACAAAATTGCTCAGGTTAAAAAGCAGAATACACAAGAGCAGAGTAATCAGGCCGTTAATGTTCAGAACGAACAGAACCATACACAGCAGAACACGGCTCAGAACGGACAGCAGAACGCAGAACAGGCACAGGCAAACACTGCAATCAACGCAACAAAAAAAGCCGATACAGAGGCTATCGGCAAAATGTACGGTGCATATGCTTTTGGCAAGAAGCACCCGAATGGTATTATTGCAACAGATACTTCAACAGGCAAGGTTGTCAAGGTTGCGCTAAAGAGCCTTGAAAGTTCGGCTAAAATCAATCGCAGTGATGAAGAAAACACACTTATATTCAATACCAATGACGGCAAGCAGATTAATGCGGACAGCATAACATTCTCTGACAGTCAGCTTGATGCCGTTGTTCACAGCGCAAACGAGTTTGATACATACGGCGCAAGGAACTATATTTCAAACTTTGAAAAATGGAGAGAAAGTCCGCAGGCACAGAAAATGAGTGATGAGGAAATGCTTTATAAATATAATAGAGCATATTCAGCCGCATACAGCTTTGGCCGAGAGGGCGTTAAACTTGATTCTTTAAAAGAAACCTCCGAGTTTAAAATCCTTAAAAACATTCTCGGTGAACAGATTGTAAGTCAGGCATTGAGCACCGGCAGAAGAGATGTTGACATTAACACTCAACACCATGCCAACAGACTGACCGAGTTAATCAACCGCAACGGCAGAGCAGACACAAGCGGTGTGGGCGTGTATGCAGACAGCGGAACGGAAGTCTCACACATTTCGCAGGAGCTTATTAATACACTCGGCAACCTTGCGACAAAGACGGGCAGAAACATTATTATTTCAGACCGCCTTGCTGACGGAGTGAACGGTGTTGCAAAAGACGGTAATATTATTTTAAGCTCAGAAATTTCATCACAGAAAATCCTTGCCACAGCTTTACATGAAGCCGGTCATATGATTAAGAAAACTAACCCGACTGAATGGAGAACATTGAGTGACTTTGTTTCAGACTATCTTGTACGCAAGGGTGTTGACCTTAACAAGATGATTGACCTCACTATTGAGAGATACGGCAACCGTTTGCAGGCCGATGAACACGAAAACACAAGAGATGCCGCACTGGAAGAAATTGTATGCGACACACTTATGAGCATTGCCTCAGATGAAAAGGCTCTCAATATTGCCCTCAGCACCAAGCAGAACAAGGGTAAAATTGCAGCGGCAATTAAGTCTTTGATTGCAAAAGTAAAGGATTGGCTCATCGACAAAAGTCAAAACTACGGAGCAAAAGCATTTTCCAAAGACCTTGAAGCTCTTGAAAACCTCGCCCACAAATTTTCTGAGGCGGCAGGCACCGCAAGAGAAAACATCACCGAGCAAACAGAGGTTCAGAACGGTGAGAAGATAAAATATAGTTTTGCTGGTGAACACGCTAAGAATGCAAACTTATCATTACTTGACAGAGCCAAACTTATGGATGAAAACGGGGACTCAAGCGAAGATATCAGAAAAACGACTGGTTGGTTTAAAGGATATGACGGTAAATGGCGTTTTGAGATTGATGACAGTATGATTGCAATTGATACGAGCGGTCGGTTATCCCAAAATCCCGATATAAGAAGATTTTATGAACTTATGGACAAAGTGCATATTGACGGAAACGCTACTGACAGTGAGATATCTGAATTAAGTAAACTTGATAAAAAGTTAGAGGGCGTGAGTCTCAGACCTAAAACATTGGGAGAGCTATTAGTTCACACAAAATTATTTGACGCTTACCCAGAGCTTGCAAATGTAGCTGTAGCTTTTGTTAATTTGGGAGAAGCAAAGGGTTCATACAATCGTTACTCTAATTCTATTGAATTGAATAAAAACTTATTAGTATTAAAAAACGATTTAAAAAGAACATTATTACATGAAATTCAACACGCAATCCAAAATATTGAAAATTTCTCTGGGGGAACAAACCCTGATAGAATGGCCCAAATTTTACTCGAGAATGCCAGAAAAAATATGTGGCAAACTAAAGATGAATTATTGAGCAAACATCCTGAAATTAAGACAGCTATTTACGAATACGATAATGAAATTGACCACTACTTATTCAAAGGCAATGTTTCAGATGCTGAATTAAAAAAAGCATACAACAATGCGAGCAATAAATTAACTGGCAAAAAGGGACTTTTAAAAAAATATGCCGAATCAGTTGAAAATTATTACGGGGTACGGAATAATTTTGATATTACAAGCTATATGGCATACGAAAATTCAGCTGGAGAAATTGAAGCGCGAGATGTATCTGAGCGTAGAAATTTGACCACAATTGAAAGAAAAAACACCCGCCCTGATATTGATAGGGCAGATGTTTATTTTACTGACAATGAATTAAGTCATTCGACTAAAGATACTTTTGAAAAAGCCGGTGCAATCCATGATACGCTGAAATTTTCGATTGACGATGAATACGATGACTTATTTGATTTTAGCGGCAATGGCGAACAGCACATTGATTTTGACAAGGCAATTGACAAGAACAACCCTGAATTGACGATTGAGCAGATATATCATCATTCTGCCCGCAATGTTAAAGAGGGTTTACGTGCCGGCAAGGGCATTAAGCCTGAGCAGAAGAAAATCTATAACATGGTCAAGTCTGTAATGAGAAGCTACCACATTAATCCTAATGCCGAAACGGACTCGCTTATTACCGAGTATGTGGACGCCTTAAATACATTCATTGACTCTGTACAAAACGATAAGTCAAACTTTACTGATGCCTTTGAAAGTTTTGTCTTGAAGTGTCGGGAAGCATTGCAATACTCGACACAGCTGGACGAACAGCATGAAGCGTGGGCCAAAGAAATTCGTGACGAATTAAGAGGCACAACTCTGCTTATCCCTGAGAACGCAATTGACACAATCAAGGAAAATTACGGCAGCGTTGGAAAATACAAAAAAGCCTTGTTTGGTAAGATTAATGTTAAACTTGAACACAATGCAAGGGGAATAACCGGCAAGGCAAGTGGCTCATACATTGAGGACATTGGCTCTCACCTTGAAAATATCGGGGGCAGATCGCTTATGATAGAGGACGGCTTTGACTGGGACAGCGACAGCGGTTATCGTATGCTTGACCATATTATGAATTATGTGCTTGCTCCGCAGTATGTAGCAACATATGACGGTAAGTTTGAAAGCGAAAGCACGATTGATGCGGCGGCAATTCAAATGGCGTTCGATACTACAGCCGAATATCTTAAACAGCAAGGTAAAGCGGCAGTAATGCAGAATAATATTGACAAGCGAAAACTTAGAGATATTAACAAGGCATTGAGACAGGCCGAAAAAGCAAAAACTGCGCTGAATCAAAAAACTATTGAAAATTATAAAACTGACATTGCCGAGCAGAAAGCAAAATACAACGAACAGCTTGACAAATACCGTCAGGCATATAATGCTCTGAAAGATAAAAAATCAGAAGAAGCCAAAAGGTATCGTGATAAAATCCACGAGCTTGAAGAGCTAAGTAAAAACCAAAAAGCCATTATTAAGACCGTCAAAGATACCTTTAGGGCTCAATATACCGAAAAACGAGAGCAAACAAAATATATGCAAATGCTCGGCAGGAAGTTTGACAAATTGGTTAAAAAGTTTGACGCCAAGTCAAAAAATACCGAGAATATCCCTGAATCGCTCAAAAGACCTATACTTAATGTATTGATAGGTTTTAAAGAATCTGCTGACCCCGGACAATATAAGAATGGTAACCAAAAAACTATACCGAAATATTTCGGAGCGTGGAACAATGTCGCTGAAATCGGCGAACAGGTAAGAAACTTGTATGAAGAGTATAGAGCCTTAGAACCTAAGCCTAAGAAGAATGACGAAGGCAAAGAGGAAAAAGAATCTACACCTAAAGGTATGCAATATTCATACATTGACATTAACTCAATTGCTTACAATGAAAGAACACTCAAAATGCTTGAAATAGTTAAAGATGAATTTGCAGAGTATGCAACCGACGAAAACGGTGAAATAATATACGATGCCGATGGCAAACCAATCAAAATAGGATATAAAAACATTTTTGATTTGGATTCAGCTGATTTAAGGTTACTCTATGACACAATGACGGCACTTGAAGCCTCTTTAACACAAGCTACAGAAATCATCGTTAACGGTCAAAGAGAATCCATTGCAGGTGCAGCGGCAAAAGCACTTGATGAAATCTCAAATGTAAATTACAACAAGGGTGTCAAAATCAATGTGTTAAGTCAAAACACCGTTGGTAATAAAATCAATGCTGCCTTATCGGATATGAAAGAGTTAAGTAATAGATTTGTTGCAACAAGCCTTGACCCGGTAAGATACGGCAGATTTCTGAGTGGATATAATGATGACAGCATTGTCGCAAAACTTTTCAGGGATTTGCACGAAGGTGATGTTAAGCGTGAGAAGATAATGCAGAAAGCCTATACCAAGGTTCAAAGTGTTGCGTATCAGTACTCTGAAAAAGATTTGGCGAAAATACAAAAGAATGATGTTAAGGAATTTGATTTCAGAGATACCGAAACAGGCGAAAGGGTTAAGGTCAGTCAGGGCATTATAATGTCAATCTATCTTACAGATCAACAATCATCAGGCAGGAAACATTTGCTTGCCGATAGACTTAATCATTATACCGTGCTCCCCGATTTGGATAGTGCTAACAGTCGCAGACATAGCAAGCAGGAAAAAGCAAAATCAGAAAATCATCACAAAGTAAGATTTACTTTTGAGGACTTACAACACATCAAGAGATATGTTGAGAGCAATAAAATGCTCAGAGAAATTTCAGGAGCAATTAGCGAAGTCCTTAATAACGAACTTCCACAGGAAATCAACGAGGTAAGTATGTCTAAATATGGTATGCTGATTGCTACCGTTAGAAACTATTTTCCTATTTCCGTGTATGGTGACGGCGCGGCATATGAAAAGGACTTTTCTGCCGAGTTTAATGACCTTAGAATGAAAAGCAGAGGCTTTATAAAAAGACGAGAAAGTTCGTATGCTCCTATTGTTATTGACGATGTTTTCAGAGTCTTTAACAGGCATACCAACTCTGTTGCCGAATGGTGCGGATTGACGACACCGATTGAGAATTTCAAAAAAGTGTATAACTGGATAAATACTAATAGTCTTAACGGCACAACTTTGCATGAAGCTATTATGAATAAATTTGGTAAGTCCGCCGAGCATTATATTGATAAACTCATGGGAGACCTGCAAAAATCGAAGGACACAATTGACAACAACTTATTGACTCGCATACAAGGCAACTATATGGGTGCGGTATTGCTTTTAAATCCGGGTGCTGCGGTTCAACAGTTTGCCGCATTTCCTACAGCCAATGCTTATTTTGGCACCAAAAACGTTGCAATAGCTTCTGCAGGTGGAATGTGGCGGGTTGACCTTGAAAAATATGCCGAATACACTCCATATTTGTGGTACAGAGCAGAGGGCAACGGCACTGTGGTAGGTGAGCTCAGCAGAGAAACCGGTGTTGTTGGCGGCACAAAAAGCAAAATGGATATTATGGGTAAGGTTGATAGATATGTTGTTGGTTGCCTGCTTAAAGCGGCAGAGTTGCATGTTGAACAAACAACGAAGCTAAAAAAAGGCAGTGATGCATTTTACAAGGAAGTTGCCAGACAATTTGAAAAATGTGTTGATGAAACTCAGCCTAATAATATGGTAACTTCCAAGCCGCAATTCATTAGAAACAATTACTTGAAAATTCTTTCGATGAATGCTTTTCGCTCCCAAACAATGGCAATCAGCAACACTATAATTGATTCTTATATGGAATACCGCACAAGAAGCAATGACTATAAATTGTCAAAATCTGCTGAAAATAAGAGTGCCAAAAAAGTGGCAATGAAAAAATTTGCTAAAGCCCTTATTGGCGCAACAGAATCAGCTTTATTGATAGGTGGATTAAAAGTTATGATCGATCTATTTTTATTGCATAAGTGGGATGATGAAAGAGATGATGAGGGTAATGTGACGGCAGAAAATATTTTTAAAAACATACTGGACTACAGTATGGAATCGTTTGCAGGCACTTTTACTTTTGGTGATACAACATATAGTGCCATTGCCCATATGATTGACAACGATAGACCGTTTTATGGTTTGGACTCTATGAGCCTCGAAAATATTAATAATATTATAACTGATATTCAAAAAGGCGATGCTATTTCAGCTGTTACATTATTAGGAGATTGTTTTAGATTTCCAGCGAGTAATATTAAGAGAATGGCCCTCAGCTTAACCTCATACTTTACCGACCTGACAAAAGGCAGAGGTGAGATTATATCCGATAATAAGGGTAACATTAATACAACTGTGCTTGTGCCGTTGATGATTAACGCTACGATTGACGGAGACGCCGACAAAGCTCAATATTACGAGCAGTTGTATGTCAACACAATAATGAATACAAAGGGTAAAACCGAAAAAGAGGCTCGTGATATGCTTGAGCAGAAAGTCATAAAAGCATTATCAAAGAATAATGATGACATTGAAAAGGCGGCAGTAGCAAGAGCTAACGGTGACCTTAGCACTTATGAAAGCCTCATTAACAAGGTCTCTTCCTTTGGATTTGGCAAGGATGATGTGATTAAGGCATCTGACAAGGTTATAAGTAATATTATTGCTAATATGACCAAAGAGGGCATAACAGACGAAGATGCCGCAAAATCTGACCTTGTGGACAACCAAGGCTTTACGGAGCAGGGGGCAGAGTATGTGTGGAAAAAGATGTCATCATCGACAGATGAAGAAAAATCAGAAGAAAGTATTTTTGACTCTACCGGTAACGATGACACTCTAATGTATAAGTACACTGACGCTTTTGAATATTTGAAGAACGGCGATACTGTGAACTATGAAAAGGTTGAAAAATACCTTATGGAGCATAAAGGTAAAACCAAAAATCAAATGAAAAAGCTGATGCAGAGTGCAAGCCGAACGGATCCGATGTTTGAGCAGTACATTCAAGCAAGCAAGAGCAATGATGCCGATACAACGCACACATTGTACAGGCAGTTGCTTAACATTTACAGTTCAGAAAGCAAGTTTAAATCAGCTCTCAGAAAATATCAGGATAAAATCAAAAAACGACAAAGTAAATAAACAAATTGAGGACAGCGGAAACGCTGTCCTTTTTGTGTGGGTTTTAACTTTTTTGAGTTCGCAGAAAACTATATAATGTAATTAACGATAGGGGGCGGCATTATGAATACGCTGAAATTTGAAGTATATAAAAATACCCTGAAACGCAGAGACGGATTTAATCCTGTCCTAGGAGAAAAAAACTACACAAAAATCAAATGCTATTTTGAAGAGCGTGACTGGGATAACTGCTCTCTTGTTACGGCAAACTTTATGAGTGAAAAAGATAACATCATAAAAAGTACCGTCAGTTTGACAGAGAATAAAACGGCAGTGTTTGACGTACCGTCAGAGCTTGAGGGGGATAAAGTCTATTTCAGCTTGACCGGTAGTTATGCAGATGACAGCGGTAATACGGTAACACTCAACACGAATCTTGTTGGAATTAACAGGCAGAAAGGTATGTTGCCGAGTGCTTCAACTGGCATAAGCCTTTTCGAAAAGATTATAGTGGCTGTAAACAGTATGGCATCAAGACTGAAAGATACGCTGAATCAATTCATGAACACATATCCGAATGTTGATGCAAGTAATTTAACTTGGCTCAACGTCAGATCACTCGGAGTTGATAACACAGGCGCTGACACTACTCTTGGTATGCTTTTATTTTATCCGCTTGACAACAGAACTTTATATTTCCCGAAGGGAACATATAAATGCAACGGATTGGCGCTTGAAAATGTTGAAAATCTGACAATTATATGTGATAATGCTGAATTTATTTATTGCAATAAAGCTACGGACAGCACAGACTCAGCAGGCACAAGCGTGCAAAGTACATTCTTCAAATTTACCGGTTGTAAGAATCTGACCGTTATTGACGGTAACTTTGACGGCCAAAATAAAGTGTCACAGATTATTACTTTGATTAATTGCCCAAACGCAAACATAGACAATGTTAATATATCTAATGCAGGTAATGCTTTATCGGCAACAGCGGCTGGTATTAATTTCTTGCGAAACTGCTCACACTTTAATGTCAGAAATGCCAAAATATCAGGCATTAAAGCCGGAACTGTCGGCCCAGACGGATACATTCATTCATTTGGCATTGGCGTGACAAGCGCAGGAAACGAGTACAGTCAACACGGTAACATTGTTAATGTGCGAATTAATGATATTGACGGATATAATTCCGGAGATGTTAAGCCGGACGGTGACGGTATCTACTTGATCGAAAGGCCGACCGATGATTTCAGCGGTGACGGCTATATTAATATTTCAAGGTGCGAAATAAAGGGATGTGCCAAAAGAGGAATTAAGGTTTCAACAAGGCATGTCAATATCTCAGACTGCTATATTGATGTTGACAGCTGGGGCTTGGCAATTGAGGCGCAGTACGGTAAGTTGACATTGAGGGATTCAATTATCAAGAACAGATATGCAAGCTGTCTGGCTCTCGACTGGGACAACGGCACAAATTATGTTGATAACTGTAAGCTCTACGGGGCAGGCAAGGACGAAAGCTCTAAGTACGGCAATTACAAGGGCAATGGTATTGTGCTTAATCAGAGGTTATCATCAAGAGACGAACCGTACAGTGATGAGCCGTGCAATATCAGCATTAACAACTGCTTCGTTGACGGTGTATTCTCTCCGATTATTTCGGGATATGACAATAACATCAAGTACAAATACGGAAACATTGTTGTTGATAACCTTAAAATTGGTCACTACAGAGATGCATCGGCAATCAAGCTCAATCCTACTATGATGACAGATGTCAATCGGCTTGTACTTTCGGATATTATGTATCAGTACGGAACAACAGAAGCAGAAGTGCTGAACGCCAACAATGAGTATTATGCTCTTAGCAACACGGCAGGAACTACAATTAATCTCGGCACACTGTCATCATATGTTAATCCTAAGCGATTGGTATATGACACAAATCTTACCGATGATTACAATGAAATCTTTAAGTTTTATAACCTTAAAGATGCAGACTTTGGCGGTGAGACAGCAAAGGTGACAGATGTGCTTGAAGATTCACCGAACAGTGCAGATATTGCCGACGGGACCTATACAAGTGTAACTAATACGAATTTAAGTGTGTCAGTCGCTGACGGTACAATGAATGTAGCTTGTTCAACGGCATACGCTTCTGCATCATATGTCTATATTCCAATTTCGAGCATTACTCTTGACGGAAATGTATTTGATTTTGTTGTTTCTGATATAAGCAAGACAACAGCAGATGTTACTTTAACGCTTGCCAATGCCAAGAAGGCTACAATTGCCGGATTAACTGAATTTGCGCTAAACAAAGCAGTAAAATCAACCATTGTAGGTAATGTCAGCGGTACGGCATCGTTTGTCCGCATTAAGCTCAATGCAGACAAAACGGCAAGCCTTTCTTGCAAAGTCAACTTTAAAAATCGTCAAAAGGTTTTAAAAGGACAGGTTGAGGCAAGATTGAAAATTCTTGAAGAGAAAATAAAAATATTGGAAGGTGCAAACGTATGATAGATTGGATTATACAATATTGGCTACAAGCTCTATTCGGTATAATACTTGCAGCAATTGTTGCGATAGTAAAAACGCAGTGGAGCAAAATTAAGGCGATTGGTAAAGGCACACAGTCATTGCTTAGGGCGGAGCTCATCCGATCGGGTGAAAAATATATCGAAAGAGGCTGGATTGAAATTTATGCCAAGGATGCATATGATAAATGCTATCAGTCATATCATCATCTTGGGCAAAACGGCACAATGGACGATATGCATGAGAAGGTCATGAACTTACAAACGAACCCTATTGATAAAGGTGACAATAAATGATTACAATTGATTTTGCACTCTCACATAGTTTTATTCGTATTGTTAAACGTACCCTTGTAACAAGCCAAAGCCAAAACTATGTTCAAGCACGTTTTGACTTGCGTTCGGATGACTGGACGGCGCCTATTACAGCAATTTTTAAAGCTGACAATGACAATAATGCTTACTCAATCTTGCTTGATAAGAACAACACTTGCATAATTCCGTGGGAAGTTTTAAGAAACGCAGGTACGGTTAATGTATCGGCTTTTTGTGGAGACAGACACACAGCGAACATCGCACAGTTCACGGTTGTGCAGTCGGGATATACCGAGGGTGAAATGCCCTCAGAGCCTACGCCAACTGTTTATGAGCAGATTTTAAAAAACTTTGAAGGCAAGCAGGACAGACTTATTGCAGGTGACGGCATTAAGATTAATGGTAATGTCATTTCAGCCGTTGACGCTAAATCAGCCTATGTAATTGCTCTTGAGCACGGATTCATTGGCTCGGAAGATGAATGGCTTGCGAGCCTTAAAGGCGCAAAAGGTGAGCAAGGTGAACAGGGAATACAGGGTGTTCAAGGTGAAAAAGGTCAGAACGGAAAAGACGGCACCAACGGAACAAACGGCATTGACGGTGTTGACGGTAAAGACGGTATTGGTATAACTAATGCTGAGATTAATACTTCGGGTGAACTGACACTTACATATTCTAACGGCACATCTGCAAATCTCGGAAAGGTTGTCGGAGCTGATGGTAAAGACGGTGCTGACTTATCGAACGAGGTTGAGGACATTAAGGCATACATCGGCTATACCGATGATGACATAGTAGGACTTTGCGTTGATTATGAGAACAAAACATTTAAACGGCTTGCAGGAGCGGTCAATCTCTCTCAGGGAGCAGATTTTAATAAATTTAAAATGTACGGCGGCAGAAGAAGATGTAACGTGTTGGATGACGGAACAATCACAGCATACTACGGTGATGCAAACTTTGCCGAGGACGGCTCAAACGGTCAGGTTATGGTTTTTCAGCCGGCATTTTATTACAAAGTCGTTCCGCTAAAGTTGGAGAAAAACTCTGATTCCGGTATTGGCTATCATCTACGGAAAGCAAACTACTATGTGAGTTCAAAACCAAAAACAGGTTTCAAACTTCACCCTGCATTTTATGATGAAAACGGCAATGCAATTAATTACATTCTTTTTTCGGCTGATGAGGGAAGCATGTATGATGTATCTGCCAAAGCTTATGTCAACGATAATGTTGATTCTATCGCTTACGAGGACGGCGACTTACTCTGTTCAGTTGCAGGAAAGAAACCTATCAGTGGATTAAGGCAGGGGCTTGGAACGAGGTCAGTTCTTGAATCAATGGCAAATAACCGTGGTTCAGGCTGGCACCTCGAAACAATCAAGGCAACAAGTGCGAATCAACTTCTGATGATGGTTGAAATTGGCATGATGAACTCGCAGACAGGCATCGGACAGGGCGTTGTTAGTATTTCAGGTAACAGTTCATACAACTGTTCAAGCCTGACTGGTTCGACTGCTGACCTCGGAAACGGCACAGGTCAGGCAGTAGAAACTGTCAACGAAATAGGTGGTGTTGAAACCGCATACACAACCGCAGGTAAAGTTTCGGTGTCATATAGAGGAGTGGAAAACCCTTGGGGTAACCTATGGAAACACATTCAGGGAATCAACATTTGGGGTGACGGTTCTATGGGTGGTGGTCAGCCCTATGTTGCTGATGATTTTAATTTTTCTGAAAGTAAAAATACCGATAATTATAAGCCGGTGGGTTTTACACTCCCAAATGCAAATGGCTATATCAAATCTATGGGCTATGGCTCGGAAACATATGATTGGCTTTTAATGCCATCAGAAATTGGCGGCACATCTGCTTCACCTGTTTGTGACTATTCCTATACTGCATCAAATTTGAACGGCTACCGTATAGCTCGATTAGGCGGTTCTTGGATCAGTGGCGCTGCTGCTGGCAGTTTCATTTGGGACGGGACTTATGGTGCCACTACAAATACTCAGAATACTGGCGGTCGCTTGCTGTATATTCCAACTGCTAAAGTGTAAGGGGGGGAAAATAGTTATGATTGACTACGGAAAGGTAAGAGGCACAGTAAAGCCTGATGAAGTAGAAATTGATGAATATTCGGTATGGATAAATACCAATATCACAGAAATTCAGGTACAGTCAGAAAATGGAAGTTATACCGAGTATGAATTTAATCAGGTACGCTACACAAAGGACGAGTACATTAAGATGATTGATGAGAGGAACACAACGCTTGAAGCTCAGCTTACTGACACTCAGCTTGCATTATGTGAAATATACGAAGGGATGATGTAAAAATGGTAAAAATTTACGCAGAATTAATCCGTAAGGGATTCAAAACTATTGACGATGTGCCCGAAAAAATCAGGGCACGGGTGCAGGAAATTTTAACTTATTAGAAGAGTTAAAACTCTTTTAAAAATATTGAAAGGATGAAAATAATGAACAAAAAGAAAATTAAGAAATGGGCGATTGCGGCACTCATCAGAGCCGCAAAGACAATGGCACAGACTGCAGCGGCAACACTCTCAGTTGCGGTAGTAATGAGCGATGTAAACTGGGTTGCGGTTGCAAGCTCAACACTTCTTGCCGGCATTCTCTCAATGCTGACAAGTGTCGGTGGATTACCCGAAGTTAAAGAAAGCGAGGAATAACAATGAACAAAGTAACTGCTGTTGATGTAAGTTTCTGCCAAACAAATGTCGATTACCACAAAGTCAAGGCTGACGGTATCGACACGGTTATTATTCGTGCCGGCTTTGGTAGGGAAACATATCAGAAAGACGCACAGTTTGAAGAACATTATAAGAGAGCAAAAGCCGCAGGGCTGAAAGTCGGTGTATATTGGTTCAGCTATGCGTACAGCGTTGCCGAGGCGAAGAAGGAAGCAAGTGCTTGCCTTTTCTGCTTGAACGGCAGAAAACTTGATTTACCGGTGTTTTATGACTTAGAGCTTGGCTCTCAGACCAAACTCGGTAAAGATGCCTTAACAGCAATGGCAGTAGCATTTTGCGAGTATATCAAGGTTCACGGTTATTCAGCCGGAGTGTATGCAAGCGCAAGCTGGTTTACTAGTTTTCTTAACTATGAGAAATTAAAAAAGCAATATGCAATTTGGCTTGCTCAATGGAGAACAGGCTCTCCGTGTCGTACTTGCGACATTTGGCAGTGTTCCGACAGCGGTAAAATTAATGGTATCAGCGGAAATGTAGATACTGACATTATTTATAATACCGGCTACAAGGGTAGCTCATCGACAACAAGTGTCACAACTAACACACAGAAATACAGCGGTGTTAAAGCTGTACAGGCGTGGGTTGGAACAACAGTTGACGGAATCTACGGCTCTGACACGAAAAAACATTTGGTTATGAAGTTGCAGGAAGAACTTAACCGTCAGTTTAGAATGAACCTTGTTGTTGACGGAATTTACGGTGTGGGCACTCATAATGCAATTGTTGTACTCTCATACGGTTGTAGAGGTAATCTTACCAAAGTTTTGCAGGGCTTGCTCATCTGTAAAGGGTATGACACAAACGGCTTTGACGGTATTTACGGTGTTGGCACAAATTCGGCAGTTAAATCATATCAGCGGTCTCACTGTTTGAATGATGACGGCATAGCAGGCGGTAACACATTCAGAAGTTTGTGTGCTTAATCCAACACAAAATCCAACACACTGAAAATAAAAGTCAGTATTTATCGGCATAATAAGATTAAAATAGTGGGTTCGATTCCCCTCATCTCCACCACATTAAAACCGCAATCATGATACAGAAGAGTATCTTGATTGCGGTTTTTTTATAATTGCGTTTAATATAAGTGAATAGATTTTAAATTGTAATAAGTTAAAATCTATTAAAAATAATTAAATTTTTTTCAAAAAAGTGTTGCATTTATGAGTGACAAAATGTATAATGTAATTACAGTGTAAACAAAGTAATCACACACATGCTTTATTGCTCGTGTTTTTACTTTTGCAGACGCTTACTCGACAAAATATGAGATTTTGTCGGGGGAAAAAGGAAAAGCTCTGACTGTGAAGTCAGAGCGGAATGAAGCAGAGAGTGGTGTACTTGTCAACACTGCTCTTTGCTTATCAAAATAATTGTATCATATAAATTGTTGTGTGGCAAGAGAAACGGAGGTCTATTTTACGGATTATACTAAAAAAACAAACAATTCAAAATTAGGAAGACCGAGTGCAAATCTTAACTATGACATAAGAGTTAGAGTTGATGACAAATTAAATACTCAGATTGAAGAATATGCTAAAAAGCGTAATATTTTGAAAGCTACTGCAATAAGGGGAATATTATCATCTTTCTTTGCACAAGGTTCCAAAAATGACGAAATAGGCAATAAAGGAGCGATAAATATGAGTGTTAATTCAACAAATACACTTCGTTTTACAATAACAGCAGTTGATAATCTGACTCGTGCTGCCATGACAGAAAAGTATGGTGCGGAAGCTCAGAAGATGTTTTGGGAAAATACATTTATCAAAAAACAGATTTATAAAAGGATAGAAGGAAATTTTTTTGATATACAAGACCACATTAAAGCTATGGTTTATTCAATGTTAAGCACACGCAGTAAGTGGAGTAGGCTTAAGAAATATTTTGATATTGATACAGGTGAAATTATAGAAGTTGATAAGATTTTTGGTAATTACAGACCTGAATATATTCTTAGTTGTAATCCTGATGAACTTGTTGAACAACTTAAAAGTATAGTTGTTGCCAGCCAATCGACTGCAAAGCAAATGAGAGAATTGATATCGGTTAATATTCCTAAATTGCTTGAATTTGAAAGAAATTATGGCAGTATTGACAATTACTATCGCACATTTATTGAAAAGGATAATACTTTAAAGAGCCTTGTTCATAATCTTTCTGATTCTAAAAGTGAAGATAAATTTTCTGAAATGGCAGTTTCTCTTGTTGCCGAATATCTTAGAAATATAGGCTACGACATTGCAAATCCTAACGGTTATACAAAGACAATTTTAGGTTGTGAAGGATTAGGTTTGTCCGATAGAAAAGAGGTATCGGATGACGAAGTTTTTGATATGATTTCGGAAATAGCAGATTTAACAGGCAGACATCCTGCTGAAGTTGATTATATTTTATGGCTGGCTTGCTCAGAAAAATATATTTAATTTGGATTTATTAAATATATTACGGAGGTTAATTTATGTCAGAAAATGAATTATCAAACGGATTCGACACAGATGGTATTTCTAAATTAAATCGTGAAACTGATGACGCTGATGAAGAAAATATTGATATTTCAACAACTAAATCTGAAAATAATTACGAGGATAATTTCGATATACCTGTTCAGAAAAAGATAAATGAGAAAAAATCACCACGAATGGTTCGGCTTTCAACTGTTATTTTGATAGTTCTTTTATCAATTGCTACAGTCTTGTTAGTACTTTTTGCATATCTGTTCTTTAGTAATAAATCTACCGATACGACGGATTCAGGTGAACCGATTACGAATAATAAAATGTTAGGTGATATTGATTTTACGAAAGAATCTATTGAAGATTTCACTGATGTAATTCCGGACGAAACAATTGATATTAGCGAATATATATTGTTTAACAGTGACTCCATTATGCTTACTGAAACGGATTTGGAATTTCTGTCTGACCGTGAGCTTGAATTGGCGAGAAACGAAATTTATGCTCGCCATGGTCGCAAATTTAATACCGATTATATTCAGCAGTATTTTGATTCAAAAAGTTGGTATAAGGGAACGATAGATGCTGATAAATTTGATGATAGTGTACTTAACGATATTGAAAAATATAATATTGAGTTTATTCGAAATTACGAATATGAACGCAGTTTAAGTAACACAGAATTCGAAACTACTCATACAAAGAATTCTGCATCAAAAGAGGAGCAATCTTCAAAAACTCCCAAAATAAAAGTTACCGAACCTATCTAGACAACTCCGAAAGTTAAATTAACAACTTTAAATGTTAAGGGTGTTAAATTTAATTATGTGAAATCGTTTAATTCTGATTTCGAATATTCAGATGATGTGTTAGATTATGATATTAATATAGATGTTCAGTATTGCAAACCGGAGGATTATTGTTCTGAAAATGATCATTTAGTTTCACTTATGCCGCCATCAAATGGTATGTATGATAAAGAAAATATAGGTAATCTTTATTATACAGCTAATGATGAAGATTTTGTTATATTTAAAGTTAATATTAAAGGAAATTATAATATTGAATTTTACACAGAAGAGGGATATTGTGAATTTAGAAAATACACACCAAGTGGTGCTGTGTTGAAGAATTTTGCAGGCATTACGGATTATGAAATTTTTTCAATAAATTCAGAAAAAGGTTCTGTAAATGAAGAGTTTTATATAGGATTTCATAAAAGTGAAGTTTCAAGAGTTGATTTTAAGTTGTTTTGTGTAGGACCAAATGGTTTTGGTCAATGGTAAATAAAAGAGATGTTTTCTTTTGTGTTAATCATAAAAGTGAGACATCTTTTTTAATTTTCTATGCCTTATTACATCTGCATTGTCACATTCTCTCATTACAAAAGAAGTGTTTGTTTTGTCTGTTTTAGGCAAAGGGTTGTCGATTGATGAGAAGAGATTGATTATTGAAACAGAGCCGAAATCATTTTTTACCGCTCCGTTCCTGATAAGCATTGTTGTTCGGTCAAAAATCAATTCATCGGCAGATGAGGGATAGGTCATTATTATTACAAGTTCCGTGATCGTGATTCGAGCTTTGAACCACAGCCTATACCGTAGCGGCAAAAGGATGTATCCGAGATTGAAGAAAAAGGCTTTGACCTTTTACAGTCAAAGCCTCATCCTGCCATGGCAATGTCTTGGGTTTATTAAGTTTTATCATACTGCCTTATAAAACCTCGGCATATTCCGTGGCAGTATTTTTGTTTAAATTTCGTTTGGATTTTTACTTTATCATTTTTAAAAATTCCTGTTTTGTCAAAAGCTTTGCAAAGCCGTAGTCACGACATATTTTTTGGCAAATCTTTTTTGTTTCATCGTCCATACCGCAGTCAAGGCAAATTACACAGTCATTTCTTCCTCTGCTTATCCATTTTACCTTTGCGGCAGCACTTCGCAAAATATATTCGGCATTTTCACATTTTCCGCTGACGGGAGCAACAAACATAACGGTATTATTTTTTCTGTTACGAAAGAGAAAAAATGTTAATTCACGGACAAATGAACAAATTCCGATTACGGCAAAAACAACAAGAAAAACAGCCGATACAACATTCATGTAATTCACCTCAATACATTTTATTGCAGATGTTTCAAAGTGTGCGGTATAAATCCGTAAAATGCAGAAACAATATAAAAAGCGGCTAATCCGCAAAAATGAATGAGGAGAATGAATACTATGGAAAACAATGCATATTGTAACCAAAGCATTATGTGCTCGGTAACAAACTGTAAGCATCACAACAGCACAAAGGACTACTGTTCGCTTGAAGCAATCAAGGTCGGAACTCACGAGGCAAATCCGACTGTTTGTCAGTGTACGGACTGCCAGAGCTTTGAAGCAAAGTGCAGCTGCAAGTAATTTGATTTGAAGCTTACACCCTCAGCCCCTCGGACTGGGGGTGTTTTGGCTTTAAAAGGGGATGAGTTTGTGGAGATTTTTTCATCTGTGATTTTTCAGATTGCGGTTTTGTTTTCGTTTATATTTATCGGTTTTACAATCCGACAGGGCGGATTTTTGCCGGAAAATTCAGCCGAAATTTTTTCAAAGCTTGAGAACAGAATTCTTATGCCCGCCGTTGTAATTAACACATTCCGCACCAATTGTACAGTAAAAAACATAAGCGAAAAATGGGTGTTCATTGCCTACAGCACGGGGGTTCTGCTGTTTTGCATTGCAACGGGATTTGTTGCGTCAAGATTTCTTGGTAAGACGGAATATCTGAAAAAGGTGTACCGCTATTCAATTTCTGTTTCAAATTTCGGATTTGTCGGAACTGCAATGGTGTCGGGAATATACGGCGCAGAAAGCATGGAGCTTTTCGACTATCTTATGTTCACTTTACCGCTTAATCTGTTTACTTATTCAATAGGAATTGCGTGGCTTGTGCCGAACGGACACGGCAAATTTTCAATGAAAAATTTTGTCAATCCGATTTTTGTTTCAATTTTTATCGGAGCAATTCTCGGTTTATTACCGATTCCGAAATTCAGACTTGTCACAACAATAATCAATTCAACCGCCGCCTGTATGTCTCCTATTGCAATGATTCTGACAGGCTTTGTAATAGGCGGCTACAGCTTTGCAAATCTTTTCGGCAAATGGCAGACCTATGTTGTTGCAGGAATCCGCCTTGTGTTTCTGCCAACGGTTTCCGTGCTTGTGTTAAAGCTTTTTAACGCACCTCAGGAGGCAGTTGTTGCAACACTTTGCGCAAATGCAATGCCGCTTGGACTTAACACGGTAATCATTCCGTCAGCCTACGGAAAAAGTCCCGATGACGGTGCAAGCATGGCGCTTGTGTCACAGCTGACGGCAGTTTTTACGATACCGATTTTGTTCTATATTCTGCTTTAACCCTTGATTAATTCCCACTCCATTGGTACAATATAGGTATAAAAATTTTGGAGGTTTGATTATGGAATTATCTGAGGCTTTAAATAACAGAAAAAGCACAAGACATTATATAGATAAAAAAGTTGACAAAAGCCTGCTTGATGAAATGCTGTCGGCGGCAAATCTTGCTCCTTCGTGGAAGAACTCGCAGACGCCGCGCTTTTATGTTGCAACAGGCGAGAAAAGTAAGAATGCCGTAAGAGAGGCACTCCCCGAATTTAACAGAAAAAATTCAGAAAATGCGTCCGCATATATCGTGACAACAGTTGTTCTCAACCGTTCGGGTTTTGACAAAGACGGTACTGCCGTGACTGAAATCGGCAACGGCTGGGGATATTACGATCTCGGCCTTAACAATATGGCACTTTTGCTAAAGGCAACCGAACTCGGCATTTCAACCCTTGTTATGGGTATCCGTGACGGTGAAAAGCTCAGAGAAGAATTTGACATTCCCGAAACAGAGGCTGTTGTCAGCGTTATCGCAGTTGGTTACACTGATTCCGAAATCGTAAGACCAAAGAGAAAATCTGTTGAGGATTTTGCAAAATTTTATGAGGACTGAGAGGTTTACATAATGAGTGAATTTATCGAAAAACTGAAATCAAGAAGAAGCGTTCGCAGCTTTAAGTCTGATATGCCGCCAAAGGAAGTTATTGACGAAATCATTTCCGCAGGTCTGTATGCACCGTCAGGAATGAACAGACAGCCGGTTATTATCGTTGCCGTTACAAACAAAGAAATGCGTGACAGACTTTCAAGAATGAATGCCGAAATTATGGGAAAAGATGTTGATCCGTTCTATAACGCTCCCGTTGTGCTGATTGTGCTTGCCGATAAAGCAGCTCCTACATATTTGTATGACGGTACTCTTGTAATGGAAAATCTTATGCTTGCCGCCCATGATGAGGGACTCGGAAGTTGTTGGATTCACCGTGCAAAGGAAGAATTTGAAAGCAAAGAGGGCAAAGAAATTCTCAAATCACTCGGCATTGAGGGTGACTATGAGGGTATCGGTCACTGCGTTATCGGTTATGTGAACGGTGAATATCCCAAAACTTCGCCGAGAAGAGAAAACCGTGTTTTCTATGTTGAATGAGGGAATTTGTTTTTGAAAGGATTGAACAAGGTTGACTTTGCAACAGTTGAAATATGTTGTCACCGTTGCCCGCACAGGCTCAATGAGTGAAGCGTCAAAAGAACTTTTTATTTCTCAACCGGGACTTACAACATCAATTCGTGAGTTGGAAACGGAAATGGGCATAAAGATTTTTACACGCACAAACAAAGGCGTTGTAACTTCAAACGAGGGTGAAAGATTTCTCGGTTATGCACGACAGGTTCTTGAACAGGCAAGCCTGCTTGAGGGAGTGTATAAGTCGGGAACAAAGATAAAGCAACAGTTCTGCGTTTCAACCCAGCACTACTCGTTTGCAGTCAATGCATTTGTTGATCTTATCCGACGGTTTGCAGGCGAGGAGTACGATTTTTCACTTCGTGAAACCGAAACCTACGAAATTATTGACGATGTTGCAAAGATGAAAAGCGAAATCGGAATCCTTTATCTCAACAGCTTTAACAAAGATGCGCTGATGAAAATTATAAAATCAAAGTCGCTGACATTTACTGAGCTTTTTACGGCAAAGCCTCATGTGTTTGTATCAACCGACCATCCGCTTGCAGACAAAAAATCCGTTACAATGGAGGAGCTTGCCGATTATCCGTATCTCTCGTTTGAACAGGGGGAGCATAATTCTTTCTATTATTCGGAAGAAATTTTCAGCACGGTCGGGCGTACAAAAAATATCAGAGTGACCGACAGAGCAACCCTGTTCAACCTTTTAATCGGACTCAACGGCTACACAGTTTGCAGCGGTGTAATCGACAATGAGCTTAACGGTGATAATATAACCGCAATCCCCCTTGATGAAGAGGGCAATATGAAAATCGGTTATATCGAAAATAAAAAGATTCTGCACAGTAACCTTGCCGAGGCATATATTGAGGCTTTAAAGAAACATATTTGATATAAGAAAAACTAATAGCAAACGGCTGATAACAAGTATTTTACAAGTCTGTGAATTCATAATATAATTAACTCATCAAATTACCACGGAGGTATTTAAGATGAGTAAACAGCACACACCATTTAGATTTGAAACAGTAGGCAGCTTTTTAAGACCCGATTATCTTAAAAAAGCAAGACTTGATTTTGAAAACGGTAAAATCACAAAAGAAGAGCTTACCGCAGTTGAGGACAAGGCTATTCTTGACCTTGTTGCAAAACAGAAAAAAGCCGGTATAAAAGCGATTACCGACGGTGAATTCCGCAGAGCAACATGGCATCTTGACTTCATGTGGGGATTTAACGGAGTTGAACACAAAAAAACCGAAAACGGTGTTGCATTCCACGGCGAACAGGCTTTGATTGACGATACATGGCTTTCCGGCGAAATCTCGGTTGACAGTCATCCGTTTGTTGAACATTACAAATTTGTAAAGGCTCTTGAGGATGAAAACACAGTAGCAAAGCAGACAATTCCTGCTCCCGCACAGTTTTTCCAGCAGTTCATCATTCCTGCAAATATTGAAACGACAAGGAAGTTCTATTCGACAGATGAAGAACTTATCAACGATATTGCAAACGGATACAAAAAGGTAATCAAAGATCTTTACGATGCAGGTTGCAGAAATATCCAGTTTGACGACTGCACATGGGGCGTTCTTGTTGCGGAGGGTAGCGTAAACCGCTATGGCGAGGATGCAGATTTTAAGAGTATCAGTGAGAAACTTCTCAAGGTAAACAACCTTGCAATTGAGGGTAAGCCCGATGACCTCGTAATCAATACTCATGTTTGCAGAGGTAACTATCATTCTGCATACTTCAGCAGCGGTGCATATGATCCTGTTGCAGAGAAACTTTTCGGTGAAGAAAATGTCAACGCTTATTATCTTGAGTTTGACGATGAGCGTTCAGGCGGTTTTCAACCGTTAAAATATGTGAGCGGTGACAAAAAGGTTGTTCTCGGTCTTATCACAACAAAGTCACCTGTTCTTGAGGATAAGCAGACTGTAATCAATCGTATTCATGAGGCGGCAAAGTATATTCCGCTTGACAGATTGTATCTCAGTCCGCAGTGCGGTTTTGCATCATGCGAAATCGGTAATAAGCTTACCGAGGAAGAGCAGTGGGCAAAGCTTGCTCTTGTAAAAGAAATTGCAGAAGAAGTTTGGAAGTAATTATATATAAAAAAGCCGACACTTTTCGGAGTGTCGGCTTTTTATCTGCCATAAATCAGTCCTTGCGTTTTGAACTGAATTTGTATGATATAAGGTTGAGGACAAGGAAAAGTAAGATTGCACCGATTGAGTACATCATCATAAATGTGAAATCCACTTCGTTTCCGAAAAGGTTGAGGTTGGTTGCAAACGCTTTTTCTGCCTCTGTTGCAAACATTCCGTGGTCTGCTCCCGCGAGTGAGGTCGAAATATCGTTAATGCACGGGCTGACAAGCACATTTCTTATCATAGCCGCAATGTGTGAGCCTGGGATAAGATTTACAAATGTCTGAACTCCGTCCGAAAACTGGCTGACGGGAATGTATGCGCCGATTACAAAACCGATTGCAACCGAAATAAGTGTGTTGAATGCGGCATAGGTTGAATTCTTTTTGAAGAATGACGCAACAAACATAAGAATAAGTACAGCCGAAACAGAGCCTAAAATCACAAGTCCGTATAATTTTAAAAGCTCTGTAAATTTGGGAAAGCTTGAACCCGATATGCACGAAAATGCGATGCCTGCCGTCAGCAAAATTGCGCTGATTACAATTGTGTTTACAACCGCACCCGAAAAGTAGGAGAGAACAACCGTACTGCCCTTTACGGAAGAAGCGTTGTAGTCGTAGTCAATCTTGTTCTGCTTGTCGGAAATCATTACCGAAAGCGAGTTCATTGCAACCGTAACAACAGATGTTCCGATAACGCCCGATACAAGCCATGAATTTACAAGTGCGTTAATCAAATTGTCCTCTGTTTTGATGTTGAAGCCGTCAAGCATTGAAGTCATTGAATCTACATAATTTTGCTTGAGAAACAAAAGATACAATCCGAGTATGATAATCTGCGTCATCATTGAGAAGATAATTGCGGTTTTGTCCTTTAAATATACCTTTATATTTCGTTTTGTCATACCATTGTATGAGCAAAGTGTTCTTTGAAATTTCATATCAGTCACCCAGCCTTTTACCCGTTACTGTCAGAAACACATCGTCCATATTGCCTTTGATAATCTCAAAATCTACAATTTCAGTATGTTTGTTTGTGATTTCAAGAGCCTGTCTGCTGTCCTTGATTTTGATTTTATACGCATCTCCGACTCTTTCAAATTCGAGATTATCGACCTTGAGAAGATTATCGTTTTCAGAATTTTCTTCCGTGTACCAAACAAGGCTGTTTGACGAATAATCTTTTTTGAGATTATGCGGAGAATCGTTGGCAACAATTTTGCCCGAATCAATAATCACCACATTGTCGCAGTCAACAGTTTCTTCCATATAGTGGGTTGTGAGAAATACCGTAAGTCCTGTTTCTTTGCGAAGATTGTGGATGATTTCCCACACCTGCAGCCTTGTTTTCGGGTCAAGTCCCGTTGTCGGTTCGTCAAGGAACAGGAGCTTCGGTCGGTTAATAAGCGCCCTTGCAATGTCAACCCGTCTGCGCTGGCCACCGCTCAATGTTCCGTATTTTCTTTTGAGAATTTCCGAAAGGTCAAAGGTTTGTGTAAGGCTTTCAATTCTTTTGGCGATTTCTTTTTTGTTGAGTCCGTAATATGACGCTCTCGATTCAAGATTTTCTTTAACGGTAAGCTGTTTGTCAAGTACAGAACCCTGAAAAACAATTCCGATAAGCTCCTTGATTTTGTTCTTTTCTTTGTCAAGGTCATATCCGCCGATTTTAACATTGCCCGATGTTTTTTCAAGCACCGTACAAAGAATGTTGATTGTGGTTGATTTGCCTGCACCGTTAATTCCGAGAAATGCGAAAAACGAACCTTCTTCAACCGTGAATGATATATCATTTACTGCGTGAACATCTTTATAATTCTTTACAAGATTTTTAACTTCGATTATGTTACTCATTAAAAATCCCCTCCTTCTGTCAACATAGTAACACCTTGCAATTCAAAAGAAAAGCAATTTTAGCTGTGTTGCAAAAAGAGGGGAGTAAGTTGCGATTTTGTATGTCAAAATGCAGTTATTCGTCCTGATAATCCTCGTCTGCGTTAAATTTTTTGAGCGATTCATTAATTGATTTTGCCGTGCTTGTCCGTGTAATGTAGCTGAAAAGAAATGTCAGCAGATACACGGCGGTAATCATTGCAAAAACCAAAAGCGCCATAGGAAAATTCTTGTACCAACCAAGCAAAAATCCCTCGGTCATAACAATTGCCTGAATAAGGCAGAAATGAATGACAATTCGTATGCGTGCCTGCAGTTTGGTGGGTTCTTCTTTAAAGTAAAAAAGCAGAGTCGGAATTGAAGTTACCGCACCTGTTCCCATTACAACCCACGGAAAATCGGGAGGATAGTATTCGATTAACGCAATTGAATTTGCAAGGCTTACAACAAAAAGCATTGCAACCGTGATTATGAAAAAGTCCTTTATGACTTCTTTTATAATTTCTTTTAAAGAATCATTCATAACAATACCTCACATTCCAAGCTTTTTCTTCAAGGTCGGCACATACTGCCTTGAAATAATTGCCGTTTCACCGTTTACAAGCTTTGCCTCAAAACGGCTGTTGACAGACGGTGACACGGAACGGATTTTACCGATATTCAGTATCATCGACTTTGAACATCTGAAAAATTTTGTCCCTTTTAAAATTTCTTCAAGCTCATACAGCTTTTGTTTGGTTTCATAAATATTGTTTTTGCAGTATATAAAGGTTTTGTTGTCAACCGATTCTATGTAGAAAATTTCCTTTGTGTCAAGCTTGAACATCTCGCCGTCTTTTGATGCAAGAAGAAAACTTTTCTGCCCCTTAATGCTGTTTGCAAGCGACATAACCTCGTCGCTGATTTCATGACAGCAAATTATAATTTCTTCCCGTTCCTCAATCCCAACCTGACGGATTGTAACATTAAACATCGCATTCCCTCCGTTCACCAACCATTTTACCATATCAAAAAGAAAATTAACAGTACCGAACCCTAACTTGCAAAATTATGTCGGTAAATTACAATTTTTTGTTGACAAATAAAAATATTATTAATAGAATAATACTATTATTTATTATCTGATTTATTGGAGAGGTTTAAATGAGAGCGTTGACATTTAAAGGATATCTTCTTTCACAACTACAGGAATTGTCGGGAGTGGGTGGAACATCGTTGTACTCGTTTTCAAAACTTGCCGAAAATAATTTTCGCCTTAAAGATGCTTTATGCCTTTATCTTATGATGTTTACCGATAAAAATTTAAAGAATAAACTTCTTAAAAAGTACGACTATCTTAATGACGGTTGCGAAAAACTTTCAGGAATTACGGACAATAATGTTGAAAAATATGTTTCTGAAAAAGAATTAAGCGAGTACAAAACAATCTATGATAACTACCTTTACAGATTAGACAAACACAATAATGAAACAAAAATTAAAAATTTGATGTATAAAAAAATCTGTGAAGTTAAACAGCAAAAGTGTATTACAAACTACCGCATTTATAAGGAATTGAACCTTAATGCAGGTAATGTCAATTCTTTTCTCAAATACGGTAACACTGATAAATTGAGTGTTGAAACAGTAAGAAAAGTTCTTACATTTATTAATGAATATTAATAAAAATATATTGACAATATAATATTGCAATGGTATAATCAGCTAAACAAAAATACTAACATTGTATTGCTTTTGAGAGGTGTTGTTTATGTTTTGGTTAGTTTTCTGGTTTTTGGTGTGTGTTGCAATTCTTGCTTACGGAATTCGCAGAATGGCAAATCACGATTATCGTTTTGGCTCGGGACTTTTCAAGAGCAGTGAAAATAATCTTGACGAAAAGGACGAGTTTGTCGATAAGGATTATTATGACAAAAAGAATCTTTTTAAATAATATAAAGCAAAATCTAAGGCTCTTGAGTTGTTTTCAAGAGCCTTTTGTTGTGTAAAAACGCTCCCGTATTGTACGGGAGCATTTCTTATTTTATTGCCTTTATAAACTTGTAATACGGCTTTTTGATGCGAGGGAGATTATTGTAAATTTCTTCAATGGAATTATAGTAAGCGTTTTCAATAATCTTCAGTTCATCATCGCTTATCGTGTGATTGCTGAATCTCGCCTTTTCGTACACGGATTTCACTTCATCTGTAATCAGAAGATGCGAAATTTTCGTTAGATTTTTAAGTTCTTTATAAATGCGGATTGCCCGTTTATTGTTTCTGCCTGTTTCAAATCTTTGTTTTCTCTTTTTGATAATGATAATTCTTCTTGAGAAAATTGCGATTAAAGCAAGGGCAACAATTCCCAATGACATCATAGCGATTGTAAATCCGTTAAATTCAAATGAAGATTTACTGTCATTTTTCGGCTTTGTGCTGTGAGAAACCGTGCCGTTTGTCGGAGCAGTCGGTGTTGTTGTCGGTTCAACGGTTGTTGGCTGAGTTGTGTCCGTACTGCCGCCGCTTGCTCTTTGAAAGCCGACATACCTTGCCGGCTGAAACGATGACGGTGTACATTCAAGCGGAATCCAACCCGCCGTATCGCTGTAATACTCAACCCATGCGTGAGCGTTGTCGGTTGTTACGGTCACGGTTTGATTTGCGTATGCGGTTGCATAGTAGCCTGTAACATATCGTGCCGGAATCCCGAGTGTCCTCAGCATAAGCGTGCCTGCCGTGGCAAAATGAACACAATATCCCGTGTCGCTCTCGTTGAGAAACCAAGTTGCAAAATCTTTGCCCGAAGGCATTTTCGGAGTTTTCAACGAATAGGTTTTACTGCTTGAAATATAGTTCTTTACCATTTCAATCTTTTCGGAAACGGTAAGCTCCGAGTCGAGAAAGCCCTCTTGGTCTGCAATTCTACGCAATTCAATTTGTGTTTTTCGCGGAATTTCAAGGTAGGTGTCATACACAAATGCTTTGTAATTTTCCGCTTCGGCTGAATTATTGTATCTGTATGTGTTCTCGGCATAAAACGGATAGTGCGAATAATTAAATTCGTTTTTATCCGTATCGTTTTTTACGCACACATCGGCAACCGAATTGAGATTATCGGGTAGACTTTCCAAAAAGTAGGGAACATAAGCAATCTTACTTTTATTCAGCATATGAACTCTTGTATCGGTTAAAGCGTTGTTTCCGATTGTTGCCGTAAACGGTACGAAATCCTGCGGATATCTTGCGGCATTATTGTCGGAAATGATACTCCATGTATTGTCCCTGTAGTCGGCATACGCTGTGCCTTTGAGATAAATATTACCGCCAACTGCCGAAGTGACCGTCATAACAGGTGTATGCGTCTGCGTCAGCGGAGAAATATCGCTGAGATTTTCTTTTTCTTCAAGTGAACCTTTGATTTCATTAAGGTTTTTTTCTGCGGTAGTTTTTCGTCCGTCATCAATATTAAAGCTGTTTTCAATGCTCTGCAAAAGGTTTTCCTGCCAGTCAAATCGCTCATATTTTCCAATCGGATTGAACGCAAGCAAAATTGTCATCACAACAAGCATTGTTCCGAATGAAATGGCCGCAATCACACCGCCCTGTGACGGTCTGAATTTGCGTGTGTTCTTTGAAATGTACAAGGCAATAAGACTTGCAATTGCAATAAAAAGACAAACGAGCGACGGCAGAGTGTTTACAAGAATGAAGCAGGGGACGAGCAGTACCATTGACAGCAATGACGGAATCAAAATACGCTTGTATCGTATCAGACTGATTGTAAAAACTGCACTCAGTATTGCCGAAATAAACACAAAAAGTCCTGTTGCGCTTGTGCCGAGGGTATCTCCCAAAATGATTTTGTTCTGTACGGGAAGATATTGCGAAAGCGGTTTTAAAACCTGAGTAATAACATAACTCAATTGCTCAAGTATGCTTTCAAGTGAAAACAGCAGAGTAAATACAAAAACAATCATAGTGATTGCTACGCTGATAAATAGTACACCAGACTTTTTGACAAGGGAGGCAAGCAATCCGTAAATTGTGCAGAAAATTGCCGTAGGAATTACTATGATGTACCATTCTGTTTTTATATCAAAAGAGGTGACAAGACAGTAAAACAGGCTTGAAATCAATGTTACGCAGAGAAGAATGTCAATCGTAAAGCTTGTTTTGTTTTTCACAACAAGTCAACCTCCTCACGATCGGCAAAAATATTGTAATGCTGAAAATCATTTGTGTCGGCAACAAAGCTGCTTTCTGTGTTTAGATAGAGTGCGGAAAAATAGTTTAATATATCGCTTTCGCATCTTATCTCAAAAGGATTGCCGTTCCTGTCGCATGCAAAGCAAATGCCTATGCTCTTAATCATATATCGGCAGACATACATCAGCTTTGCAAAAACAACATCATTTTCGTCTGCATTATCTCCGAAAAAAGGCATTATAAGACAGTTCTTGATTATCGGAACATTCGGTTCTTTTACAATCAGCCCATCGCTTTTTGACGAAAGCTTCCAATGAACATTGCGCAGACTGTCACCGTGACGGTATTCACGAAGCTCATAAATTTCGCTGTTGCCGACAGGCTTAGGCTTGTATCCCGTAACCGTGAAATTACTGCTGTCGGGGATAATTTTCGGTTTTTGCTGTTTTGGAAGAACACGAACAAAGCTACGCTTTTTAATCCTGATCGGAAGGAAAAATATACCGAGCATATCGTAAACTTTACCGTTTTTGCATACAATGTCAAGCTGTCCGCAATGCTGTGTAAGACTGTTGCATTGTCTGATTAACGGCTTTGTAAATGTACCCGAAAATCTGATTTTTATGTTTTCACAAAGATTTGCTGTAAGGTTGGTTGATTTTATGTTCAGCGTGAGCATAGGGCAGAAGAGCGGTTTCTTCTTCTTGCCTGATATTGCAATGTAAAACTCATCCTTGACAAAAACATTTTCTTTTGCAAAAATTTCAATATTGGAGCGTACATTCCGTATCATAAAAGGCAGACTCAGCAAAAGCGAGATTATCGGAATTGAAACAACCGTCAGGAACAAAAACCATGAGAACCAGGCGTAATAAAAAATGCTGAACAAAAATGTTCCCGTCAGCAGACAAAGATAAATTATTATGTTCCTTATCATTTTCAAGTCCTCGGTTTTGGAGTTTTTCTGAGAATTTCGTGCAGAATTTCTTCGCTGTTCTTTTTTGATGCAGAGGCTTTTGCGTTGAGAATTATCCTGTGGTTTACGGTGCAGATAAAAATATTCTGCACATCTCTCGGCACAATGTAATCTCTGCCCTCGGCAAATGCGACAGCCTTTGCCATATCGGTAAGTGAAAGCGTTGCTCTCGGGCTTGCACCTCTTGAAAGCAACGGATGCTTTCTTGTTGCCGAAATGAGTGACACAATATATCTTGCCATATCGTCGCTGACAAAAACATTCTGAACCTCCGACTGCATCTCAAGAAATTCAATCTTGGACACAATGCAGTTTACTGAGTCAAGGGGATTTTTACCGCTTCTGTTAAGCAGCATTTTACATTCCGCATCGCTGTCGGGATATCCCATTGAAAGCCTTACCGTGAATCGGTCAATCTGTGAATCAGGCAAAAGCTGTGTTCCCGACGCTCCTGTCGGGTTTTGCGTTGCAATAACAGAAAAAGGCTTTTCAAGCTTGAAAGTGTTGCCTTCAACAGTAACCTGCCGTTCTTCCATTGCTTCAAGCAAAGCCGCCTGAGTTCTGCTTGAAGTTCTGTTTAACTCGTCTGCAAGAAAAAGATTACAGAATACAGCGCCCTTGTTGAAAGTAAATTTTCCTGTATCCTTGTTATAGACCGCAAAGCCCGTGATATCTGACGGCAAAGTGTCAGGAGTGAACTGTACTCTGCCGTATTCAAGACCGAGCGCCTTTGAAAACGCAACCGCCATTGTTGTTTTTCCCACACCCGGAATATCCTCAATAAGAATGTTTCCTCCTGTGAGCAACGCAAGCAGAGTGGTGACAACCGCCCTGTCTTTACCGTTTATTACCTTTTTTACCTCATTGGTTATAAGTTGAAATTTATTCATTATTTGTCCCTTTGTGTTAAAACTTGTTGTTATATTTTTTATACAATAATTGAATCTGAGCAACGCTCTCTACTTAAATTATATTTGATTTGCTTTTTTATTGCAAGTCTTTTTCGTAAAATACAGACCAACTACAGATGTGAAGATATGTTTTTAGGTTATGCAGAATATATGCAAAAAAAACGGCAGTCCGTAAAGAACTGCCGTCTGAAAATTAAATTGACAAATAAGAATTAAACTGTTAGAATAAAACCGTGATACCTGCATTAAACGGTAGGCGGTTTCTCCTCACAAGAGGAGGTGATAACCATGACAATTTCCGATGTATGTTTACTCGGCACTTTAATCGTCAGCGTTATCGCTCTTTGTTACCAAGTTTTCGGTAACAAAAAATGACTTCTTTTTAGTACATAGCAATATGTACACTTAAATAAAAAAGAAACTAACCGCCCAAAATTCTCCCAACGGCGGTTAGCTTCTAACCAATACAGTGGAGAACCCGCTTATCGCAGGTATCTCTTTCTATAAATATATTAAACCAAATAAAGAAAAATGTCAAGCATCGTTTTGATACTTGACTTTTTTTATTCAACCGAAATTATCTTCCGAGAATTTCTTTTTTCTGCTCATGGTTTTCATCGTACAAAAGACCGCAGACAGCCATTTTTCTGATGATATTTTTAACGGTGAGGTCAAGACCTGTGTTTTCCGAATAGTCGGCAGGATAGATAAAATCAACTCTGTCTTTCATCAGCAAGTCCTCAACCTTGCTGTCCTTTTTTCGGTAAACCGCAATTGAATACCCGCCGTAGGCTTTCATCATTTTCATACACGGAACATCTGAAAGACCGTCGCCTATGTAAATCATATTGCAGAACGGAACCCGTTTGCTGTCCTCCGGCATTGAACGGTTGAGGTCAACATCATTTGCAACATCAAGAACACCTTTATTGATTCTGTAAACAAACTGCGTTTTGTTGGTGTAATTTACATCGGTTTTAGGCCATACGGCATTGCCGTTTTCATCGTAAAGAAATTCACACGCAAAAATGCTTTTGAAGTTTTTGCTGATTTCCGTACCTTCAATAATTTCTTTCATACCCGAGGAAATTACATAATGTTCAACCTGCATTCCAAGCTTTTCGCCAAAGTCGGAAATCCTTTTGAACCAATCCTTTACGCCGTCAAAAAACTCAACATTTTTTCCCATTTCAACAAGGTCATTTCGCAAAAGAGGCATATTCCTTTCACGGGACATTTTTACCATTGCGTACATATACGCAAGAATTGAGTCCATATGTTCGCTTTGACCGAGTTCGTTTGAAAATTTCCAGAACTCGTCTTCGGTCATATTAAGACGGGGGATAAAGCTGTAATCCTGCATATCCTTCGTACATAGGGTACGGTCAAAGTCATACATAATCGCTGCAACGGGCATTCTGTTCATAACCGCTCCTTATCCGACTGTGGTCGGCTGTGTGACGCTTTCGGCAGATGTCGAATCTGCCTGAGTTGTTGGTTCCTCTTTATATTGCGTAATCTTAATGCTTTTGATAACAATGTTCTTAACGGGGATGTCATCCTTGTCAACCTCAGCCGAGGCGATTTTATCAACAACATCCATTCCGTCAATTACCTGTGCAAATACCGTGTAGCCTCTGTCAACCGCATTGTATGCACCGTCAAGATAGGCGTTTCCGCCGTTTTCCTCATACAGCTTTTTAACGCTGTCGGGAACGCTGTCTGTGTCATAGCATTTTGTACTGTTTTTCTCAATAAATGCACTGAGCAGGTTTGAATCTTTGTAGTTTGCAAGCTGAGTTTTAATTGTGTCCCACTGACTTGTAAGTTTTTTCCAAACACCTTCATTTTTATAAGCTTCCGCAGTTTTTTGATTGATAAAGAAAGTACTTTCATTTTTATCAGCACCTGTGTTTGACATTGCAACAGCGCCTCTGATATTGAAAAGCCTGTCGCAAAATTCATCTTCAAATGCATCGCCGTACGAGCTTGTACCGCAGTAACCGCCGTTGATCATAAAGTCTTTTGTTACTTTGCTGAAAAGTGAATTATTATACTTTCCTGCTTTTGCAAGGTTTACAAAGTTTGTAACGGTCTTTGGTGCCTGTTCGGGGAAAAGTCGCATTGTTATGTCACCGTATGAGGTGTGAACAACTGCGATTGTATCGCCGTTCTTCGGCATATCAAGCTGAAAACCGACAGGGTTTGAATCGTGAATAATGTTCGGATTGATTCCGAGAGTAGCGGTATCAATGCCGATGCTTTCAAGGTAGTTCTGTGCGGTAGGTTCATCAGCCGTGCTTACGGCAGTAGTTGCCAGAGTCGTTTCGTCGGGAGTCTGCGATACTTCAGCCTTCTTATCACCGCAACCCGAAAATGCCAATGCAGAAACACACATAATTGATGCAACCGATACGGCACACATTTTTTTAAGATTGTAAGTATTCATAGATTTGTTTCCTTCCTGTCAAGCCTTGTTGTTATGTAATGTTTCCAAAAACGACCTCGGCTCTTCTAATCTGGATTTTATTCTAAAACACACACATTTTTTGTACCATAATCACAAAGTGCATTATGGTACAATCACCCATCGAAAATTTTGCATGGCAAAATTTGAGGGGGATATAAATTCGTATAATAAGCACTCAACAAAAGTTCAGATTTCATCGTACTTTTCGTGCCTATTATATCATAAATGAAATAAAAATGCAAGTTTGCCGCTTTTTATGAAGGAAAGCGTAGCAAATGCAATAAAATTTTTCTGCAAAAAATTGCGTCCGTGTAATAAGACAGAAAACTTTTTCATATGATTTTCTGTAAACCTAAATATGACGGAGGCTTTAAAATGTCAGAATATTTACCCGAAGGAAAACTTATATCCGAACAGGAAAACATAAATATACTTCACTCATTAAAGATGCTTGAGGATGCAAAAAACAGCGAAAAAATTCTTGAGGCAAAGGCTTGTGTGTGCGACAGCAGTCACAACCTTATTGTTGACCTTGCAGGCATAAAAGGCATAATTCCGAGGGAGGAGGGTGCAATCGGAATTAAGGACGGCTCGGTTCGTGACATAGCCGTGATTTCAAGGGTGAACCGTCCTGTCTGTTTCGTTGTCACCGACATAACCGAGGACGAAAACGGCAAACCGATTGTAATGCTCTCCCGTGAAAAAGCACAACGCAAATGCCTTGACGCATACATTTCAAGGTTGCGATGCGGAGATATTGTGCCTGCCCGCATAACTCATCTTGAAAACTTCGGTGCATTCGCAGACATAGGCTGCGGAATTGTTGCACTTATGCCCATTGACACAATTTCGGTTTCAAGGATTGAACACCCTGCCGAGAGATTTACTGTAGGAATGGATATCAAAGCCGTTATCAAATCTGTTGAAAACGGTCGTATAAGCCTCAGTCACAAGGAGCTTCTCGGCACATGGGAAGAAAATGCCGAAAGGTTTTGTGCCGGTGAAACCGTGTCGGGAATTATCCGAAGCGTGGAAAACTACGGTGCTTTTGTGGAGCTTACACCAAATCTTGCAGGACTTGCGGAAACAAAAGAGGGAGTCCGTGCAGGTCAGCAGGCAAGCGTTTACATAAAAAGTATCATTCCCGAAAAAATGAAAATCAAACTGATAATTATTGACACCTTTGATTACAAATATAATCCGAAATGCCCCGAATACTATTGCGACAGCTACCGTATCGACCGTTTTGTATATTCACCTGAAAATTGTCGGAAACGGGTTGAAACAATATTCGATACCTGAGTTGACAGAAAAACTCCCGAATGATATTATTTAATTGTGAAATCGAATTATTGTTCGGGAGGTTTAATATGCAGTTTACGACATCCGAGATTATTGTGCTTTTATTTTGTGCAATAACGCTCATTCTAAGCGTTGTCACATTAATAACAGTTCTCAAAAAGAATAATAACAACAGAACGGAGGACGAACTTCAAAGGATATTGCTCAATCAGCAAAGCTTTGCACAGTCGCAAAATGACAGGGCGGTTCAGCTTGAACAAAGACTTCACAGCTTTTCAGCCGACAATGTTCAGAGCCTTGAAAATATCAGACGCTCGGTTGATGAAAAGCTTGAAAGTATAAGGCGGGAAAATCTCCGTCAGCTTGATGAAATGCGACAGACAGTTGATGAAAAGCTTCAAAAAACACTTGAGGAAAAAATGAATAAGTCTTTTTCTCTTGTCAACGAAAGACTTGAACAGGTTTATAAGGGACTCGGCGAAATGCAAACGCTTGCGGTAGGTGTGGGCGATTTGAAAAAGGTTCTTTCAAATGTCAAAACAAGGGGCATACTCGGCGAAATTCAGCTTGGTGCAATTCTCTCCGAAATCCTTACAAAGGAGCAGTATGAGGAAAACATTGCCACCAAAAAGGGCTCAAAAAATGTTGTTGAGTTTGCAATCAAACTGCCCTCTGACGGTGCCGGTACAGTATATTTGCCTGTTGATTCCAAATTTCCGGGCGATACATATTCTGCTCTCCGTGATGCGGTTGAAAGCTGTGACAAGCAACGCATTGAATCGGCACAAAAAGCACTTGTTCAGCGTATAAAGGGCGAGGCAAAGGATATTCACGATAAGTACATTGATCCGCCGAACACAACGGAATTTGCAATTATGTTTCTTCCGTTTGAGGGGCTTTACAGCGAGGTTGTCAATATGGGACTTGTTGAAGTCCTTCAGCGTGAGTATAAGGTGAATATTGCAGGTCCGAGTACAATGGCGGCTCTGCTCAATTCGTTGCAAATGGGATTCAAAACTCTTGCCGTGCAAAAGAGAAGTGCAGAGGTTTGGAAAATACTCGGCGGTGTAAAGACCGAGTTCGACAAGTTCAATGATGTGCTTGTAATGACACAGCAAAGACTTGATCAGGCAAACAAGGAGCTTGACAAGCTTGTCGGAGTTCGTACCCGTCAAATTCAGCGTCAGCTTAAAGATGTTGAATCCGTCAACCTGTCGGAACAGAATCTTTTTGAATAAACAAAAAATTAAGGCGAAACAGACACAAATCTGTTTCGCCTTTGTTGTTATTGCAGATCAACCTTTGTAGTCAATCCATTCGTCATCAACCCATTTTAGTTTAGTTTGATTCCATCTTCTGTACTGGAGCTGTCCACGACTTCCACGACGCCATTTTATAACTATTTTATCCGCTCTCGGCTGGATAGAAGTTGAATCGGCACCGCTCTCCAAAGCTGAACTGTCGGGAGTTGCTACTTCAACAACTGCAATGCTGTCGGGGGTTGAATCTGTTTCTGCTGCATTTGCAACCATAACGGTTCCTTGTGCGATAATTGCTGTCATAATAAATGCTGTAAAAATTCTTGCGGCTTTCTTTTTCATCTGTTATTTCTCCCTTAATATAAGACAATAATCATAGTAGCCGTTTTCTACCTCGGAGTATGGAATAATAATAGAATCATTTTTTGTATAGACAATGCCTTTCTTTTTATCGTAAGGCTCAAAAATGAGGTGAGTGGTTTTGTCTTTTTCAACATACACATACATATTTGTTTCGTCATATACTTCGACTTTATCGTTGTATTCGCCCGATGATACAAGATCGGCTACACAATCCTCGTATGTGGCGTCCCAACCGGGGACAATCAAAAAGCAGTATGAAGCAAAGAATATACCGACAATAAGCAATGCCATAAAAGCTGTAACAATATTGTTTATAATTGTCTGCTTTTTCTTCGGGTACAGAATCATTTCCATTCTGCTTACAATTTTTTTGCCCTTTTCGTTGGTTACAAAACTCATTCCGACAAGCGCACTTTTCAGTGCAGTTTCCCTGTCGCTCTCTTCACTTTCTTGTTGTTCTTTATAGGCTTTCATTTGCGTTACAAGAACTTCGTAATAAACAGTACATCTGTTCTCGCTAAGCTTGCTTGTAACACTCTTGTCACACCTGAGCTCAAGACAGTAGGTTAAATCCTTTTTCAAAAGGTGGGCAAACGGATTCCACCAAAAGATTCCGCAATAAATTTCCGTCAGCAATTTAATCCAAATATCCTTGTTCTTTATATGACAGCATTCGTGTATTGCGATATATCCAAAATCCCTGTTGTCAAATTCACGATTCGGAATAAGAATAACAAGATTGAAAAATCCGTATGTAACAGGGGAGATAACGCAATCGGTAATTTTTAGCTTAACTTTTCTTCTGATTCCGCACTTTTGCGAAATGAGGTCAAGCTTTGCCTGCATTTCGGGTGTGCCGTCAATAACATTTGCTTTCAGAGCTTTGACTGCTTTGTAATACTTAATCATCACCCATAAAATGTATATCACACTTCCGACAATCCATACTGCTACAAGCAGGTTGAGCCATGTGAATTCCGGAACAAACAGCACATCTTTGTTGGGAGTCAGAACATCCATTATTGCGGCATACACATTTTTATCGGAAACTGTATATGTAAATTTGAATTCAAACGGAAATGCCATTCTTACAAATGTTACAGCATACAATCCCAAAATCGTATAAAGACCGCAGTAATTACAAAAGGCAATCTTTTTTCTGAAAAAGTAAAGCAGCACTATAAAAATGCTGCTTATTGCAATAGAAAACAAGAATGAATAAAAACTTATTTGCATAAATTATTTGCCGAGTTCTTCACGGCGCTTTTTAAGGAGAGCTTCAAGCTCATCAAAAACATCTGAGCTTTCGGTTCTCTCAATAAGCTCGGAGAAGAGAGTCGGAATATCACTGTCGGCAAAATTCGGTCTGTCCGAAATCTGCTTGATTGCATAAGCGTCCTTTGTCATTGTAGGAACAAAAGTACGGGCATAATTCTTAGTCATCTGCTTAACACCGACAACTTTAATCATGTCCTTCTTGAGAAGAGAATTGATAAGAAGGTTAATGTAACTCTTTTTCCATGTTTTGTTTACAGCCTTCTTAACAATTTCTGAGCTTGTGAGCGGCTCATCGAGGTCCCACAATAAGTACATAATTTCTTCTTCACTTTTAGTAAGCATGATATTTACCTCCAAAATTAAGTTTATAAATAATATTAAGCATTCAACTTGACTTCATTATACTATTTGGTACAGAAAAAGTCAATAAAAATCTTAAAAAATTATGTGATTCAGGATAAAATCAGCCAATTTTGCACATATTGTTAAAAAATGACTATAAAAATGCGGAATGTTGTATATTATAAAAAGCATAATATTATGGTTTATTCACAAAATTCTGAAAAAGCACAACAAGTCACCGCAAAAAATATTGCGACGACTTGTCTTTTTATTGAAAATATTCAATTAAGCTGTTTTTATTCCGAAATCTTTTTCTGTTCCTTTTTATCGTGGATAAATCTTGCAAGATACACCGCAGGGGTGTCGAGCAGACTTGTGAAAATGTAGATTACATAGCTTGAAAGGAAGATTGAAACGAGTGTTCCGAAATCATAAGTTCCCCAAAACGCAAAAGCGGTGAAAAGGGCTGTGTTAAGAATTTGACTGATAAGCGTTGAACCGTTGTTTCTCAGCCATAAAAATCTTCTCTTGTCACCAAATTTCTTTTCCGTGAACTTCCACCACTTGTGATAGAGCCACACATCAAACAGCTGACTTATCGCATATACAATAAGTGATGCAAAAATCATTCGGGGAGTGTTTGAGAAAACCGCCTTGATTGACGGCATAATCGTGTCGTTCGGACTCGGATTGTAAAGCATCCAGCTTTGTGAAAGCACAAGAAAAAATACCGATGAGAGTATTCCTGTAAGAACCGCCTTGTTGGCGGCTTTTTTGCCCTCACATTCCGAGAGAATGTCCGTAATCAAAAATGTTACCGCAAAAAGCACATTACCGAGAGTCTGTTCCATTGAAAAAGCGTTTACAAGGATTAAAGCCTCAATGTTCGCAAGAATTGTTGCTACGGCTGAAACGCAGTAAAGTCCCGCTTTTCCGAAAAGCGCATATCCCAAAAGTGCCGCTCCGTAGATAAATACTACAGAGAACATAAGTAAAAGTTCATTAATCATATCAGTCACCTACTCCGAAATCCGTGTTGTTAATTAAAATATCCGTTCTTGGGTTATCCTTATATACAGGATAGATCTTCTGCATAAACTCTTTTATGACAGCTTTGTCGGGTTCAACTTCCGTTGTGTTGTCACACATAATGTTAACGCAAATTCGTTCAAAATATTTTAATCCCAACTCAATATCCTTTTGCATGGTTTCGGCTGTCTGACCTTTAATTCCGAAAAGGAAATTAGCTTCGTCGAAATTCTCAGCAATAACAGCGGGACTGCTCTCTTTGATTCCTTTTTTCAGAACATTTTCTCTGAAATCGCAGTCAAAGGTTTCAAGACCGAGCTTCATTTTCAAATCAAAATCCGCAAAATCTTTTCTGAGCTGACTGATTTTGTTCCGATAAAGATAATGTGCCTCAAAATGAATGGTATTTATCTTTTTTTCTTTGCACACCTGTTTGATAAAATCAAGTGTTTTTTTGTCAAGCTCAAAAACCGAGCCTGAGTTAATGACCTCAAGGTCACCGAAAATTCCCGTAACTTTTTCAAGCACGGCTTTGTTAAGACGAAAGTTTTCGTCCTCGTCACTGCACCTGTCGGTGTAGTAGTCGCAGAAGATGCATTTTTTGTAAACGCAACCGCTTCCACGCAGAAGAACAATCTCCCGACTGTTCTTTTCATTAATAATACTGTATCTCTCCATACTCTCTTTCCGGCACAAAAAAAGCACCCACACAAAAGAGGGTGCAAAAAGGGCATAAAAAGTCCTGTGCCTTTCTCCTTAGTTTTGATAGAAGGAGCAGCCTATCGGCGTCCTTCCGGCAGGATGGTTACGAACTGCCACACAGTATGCTATCACAAATTCCGTTTTATGTCAACTGCAATTTGTTATTGCATTATATATGTTTAAGAGGTATAATAAAAAGGAAAAATCAAGTGCAAAGTAACTTTCCAAGTGACTTTGCAGGCTCAAAATTCCATATGGGAAAATTAGCGAATATTGTCATAAATTCCCGAAAAAAACAGCCTATTTTCTTGTATTTTTTAGTTGACAAAGGGACAAACCTTTTGTATAATAATAAACAGCGTTTTAATATGTGTCTATGCTGTCAAGAGGTGCAGATATGCTTTTTGAGCTTAAATCCGTCTTTCAGAATGACGGTGAAGAAAAACAAGTTGAATATAACCTTGACTTGTCAGGTCTTGATGTTGACGGAGTTTATCCATTCAAAACTCCCGTTGTCGTGACTGCCAAAGCAACAAACAGAGCAAGTTTGATTACTCTTGTAATCAGTGCACACTTTGATTACAGCCGTGACTGTGACCGTTGCGGTGAGCCTTATACAAGAGAGATGAATATGAGCTTTGAACACAGGCTTATTCAGACTCTTGCCGATGAGGAAAATGATGACTATATTGAAACACCTGATTTTACACTCGAGCTTGATGATGTTGTAATTTCTGACATTTTTCTTTCGCTCCCGTCAAAGAATCTTTGCAGGGACGATTGCAAAGGTCTGTGTCAGATTTGCGGACAAAACCTCAACAACGGTGAATGTTCCTGTGATAAGCGTCAAACGGATCCAAGACTTGAGATACTTAAACAGTTGATTGACTAAGATAAATTTTGTAAGGAGGTTTTTGTAATGGCAGTACCCAAGAACAAAACATCACACGCAAGAAAGAGCTCAAGACGTTCAACAGTATGGAAGATTAATGCTCCTGAACTTACTGCTTGTCCTAACTGCGGTGAATTAACAGCAGCTCATAAGGCTTGCACAAACTGTGGTATGTACAACGGCAGACAGGTTGTTGTAAAGAAAGACGAACAGTAATTTTTATTACAAACATTACGGGCGGCAGTTATCTGTTCGCCCTTTTGTTTTGCAAATTTTACCGTATATACAAAAACAATTTGCAAACCTGTTGATTAAAAACGGTATTTTGTGTAGAATAAAAGTGTATGTAAAAATGTTTTGCGAGGTGAAGGTGTGGCTGTTAAAATTTTTGATGTCACAACCGGCAGTCATGCCGACAAAGCAGGGATAAAAAAAGGGGAAACCCTCCTTTCAATCAATTCAAACGAGATTGTCGATGTTCTTGATTACCGATTCTATCAGGTAAACCGCAAGCTGACTCTTGAGGTTGCGGATGAGGACAAAAATGTTCGTACCATAGAAATGACCAAGGGAGAATATGAGGAAATCGGTCTTGAGTTTGAAACCTATCTTATGGACAAACAGCATTCGTGCCGTAATAAGTGCATTTTCTGCTTTATTGACCAGCTTCCGAAGGGGATGCGTGAGTCGCTCTATTTTAAGGATGACGACAGCCGACTTTCGTTTTTGTTCGGCAACTATATCACGCTGACAAATATTACAGAGCACGAAATTGACAGGATTATAAAAATGCACATAAGCCCGATTAATGTGTCGGTTCACACAACAAACCCCGAGCTTCGTTGTAAGATGATGAATAACCGTTTTGCAGGCGATACATTGAAATATCTCAAACGCTTTGCAGACGCAGGAATAACGCTTAACTGTCAGATTGTTTCCTGTCCCGGAATTAATGACGGTGACGAGCTTGTCAGAACATTGACCGATCTTGAAAATCTCGGTGTTAATATGACTGCGATTGTTCCTGTCGGACTTACACGCTACCGTGAAAACCTTTATCCGCTTGTTCCTTATAATAAGGAAACGGCAGGGCAGACAATTGATATAATTGAAAAAATGGGTGATGAGTGCGTCAAAAAGCACGGCAGACGAATTTTCTTTCCGGGTGATGAATTTTACCTCCTTGCCGAAAGAGAAATCCCGTCACCTGAATTTTATGAGGACTTTTCCGCTCTTGAGGACGGAATCGGTATGATTGCGTATCTGACCGATGATGTCGGTTGGAAGCTTGAAGAGCTTGATGCAGACGAAAGCCTTTGCCATAAGGTAACAATTGCCTGCGGCGAGGGAGTGTTTCCGTACATGAAGCGGATTATGTCGATGATTAACGAAAAATTCCCGAATATAACTATAAATACAAGGGCGATTAAGAACAACTTTTTCGGCGGCGGAGTAAATGTATCGGGACTTGTCACAGGCGGTGATCTTATTGATCAGCTCCGTGGCGATGACCTTGGTGACAGGCTTATTATCACGTCATCAATGCTCCGTTTTGAAAACGATTTGTTTCTTGATGATGTTTCAACAGATGATGTTGAACGGGACCTCGGTGTAACTCTTGTTCCCGTCAATAACAACGGAAACGACCTTGTAGAGGCTGTAATTGCAGGAAAGGACTGATAAGATGAACAAACCCGTAATTGCCGTTGTCGGCAGACCAAATGTGGGAAAGTCAACGCTTTTCAATAAACTCATCGGTCAGAGATTGTCAATTGTTGACGATACTCCCGGTGTTACCCGTGACAGAATATACGGTGAGGTGGAATGGTGCGGAAAAACTGCCTTTATTGTTGACACAGGCGGTATTGAACCGAAATCAGATGATATTATTCTTGTGCAGATGCGCCGTCAGGCTCAGCTTGCAATCGACACGGCTAATGTTATTATCCTTGTAACAGACTGCAAGTCGGGCATGGTTGCAACAGATATGGATGTTGCGCAGATGCTCCAGAAGTCGGGCAAGCCTGTTGTGCTTTGTGTAAACAAGTGCGACACACTCGGCGAACCGTCACCTGAATTCTATGAGTTTTATAATCTCGGTTTAGGCGATCCTATCGAGGTTTCAGCCGTTCACGGTTACGGTACGGGCGACCTTTTAGACAAGGCTTTTTCAAGCTTTGATTATGATGAAAATGCGGAAGATGATGACACAATCATCAATGTTGCGGTAATCGGAAAGCCGAACGCAGGCAAGTCATCTCTTGTAAACAAAATTACAAACGAGGAACGCTGTATTGTGTCTGATATAGCAGGCACAACCCGTGACACAATCGATACGCTTGTTGAAAATAAGTACGGAAAGTTCAACTTTACTGATACCGCAGGACTTCGCCGTCAGAGCAAAATCTATGATAATATCGAAAAATACAGTATTATCCGTGCAAAAATGGCTATTGAACGCAGTGATGTGTGCGTTATTATGATTGATGCGACAGAGGGCGTTACGGAACAGGATACCAAGGTTGCAGGTCTTGCGCATGAGGCAGGCAGAGCGTGTATAATTGCCGTAAACAAGTGGGACGCTGTCGAAAAAAACGATAAGACAATGCAGGAGTTCCGCAAAAAGCTTGACGCAGATTTTGCGTTTATGTCATATGCGCCGAAGGTATTTATTTCCGCAAAAACAGGTATGCGTATCGACAGGCTGTTTGAATATATCATAAGCTGTAATGACAGCGCAAACCGCAGAATCAGAACAGGTATGCTCAACGAACTTCTTGCACAGGCTACAACAAGAGTTCAACCGCCGTCGGACAAGGGTAAGCGACTTAAAATTTTCTATATGACTCAGGCTTCCGTAAAACCGCCGACATTCGTTTTTTTCTGCAACAATGCACAGCTTTTCCACTTCTCATATCAGCGCTATCTTGAAAACAGAATCCGTGAGGCTTTTGCTCTTGAGGGTACGCCGATCAAAATTGTGGTAAGAGAGAGAGGAGAAAAGTAATGGAGCATATTTCGGCAATTTTAGCAAACTGCTGGTGGATGATTCTGCTTTCGGCATTGATTGCGTATCTTCTCGGCAGTATCAACACGGCTGTTCTTGTCACAGGCATTGTGACAAAGGGCAAAAAGGATATCCGTCAAATGGGCAGCGGCAATGCAGGCTTTACAAATGTACTGCGCAGTGTCGGTAAAGTTCCGGCAATCATCACCATTGTGTGTGATGCACTGAAGTGTATTATCGCCGTGCTTATCGGAGGTTTCATCTTCTCGTTTGCATCGGTTGCATTTCAGGGTGAAAGCCCTATTTTTATAAACGAGCTTATCAACTGCGGAAAATATGTTGCAGGTATTTTCTGTATTCTCGGACATTCATACCCCGTGTATTTTCACTTTAAGGGCGGCAAGGGTGTTGTAACCGCCGCCGCTCTTATGCTGACAGAGGATTGGCGTGTATTCATCGCAATTATTGTAACTTTTCTAATTATCTTCCTCTGCTCAAAAATTATATCACTTGCAAGTGTTCTCTGTGCGATTCTCTATGCGCCTTACACCTTTGCAATGACATTTATCTTTGACTTCATAATTTACAAGGATTATTCTCTTACATATGTAATCTTTTCAACTGCGGCGGCTCTTTTAATCGGCGTTTTCGTTCTTGTAAAGCACAAAGAAAACATCAAAAGACTTCTTAAAGGTGAGGAAAAGAAAATTACAGCCAAAAAATGACGGCAGTATTGACCGAAAAGTGATTTGGTTGTACAATAACTTTGGTATGATATTTGTTATATTTTAAATATTTCTGATACGGAAAATAAATTATATTGAGAGGTTGAATTAAAATGTCAGATTGTATTTTCTGCAAAATCGTTGACGGCTCAATTCCGTCAAAAAAAGTTTATGAAGACGAAAAAATTCTCGCTTTCTATGATCTTGAACCACAGGCTCCCGTTCATGTGCTTGTAATTCCAAAGGAACACATCTGCTGTGCAGACGCAGTTAATGAAGAAAATGTCGGCAATATTGCTCACATTTTCACTAAAATTCCCGAAATTACAAAATCACTCGGACTTACAAACGGTTACCGTATTGTAAATAACTGCGGTGAGGACGGCTGTCAGAGCGTAAAGCATATGCATTTCCACATCCTCGGCGGCAAAAAGCTCAATGGCACAATGGCGTAAAAGGGGACTGCAATAATGGATACATATAAGATTAATATTGAAGGACTTGACAGAGAACTCAGAAAATTTCCTGTAAACGATAAGCTTGATATTGCCGCATTTATTATGTTTGGTGACATTGAGATGACAGAGGTTGCCGCAAGAGAACTCCTCAAGCGTGTTCCCGAACACGATGTTGTTGTGACTGCCGAAGCAAAGGGTATTCCGCTTTGCTATGAAATGGCTCGTCAGGGCTGCAGAAACTATGTTGTCGCAAGAAAAAGCGTTAAGGTTTATATGGGCAATCCTATCGGAGTGACCGTTAATTCAATCACAACAAAAAACGAACAGAAACTCTACCTCGGCGAAGATGATGTAAATCTTCTCAACGGCAAGAGAGTTCTCCTTGTTGATGATGTAATTTCAACAGGCGAAAGTCTTCACGCTCTTGAAACGCTCGTTGAAAAAACAGGCGCAAATATCGTTGGCAGGGCATCAGTCCTTGCCGAAGGTGACGCTAAGGACAGAGATGACATTATATTCCTCAGCGAACTTCCGCTTTTCTTTAAGTAATACTGAGTAATTATAAAATCAAATTTAAACAGCTGTTGAAGTGTGCAGATTATACCGTCCGCATATTTTGACGGCTGTTTTCCTTTTTTATACCATAGATATAAAGTGTAAAAATTAAAGTGCAGAAATTGTTCAACTTATAAATGATTGAATAGAAACAGTGGTGAATAGATAATTTAATGAGAAGAGATATCAGCAAAATTAACAAAAATAAAAATATTTTTTAAAAATAATATTTATATTGACAACTGAAATTCTACATGATATTATAAAAATACCAAAAACGATATACTTGATATGATGAAAATTGACTAATTGTTTTTTGCAGATAAAAATAACCAAATAAATAATAAAAGGAGATGCCATTATGAAAAAAGTATGTTTATGCCTTGCTTTTGTGTTGGCAGCGGTATGTATTCTATGTTCCTGCTCTGATTTACCTGCACCAAGTACCTCTGAAACCGTGAATCCTTCCGTAGATGTTACTTTGAAAAAGTGGGAAGATTGCGGAGCGAGTATTGATAAAGCGGAAGAAATTTCCGGAATTAAGTTTGGCGAAAGTTTGAAAAATATTGTAAGTGTAAGAGCTATTCCATACACGGCGATCGAAGTGGTTTGTTCGTTAGATAAATCTGCCTCTGACAATACTGTGACCTTGCGCAAGGCTGTCAGCTATGCTGTAAAAAACAGTGAAAATCTCAGCGGAGTCAATACAAACGGACTTTCTCCCACAATGGCGACTTTTGAAATTAAGGGTGCGAATTTTGTAAATGAAAAAGGTGAAACTGTAGTAGGAGAATATAATGATAACAATTATAAATATTCTTTTTATTGCAAAAAAGGATTGAATGGTAACCGAGTGTATAATTATATTAAAAAAATGATTACTGAATAAGGATTGATTTTTATGAAACGGCTGTTTGGACTTATAGGATTTACTTTCCTGTTTGTCCTTTCAGCCGTTTTTTATTCGGATTTTAATGAAATTGTCTTTGCAATAATCGGCTCGTTAGGAGTGTTATCCGTTGCTGTCGGTATATTTTTAATTATTTCAAAGAAAAATAAATCATTCGGCAAGTCGCTGTGCGTATTTGCTTTTGCCGTAATATATTCTGCGGGCAATATGATCGGCTATTCCGAATATATTAACAACACGGTCATAAATAATTATTCTGATAAAGAAATTACAGCAAGCGGATATATTTGTGATGAAATCATCACCACCGATTCATCATGCAGCTTCGTAATCAAAACCGACAAAATCAACGGTCAGCCGTCAGATGCGAAAATTCAGATTATTTCGTACTCAAATGTTGATGCAGAGCCTTTTGAAAAGGTCAACTTCACGGCTCATACATACAAGAATAATGTAAACTCTCAAATCAGTCACGGAATTTTTCTGAAAGCATATTCCTATGACGGCTTCAAAATTGAACCGACAGGAGAGAAGGCAACAACATTTTATTCATTTGCGGTTTCAATAAGACGGGCAATGAAAAATTCCCTTGATATGCTGTTGCCTGAGGATTATTCAACGCTCTGCCGCGCCGTTCTTTTGGGCGAGAAAACAGCTCTTGATTCAAGCGTTAAAGATGATTTTTCATTGACAGGTACTTCGTTTTTAATAGTGGTTTCGGGAATGCATCTTGTTATAATCACTTCGTTTGTATTGTTGTTGGTGAGAAAATTAACAAAAAACAGATTTTTAATAACAGGTTTTACCACATTTACGGTTATTGCCTTCATGGCTGTAACGGGCTTTGCGCATTCGGTTGTCCGTGCCGGAATTATGATGATAATTGTGTCGTTTGCATCGTCAAATCTCAGAATAGCCGACTCGCTGAATAATCTCGGCTTTGCCGCAATTGTCCTGACAGCTTTCAACCCATATGCGGTAGCCGATATCGGAATGTTGCTTTCATTTTCGGCAACGACGGGTATAATTCTGTGGTCAAGACCGATTGAACGCTCTGTGCTGAGATTCTTTCACTACAAAAACAAGCGTAAGGACGGTTTTGTCGGAACGGTTGTCTATTATATCAAAAGGCTGTTTAAAATCTGTGTAAATATGCTGTCGGTTTCAGTATCCGCATTTCTGTGGATTTTGCCGATAACCGCCGTTGCATTCAACAGAATTTCCCCGACAGTCATACTTGTTTCTCTGTTATGTGAACCGTTTGTTTCGGCACTTTTGGTGTGTTCTCTGTTGTGTTCGGTACTTTTTATTTGCCCGTTTATATCATTTTTTGCTTACCCGTTTGGACTCGTTTCGGGATTATGTTCAAAGGCAATTTTGTGGTTGGTTTCAACTTTTTCACAACTCCCATTCAGCACAATTAAAACCCATTCGCTCTATTGGTTTGTGTGGATAGGTGTCAGCGTACTTCTCGCAATCGGCGGATTGTTTGTAATAAATCGAAAATTCTATGTCAAAATTTCTGTTCCGATATCAATTTCAGTCCTTGTAATCGGAGCATCGCTCAATGTGCTTTTAACAGCCGATAACGGTGAAATGAAAATCTATAATGTCGGCAACGGTGTTTTTGCAACAGTCAACTGCCCCGACAGCTGTTCCGTGATTTCTTGCGGAGGCAACAGAGCAAGCGCAGACGATGTGACAGCCGATATCAGCGAAAGATACTCAGATATTGAATATATGATAATTCCGAATCAGAATAATAAATACTCTTCTCTTGAACGCTTTACGTTCACAAAATTTGACTTAAATAATATTTTGGTATATGATAATGACATTAAAAAGCAAAATCTTTTGAACGCTTTTGACGGTAACAGCCGACAGACTTTCGGCGGAAACAGTCATTTTACGCTGAATCTTTCCGATACGGTGACGGATGAGGTAATCTGCGTTGACAACACAATGTTTCAGTTCATAAAAGGGAAAAATATGACTGTATTGTTTGTGCCGACAAATGCAGATCTTTCAAATCTGCCCGAAAAGTATCGCAACCCCGATTGTTTGTTGATCGATTCCGTCCCCGAAAATTTCGATTTGATATCATGCAATACCGTGATATTTTCGGGATTGGAAAAGCAGTTTAAGAAAAATTATGATTCTATTAAAGAAATCAGTTCAACCGTTATTTCAACATCTGAAAGGAACATAACGGTCAATCTGAACGGAGGATAAAATGCCGCGCATCACCGAAGCAGACCTGAAAAAACAAATTAAAAACAAAAGCTTTTCGCCTGTGTACCTAATCTACGGTTCGGAGCAGATGTTTGTCAAAAGTTACACAAAAAAGCTTTGTGAGGCTGTTGCAGGCAAAAATCCGTCCGATTTCAATTATCATACATTCAGCGGCGACATCGATTTTCAGGAACTTGCCGCATCCCTGCAAATAATGCCGTTTATGGCGGAACGCAACTGTGTTGTTGTGACCGACATTTACTTTGATAATATGGTAAAGGATAGGCTTGATACTCTTAAAGAGCTTACAAGCAGAGCATGGGACGGTACGGTTCTCATAATTTCAATGCCGACTTATGTTCCGTCAAAGAATAAAACTTCCTTTACAGCTCTTATAAAGCGTGTTGAAAAAATCGGCAGCGTCTGCTGTTTTGAAAAAATCAATTCACAAATTATCGAAAAGTATGTTGCAAAGTGGGCAAACGAAAACGGCAAGCTGATTTCACACCTCAATGCGTCAAAGATTATTTCAAATGTCGGTGATGACCTCAATCTTCTGAAAAACGAGGTCAACAAAATTGCCGCATATGCAAAGGGTGAAGAAATTACCGACCGTGATATCGACCTTTTGTCAACCGTAAACCTTGAAGCAAGAACATATGATATGGCTGACGATGTTATTAATGGCAGAGGTGACAAAGCGTTCAGAAAGCTTGACACACTTTTCTGTCAGCGGGAAGAACCGATTAACATTCTCTATGCACTTTCATCCGCCTATGTCGATGCGTATCGTATGCGTGTTGCAGATGAATGCTCAGTCAGTAAAGAAACCGTGGCGAAAGATTTTGCCTACAAAAATCGTGCGTTTGTGTTAAACAGGGCGAGAACCTCCGTTTCAAGGACTTCAACCGAGTCACTTCGGAAAAGCCTTGATGTGCTTGTTGAAACAGACGAAAAGCTGAAATCAGTTTCCGTTAATCAAAGATTTTTAATTGAACAGCTTATTTCCCGTTTGCTTTTGATTGCAAAGGAGGGCAGAATCTAATGCTCAAAATCCGTGAGGCTGTCATAGTTGAGGGTAGATATGACAAGATAAAGCTTTCATCAATTGTAGATGCTCCGATAATCGAAACCAACGGTTTCCGTGTTTTTTCCGACAAAGAAAAGCAGTCGCTTATCCGCAAAATTGCCGAAACAAGGGGAATACTCATAATGACCGACAGCGACGGTGCAGGTTTTGTAATAAGGAATTTTCTTAAAGGCTCGGTCGATAATTCAAAAATTAAAAATTGCTATATTCCTCAAATCAAAGGCAAGGAAAAACGCAAGGCAAAAGGCGGTAAAGAGGGGCTTTTGGGTGTTGAAGGTGTCAGCGATGAGGTTATAATAAATGCAATCCGCAAAAGCGGTGCCGAGATAATCGGTGAAGAAAATAATATTCCCGAAAGGAAAATTACTAAAGCCGATCTATTTGTCCTCGGACTTACGGGAACTGAAAATTCAGAAATAAACCGCAAGAAGATTCTTAAAAAACTCGGTCTGCCGTCATATCTTTCAACAAACGCATTTTTGACCGCAATTAACTGTCTTTATTCTCTTGAAGAACTAAAAGAGATGCTCTGACAAAATAAAAAATTCATAGGTTAAATAAATCACCTGTTTCGGCAAAAACTAAAACAGGTGATTTCTTATGAAAAAAAGTTTACGGTTGCGTAACGATTGCATTCTCTTTTCAATAGGCGGAGCAGGCTACGCTCTGCTTGAAATTTTGTGGCGGAGAAAAACTCATTGGTCAATGGCGGTTACGGGCGGAACTGCGTTTGTGTCGCTTTTCAGATTTTACAAGCGCTTTTCAAAAATGAATATGCTGCAAAAATGCATATCGGGAAGTGCGATAATTACCGCACTTGAATACTGCTGTGGCTGTGTTGTCAATCTGAAATTCAGGCTTAATGTCTGGGATTATTCAAACTGCCGACTTAATTTAAAAGGGCAGATTTGTCCGTTTTACAGCACCCTGTGGGCATTTCTTTGTATCCCCGTCAGCGCATTATGCACTTCTCTCTGCAAAAAAATACAGTAAAAAACAGGAGCAGTAAGTAAAAATACTGCTCCTGTTATGTTTTATTTATTCAGACTTTTTGTTCTCGCTTTTTTCATCGGATTCGTTTTCTTCGGAAGTGTCGCTTTTCTTGACAACAACCCGTAAAATACGCTGATCCTTAACCTCCATAATGGTAAACTTAAAGCCGTCGGCCTCAATGTTGTCACGCTTGTGGGGGATTGTTCCTGCGTGTTCAAGAATATAACCGCCGACCGTTACGCTGTCACATTCAAGACTGTCCTCGTCCATATCAAACAGACCGAGCATATCTTCAAGCTCCATATCACCGTTTACAAGGAACTCGCCCTTGCCGATTTTGTAGTAGTTATGCTCAATTTCCTCGTCCTCGTCCCATATTTCGCCGACAATTTCTTCGAGCAAATCCTCCATTGTAACAATACCGAGTGTTCCGCCGTATTCATCCGTAACGACCGCAAGATGAATTTTTGTGCGTTTGAATGCATTAAGGATTTTTGAAAGCTGTTGTGTTTTGAACACAAAGTAAGGTGGCTGCATAAGCTCCTTAACATCGGGCGCTTTACCGTCTGCAAGTCGTTCGAGATAATCTCTTGTATGGAGAATGCCGACAACATGGTCAACCGTGCCTTCGTACACGGGAATTCTTGAATAGCGGTTTTCAATGATGATATCCTTGATTTTTTCAGGCGAGTCATCAACGCTGATAAATGTGATGTCAACCCTCGGAGTGAGAATTTCCTCGGCGGTAGTTTCGTCAAAGTCAAGTGCGGAGCGAACCATCTCGCTTTCGCTCTCTTCAAGAACGCCTTCTTCCTCAATGCTCTCAACAATGTATTTAAGCTCATTTTCAGTAACTGACGGAGCGTCACCGCTGCTGCCTGCAATCTTTAAGGCAATCATTTTGAATCGTGTGAAAATCCACACAAGCGGTGTAAGAAGTGTCATAAGTCCTCTGAGCAATCCGGCTGTTTTGAGTGAAAAGGCATCGCAATGTTCCTTTGCAAGACATTTCGGCACAATCTCACCGAATGTCAGAACAAGAAAAGTTGTTGCACCCGTTGCAATTGCCGAGCCTGCGTCACCGAAAAGATTCATACACAGCACAGTCGCAATTGAAGAACAGCTCAGGTTTACAACATTGTTGCAGATGAGAATTGTTGTAAGGGCATTGTCGAAATGTTCTATTATGTAGAGCGCTGCTGCCGCTTTTTTGTTGCCGTCATCCTTGTAACGCTGAACACGCACCTTGTTTACAAACGAAAATGCGGTTTCAATCGCCGAAAAGAACGCCGAAAGCAAAATAAGAACTAAAATGACAACACCCATAATTATGTCAGATGTCAACTGAATATCACTCCATAACAACTTCCGACAGGTTCTGTCGGAATAATATTTCTTTAATACTACTATAATTCTTTTAAATAATTATTACTTATTAGAAATAAAGAAATAAAATTATTGAAATAATTTTGCTGTAATGGTATAATAAGCACTAAAGGCTTTTTACAATTGAACAATGTGGCTTGTGCGTCTTATTTTTTGGTATGCATACATTTTGCGTGCAATTTTGGTGAAACTATTCTCGGAGGTGCATACAATGCCACAAAAATCAAAATCTTCAAAAGTCTCATCAAAAAAAGGGAACTATGTTAAAAATCCTGCGCCGGATGACGATCCGCAAAAGCTTGCAAACGACAGCCCCATAAGTGAAGAACAAACAGACCGAATCGGCGAAACAGGTTCTGTTCTCACGACTCATAAGGACTGTGTGTTGCATTGCCTGACGATTATCGGTCAGATTGAAGGTCATTACATTCTTTCGCAACAAAACAAAACCACAAAATACGAGCATGTCATCCCTCTGCTTGTTTCGGTTGAGGAGGACGAAAGAATTGACGGACTGCTTGTGCTGATTAACACAGTCGGCGGAGATGTTGAGGCAGGTCTTGCAATTGCCGAGGTGATTTCGGGAATGAAAAAGCCGACCGTTTCCATCGTACTCGGCGGAGGTCATTCAATAGGAATTCCGCTTGCTGTTGCGGCAAAGAAAAGCTTTATCGCAAAGAGTGCGTCAATGACGGTTCATCCCGTTAGAACAACAGGCCTCACACTCGGAGTTCCGCAGACCTTTGAATATTTTCAGCGTATGCAGGACAGAATCACAACCTTTGTTGCCGAAAATTCCAATATTACAAAAGACCGTTATAATCAGCTTGTGCTTAACACGGGTGAGCTTGTAATGGATATCGGAACTATTCTTGAGGGAGAAGAGGCTGTTGAAGAAGGCTTGATTGACGAGGTCGGAACAGTTTCCGACGCAATTGACGCTCTTTATGATTTGATTAAAGAAAACAAAGAGAGCAAGCCAAAGTCTGCAAAATCACGCTCAAAAAAGCAGGAAAAATAATTTCGGGCGTTTTGCCCGAATACATATATATTGTGACGCTTATGATTTGTATGAAATCTTAATTATGCCAACCCATATGGCTTTTCAGCGTACAAATAACAAAGAAGATTCGTAAAACTTATTTTTTGGAGGGAATACATAACTATGTCAATTTTAGATGCTATTATTCAGGGCGTTGTTCAGGGACTTACCGAATTTTTGCCCGTATCAAGCAGCGGCCACCTCGCAATCACACAGCACATTCTCGGTGCAGGTACAGGCGAAAGCAATCTTTTCTTTAATGTAATGCTCCATGTCGGCACACTTGTTGCCGTTGTTGCATTCTACCACAAACTTGTGTGGGATCTTATCAAAGAATTTTTCCTTATGCTCAAGGATATTTTCACGGGCAAGTTCAAATGGAGCAAAATGAATTACAACCGTAATCTCGTTGTAATGCTCATCATCGGTCTTATACCGCTGTTCTTGCTTTTTCTGCCGATTCCCGGAACAGATATGAAACTCAAGGACCTTGCAGACCGGCTTTCCGCAAGTCCTGTTCTCATAGTAACTGCCTGTTCGCTCATTCTCACAAGCGTGCTTTTAACAATCGGTATTATTCGTAACCGCAAGAGTGTTGCCTCAACTCACAAACATCTTGCAACAAAGAGCAATGCAAAGGCAACAAGAGATAATTTTAATGTTGTTGACGCAATCCTTGTCGGTGTAACACAGGTTTGTGCCGCACTCCTTCCGGGACTTTCCCGTTCAGGCTCAACACTTTCGGTCGGTGAGATGAGAGGAATCTCAAAGCAGAAGGCACTTGACTACACATTCGTACTCGGTATCCCGTCAATCCTTGCGGCGGCACTTCTTGAGGGTGTGGATGCAATCAAGTCACCCGAAGGTTTAAGCAATATTGAATTTATTCCGCTGATTATCGGAATGGCAGTTTCCGCAGTTGTAGGCTATCTTGCAATCGTAATTTTTAAGTGGTTCCTGAAATCCGACAAAATGGAAATTTTCGTAATCTACACAGCAATTGTCGGTGTTGCGTTTATTGTAATTTCAATCATCGAAATGAACACGGGCGTAAACCTTTTCACAGGTGCGCCAATTGCATAAATTTTAAATGGAGTGATTTTATTGGCAGCTAACAAAAATAAAGCTGACAAAACTAAAAATACTGTGTCGGGAAGAAAAAAGACTTCTTCAAAAACCTCATCAAAAGGTGCAAAAACTGCAAGCAGAACCAAAGCATCCGCTGTTCCGAAAAGGAGCAGCGGACTTTCGCCGCGTGTAAGGGCAATCCTCTATGCCGCCGTTGCGGCTGTTTTTGTCTGCATAATTTTCATAAAAGGTTCAAATGTTTGGACAATGATACGCAGTTTCTTTTTCGGAGTTCTCGGATTCGGGATTTTTCTTGTTCCCGTAACGCTTTTTTATTTGTGTGTCATGACCGAAAAGGAGAAACAGGTTGCACGCTATAAGCTGAAGCTTTTCCTTTGTGTCGTCATAATTCTGTTTATCGGGGCGTTGATTTACGCAGGCAGCGGTGCAAAATATTCTGATATGAACTTTTTTGCGTGTCTTGGCAATCTGTTCAAGGATGCCTCCGACACCTCAAGGTATATGATTTTCGATTGCGGAATAATCGGCGGATTGCTCGGCTATCCGCTTGTTGTCCTGTTCGGCAGTACAGCCGCACTTTTTACAAGCTTTGTTGTAACAGCTGCACTTATCCTTATTGTTGCGAACATTTCTATTAAAGATATGACAGCGGCGGCGTCAAGAACAGCCGTACATATCCGTGAAGCAGGTGAGGAAAGGGCAAGAGTCCGCAGAGAACGCAGAGAAGAAAACCGTGAGAGAAAGCTTGCCGAAAGAGGCGATATCGACATTGCGCTTGAAGGCGAAAACAGAAAGTCCTCGGGAAGTTTTATTGACATTCCGCTTGATGACAAAAAGACAAAGGTCAAGAAAGCAAAGTCGGCAGTAAACGGAATTGACACGGATATTGCCGATTCAAAGGAAGAAAATGCCGCAGACAAGGATCTGTCACAGGATCTCATCAACATAATCAATCGTGCAAGCAAGCCTATGGGCAAAAGTGCCGACAATACGGTTTCTGCAATTGCAGAGGATATCTCAAACGAAAAGTCAGCTTCTAAGGCTGAACAGACAGAGGTCAAGCCTGATGCCGAAACTGAGAACATCGTCAAAAAAGCACTTCTCAAAAGCAAAAAAGACAACAGTGAGGAGGCTGGCGACGAAATTGCGGAACAGCTTGACAGAGCTGTCCGTCCTGATAATTCTCAAAAGGAAGAAAAAAAGTATCAGTTCCCACCGATTCAGTTGCTCAAACCAAAGCTAAATTCCGATGACAGCGATGCAATGGAAGAAATGCAGAATAATGCCAAAAAGCTTATTGATACCCTCACAAGCTTTGGTGTAAAGGCAAGCATTGTAAACATCTGCCGAGGTCCGTCCGTAACACGCTATGAGTTACAGCCTGCCCCCGGTGTTAAAATCAGCAAAATTACAAATCTCTCCGATGATATCGCACTCAGCCTTGCCGCAAACGGTGTTCGTATTGAAGCGCCTATTCCGGGTAAGGCGGCAGTCGGAATTGAAGTTCCGAACAAGGTTGTAAGCATGGTAACAATGCGTGAATTGATTGATTCGGACAAGTTCAGAAACAGCAAGAGTAAGCTCACAACCGTTCTCGGAAGAGATATCTCCGGTGAAATTGTTGTTACCGATCTTGCCAAAATGCCGCACTTGCTCATTGCAGGTACAACAGGTTCAGGTAAATCCGTGTGCGTAAACTCAATTCTTATGAGTATTCTCTACAAGGCAACTCCGGATGAAGTAAAGCTTTTGCTTATTGACCCGAAAATGGTTGAATTTTCAAAATACAAGGGTATTCCGCATTTGCTCATTCCCGTAGTATCCGATGCAAAAAAGGCGGCGGGTGCGCTTGCATGGGCGGTAAACGAAATGCTCCAGAGATATAAAATTTTCTCCGAATACGATTGTAAGGATATTGATTCATATAATTCTCTTATCGAAAAAAATATGAATTATATGGAGAAAAATCCACCTGTTGTTAATGAAGAGGGAGAAGAGGTTCAGCCTGTTCTTGAAGTGAACGGACTTCCCGTTGCCAAAGAAAAAATGAGCCGTGTTGTAATTGCAATTGACGAGCTTGCCGATTTGATGATGGCGGCTCCGAGCGAGGTTGAGGACTCAATCTGCCGACTTGCTCAGATGGCTCGTGCCGCAGGTATGCACCTTATCCTTGCAACCCAAAGACCTACCGTTAATGTAATCACAGGTCTTATCAAGGCGAATGTACCGAGCCGTATTTCACTCAAGGTAAGTTCAAACACAGACTCCCGTACAATTCTTGATACAGGTGGCGGTGAAAAGCTTATCGGCCGAGGCGATATGCTGTTTTCGCCTGTAGGCGCTCCAAAGCCTATTCGTGTTCAGGGCTGCTACGCTTCCGATGAAGAAATCGAGGGTGTAACCCACTACATAAAGAAAGCGTATTCGGCTCAGTATAATTCTGAAATCGAAGAAAAAATTAAAAGAATTGCTGCAGAAGAAATTGCTCAGGGCAAAAAATCGGGTGATTCAGATTCATCATCTGACGAAGGTCTTGATATTGACAGCAAAATGGAAGAGGCAATCAAGTGCGTAATTGAAGCAGGACAGGCATCAACCTCACTCTTGCAGAGAAGACTCAAGGTCGGCTACGCAAGAGCAGGCAGAATGATTGACGATATGGAACAAATGGGAGTTGTAGGCCCTCATCAGGGTTCAAAACCGAGAGATGTTCTTATGACCTACAACGAATGGCTCGAACGCAGAAATGCACTTGAAAACAGAGCCGATTAATAAATAAAGGAGGGTTCAATATGGCTTTTTTACCGATGAACGCAAAAGAAATGCGTGATCGAGGTTGGAGTGAAGTCGATTTTGTATATGTTTGCGGTGACAGCTATGTTGACCATCCGTCATTCGGTGCGGCAATAATCACGAGAGTTCTTGAGGATTGCGGTTACAAGACAGCATTCCTTGCACAGCCTAACTGGAAAAACGATGATGATTTTACACAGTTCGGAAAACCAAGGCTCGGTTTTATGGTGTCGGCAGGCAACATTGACAGTATGGTTGCCCACTACACGGTTGCAAAGCGTAAAAGACATGATGATGCCTATACGGCAGGCGGTAAAAACGGCAAGCGTCCCGACAGAGCAGTCACAGTTTACTGCAACATAATCAGAAAATTATATCCCGATTCTCCCATTATAATCGGAGGTCTTGAGGCATCACTCAGAAGATTTGCTCATTATGATTATTGGAAAAACGAGGTAATGCCCTCAATTATTTTCGACAGCAAGGCAGATTTGCTTGTGTACGGAATGGGCGAGTTGCAGACAATTGAAATTGCAAAAAGACTTTCCGAGGGTTACCCTGTTGAATCGCTTTACGACATCAGAGGTGTTTGCTATAAAATTCGTACAGACGATTATGTGCCAAAGTCGGTTGTCGAACTTCCAAGCTACGAGCGTGTAAAAGAGGACAAGCGTGACTATGCAATTGCATCACGCAGGGAGCTTGAGGAGGCTGATGCAGTAAGGGGCAAAACCCTCATTCAAAGGCACGGAAAGTATATTCTTGTGCAGAATCCTCCGATGCAGCCGCTTGACACAAAACAGCTTGATTATGTCTATTCTCTGCCATATGAGCGTTGGTATCCAAAGTGCTACGAAAGTCTCGGCGGCGTACCCGGTATTAACGAGGTACTGTTTTCAATCACACACAACCGTGGTTGTTTCGGTGCTTGTAATTTCTGCTCACTTGCTTTTCATCAGGGCAGAGCGGTAACCGTCAGAAGTGAAAAGAGTATTATTGAGGAGGCTGAAAGTTTTCTTGATAATCCACGATTCAAGGGCTACATAAGCGATGTCGGAGGGCCTACCGCAAACTTCAGACTTCCGTCATGCGAAAAGCAGAAAAAGCTCGGACTTTGTAAAAACAGAAGATGTCTTGCACCGACACCTTGTCCTAATATGCAGGTGTCACACACGGAATACCTTGATATTCTGCGAAAGTTGAGAAATCTCAAGGGAATTAAAAAGGTGTTTATCCGCAGCGGAATCCGTTTTGATTATCTTATTGAAGATGAAAATGACGAGTTTTTCCGTGAACTTGTAAAGTATCACATCAGCGGTCAGCTGAGAGTTGCCCCCGAGCATTGTTCAGCGGCGGTTCTCGATAAAATGGGCAAGCCGCATATTGAAAGTTACAAGCGTTTTTGTAAGATGTTCTACGATTTTACGGGCAAGGAAAATAAAGACCAGTATGTCGTGCCGTATCTGATGAGCTCACACCCCGGTTCAACACTTTCGGATGCCGTAGAACTTGCGCTTTTCTGCAAGCATGAAAATATTCACCCAAAACAGGTTCAGGACTTCTATCCGACTCCGGGTACAATTTCAACGAGTATGTTCTATACGGGGCTTGATCCGTACACTCTCAAAGAGGTTTATGTTCCGAAGTCTGAAAATGAAAAGGCAATGCAAAGGGCGTTGCTGCAGTATTTCATTCCCGAAAACAAACCGCTTGTAATCAAAGCACTCATCAAAGCCGGCAGACGGGATTTAATCGGTAACGATAAAAAATGTCTTGTAACTCCGATGGCTGGACAAACACAGGGCGGTTATTCAAAACAGGACAACAACCGCAATTCGCAGAATCAGAAGGGAAGAGGCAAAAACGGTAAAGATAAGTTTGCAAAGTACAGACGAAAAAACAAAAAGAAATAAAATCTTTTTCATACTGAAAATATCGGTATGCGTACTTTTCATTGCCTGTGTACTGCTTGTTTCATTCGGAAAACCTCTCGGAATTCCCGATTGGAACGATGTCTATACATTTTTTGGGATTTCAGCCGATATGGAGTCCGATTTTTCTGTTTCGTTTATCAATGTCGGTTCGGCTGATTGTACGCTGATTAAATGCGGAGATAAAAGTGTGCTGATTGACGGAGGAACAAATCTTGTGACCGATAAAATTACTGCCTATCTCAAACGCAGTTCGGTAACTCATCTTGATGCCGTAATCGTGTCACACCCCGACAGCGACCACATCGGTTCGTTGCCCGATATCATAGATGAATTCGGTACGGATGTTGTTTATTTCGGAAAATATTCCGACAGCCACAAAACACCCGAATACGAAAAACTTGTTAATTCTATAAAAGAAAATAATATAAAAACCATGATTCCCGTTTCAGACAAACCCGTTGAAATCGGAAATATGACCTTTAAATTTTATCAACCCGAAAAGGACTTCGGCAACACAAACGATAATTCGCTTGTAACAATGCTTCAATATGACGAAAAGCGATTTCTTTTTACAGGCGACATTTCGTCAAAAAGGGAAGAATCAACGGTTAATTCCGACAAAGAATTAAAATGCGATGTTCTCAAGGTTGCACACCACGGCAGTAAGTATTCTTCAAGTGAAGATTTTCTTGCAAAGGCAAGCCCCGAAACCGCTGTAATAAGCGTTTCGGCTGACGATACGGCACTTCCCGATTACTATATAACAGCCTTGCTTAACAGCGTGTGCAAAAATGTTTATCGGACAGACAGCGATAAAACCGTTATGATAACAGTCGAAAACGGTGAGATTTGCACCAAAACTCATGCCTGAAAGGTTGACTATAAATTAAATAATGTTATAATATTATTGTTTAACTGACAAAAATCGAAAGGAATTTTTAAATATGGGAGTATATGAAGAACTCGTAGCCAGAGGACTTATCGCTCAGGTTACGGACGAAGAAGAAATCAGAGAGCTTGTAAACAGCGGTAAAGCCACATTCTATATCGGCTTTGACCCGACAGCCGACAGTCTCCATGTAGGTCACTTTATGGCTCTTTGCCTTATGAAAAGACTTCAGATGGCAGGCAACAAGCCAATTGCACTCGTAGGCGGTGGCACAGGTATGATCGGTGATCCGTCAGGCAGAACAGATATGCGTCAGATGATGACAAAGGAAACAATTCAGCACAATGTTGATTGCTTCAAAAAGCAGATGAGCCGTTTTATCGACTTTTCAGAGGGCAAGGCTCTTCTTGTAAATAACGCAGACTGGCTTCTTGACCTTAACTATGTTGAACTTCTCCGTGATGTAGGCGCTTGTTTCAGCGTTAATAATATGCTTCGTGCAGAGTGCTACAAGCAGAGAATGGAAAAGGGACTCAGCTTCCTTGAATTTAACTATATGATTATGCAGTCATACGACTTCTATGCTCTCTATCAGAAGTACGGCTGTAATATGCAGTTCGGCGGCGATGACCAGTGGAGCAATATGCTCGGCGGTACAGAGCTTATCAGAAGAAAGCTCGGCAAAAACGCATATGCAATGACAATCAACCTTCTCCTCAACTCAGAGGGTAAGAAAATGGGTAAAACCCAGTCGGGTGCAGTATGGCTTTCAGCCGAAAAGACAAGCCCCTACGATTTCTACCAGTATTGGAGAAATGTTGATGACGGCGATGTAATCAAGTGCCTTAAAATGCTCACATTCCTTTCGCTTGAAGAAATTGATGAGCTTGCAAAGCTTGAGGGCAGTGAAATCAACAAAGCAAAAGAAATTCTTGCTCATGAGCTTACAGAGCTTGTTCACGGCAAAGAGGAGGCTGACAAGGCTCAGGAGGCCGCAAGAGCAATCTTCAGCAACAAGACAAATACTGACAATATGCCTTCAACAACTCTTACAGAGGCTGATTTCGCAGACGGCGAAATCGGAATTCTTGACCTCATGAAGAAGTGCGGACTTATCCCTTCAAACGGCGAGGGCAGAAGACTTATTCAGCAGGGCGGTGTTTCTGTTGACGATGAAAAGGTAACAGATGTTTACGCAAAGGTTGCAAAGTCTGATTTTGAAAAAGGCTATGTTGTAATCAAAAAGGGTAAAAAGGTTTACCATAAGGCAATTCTTGGCTGATTTTGAAAATTAAATAAAGGGGATTAGGGCAAAATGAAAAAGTTTTTTTCGGAGTTTAAGGAATTCATAATGCGTGGAAATGTGCTTGATCTCGCAGTCGGCGTTATCATCGGTGCGGCTTTTCAGGCAATTGTAACTTCTCTCACAAGCGACATCATTTCGCCGATTCTCGGTATTTTCGGCGGTGTCAACTTTGATCAGTTTCAGGTTACAATCAACGGCGCAACAATTATGTACGGTAAGTTTATCACAGCGGTAATCAACTTCCTGATTATGGCTTTCGTAATCTTCCTTATTGTAAAGCTTGTCAACAAGGTTATGTCACTCGGCAAAAAAACTGAACCCGAAGAAGCTCCCACAACAAAAAAGTGTCCGTTCTGTTTCAGTGATATTGATATCAAAGCCACAAAATGTCCCCATTGCACAGGCGATATCATCGACCTTACAGAAAATACAGACGACAAAAAATAATATTGCTGTTACATAAACAGATATTACACAACTTAACAACCAACAAAAAGCCACAGTAGAAAGTTAAAATCTACTGTGGCTTTTTAAATTGAAAATTATGATTGAGCGTAACATTGTTACCGTCTGCACAATTTTATATTAAAACACCAAAAACAAAAATACAATTCCGCAGAGGATTGCTATTGCTGCACCGACTATGACATCACGCACATAATGCACTCCTGCACACACTCTTGACACGGAAATCATAACCGCAATGAAGAGGTATGCAATTCCTGCCCACACATTGAACCGCAAAATTGTCATTGCAATGATGAATGCGCTTGCGGTGTGGCGGCTCGGCATACTGTCGGGCTTGCTGTTCTTTGCAAAAACAGGCGCAACTCCGTACCGCACATACGGGCGTTCTTCTTTTATGATAATTCGCAGAAGTGTTATTCCCAAAAACACCCCCGCAGGCACAGTCAGCGACTTTAAAAACAAATCTTTTTGCCACAAAAATGTATATACAAGCAAAATCGGATAGCTTGCAAATACTATCAGCGGAAAAATTTTATATACGAATTTCAACACATTTTTTGCGGATTTGTTATTCTTGAAGAAATCGGTCAGTTTAATATATTGTTTACGGCTAATTTTCTACATCTCCCAATGCTTTTTACACTCCGATTTTAACATAACCGTTACACTATTTCAACATTATATTTATCAAACCAGTAGTCAAGTTCAATTATATACGCAAGAATCTGCGGTGCTTTCATCAGCTGACCGTACCACGGATTTGTGATTTTATCGGGATTTTCAATGATATCTTCAATCCCTTTTCGGTCAAGCAGTTCGTTTAGAATTGAACGCTTTTTAAGAATTTTTCTAACCCTTTTTACACACTCGTTGAAGTAAATCGGATTGTGCGTTTTCGGGTACGGGCTTTTCTTTCGCCAGCAAATTTCTTCGGGCAGAATATCCTCAAAAGCCTTTCGCACAATTCCCTTTTCACGGTTGCCCCATGCCTTTAATTCCCACGGCATATTGTACGCATATTCAACAAGTCTGTAATCGCAGAACGGCACTCTGACCTCAAGTCCGCTGAACATTGAGCATCTGTCTTTTCGCTCAAGCAGACATTGCATAAACCAGTAAAAATTCAGGTAGAACATCTCTCGCATTCGCCTGTCAAGGTCGGTGTCGCTTTTAAGCTTTGGGGCAAGGTTTATTGTGTCAAGATACCTTTGTCTGACATACTCTTCGCCGTTTTTCAGGACACCGTCCTTGAGAATGCTCCTGCGAATATCCTGACTTTTTGACCACGGAAAACAATCCTCAAAAAGTATTTCATGGTTGTGATACCACGGATATCCGCCGAAAAGTTCATCTGCACATTCTCCCGAAAGTGCAACGGTGTAGTTTTGCTTAATTTCTTTGCAGAAGAGCAAAAGTGACGAGTCAACATCAACATATCCCGGCAAATCCCTTGCCTGAACACTTTCATAAAGTGCGTCGCACACAAGCGTGTTGTCAAGGATAATTTCCCTGTGCTTTGTGTCGGCATTTTTTGACATCATCGAAATAAATTCGTAGTCGGGAGTAGGCTGAAAATTGCTCTTTTGAAAATATTTTTCGTTGTCGCGGTATTCAACCGAGTAGGTGTTGATTTTGCCGAGTTTGTGTTCCTTGTTGTACATTGATGCGGTCTTGACAATTATACTGCTGTCAAGCCCTCCCGAAAGGAAAAAGCACAGCGGAACATCACTCACAAGCTGTCGCTGAATTGCATCAGTCAGCAGATATCTCGTCTTTTCAATGGTAGTTACTTCATTGTCTGTATGCTCTTTTGCCTCAACGGTGTAGTATTTTTTTCGGCGAAGCTTTGAGTGCCTATACATTGCACATTCGCCAGGATTAAGCTCAAATACTCCCTTGAAAACTCCGAATGAAGGCGTTCTTGCAGGTCCTAAAAAGAAAATTTCATTGAGTCCCTGTTCGTCAATTTGAGGCTTTACAATCTTGCTTGCAAGCAACGCTTTTATTTCTGACGCAAACAGCAAGCCGCCGTTGTATTCATAGTAAAACAGTGGCTTAACGCCGATTCTGTCCCTGCACAAAAACAGCGATTTGTCGCTTGTGTTGTAGATTGCAAAGGCGAAAATTCCGTTCAGCTTTTTGCAGCAGTCAACACCGTATTTAATGTACGATTTCAGCACAACCTCCGTGTCGCTGTGACCTCTGAAATGAAAACCCGATGCTTTCAGCTCCTCACGAAGCTCGGCTGTGTTATAAAGTTCGCCGTTATAGACTATTACATAGGTCGTGTCCTTGTGGCGAACGGACATCGGTTGTTTGCCGTTTTCACGGTCAATTACAACAAGCCGCCTGTGCATAAGCGCCGCCCCTCGGTTAATGTACAAACCGTTTTCGTCAGGACCTCGCCTGTCAAGCGTTTCAGACATTCTGTTGAGCAAATCAATTCTTTCGCTCATATCCTGTGAGTGGTCAATCCATCCTGCTATTCCGCACATAAAGTAACCTCCGTCAATTTTGTTTGTAATTTTTGAGTGAATATAAAAAGCATAAAGCGGTAAAAAGCAAAGCCGCTCCCGAAAGGGCAGTTCCTCCGAAAAAACTGAAATTTTCAACCGTTGATGTTGAAAAAACATCGGTTGTGACGGAGAAAAGTTTTATTCCTAAATGCGTAAGCAATGCGGTGATAAATCCTTGCAAAATTCTGCAAAAGAAAAATAATATTTTATTTACCTTAATATTTCCAAGTGCCGAGAAAATCTGAAAATGTACGCAAAGTCCGCCGAATCCTGCCGAAAACGCAACAAGTTCAATCGGCAAATCTTTCGATACCGCAGTAACCGCATTGCAAACTTCCGTGAGTATCAAAAACGGTTTTTGAATATTTTCATCCGTAATGTGTGAGCAGAAAATCTCAGTAAATGCCGAAAACAGCACCACAAATGCACAGATTGAAAACATTCCCCTTGCACCGTCAAGAACAGACTTTACAAGTGCGTCGCCTTTTTGCGGAGTGCTTATTAATGTTTCCGAATTGGAATTATCATCAAGTTTGTTTCTGCAAACGAATTTTAAAGCAAATCCAAGTATAAAAACAGAGATGCATTGGGAGGCAAATATAATAAACCCGACTTCAATGCTTGAATAAAGCTGTACACCGATAAAATTCACAAGAAACCCCGGTCCCGAACACACCAAAAACAGACCTGCCCGTTTACACTCATTTTCACTTGCCGCACCTTTTTTATAAAGCAAATTTACCGTCTTTGCACCAACGGGATAACCTCCGACAAGCGAGAGAATTATTGCCGATGCAAAGCAACCGTCAAGTCCGAAAAGCGGTTTTGTCAGCCATGAAAGATGTCTGCCGATTTTTTCTGCAAGACCGCTATCTGTAATATATGAGGCAAGCACCATGAAAGGGAAAAGTGACGGTACAAGCGTTGAAAGGCACAAGCCTATGCCGTTTTCAGCACCCTTTGAACATTCTTTTGAAAACAAAAGAGCCGTAATGCATAAAAGAAAAATTCCGATTGCTTTAAAAATATTCACCGCCTTTACGGCACTTTTACTCAGAAACATATTAATCACCAATTAATATATATGACGGCAGTTGCATAAAAATAAATGAGAAACGAAAACAGGGGAGATTTTTTTGCCAAAGAAGAAACGAATTGCCGATAAAAACGAAAGATTGCCTTCTCCGATGTTCGATATGGGAACAATGCCGTATATAGAGATGCTCGGAAACCGCAGAATAACCGTTGAGGGTTCAACGGGAATTTTGCTCTATGACAGCGAAAGCATAAAAATTAATACCTGCAAAACCGTAATTTCATTTTGTGGGAGAGGAATGACATTGAAGTGCATCTCAAGCTCCTGCGTTGAAATTGAAGGCTTTGTAACCGACATCAACTTTCTTTCGTGAGGTGAAACTATGCTCCTTAAAATAATACGCTTTCTCAGAGGAAGTGTGGACTTTACCGCAAGCGGAAAATTTCCCGAAAGATTTATGAATATAACCGCAAAAAACGGTGTAAATCTCTGGAATCCCGTTCCGAAAAAGAACGCAATATCAGCCTCTATGTACCTTTCCGACTACAAAAAAATCAGAATTCTTGCACGCAAATCAAGGGTTAAAACAAGAATAACAGCCAAACACGGACTTCCGTTTATTATTAACCGCTATAAGAAGAGAGCAGGACTTTTTGCAGGTGCGGTATGCGGAATTATTCTCTGTATTTTTCTTTCAAATTTTATCTGGTCGGTAAAAATTTCGGGTACAGAGGAAATCAGCAATACATATCTTGAATCGTTACTTGGTGATAACGGGATTTCTGTCGGTGTGTGGAAAAACAATCTCGATACAGATCAGATAGAACGCAATATTCAGCTGAAATGTGACGATATTCGCTGGATGAGCATAAACATAACGGGCAGTCTTGTCACGGTTGAAGTAAAGGAAACCTACAAAAAGCCGAAGCTTGACACCTCAAAAAATCCTTGCAATGTAAAAGCGGTTAAAGACGGAGTCATAACACGGATTCAGGCATATAACGGCAGACCTGTTGTTACAAAGGGCAGCGGAGTTGTGAACGGTCAGATTCTTGTCAGCGGTCTTGACGAAACCAAGCAGGGCGATATGCGTTACTTGAGAGCAAACGCAAAGGTTTATGCCGACATTACCGAACAGCAAACGCTTTCAATTCCGAAAAAAGTAACCTACAGTTACGCTGACGAAAATTATGTTGACAGAAAAAATTTCAGATTTTTATGGCTTGATTTTCCCTGTAACCTTGCCTTTGAAAACTACGACAATTTTGTAAGCACAGTTCACGGAGAAAATCTGTTTATAAATGATGTTGTTCTGCCGGTAGGACTTAAAATCAGAACCGACCGTGAACTTGTAACAACCGAAAACTCTGTAAGTAAAAACAAGGCTGAGGAGATTGCAAAGGCTGATTGTATTCTCTATGAGATTTTTACAAAGAATAAAAGCAAGGTTATTTCAAAACAAATTTCCGTTAAAGAAAATAAAGACGGCTACAGGGTGACAACAGATTATATTTTTAACGAAAATATTGCAGATCAGGTTGATTTTGATGTGACAGAATAGAAAAGTTGTGTTATAATCAATCTGTATGTTTTGCTTTGAACGACTGAAATTTTGCAATCGGACACAAACGGAGGGATAACTATGAGAATTTTATGTATAGGTGATGTTGTAGGCAGTATCGGTTGTGAATTTCTTCGCAACAATCTTCCCACGCTCAAAAAGGTGAAAGGCGTTGATTTTGTAATCTGCAACGGTGAAAATTCCGCTGACGGCAATGGACTGACTCCCGTGTCTGCAAAGCATCTTTTTGACAGCGGAGTTGACGCAATTACACTCGGCAACCATTCTTTCCGCAGAAAAGAAGTCTATGACTGCCTCGGCTCAAATCCCTTCATTGTCAGACCCGCCAATTTTCCCGAAAATTCAACACCCGGCAAAGGTATAATTAATGTTGACACAGGGCGAAGAATTGTGTCGATTATAAATATTATGGGTAATTCCTATATGGATAACAACCTGAATTGCGCTTTTGAATGTGTAGATAAAATGATTAAACAGGCTGAAAGCAAAATCATAATTGTTGATTTTCACGCAGAGGCAACGGGTGAAAAAAGGGCAATGGGTTATTACCTTGACGGCAGAGTTTCCGCAATGTTCGGAACACACACCCATGTTCAGACCTCTGATGCACAGGTTCTCCCGAAGGGAACCGGCTACATAACCGACACGGGAATGACGGGTACAATCCATTCCGTTCTCGGTGTAAAGAGTGAAATTATAATTGCAAAGCTGAAAAATAAGCTTCCGCAGCGCTTTGACCTTGCAAGCGGAGAATGCAAAATGGAATGTACGCTTTTTGATGTTGATGACAAAAGCGGAAAGTGCGTTTCAGCCGAGTCAATGCGTATTGAATAACACAAATCAGCATAAAGTAAATTGTTTCCAATTGTCAAAAAATATGAAACAATCCCGATTAAGTCGGCTTTTTTTGCAGATAATTAGTGTATTATACTATTGCAAAAAACAAGCTGATAATGTATAATGTTATAATGTGAATTATTGTAAAACTGCGTTTGTCGGTGTAAAATCGGCTTGTGCAGTTGATTAAGAAATGTACATTAAAAGGATGTGCCTAAATGATAAACGGACAAATTCTCAAACAGGCTGTTATTTCGGGTGCGAATAATATTTCAAACCAAAAAAACAGTATAAATGATCTTAATATTTTCCCCGTACCCGACGGAGACACAGGTACAAATATGTCAATGACAGTCAATGCGGCTGTTGCAGCGCTTGAAGATTTTGACGGTACCTGTGCAGGTGATGCCGCAGGTATCACAGCTTCTGCAATGCTCCGTGGAGCAAGAGGCAATTCGGGTGTTATCACTTCACTAATCTTCCGTGGCTTTGCCCAGGGACTTAAAGACATTGAAGAAGTTGACGGCAAAAATCTTGCCGCAGCACTCGGAATCGGTGTTGACGCCGCTTACAAGGCTGTTATGAAACCGACAGAGGGAACAATTCTCACGGTTGCAAGAATGGCTTACGAGGCAGGCATCGAAGCCGCTAAGTATGACAGAGATGTTGTGTCTGTATGGCAGACAATCGTTGACAAGGCTAACGAGGCGCTTGCAATCACTCCTCAGCTTTTGCCAGTGCTTAAAAAGGCAGGCGTTGTTGACGCAGGCGGTAAGGGCCTTTGCGTAATCTTTGAGGGTATGCTCTCTGTAATTAAGAACGGCATTATGATTGAAGCTGACGATGACACAGCTCCTGCAACCGTCAGCACATTTGAAAGTGCCGCCGCTGAATTTGACGATGATATCAGATTCACATATTGCACAGAGTTCATCGTTGGCAGAAATGCCGAGATTGAAACCGAAATCGGCGAGCTTCGCAGTTATCTTGAATCAATCGGTGATTGCGTAGTTGTTGTAAATGATGATGAGATTATCAAGGTTCATGTTCATACGGAACAGCCGGGCAATGCTCTTTCAAAAGGACTTGAGTTCGGTCAGCTTCTCACGGTTAAGGTTGAGAATATGAAGGAACAGCACAAGAATGTCAAGTCAACAAAGAAAAAGGCTGAAAAGGAAAAGTTTGTTCCCGCAGAACCTGAAAACGATTTCGGCTTTGTTGCAGTTGCCGCAGGTAACGGTCTTAAAGACCTTTTTAAAGACCTCGGTTGTGACAATGTTGTTTCGGGCGGTCAGAGTATGAACCCGAGTACAGACGATATCTATGAGGCAATTATGGCAACTCCTGCCAAGAATGTTCTCGTTCTTCCAAACAATAAAAACATCATTCTTGCCGCAGAGCAGACAATCCCGATGGTAAAAGACAGAAATGTCATCATTGTTCCGACAAGAACAATTCCGCAGGGTATGACGGCAATGCTCAACTTTGATCCCGAGATTTCTGCCGAAAGCAACGCACAGCTTATGACGGACGCACTTGCGTCTGTTGGCACAGGTCTTGTAACCTTTGCCGCAAGAAGCAGTGAATTCGGCGGTAAAAAAATCAAAGAGGGCGACATTATCGCCCTTGAAAACGGCAGGCTTACAATCACAGAAAAGAGCACAGTTAAGGCTCTTGTCAAGCTTGCAAAGGATATGGTCAGCCGTGACACTTCATTCATTACTCTTATATACGGTGAGGATGTAAGTGAGGAAGAGGCAGAAAAGGCATACGGAGAGCTTCGTGAAAAGTTCGGTTCAAGAACCGATATTACTCTTGTAAAGGGCGACCAGCCTGTTTACTACTTTATTCTCAGCGTAGAATAAGCATTTAAATCTGATTTTTTCAGGGAGCATAATTTTTACGGTTATGCTCCCGTTTTGTATAACGGAGGTGCGGTATGACATCACTTTATAAAACTCCCGTTACAAATTTGAACGGAATAGGTGAAAAGCGTGCCGCACTTTTTGCAAGACTCGGGATTAAAAGCGTTGGAGATTTGATTAATTTCTATCCACGCACATACGAGGATTGGAGCAACATCAAGCATATTGACGAGCTTGAATACGGTGAAACCGTCTGCATAAAGGCTGTTGTCGCAACATCTGTAAACGATACCCGCATAAGCGGCGGAAGAATTATTTCCAAAACCGCAGTCTATGATGAAACGGGTTCAATTCAGCTTGTGTTTTTTAACAATAAATACATCAGTTCAATGCTCAGACAGGGCGGAGAATATTTCTTTTACGGAAAAATCTCATCCGACAGCTACGGAATGCAGATTGTATCTCCGACTTTTGCTCCTGCTGTCAAGGGAACACAAATCCGTCCGATTTACAGACAAACGGCAGGACTTCCGAGTAAATCGGTTGAATCAGCCGTACGACAGGCACTTTCAATGCTGCCGTCAAAAATTAAGGATCCTTTGCCCGATGCCATAAGAGAAAGATTTGACCTTTGCTCACTCAGACAGGCGTTGTTTGACATTCACTTTCCGAAGAACCGCCAACAGCTTGAAGCAGCCCGAAAAAGGCTTGTTACCGAAGAGCTTGTTGTGCTGAACCTCGGAATGAGAAATCTGCGTGACCACAGCAGAGGAGTAACCTCTCTTGAAATCACAAAGGATTATTCAAAAGAATTTGAATCGCTTTTGCCGTTCACAATGACAAATGCCCAAAAACGGGCGGTGTCGGACTGCATAAACGATATAATCAACAAATCATCTCCGCTGAACCGACTTGTTCAGGGCGATGTAGGTTCGGGCAAAACGGCTGTGGCAGCCTCGGTCTGCTACACGGTTGCCAAAAACGGATTTCAGACCGCATTCATGGCGCCGACTGAAATCCTTGCCCGACAACATTACAAAACATTTCAAAAGCTTTTTGAAAACACGGATATCAAGGTTGGTCTGCTGACAGGCACACTCAGGGAATCCGAAAAAAAACAAATCAGAAAATCACTTGCAGACGGTTCGATTGATATGGTAATCGGAACACACGCTCTCATTACCGATAAAACCGAGTTTAAAAATCTTGCGCTTGCCGTAACCGACGAACAGCACAGATTCGGTGTTGCACAAAGAGCAAAGCTTCTCGGCAAGGGTAACAATCCGCATCTGCTTGTTATGAGTGCCACCCCGATTCCGAGAACCCTCGGACTTATCATTTTCGGCGACCTCGACATTTCAATAATTGACGAACTTCCGCCGTCAAGAAAACCCGTGAAAACCGTGTTGCGAACTTCTGCAATGCGTGGGGGAGTGTATGACTTTATCCGCAGTGAAGTAAAACACGGCAGACAGGCGTATATAGTTTGTCCACTTGTTGAAGAAGGCGAGCTTGACGATGTTGCGTCAGCCGAAGAATATGCCGCAGATTTGATGTTGCGGGAATTTCCTGACATAGCAGTCGGCATTGTTCACGGACAGATGAAGTCTGATGAAAAAGACGAGGTTATGCGTAAGTTTGTCGATAATGAGTATTCCGTTCTTGTTGCCACAACGGTAATAGAAGTCGGCGTTGATGTTCCGAATGCTACGGTTATTGTGATTGAAAATGCCGAAAGATTCGGACTTTCACAGCTTCATCAGCTGAGAGGAAGGGTTGGCAGAGGCAGTTCGCAGTCCTATTGTATTCTCATCAGCGACAAGGGCAGTAAGACAACAAGAGAACGGCTTGAGGTCATGTGTTCAACGAACAACGGTTTTGTCATTGCCGATGAAGATTTGAAAATGAGAGGCCCCGGCGACTTTTTCGGTCACAGACAGCACGGACTTCCGCAGATGTCAATTGCCGATTTTGCCGACACAAAAAGCCTTGAACTTTCTCAAAAAATTGCAGACTGCATAATGGACCATTACGGCGATATCCGAAACGATGAAATACGACTGTTAAAAGCAGAGGTAGACCGCCTGTTTGAGCGTGGCGGACAAAATGCTTTAAACTGAAAAACTATAAATGGGAGAATTAAGTAAATGAGAAAAACCATAACCAAAACACTTTCACTTCTCTGTATGCTTTGCATCATTATCTGTTCCGCTTTCACAACGGCAGGCGCTGCGTCCTATCCTAATGATGTAAAAACCGAGTCGGACTCAATCCTTCTTGTAAATATGGATTCGGGTCAGACCGTGTATGAAAAAGACGCCGACTCAAAGCGTTATCCTGCGTCAACAACAAAGATTATGACCTACATAATTGCGGTTGAAAACATTGCCGATCTTGATAATACAAAAATTCCGATTAAGCAGTCGGTTCTTGATGTTCTCAAAAACACAGGCAGTTCCCTTGCGAATGTTGAAAATCATGTCGGCAAGAGTATGACTGCAATCGATTTGCTTTACAGCATGATGGTTCCCTCGGGTAATGATGCCGCAATGGTTCTTGCCGATTATATCGGTGAAGGCAATGTTGATAACTTTGTCAAGCTGATGAATGAAAAGGCAAAGGAGCTTGGTTGCGAAAACACTCATTTTGCAAATCCTGACGGACTTCACGATCCCGACCACTATACAACCGCCCGTGATTTGTACAAAATCACAACCTATGCGCTCACTCTTCCTCGCTTTGAAGAAATCACAAATACCTGTACATACACTTGTGACGGTGACGATACAGCCCTTGTAACAACCAATTACCTCATTGACGCCAACCGTGGTGGTGAGTATTACTATATGTACGCAAAGGGCATCAAAACGGGTACGACTAACGAGGCAGGAAGATGTCTTGTAACGACAGCGTCGGCAGACGGCTATTCATATATGGCAATTCTCCTTCACGCACCGTATGAGGAAGGTGTGACCGAGGACTACGCAACAATGACCGATGCGGCAGACCTTTTCCGCTGGGCGTTGACAAGTCTTGAAATGAACACGGTAGCCACCTCGTCAAAGCCGCTTTGTGAAGTAAAGGTTAACCTTGCATGGGGCAAAAACAGTACATTGCTTTATCCCGAAACCGACCTCAGCGCAATTGTGCCGAAAGACTGCACAGATGAGAATATAATTATTGAACAGGATGTTCCCGAAAGCGTTGACGCACCGCTTGACAAAGGCTCGGTAGTCGGCAAGGCAACAATCTATTACAAAGCAGATGCAAACAGCGAAAAGCAGAAGCTTGCCGAGGTTAATGTTGTTGCAGGCGAAAAGATTGAACGCAGCGGAATTCTCTATGTGTTCAACATCATCGGCACAGTATTTCAGTCCTATTGGTTTATCGTGATTATCGCTCTTATCATTCTCGTTCTCATCATTTACCTTATTATTTCAAAAATTCACGGTAAGCGTAAAAGAAAGAAGAGAAATGTTAAGCATTACCGCAATCTCTGATGCAATAAAAGTGTAATTAAATTGTAAATTTTCTATACTTGAAATTTGAAAACGGTATGTTATAATTATTTTAGGGAATAATTATTCGGAGGTTTTCATATGAAGTGTCCATATTGCAGTTATGAAGAAAGCAAGGTTATTGACTCTCGTTCTGCCGATGACGGCGAAAGAATCCGCAGAAGAAGAGAGTGCCTGAGATGCGGCAAACGCTTTACCACACATGAGGTGATTGAAACTGTTCCGATAATTGTTGTTAAGCGTGATAAATCCCGTGAGGTTTTTGACCGCAACAAGCTTACAGGCGGAATTCTCCGTGCCTGTGAGAAGCGTCCCGTTTCAATTGAACAGATTGAAAATATGGTCAATGATATTGAGGCTCAGCTTCAGTCAAGCCTTGACCGTGAAATCACTTCAAAGCAAATCGGTGAGCTTGCAATGGATCAGCTCAAGAATATTGACGAGGTTTCATATGTCCGTTTTGCGTCTGTTTATCGCCAGTTTAAGGATATTAACACCTTTATGGACGAACTCAATAAGCTTCTTACTGAAAAGAAATAGTTTCTTATAAAGAATAATTCCGATACTGTACAGCCTTTCTCGGTTGTACAGTATTTTTTTTTTGCGATGTACCGCAACTCTCCGTTCGTGCAGATAGTTTGCAATATCAAAAACATACTATGCCCGAGCGTAAGTATAGCGATTGCTTTTGCAATTTTAAATAGAGGAGTTCATCGGATGCCCACAAGTAACAGCAGAATATTTAAGCTAAGAGTGTTGTACGGAAAGCAACCTATTCAGTTAATTAAAAATTATACGAAAAAATCAAAAATGCCTCTTGACTTAAAGTCAACTTCAGGGTGTAATATATTCCTGTAAAGTAAAAAACAAACTGAAAAATAGTAAAAATTCTGAAACAAAGGAGATTTACAATGGCAAAGTTAATTGCATTTTATTCACGAGCAGATGAAAATTATTTCGGCGGTCAGTACCGCTATGTAAAAGTCGGCAACACCGAAAAGGTTGCAAAAATGATTTCAGACCTCACAGGAGCCGATATGTTTAAAATTGAGCAGAAAGTTCCGTATTCCGCAAACTACAAGGAATGTGTTGCTCAGTCGGTTAAAGACCTTAAATCAAAGGCAAGACCCGAACTTGTTTCATTGCCGAATCTTGACGATTACGATGAAATTTATCTCGGCTATCCAAACTACTGCGGAACAATGCCTATGGCGGTTTATACTTTCCTTGAAGCATTTGATTTTACGGGCAAAACAATTCATCCGTTCTGCACTCACGAGGGAAGCGGACTTTCAAACACAGTCAATGATATTAAAAATACTGCCAAAGGTGCAACCGTAACAAACGGACTTCCCTTGTTCGGAAGTGATGCCGATAAGGCAGAAGGCATTGTTAATGATTGGATTAAAAAAATTTAATTACACAAGGAGATAATATTATGAAAATTGCAGACAAGGATGAATTTGAAAAGCAGAATGCATTCGGCACAGGCACTCCCAACACAGCTTATGCAAAGTATTTTATCGGAGAGTCATACCTAAATCCACTCACAAAGCCCGAGGACGGACTTCACCTTTTAAATGTAACATTTGAACCTGGTTGCCGTAACAACTGGCACATTCACCACGCCAAGAGCGGCGGCGGTCAGCTCCTCATCTGCACAGCAGGTGAGGGTTGGTATCAGGAAGAGGGCAAAGAGCCTGTAACCCTTACACCGGGTAAGGTAATCGTAATTCCAGCCGAGGTTAAGCATTGGCACGGTGCTAAAAAGGACAGCTGGTTCTCACACATCGCAACCGAAATGCCGGGCGAAGAATGTTCAAACGAGTGGTGTGAACCCGTAACCGATGAAGAATATAATAAACTCGGTTAATCGAGAGGTGGTTTCTGAATATGAAAAAAGTTATCGTTTATTATTCCTATCGTGGCAACACAAAAAGCATTGCCGAGATGATTCAGAAAAGCACGGGTGCTGACATTGCAAGAATCGAAACAGTAGTTCCGTATGACGGCGACTACAACTCGGTTGTAAATCAAGGTCAAGATGAAGTGAACAGCGGATATTGTCCCGAAATAAAACCGCTTAATATTGACCTTAGCAAGTATGACGAGGTAATTCTCGGAACACCTGTTTGGTGGTACACTTTTGCCCCCGCAATGCACACATTTCTCAAGGAAAATGACCTTTCGGGCAAGACGGTTTACCCGTTTGCAACTAACGGCGGTTGGATTGGTCACACATTCAAAGATTTTGCAAATGCCTGCGGTACAGCCGATGTAAAGCAGGAAATGAATATCCGTTTTGATGAATCGGTTCTGCGTACACCAAAGTCTGAAATTCAAAAATGGATTGATTCAATTAAATAAGCCTTTCTGTAATGCGGTTCTACCGCAAAATAAAAAACTGTACAGCCTTTTTCGGTTGTACAGTTTTTGTATATTGAGCAAATAATTTGTTATATGAGTATTGCTATAACTTGTTGCATTGTGTATAATACGATTAAAGGTTGGTGCTTTAAGGGACATTAAAATGCAAAGTAAACGTATTATTACAAACTTTCTTGCCGTTTTGATGATTATGCTATGTGCTTTCCTTTCAGGGTGTGGCTTAGATAATTTGCCTCAAGTCGAATTGATTGATTCCTCAGTATCTCCAAATGGAAAATATACGGTTAATGCTTATCTTTGTTCAGGAAATGCGACTACGGATTTTTCGGTAAGATGTGAGGTAGTGGATTCCGAAACAAGTAAATGCCGTAATATTTATTGGAAATATCATCAGGAAGATGTTTCTTTATACTGGAAATCTGATGAGGTTGTGGTAATAAATGATGTTGAACTTAATGTTTTAACTGATAAATACGATTGGCGAACAGATTGATAATTACATGAACAACAATTTGAATGGGTGGATGATGTTGAATTATACTGCAGCTTATTTTTATTCAGAGGGTAATCCGTTTGGCATAGTTTTTCTAATATTATTGCTTCTGTTTCAATTATCAAAATTGATTGTTTCACATATATTAGATAATCGACAATTTGATTCTGTTGAGGTGGAAACTTCTTTTACAAATAAAAGACAAAACAGAATTAAACATTTTGTTTATGATTCTTTAATGGATTTGCCAAGTAGTAGTTTTGTACTTGTGCTTGACAAAGGAACTAATTTAGTTTCTCCTGCAGTTTATACAAAGCAAAACAACAGAATTTCTATGATTAACCGAAATGCCGAATATACTGCATTTGAACACATTGAACTTTCGGACGATACTTATTCAGGTGAATATACCTTTATCAGAACTTGCAAAGTAAAAGACAAGAAAACAGGTGAACAGGTTCTTTTCGCAGCAGTTCCGAATAGAGAAACGAATATTCTTGCATATTCCGATTCTGCACATAAAGCCGACAAAAC
>UMFH01043507.1_pt1 | contig 78611 bp, 70 predicted proteins | sample 1964941 | NCBI WGS metagenome assembly UMFH01 (sample SAMEA4836039, study PRJEB28245) | human gut metagenome | biome: gut microbiome; material: fecal sample | place: Denmark | collected 2008
GGAAAAAGAGATACGATTCTCTGCGCAACGAAAAGCACAAAACCAATAAAAATCTGCCGTCCGCCAAATATGATGTGGATGTGTGCGATAAGGCGATCGAGCTTGCCAAACGGCATTATGAGGAGGCGCAAATTGATTTTGATTACGCGCAAAATCAGTATGAGCGGGATATGGTTCTGATCAACCTGATTGCCGAGGCAAAAGCGGCGCTGGGTAAAAAATAATTTTGTTTTTTCTTTGGAAAGGAGGTGCGCGTATGAACGCCGAATACAAAAAGGCTGCCGAAAAACTGCTTTGCGGCATTACGGATAAGGGGCTGCACGAGCCGGAGATATGGAACGATATTCTTTCTTCTGCCCGTTCAGGTTAAGCTGCGGCTTTGGGAAATCAACGATGAAATTCTGCGTATCAAATATTTCTGCAAAGAAAAAATCGAACGCGCATCTGCCTTTACCTAAAGCGATAAAAGCAGCGTGCGGTTCGATGATCTGAACGCATATTTTGTTGAGGCAATCAAGAGCCAAGATAAAGGATATTTTGAAGCATTCATCCGCGCGTATGAGCCGGTACTGCAAAGCCGTGCCGAACGGTTCGTTGCACATTATAATCTGTCTGCGGATGACACCGAGGACATCAAGCAAATCTTTTTGGAAACATTGTGGTTTGCTTTCCTCGGCTATGATGCCGCCGACCCCCTTCCGCTTTTGCAGTATGTGAAAAAGGCAGCGGTAACGCGGCAGTTAGATTATATCCGCACAACGAAAAACGCCTGCACCGTGCCGACGCAAAAGGGTATGCCGAGCTGTGTAAGGTTATGCGCATTTATAACAGCGTTCCTGAACTTTCCGCTGATGCGCGTATTTCGCTTGCCGTAAAGGAAAGCGGCTTTGCCGAGAAAAAAGTCACCGAGCTTGTCGCTGTCGGCAAGGCTTGCGAATATCCCATCGGCATTGTCCCGGCAGAAGAAAACGGAAATGCGACGGATGGCACCGTTGCGGACGAACTGATTGAAGACCCGTCCGTATCCCTGTTTGAGGAAGTATTGCGGAGTATTTACCGCACCCATTTTCACACCGCTGCCGATAAAATCACCCCTAAGGATAAGCAGATTTTATCTCTTTCCATCGGTGCATGTTTTGACTGTTTCGGCATTTTCAAGCCCAACACCTATGCGGAGATTGCATTGAGACAAGGCGCGTCGGGAGAAAAGAGTATTGAGAAAAAGCGCAAGGCGGCAATCGAAAAATTTGCAAAGGAACTTTGCGACATGGGCTTTTGCGACGGCGTTTCCTTAAAGCAAACGGATATAACGGTCATAAAAGAAAAGAGCAAGAAAATCGTGCAGTCAGCCGCCTACGCCTATACGCCTTACGGTGACGGAAAAGCCGGAGAGATACTGCATACCGCTACCGGAAAGCATCGTTTTCAGATCATCCGCCTTGCGAAATTTGATGTGACCGGCGCTTACGCAGAACAGGTCGCCAAAATCATCAATAACATGAATGGGAATTTCATCAAGGAGCGGTTCTACGCTATCCCGCTCGAAAACCTGCCCCGCATCAATAGCCATACCGCAAAGCCAAGGATGCCGTTTTATCATCCGCCACGCACAGGCGGGCAGGGATAATTGTGTTGAACAAGAGGTGGTTAAGATAAAGTAAGCGGCAGCAAATGTAAAACTTAAAACCCCACCGAATGCTATGGCACGGAGCTAAACTGTGTCATATATACGATGGGGTTTTATGTGATTGAAAGGTTGTATTGCCTCACCATATTGCTGTTATCTGTCCAAAGCTCACGTTATGTCATCACATTCTGAACAACTCCATAAATTGATGAAATAGGCTTATTCTTTCGATTCACAATACATACGTTAGTTTTCTCTTGGGAGTATATTTGAGTTGGGCGCTTCATAAGGCTTTCCGTCCTTGTTGTAGGTCAGATTAAATACAAGGTCGGATAACCATTTCTTAAATGATGGATTGTCCTGAAACTGCTTGAACAGCTCCATATTGTCCGCCATAATCGAAAAGATGACCTGCTGCAGAGCACGTTCGCTTTCCAAGCGCGCACTTTGCTCATCAGAGTTTCTCATGGCATTCTGATATTTTTCATACTTAGACACCATGGCCGGTATCTCAAGAATCTGCCTCCGCACGTTATCCGCATCATTCCAATTGATGTTACCAAACATATCATTAAAATTGGAGAGAATGACAGACAGCAAATTCATTTCCGGTTCAACGATGTGCCCGACCTTTCCCGCCGGTACGGGAGTCACCTCCGTATCGGTATCTTCCAGGCGAATGGACATGACCTCACGCGCCTCGTTGCGGTAACTTTCGAGGTCGATCGTTTCAAGAATCCCCTGCGAAGGATCGTCCTCTCGCGGAGACGGCAGCTTTGGTATCAGCAAATTAAGAAAGATGGACAACCGTTCCCAGTCTGCGTTACCATACGGCAAAATCGCTCCGAGAAAGCCATATGTACGCACGAACGCCTTTGCTGCGCTCTTAAATTTAATCTGATCATCCGTGTCAAACTGCTTGTAAACGGCAGTACAGGCATCTAATGTGGGATCAAGTTTGTCGCGATCCGCTCCATCCAGGTACAAATTGACCAGCCGCTCGACATCTTCGTTGGAGAACACCTGGTATTCCTCCATTGTTGCAACCAGGTCGTATAGCTTGTTCGGATCGGTTTCGCCGGACAGAATCGTGGTGCGGTAATATCGCGAAAATGATTTCTGAATCATCTCCGGCTTGTTTGCAAAGTCCAATACGAAGGTATCGTACTTTTTCGGGCAGCAGCGGTTCAAGCGGGAGAGCGTCTGTACCGCCTTGATGTCATAAAGCACCTTGTCCACATACATGGTGTGGAGCAGCGGTTCATCAAAGCCCGTCTGGAACATATCCGCAACAATGAGAATGCGATACGGGTCTTTTTTGAACTCCTTCGGTATCTTAGCGTCCGGGAAACCGTTCAATCCGGCAGAGGTAAGCGGCGGTTCCTGACCTTGATACTTGTTCTCGCCGGAAAAGGCGATAATCGTTTTATATGGACTGCGCCTATCCGCAAGGCATTTATTGATGGCGTAATAATATTCGATACAGCGAGGAATGCTGGAGGTCACGACCATAGCGCGAGCCTGCCCGCCGATTTTTCCTTTGGCAATGACTTGTTCGTGAAAATGATCTACCATCATAGCCGCTTTCTTGGCAATGGTATAGCTGTCGCTTTCCACAAAGCTGCGCAGCTTCTTCTGCGCCCGCTTCTTATCGAACATCGGGTCATCCTCGACGGTCTTCATCAGCTTATAGAAGCTGTCGATAGGCGTGTAGTATTGCAGCACATCCAGAATGAATCCTTCCTGGATCGCCTGCTTCATCGTATAAACGTGGAAAGGTCTATGCTTAATATCGTCGCCGTCCTGATACGGAACGCCGAAGGTTTCCAGTGTTTTGTTCTTTGGAGTGGCGGTAAACGCAAAATAGCTGGCATTGTTCAGCAGCTTGCGTCCTTCCATCATAGCGTTGATCTTATCCTCATTGTCCATTTCGTCATCGGAAGCAAGCCCGGAAAGTGCAAGGTTCATCTGAGCAGAGTTCCTTCCGCTCTGTCCGGAATGAGCCTCATCGATGATAATGGCGAAACGGTTATCCTTGTGTTCCGCTCCGATTTGTGGAACGATGTACGGGAACTTCTCAATCGTGGTGACAATAATACGCTTTCCATCCGTAATGGCTTTCGTAAGGTCGCCGGAGTGCTCCGCCCACGCGACCGTGTTACCGACCTGCATGAACTGCTTGATCGTATCACGAATCTGCTTGTCAAGAATCCGGCGATCCGTGACTACAATAACGGAATCCAGCATCGGACGACCGTCCTGTTCAAGCCCAATCAGTTGATGAGCAAGCCAAGCGATAGAGTTGGATTTGCCGCTACCTGCGCTGTGCTGAATAAGATACTTTTTTCCGACACCGTTTGTTTTTACATCGGCAAGCAGCTTCGTTACAACATCGAGCTGATGGTAGCGTGGGAAAATCTGCTTTTCCCTTTTCTTTTTGGTATCATCGTCCACCTCGACGATAACCTGCGCGTAGTTTTCTATGATCAGCGTCAGCTTTTCCTTGGTGAGAATATCCTTCCAAAGATAATCAGTCATGATGCCATTGGGATTTGGTGGATTTCCTGCACCATCATTATATCCCTTGTCAAAGGGCAGAAACCAGCTGTCTTGTCCGGCAAGTTTCGTGCAGAACTTGACACGGGCATCGTCTACGGCAAAATGCACCATGCAACGTTTGAACTGGAATAGCATCTCTCTGGAATCACGGTCATCCCTGTACTGCTGAACGGCATCATCAACATTTTGCTTTGTGATCTGATTCTTTAGTTCAAATGTAATAACCGGGAGGCCATTGATAAATACGCACAGATCCAGTGCCAGTTTAGATGCATCCTGTGAATAGCGGAGTTGTCGGGTGACGCTAAAAATATTCTTTTGGAACAGCTCTTTAGCTTTTGCGTTGCCCTCAGAGGGAGTCAGGTAAAACATGATCAGGTCGGCGGGGTATACTTTGATGCCGTTTCGCAGCACGTCAACTATGCCGCGCTTAGAAATCTCGCCCTGTAAACGGTTGAGAAACTGTGCGTATTTTTGGTGACTTTTCCGGATGCCCAGCTTCTCTAATTGCTCCGGTTGCGTATTCTTCAGGAACCGAAAAAGCCGAGTCTCATCAATGGCGTATTCTTTGTTGTAGTCGGTGTTGGAGCCTTCTTCATATCCGTTGTGCTCAACAAGCCAGTTTACAATGAGAGCTTCGAATCCGCTTTCCTTGGTATTGGTCGGCATTACGCATCCTCCTCTTCTGCTAAATGAGGCATCTCATATAAGTTGCCCAATAGCTGTTTTATAAATACAATAACCTTATCGGCATCTTCTTGGGTTGCCATTCCCATTTCGTGCGTATACTTGTTTCCTATCTTTCTTATTTTATCGACCCATGCTTTGTTTTGGCTACCGATATAGCCATTCACTTCCAAAAAATCTATGTATTCGACGAAGCGTTTTCCCACATCAGCGCCCTTGTCAACCGCAATATACATTAACAATGTCCGTGAAACCATTATAACCGAGTGATAACACTCATTTAGAAAGCACTTTCTGCATTCGTTATACAGCTTTTCTACATTGGGCGGTAGAAAGCGTACATCTTCATAGGGCAGCAGCTGTGACTGCGGTATGATTTTTCCGTCAAGACCAATGATGACCGGCATGAAGCACTCCGGGCATTTGTGAATTTGATATTTAATGGCACCGGTAGCTGTATCGACAATTCTGGTGGTAGAACCCGCCTGTACCCGCACGCCGCAGTATGGACAGGTTATTGTTTTTGCAGTCATCTCTTTTTTGGGAATGGCCTTCCAAATCCATTCTTTTATCTCTATCATACTTATTCCTCCTCAGGAGGCTCGTCCGCACCTTGTTCCAAATTTTCATCTACATTATCGTTATCTTCATCCACAAATTCGTATTCGGGGATTTCGATGCCACGGACATCAATCTTGCCAGTGACGGCATCAGCAATAACCTTGTTCTTATATTCTTCAAGCACAGCAACTTCTTCTGTCAATTTTTCGATTGCAGCATCATATTGGAGCAGTGCCTGCTTTATATATTTGACAATGGCAATCTGCTCATCCGCAGGCGGGACAATGAATGGGATCTCCTTCATTTTATCCATTTGTAAATCCCACTGCCCAACACGAATGCCATCGGACGCCTGGGCGAAAAAATTCACATAAACCTTACTGCGGATGGCATAGTGAAAATACTCCAAATTCTCAAAAGTAATGTCGAAGATGAAGTAAGCAGGGCTGACGATTCCGGTATAATCCGAAACGCCATAGGAGCCTTGCCAAGCCTTCATCTTATTCATCGCAAACTGCCCTTTTCGCACAACTTTATAGCCGCTTAAATCATCAGGAATAAAATTGTGGTTGGCTTCCTTATCCTCGACATCACGGAGAATGACACCCTGTTCACGGACAACTGACAGCAGTGGAAATTCCGGGTGATTTTTCTCGCTGACCGGATGTAAAATCTGCCGAAGTTTTGTGATTTTCCAGTGGGCCGGAATATCTCCCAGCCACTTGACGCCGCTATCCTTCATGGGGGCATCTGTTGTCAGCCCGCGAGTGATCGCATGGCTTACCATTGACCACTTCAGCGCATCAATTGCTTTGATTTCTTTTTTCTTGATATTGATCAGCTTATTGATGTTTGAAACCTTCCAGTCCAGAAAGCGCACAATTTGATCCTGCTCCTCGCGGGGCGGAACAGGAACTTTTGTGCTTTGGAATGTGTTAATGTTTATTGTTTTTCTAAGCCCAGTATACAGTGGTCTTAGCATCTTACCGTTGTCTAAGGCAAGATAGTAATAATAGATGAATCGGGCGTTAATGTTGCTAACGCGCATAATTGTGTATGCGCCAGTAAGCATTCCATTGTAACCAGACAGACCAACTGTGCGTGGCGTTTCGTCAATATCAAATAGACAAAATGCCATATCCCCGTTTTTTACGATTTTGTATTTGTCAAATGACTCAGGGAATTTACCCCCTCCATCCATGTCACGGGGAATAATACCATTGAGCGTCAATGAGAGTAGTGTGTAATCTGCTGACCTTTCGCCAACAATCTCTTTCTGCTCTGTGAATATATTTTTGTTTCTTCGTATCTCCCAATGAGCCGGAACAGCTTTCAACCACGGAAGATTTACTTCACGATATTCCGAATATCCGCTCATTGCACACCCTCCAGGATACCCGCCAGCAACCCGTCCGCTTCCTGCTCCAACTCTTTTAGACTTTTCAAAATCTCATCCATGGGGCGCAGCTCCACGGGCTTGTAGAAATACTTCGTAAAGCTGATTTCATAGCCAACCTGGGTTTTCTTCTCATCTACCCATGCATCCGGCGCATAGGTCAGAACCTCGTTTTTCATAAAGGCATCAATGCCGCCCTCATATGGGAACGGAATATTCTCCGTGTCGCGCAGGTCAACATCTGGCTCGCCCTCGATAGGCTGTGCGGACGGGTCTTTTTCAGTGATAAAGGGGCGTACTTTTTTCAATGCGGCGGCTTTCAGCTTGGTAGCTTTGGCAAAAGTAGTCCAGTCATCCAACGAAGCAGTTTTTGCAGCCTTATCAATAGCTGCGATCACGCTGTCGTATTCATCCGACTTCTTGAATGTATCCGCCGGAATTGTTCTGTCAGGACACACGCGCAGGCGCAGCGGCCGCTCCACCGTCACATTCCAATAACCGAAGTCCTCGTTGTTCAGAATTATGCTGACTTTGCTTTCCTCCATTGCGAGGAAAATGCGGACGATCTCCTTGCGGATTTCTTCGGTAAACTCACAGTTTTTCTTGCCCATGTTCTTGCGCAGTGCCGACTTCATCGCCGTTGCGTCGATAAGCTGAATTTTACCCTTGCGGCGTTCTTCTTTCTTGTTGGAAAGCACCCAAATAAATGTGCCGATGCCCGTGTTGTAAAACATATTCTCCGGCACGGCGATAATGGCTTCCACCAGATCGTTCTCAATCATATAGCGGCGGGCGTTGCTTTCGCCGCTTCCCGCATCGCCTGTGAAGATGGACGAGCCGTTATGTACCTCCGCAATGCGACTGCCGAGAGGCGTGTCTTTCTTCATCTTTGCTACATTGTTCAGCAGGAAGAGAAGCTGACCGTCGCTCGTGCGCGGGATCATTGTAAGCTGCTCACCGCCGTCCAGATAAGCATTGAAACGGCTGTCGAGGATTTCCTTCTTGCCACCCATCTTTTCTACATCGGTTTTCCAGCTCTTGCCATAAGGCGGATTTGAGAGCATGAAGTCAAACTGCCGGGTGGCGTTGCCGTCCAAGGACAGCGTTGAGCCGTAACTGATATGTTCTGCCTGATCGCCGTCACCCTTGAGTAACATATCCGCCTTGCAGATGGCATAGGTTTCCGGGTTGATCTCCTGCCCAAAAAGGTGGATAGAAACATTTTTGCCGCGCCGTGCCGCCAGTGTCATAAGCCGATCCTGTGCAACGGTGAGCATACCACCCGTTCCGCAGGCCCCATCATAGCAGGAGTAAGTAGCGTCCTTGATCTGAGCCACAATTGGCATAAAGATAAGGTCTGCCATCAGCTCAACAACATCACGGGGCGTCCAGTGTTCGCCGGCTTCCTCGTTGTTCTCCTCGTTGAACTTACGGATCAGTTCCTCGAAAATCGTACCCATGCCGTGGTTGTCCAGACCGGGATGCTTGAGAATGGTCTTTTTTTCGTCTTTGTACACCGGGTTCGGACTGAGGTTAATATCCGAAGATATAAATTTTTCAATGACTGCGCCGAGGATGTCTGCCTCAATCATGGTGTCGATCTGATTGCGGAACTTGAACTTCTCCAGGATCTCCTGCACATTCGGAGAGAAACCGTCAAGATATGCTTCAAAATCCGTTTTCAATGTCTGCTTCTTCGCACGGCTGGTAAGGTCGCGCAGACGGAACGGAGACGCATTGCAAAAAGCCTGTCCCGCCACATTGCAAAACGCAGGCCACTGGTTATCGATACCTGCCGCGTCCAACTTTTTCTTCATATCCAGGACAGCCTCTTTACTGTCCTCCAAAAGAGCATCCAAACGACGGATGACCGTCATCGGCAGAATCACATCACGGTATTTACCGCGCACATACACATCTCGCAGGCAATCGTCTGCGATGCCCCATATAAAACTAACTATTTGATTATGCACCTGATTGTCCATATTTCTTCGTTTCCTTTCGCTCTATAGTGAGCCACTATTATCATATCAAATTCGCTGCACAATAAAACGGTCTTAGTCGGCATTCTCTGCTTTATCGTCAGCTGCGCCGCCGGAGCGAATCCACTCGTCTGGCTCTGACAGTTTGAACTTCCACAGCCTGCCCACCTTGTACGCAGGCATATTTCTTTTCGCGATTCAAGCAGATGTTCCTATATAATTCTTTAAAGTGTAGACCGCTTTTCAATATTCTCATTGCAGATTTTTCGAAGAGCTTCCATCGAAACATCCTCGCTGCGGCGGAGTTTAGTCATGGTGCTGGAGGAAAGCCCTGTGGCTTTATGCAGATCTGATTTACTCATTTCTTTGTCAACAAGGAGTTTCCACAGCTTTTTATAACTTGCTTTCATCATTTGAAACCTCACCTTTGAAAGATAACTACAGTTTAACAATTTGTATTATACCATAATAAAACCTTTTTTACAAAATAATTCGACGCTTTTTCGTCAAACTTCGAATATTATTCGATAACTTTCCGCTTTTTCCGTTGCTGCCAAGTAAAAATGGAGCAAAACACCGTTACCTTACCGTCTACAACAAAGACTATAACAGAATCACACACCCACGCTTAGGTCCGTCGTTTGTTTGATATGCCGTGTAATTCATGACTTTTTCTTGAAAACCCCGAATAAACCCTTGTTAAGCCTTGTGAAATTTCAAAAAATGTGATATAACAAAGTTATAGTATTGTATTTTCGTGAAAACGGAGGATTCCGCTATGGATAACAACCTTGAGCGCTGGTATTCGATGAAAGAAATTATGGAATATTTGGGCGTCAGCCGTGATACCGTTCTTGACTGGATCGAGCGCAGAGAAATGCCCGCCGCCAAGATCGGCAGGCTTTGGAAATTCAAAATAAGTGAAGTGGACGCCTGGATGAAATCCGGCGTTGCGGCGGATAAGTAATATTCGGAGGTGCGCTATGGCACTTGAAAATAAATTGTGGCTAACAAGTTCTGCCGACCTCACCTGTGCGGAAGAACGCATCAGCAAGAAAGCCGTGAGGAATACTCCATCATGTATTTTGAAGAATTTTTTTGTAAAAAGAGAGTTATTACATTACAAGTATGAGTAAAAAGAAATTTTCAATTAGTTTATTTGTGCAATCATCCTTGTTTTAAATTAACTCATTGGCAAATGTACATATCATGTCAAATTAAGCATCAGATTGAACTAAAGTACTTATTGTATTTAGTCCTCCCACTAAAAAAATTGGTTGCACGATGGATTTATCGTTATAAACTACATTTAAATGAAAGGATGCACGATGGATTTATCGTTATAAACTACATTTAAATGAAAGGATAATGAAAATGAATATCGGTATTATTAGAAAAATCGATTTTGGAGAAATCGATGGATATGGTGATCCTAATCTTGGAAAATATTTTTTGGATAATAATTTTGGCAAAAAGTTATTGATGACAATGTATTTTTTGTTGTCGGAAAGAAAGGTACCGGAAAGTCCTCAATATATCAGATGATTGAACATGAATCATTTGAAAAAGGGTGTTTAGTTATAAACAAAGATTTTGGCGAATTTCCATTTGAAAAATTATTAAACTTGCGCGATGATGATTTTTCAAGACCTAATCAATATCAAACAATTTGGAAGAATGTAATATTCAACTTATTCATCCAAGCAATTGCAAAATTGCCGGAAGAAGAAAATGAATATTATAAAGAAATCAAAAAATATCAAGAAATATATCTTGGGAATTCCTTGGATTTGCACAAGGATATTATCTCCACCACAACCAAAACGCAAGGTAGCCTTATTGCTCATGGCTTAGGATTAAGTCGTGAAAGAGGGGTTCAGTGTGATTTCAAATTTGATAATAATAATATCACAACGATTAATTCGTGCTTGTTTAAGTTACTTGAAAATTATTTCATAACTACTTCTTTTGGCAGAAAAATCGTGATACAGTTTGATAGATTGGATGATAATTATAATCAGTATCAAGATGCTGAAGAATATTATCAAGCAATGATAAGCCTGTTTAAAGCCGTGTACAATTTCAATCAAGCACTCAGATCAAAATCTGTTAGTTGTGCTAAAGTAGTTCTGTATATACGGACGGATATTATGAAAGCCATGGCATCTCGTGACGCTGAAAGTGCAAGATGGGATGATTTTCGATTTGATTTGGATTGGCGAGTAAATAGCATTAAAGATATTTATCAATCAAATTTATACAAAATGGTAAGGAAAAGAATTAATGTGTCTTGTCCCGAGGCGACAGATAAGAATTTTGACGAAATTTTTGCGCCTGAAAGAGATTTGGAGGCTGAATGTAACGGCCTTGATTTCTTTAAAGTACTCGTTTTGCAAACATTATTTAGACCTCGTGATTTAATCAAGTTATTGAAAACGCTTCAAAAAAGTATTTGCGACAAAGGACGATTAAATAGTGCCAGCTACCATGAAGCTTTAAAAAAATATTCTAATTGGCTTGTTAATACAGAAATAGCCAACGAGATAAACCCTGTTTTAAAAGGCGACTATCTTTATGTTATCGAATTACTTAGACTTTGCGGATCTCGAAACTTGACTGTTAAAACATTTTCGAGCAGATATGATTCTGTTAAACACGCCTTCAAGCTGAAACCATTAGAATTGCTAAATTTCCTATATAGCGTAGGAATAATCGAAAACAGCTGGAAAAACAATGCTCTAGGAAAATATATGCATAGGTCAATATTTAGAAACGAGGGCGATTTTGATCGCAACCTAGGATTTCGTATAATTCCTGCTGTTTGGAACGGGCTGACAGTTTAATGGAATTAATACAATGACTTGTGTAAGGAAAATAGATAATATCGAAATCAAACATCTTTAAAAAAACGCACTCACCGATGATGTGGATAGCCGAGATGTCTATATGAAGGGCATCGACCACAGCTATTATTACGAGGGTTACACGACCTTCAAAACGGAAGATTTAAGCAAGGAATGAGGTGCAAATATGCCGGATAAAAATTGGCAATTTGAACTTGAAGAATATATAAAGCAGGGCGAACCCGACAGAGCCAAAAAAAGCGAAGCGTGGCAGACTGCCATCGGCTTGCAGGCGGTTGACGGGCTGAATACTTCTGCCTATTTGCTGGACACCGCAAAGGATCACATCGAAGGCAAAATCACCATTGATGAAGTACAGAAGCGGATTCACAGTTATTATGAGCAGCGCACCACCCGAACCGAGACAGAAAACGAAACCAAAGAAGCGGATATCGTTTCGGCAAGAATAACGAAGCTGCTGGGAGAAAAGGCGTTTCAGTTTTCTCCTGCCGAGTGGCTTACCATTCACCGCAGATTATTTGAGGGCGTATTTGACCACGCCGGCCAAATCAGGCAATATAACATCACCAAGAAAGAGTGGGTATTGAATGGCGACACCGTAATTTATGCGGATTGGAACAGCATTAAAGAAACTTTGGACTATGATTTCGCCACCGAAAAGCAGTTTTCTTATGAGGGACTGTCGGTTGAAGCAGCGGTAAAGCACTTTGCAAAGTTTGCATCGGATATTTGGCAGATTCACCCCTTCGGCGAGGGAAACACCCGCGCCACCGCCGTTTTTATGATCAAGTATATGAAAACATTTGGATTCCGCGTCAATAACGATGCGTTCCGTGAAAACTCCTGGTATTTCCGCAATGCGCTGGTCCGGGCAAACTATAATAATTTGCAAAAGGGCATTCATTCCACCACAAAATTTTTGGAATTGTTTTTCTCAAATCTTCTGCTTGGCACAAACCACGAACTCAAAAACCGTTATATGCATGTCGATTTTGCGGATGAAAGCACTCTCCAAAGTATCAATTCCAAAGTTTCAAAGTGTCAATTTGATACTTTGAACTGTACTTTGGAAGAATTAGCGGTTTTAGAATTAGTCGCGAAGAACCCGTCGATAAAGCAGCAAGAAATTGCAGAACAAACCGGAAAATCCATTGCAACGATCAAGCGAATTATGAAATCACTGCAAGATAAAAATTATATCCGCCGTGAAAGCGGCAAGAGATACGGCAAGTGGGAAGTGTTGGTTTAGGAAAACTATAAGAAATGTGTGGTAATACAATGGTCAATATCAAACTTTTTAATATAAATGGCAACGAATTAAAAATTAATAATGTCAATTTTCGAACTGTTAAGGAGAAAATATTATGACTATTCCAGAAGAACAAAAAATCAAGCTTGAAAGTATGCAAATTAAGGGCATACGGGCAATGATTTGGCAAAACATTGAAAAGGAAAATATCGAGTCTCGCTTACTTCAAATTAGAAAGCAAAACTATACCAATGATCTCCAGAAATTTATGAACTCACAAAGCCGGGCCGTTCTGATCGAGTTGATTGAGATGTCACCCGAAATATATCCGCAAACAATTGATGACGCATATGACAAGTACAGATACGGATTGAAACCCGGCTTTACTTTATTTTGGGCTAAGCAAATCAACAATAATTCATTTGATAAAGACTCGTTAGAGACGAGAATAAAGGAATTCATATCAACTCAGGAATACGGAGAAGATGCTAAATACAAGAACCTTAGTTTTGTGTCAATAATTGAATTTAGCGGAACATATGAGATTTCACTATCATATCTTCAAAAATTCAATTATATAAACAAAGATGGCGAATTCACATATATTTATATGATGAAAGAGTGTTTTGCTTGGGTTTGTATCGACAAAAATTTCATAGCAATTAATAACATGCCTGAAGTTTTAATGAATGCTTTGAAGCGTTTTTTTAGTAGCATATATTCCGCAGATATTACTAACATCAAAATCACAAGTAAGCTATTGGAAAAAGTCTTTCCTAGCGATAAAACGAAAAGAGTTACTAGGCATAATGCTAACCCGCCCAAAACCCAATTAGAAAAAATTACATTTGCAGATCAAAATCTAGGCGATAAAAAAGATTGTATTCCTGACGGATATGAAGATTATGACATAACAAATACGCAATATGTTGAGGATATAGATGAGAGCACAACTGGTACATTGGGCGTTAATTGTAACAAAGGTAAGCTGTATTTATCTAAAAGTTTGACCGCATCACAGTTTAGAACGTGGAGTACCAGAAGAATCAATGACATAATTTCGTTCTTTCAAAACACATCTGATGTCACATTAGAAACTGTAATCGGTTTTAATATGTTTTCATCATCATCTTGGGAGGACATTAAACAATCTTCTATACCTATTCTAAACGAAATAGCGCATGCTATAATCGTGTGTAAAACATCAAATGTCGATTCTTATCCCGTTTCTTTCAATTTATATAAAGCATATAGTGAATTGAGCAACAAATTCTATGAGAAAGTATATTGCTTGTGCGATACCTGTGAGGAACCCTCAATTCCTAGTTGCCCTGATTGCGGAGGCACACACTTTTCAATAACCAAAAGAGGGCCAGCGAAGATTATATGCAATAATTGCGGAAAAGCCCAAGGCGAACCTTATGTATTTGATTGTGAAAACGGACATATAAATACAATAGCAGACATTAATAATGCTATTTCGTTAATCGCAAAGGATGGTTTTGCTAAACAACTTTTAGCAACAATTAAATTATACTATCCAGACATTGTCTATGATAGCAATGAATATTTTACATTAACTAGCGGTTCTTTAACAATCTACAAAAGTCCTAATTATGAAAAATTAAAATCTTCCGATATTCAAGATTTTGTACCGATTGTTAATAGAGAACTGACTCATTCTTTCGACATCCTTCAATCATCACTAAAGCAAATTAAAGAGAAGTGTTCTCATCCGACTAATGATGAATGTAGTTTGTGCAAGAATAAGCAAATATGCGATATAAATGATGTACAATGCATATTAAAACTGTTTGAAGGCTTTGAGGGATATACGCCACAACCTCATCAAGGGCACGAATTCGGCGATGTGTCAATGTTGGTTACATATAATGGTAAGAACATAACATTTTTGGGCGCTGCGAAATCGGTGAATTTACGCACTCCAAAAATAACAAAGGCAAGTGTGGTTGGCAGGGAAATCATACAACAAGTTATTGACGCATTTAATGATAACAGAGCAGAAATAATTGGTGTAATCTATCCTGATATGATTGATGACCAGCTTAAACACTTGCTATTCCACGAAGCAAAAGTTCATAATAAAAAACTTGTGATTTTAGACAAGGAGTTCATGCTCCATCTTTTGGACAAATATCTTACTGATAAAAATCTATAATCATAACCATCAGTTTAACTGATGGTTTGCACAGTCGATGTTTGAACGCTACGGTCTTGGCTTTGGATGACCTATTTTCGCAAAAATCACCTGAATAAAGTGAAAATTCACTGAATTTTCGCTTGCCACAGAGCATAAACGTCTGTCACTCGTTGCAAAGACACCGACTACTAAAAACCTCACGCACGGTTCGTTCAAAGCCGTGCGTGAGGTTTTTAGTTCTCATACGGTATTCTGAAATAATCCAGGTATTTCTTGAATGCATCCTGCGCCGACAGGCAGGCGTCAGTCAGATAGTCTTTTTCCCGATCCCACTCCTGCAATCCGCGGTAATAGAACATTTTTATGTTGTCCTCAATAATAAAGGGCACGATATTGTGTTTCAGACATTCCTTGAACATAATCAATCGACTGACACGCCCGTTGCCATCCTGGAATGGGTGGATGCACTCAAACCGCACATGGAACGCAAGGATATCTTCAAGTGTCACCGTTTCCTTGCCGTTATACTCATCGATCAGCCTTTTCATCTCCGCCGACACTTCCTCGGGCAAAGTTGTTTCCCACCCGCCGACTTCATTCGGCAGCTTCTTGTAATCACCGACGGCGAACCAGTCTTTTCTTGCGTCACTTGTTCCGGTTTTCAGGATAAAATGCAGGTGCTTAATAAATTTCTCACTGAGCTGCGATTTTGCGCTTTCGATAACCTCGTCGATACAACGAAAGTGATTGGCGGTTTCGACGATATCGTCCACCCGCACGCCTTCCTCGGTGATGCCGACGGTGTTTGTTTCAAAAATAAAGCGCGTCTGCTCGTGGGTCAGGCGGCTGCCCTCCATGTGATTGGAGTTATAGGTCAGCTCCACCTGCACTTTATGATAAATTCCGCCGTGAGTCTGACTGCGCTTTTCCTCTTTAAGAATATCCGCCAAAGTCTGCGGCACGGGTTTGCTTTTATTGCTCCGTTCTGGCTTCTCGGCGTTTTCGGGAATGTTCCAGGTCTTGCCCATTAAAAAAGCTCCATGGACGCGTCCTGCCGCGCAGTAGTTGCGGACGCTGCGCTCGGAGGTATTCCAAAGCGCCGCTATTTCTTTTACAGATAAATATTTCATCTTCCTGCCCTCCGGAGTTACTTTTATCAGTATACCACATTATCGGCAATAAATCAATCGTTCGTAATTCATTTTCGCTTATATTTTTGCCGATAACGGCAATTTTGATTCCGCCCCGGCATTTGGCTACACGACTTTGGGTGCAGTCCGGCATAACCGGTGCTTTTACGCACTGCCAAAAGCGTGATTTTTGGGGTAAAAAAACGCTCGGTTCTATCAAAAATTCTAATAGGCTTTTCCGAAAATCCGTTAGAACTCGGCGAAATCGGAGAAGACTCTCGGACTCGGATTTTCGCTGCATTTTCGATGCAAAGAGGTGCGAAAAGCCTTGAAAACAGGGCGTTTTCGGGGTTCTCGCATTTGCCGTTATCTTCCGTCAAATTCCGCCAGGTTCGGTTTTGGCAACTTGACTCGAAATCATGATGCCCCCTGAGGGACGAGGGTTCGAATTCCACCGTCTCCGCCATAAAAAACACCGTAGTTCTGTTAGAATTACGGTGTTTTTTTGCTCAATATCAATAGTCGGGGGGTAATCCGAAAAATTCAAGTATTTGATATTTACAAGTGGCTAATTATTTTCATGCCCTGTATTTATTGATAAGTATAATCTAGAAATCCTGTTATGATTGCAGTACCATTTTTTTTGATATTCATTGCATTCTAACTTGGTAATATTCTGATTTGTAATAAATCCTAAACACGGTGGAGAGTTCTCTGAAGCCTTAACGGCAGATTTGCTACTATAAAACAGAATTTTCTGTTTGCGTTAATAACACATTTATCACAAGCTTTTTCTTTGTAACAACAAGTTATTTTATGCATAAAATATCATTGAATAAAATAACGGTTGGTGAAAAAAGGTGGCATTGAGTACAAGAGAATTGCTTGCAAGGCTTTTAAAATGTGAGGCAGGTGGGGAAGGTGAAAACGGAATGCGTGCCGTTGCGTCGGTAATTGTAAACCGAACCCGTGTTCCAAACGGGGAATTTGCAAGAGTCAGCAAGGGCGGAGATTTCCGTGCCATAATGGAACAACCAAATCAATTTACCTGTCTTAAAACAACTGTCGGAGGACAATATAATCCTCAGAATGTTTATAATATACGCCCTGACGAAATTCACTATAACATTGCCGATTGGGCATTGGCGGGCAATACCGATTCATCTGTCGGAAATTCAATTTTCTATTTTAATCCATTTTCAGATACCTGTCCAACATTTTTTCCGTCAAACAACGGAGTAATTTACAACAGGGTAGGGGATCATTGCTTTTATTCGCCTACCGAGGCTTATTCCAAAACATAAAGGAGCATAGCTTAATGGATAATTCTTCAAATATGGCAGTTAATACAACTCCTACGGCAAATCAGATTAATCCCGAACATCATTACGGACTTGACAAAAACAAAGCCTGCCTTAACAATTCATGTCCGTCAAACACAGCGGATATCGGATGTTATATTCCTGCGATTGACGAAATTATGCGACACAATCAGGGCGCACCGTCTGTTGCACACCCCAATATGACAGAAAAAGTTCAAAAATCAAATGACAATCCCTCGCTTGAACAGGCAGAAATAGCATATGAAGAGGGCGGAAGTACATCAGAAGAACAACCTGAAAATATAAATAAATACAGCGGAAATCTTCAAAATATACCGTTCATTAAGGACTTAAAAAAAATAGATACATCTATACCTGTTTTGCCTGCAACCCCTGCTACAACGGCGAGCTCCGGAGCCACCGTTGCAACGCCGATAAGGCAGAATATTGGAATGTCGATGAGTGATTATCAATATCCGTTTCCTGTAACAGCCGAAAATCTGAGATATCACAACGGTTTTATGCGAACACAAATTGGAAGACGAATCACCGTTGATTTTCTCATGGGAGCAAACACAATTGTTCAGAAAACAGGCTATCTTTTAGGTGTTGCTCAGGATTATATCCTTCTAAATGAGATTGACACCAACGACATCACAACCTGTGATTACTACAATATAAAATTTATAAGGTATTATTACTAAACCACAGCGGCAAAAACTAAAGTTTATAGTTTTTGCCGCTGTTTTATTGTAATTATTTGCTATGTGTACATCATTTCATTATTTTAACATATAATTTTCTATAGTGTAAAAAATTAAAAAATTGTAAGAAATATTGAATTATTGCTGTAATTTGTGATATAATGTGAGCGTTGATGTTATCACTTCTCAATAAACAAACAACAGGTAGCTATAAGACCTGTTACATATTATTTTATCTTGGAGGAATCACCATGAAATTCTGTAAATATTGCGGAGCACAGCTTGAAGACAATGCTGTTTGCAACTGCAAAAAGTCAAGAGCCGCTCAAGCACAGGCTCAGCAGGCAAATGCACAGGCACAGCCTCAGTATCAGCAGCCTGTTCAGCCACAACAGCCACAGTATCAAAACCCTGTTCAGCAACAGTATGCACAGCCGCAAAACCCTCAGACACAGCAGTCGCCTTATGCCGTAAATAACACAGCACCCATTGGGGAAAATGCTTTTGTTAAGGCTTTAAAGAACATTCCTGTTGTGTTCACTTCATTCTTTAAGGATTCCAAAACTGTTATCAAAACAGCAAAGGCTGAAAAAGACATCATTCTCGGCGCTCTTTTCTCGGCAATTTTCTTTATTGCACTCATTCTCGGCAATATGTTTCTTATGCTTTCTATGAGCGCACTTGATTTTCCGAAAACACTTCTTGTAAGTCTTGTTACTACTATCCTTATCGGCGGCTTCTATTCTGTTATTCTCTTTGCATATGTAAAGAAATACAAAACCGAAGAAAACACAGTCAAAGCATTTATTGATTCATTCATCACATTTTCAATTGAATCTATTCCGGCATCAATCGGTTGGATTTTGGCAGGTCTTTGCGCATTAATCAGCGTATATATGTTCCTGTTCTTCTTCGTAATCGTTATGCTTTACCTTGTTATTTCACTTGTAAATCAGGTAAAAGCTAATGTTCCCGAAGCAAAGAACTCTGCATTATTCACTTTAATTCTCACACTCATCGTTGCCGTTGCATTTATGATTGTATTCTTCATCGGCGCAAAACTTACTATGTGGTCATTTAACACAAGTACATTTGCAACAAGTGTTCTTACATCGCTTATCGGCGGCGGTTCATACTCTTCATTGTATTAATCTGACATACAAATTCATAACATAAAATTAACGCTCCGAATTTATTCTCGGAGCGTTTTTTATATCAGTTCACAGATTATTGAATTTGAAACAAGAAAACCTTTCGGTGTAAAGCTGATTGACTTGTCCGTAACATTTGTATAGCCGTATTTTTCATACTCTTTAGCTTTTTTGATAATGTAAGAGGGGAGGGTGTATCCGAATTTTTCCTCAAATTCAGAATAATTAAGACCGCTTTTCAGCCTGAGAGAGAGCATAATAAATTCCTCCTCATCTCCGCCCGTACCTTCAAAAGACAGCTTATTGTTATTAAAATCATCCATGCTTCTCGAATAAAAGAACCTTTTGCCCTCAAAAAATGAGTGTGCAGACGGACCTATGCCGATATATTCACCGCATCTCCAGTAATTGGTATTATGTCGGCTTTCATAACCCTGTTTTGCAAAATTAGAAATTTCATATTGCTTGTATCCAAGAGAATCAAGCATTTCAACAGCTTTCAGATACATTTCAGCCTGCATATCATCATCGGCAAGCTTAAGTTTATTTTGCACCTTATAAAACGGAGTATTCTCCTCGATTTTCAAAATGTATGATGAAATATGAGTAACTTCGCAATCGGCACAGAAACTGATTGATTTTTCAAGGCTTTCAATTGTCTGATTAGGAATTCCCATCATCAAATCAAGTGAAATATTATTAAATCCCGCACTTTTAGCCCTTTCAACAGAAGTCTTTGCATCATCAATGCTGTGAATTCTCCCAAGCAACCTTAATTCATCTTCAACAGCAGTCTGCATTCCCATTGAAATGCGATTAAATCCGCAGGCATACATTTTTTCAAAATCAATAGTTTTGGCGGAGTCGGGATTGACTTCAACCGTAATCTCGGCATTATTTTGAATATTAAAATTAAACTTGATAAAATCAAGAATATCACAAAGCCTGTCTGCACCTAAAACACTCGGCGTACCACCGCCGAAATATACGGTCGCAACATCTCTTTTGGCTTTTTCAGACCAGTATTTTATTTTATCTTTTAATTCAATCACATAATTATCGAAAGCGTTTTCGTCTGCATTGCCGCTGAAAAAATCGCAATACGGACATTTGTGCTTACAAAACGGTATGTGAATGTAAAGACCGATAGAATTACTCATAAAAAACCTCATAAATGATTTTGAGGCAGAAACACAAGTTTCTGCCTCGATTTGGAAGGTATATGAAAAAATAGGAAAAATCACATTAAGTCCTTCTGTACCAATATATTACAATATATTTACAAATTTGTCAAGTTTTTGTAGCAATTATTTTTCTCACATTTTCTTCATTCTTTATTGACATATACCATCCAAAAATAGTAAAATATAGAATTGTGGATATACTTAACCTCCGAAGGGAAGAAAGATATGAGTTCATTTAAAGAAGAAATCAGCAAGCGCAGAACCTTTGCGATTATTTCGCATCCTGATGCGGGTAAAACAACACTTACGGAAAAGCTCTTGCTCTACGGCGGAGCAATTAACCTTGCAGGTTCGGTAAAAGGCAAAAGAACCGCAAAGCATGCTGTGTCCGACTGGATGGAAATTGAAAAACAGCGTGGTATTTCTGTTACATCATCGGTTTTGCAGTTTAAATATAACGGTTATTGCATAAATATTCTTGACACACCGGGACATGAGGATTTCTCGGAAGATACCTACCGTACACTTATGGCGGCAGACTCTGCCGTAATGGTAATTGACGGTTCAAAGGGTGTTGAGAAACAGACTATCAAACTTTTCAAGGTCTGTGTAATGCGTAATATTCCTATCATTACATTCATCAACAAGATGGACAGAGATGCAAAAAATTCTTTTGACCTTCTTGAAGACATTGAAAATGTTCTCGGAATTCACACCTATCCCGTAAACTGGCCAATCGGTTCAGGTAAGGAATTCAAGGGTGTGTATGACAGAAATTCTAAGAAAATCCTTGCTTTCACCGCTAATAACGGTCAGAAAGAAGTTGAAAAGAAAGAACTTACGCTTGACGATCCTGCCCTTGAAGATACAATAGGCTACTATCATAAGCAGGATTTGTTTGATGAAATAGAACTTCTTGACGGTGCAGGCGATGAATTCGACCTTGAAGCAGTCCGCAACGGTCAGCTTACTCCTGTATTCTTCGGCTCGGCTCTTACAAACTTTGGTGTTGAACCATTCCTTGAACAGTTCTTACAGCTCACAACTCCACCTCTGCCAAGAGAAACAGTTGATGAAAAGGTTGAGCCTATGTCAGACTTTTTCTCTGCTTTTGTTTTCAAAATTCAGGCAAACATGAATAAGGCTCACCGTGACAGAGTTGCATTTATGCGCATCTGCAGCGGCAAGTTTGAAAAGAATATGGAAGTGTTCCATGTTCAGGGCAACAAAAAAATGCGTCTTTCACAGCCACAACAGATTATGGCTCAGGAAAGAGAAATTGTTGACGAGGCATATGCGGGCGACATCATCGGTGTGTTTGATCCGGGCATTTTCTCAATCGGTGACACAATCTGTTCACCGGGACACAAGGTACAGTTCAGGGGGATTCCTACATTTGCTCCAGAACACTTTGCACTTGTCCGTCAGAAAGACACAATGAAGCGCAAACAGTTCATCAAGGGTACAAGTCAGATTGCACAGGAAGGTGCAATTCAGATTTTCCAGGAGCTTGACGCAGGTATGGAGGAAGTTATCGTTGGCGTTGTAGGCGTACTTCAGTTTGATGTTCTTAAATACAGACTTCAAAACGAGTACAACTGTGATATCATTATGGAAACACTCCCATATGAATTTATCCGTTGGATTGTAAACGATGACATTGATCCGAAAACTCTCGACCTTGCGTCCGATACTAAGAAAATTCAGGATCTTAAAGGCAATCATCTTTTGCTCTTTACAAGCTACTGGAGCATAAACTGGGCGCTTGAACACAACAAGGGACTTGAACTCGCTGAGTTCGGTACAAACTAAATATTTAAAATATCGGAGGATATATGCTGTACGACAAGCTTAAAAATTATTCAAAAAGCGGCATATATCCTTTTCATATGCCCGGACACAAAAGAACGGACATTACAGAAGAGGGTATAATACCGTATAATATCGACATAACCGAAATTCATGATTTTGACAATCTCCATTCACCAAACGGAGTTATTGATGAAATTCAGAAAAAGGCTGCAAAACTTTACAATGCAAAAAATGCTTTCATTCTGATTAACGGTTCAACAGGCGGAATACTTTCAGCAATTCGCTCAATGACAAATCAAGGCGACAAGATTTTAATGGCTCGTAACTGCCACAAATCTGTATATAATTCAGCAGAACTGTTTAATCTCAATGTCGATTACATTTTTCCCGATACAGACAGCAGATACAATATTCTTACATCGGTTTCACCTTACGATATAGAAAATAAACTTACAAAACACAATGATGAAATCAGACTTGTAATCATAACTTCGCCTACATATGAAGGAGTTGTTTCGGATATAAAGTCAATTTCCGAAATCTGTCACAAACACGGAGCAAAATTACTTGTTGACGAAGCTCACGGAGCGCATTTTCCGTTTTCGGACAATTTCCCCGATGAAGCACTTAACTGCGGTGCAGACGCCGCAGTATTGAGTCTGCACAAAACTTTGCCGTCATTAACTCAAACTGCATTGCTCATAACAAATAACAGCGAGCTTTCTGAAATTCTTGCTGAAAATTTGGCTGTATTTGAAACAAGCAGTCCGTCATATATTTTAATGAGTTCAATCGAAAAATGCCTTGATTTCTGCGAAAACAGCAAAGATAAATTCAATGAATATTGTTGCAATCTTAAAACGATCAGAGAAAAACTTAAAAATCTAAAATATCTGAAAATTTATGATAAAAGCGATACTGATTTTGATTATGATATCGGCAAAATTGTAATTTCAACAGCGAACGCAAATATTTCGGGAACAAAGCTTGCCGAAATACTGCGAAATAATTATCAGATTGAAACCGAAATGGCATATTCGGACTATGTAATTGCCATGACATCTGTTTGTGACACTGAAAAAGGTTTTAATATGCTTTCAGACGCTCTGATTTCAATTGACAGCGAACTTTCAAAAGGAGCCGACACCGAGCGTGTTCCGTTAAAAAATCTCTACACAGGCAAAAATTTCAACGCCTGCGAGTTGTACAAATTCAACAAAGAAACTATTCCGTTTCAAAATTCGGAATTCAGAACTTCTGCCGAGTATATCTGGGCATATCCACCCGGAATTCCCCTCATCGTACCCGGTGAAATTATAAGCAAGGAACTTATAAATTACATTGAATATCTTTCAGCCTGCAAGGTTGAGATTATGTCAACAAAAGGCGGTATGACGGACAACATAAGCGTAGTTAAAAAAGATTGACAAATCAATGGCTGTGTGATAATATTAAACTAACAAAATCTAACAAGGAGTTTGATTTATTATGAAGAGAATTAAAACTATCGAAACTCGTGACCTCAAGAAGAGCGTTAAGACAGGCGGTTGCGGCGAGTGCCAGACTTCATGTCAGTCAGCGTGTAAGACATCTTGCGGCGTTGCTAACCAGCAGTGCGAAAAGTGCATGAGCGAGAAATAATTCTATTTTAATTTGATTATTAAGGATTATCGCCGTTTTCCCAAAGGGTTAACGGCTTTCCTTTTGTCTAACGGAGATATTATGATTCATCAGTATAAACTTAACGGATACAACATAGTTCTTGATGTTTACAGCGGCAGTGTACACGCAGTCGATGACCTTGCTTATGATGTTATTGCAATGTACAAAAACGCAACAAAAGAACAGATAATCGACGAAATGCTTTCAAAATATGCAGACAATCCTGAGATTACAAAAGAAGAAATCTCTGACTGCATTGATGATGTAAAAGAGCTTGAGGGACAGGGAAAGCTCTTTACAGACGACAAATACGAAAACCTTGCTTTTGACTTTAAAAAGAGAAACACAGTAATCAAAGCACTTTGTCTGCACATTGCTCACACCTGTAACCTTAACTGCGAATACTGCTTTGCAAGCCAGGGCAAATACCACGGCGAGAGAGCGCTGATGAGCTTTGAAGTGGGCAAGAGAGCAATTGACTTTCTCATTGAAAATTCAGGCAGCAGAGTAAACCTTGAGGTTGACTTCTTCGGCGGAGAACCTCTTATGAACTTTGATGTTGTAAAGCAGATTGTTGCCTATGCAAGAAGCATTGAAAAGGAACACAACAAAAACTTCCGTTTTACACTTACAACAAACGGTATGCTTGTTGATGATGATGTAATTGAATTTGCAAACAAAGAATGTCATAATGTAGTTCTCAGCCTTGACGGCAGAAAAGAAGTGCATGACCATCTTCGCAAAACTGTAAACGGCAAAGGCAGTTATGATATTATCGTTCCGAAATTTCAGGAATTTGTCAAAAAAAGAGGCAACAAGGGTTACTATGTAAGAGGTACTTATACACATAATAACACAGACTTCACAAACGATATTTTCCATATGGCGGATTTGGGATTTACAGAGCTTTCAATGGAGCCGGTTGTATGTGCTCCCGATGACCCATATGCACTTACATATGACGATTTGCCTATCCTTTTTGAACAGTACGAAATTCTTGCAAAGGAAATGCTCAAGCGTGAAAAAGAGGGCAGACCGCTCACCTTCTATCATTATATGATTGACCTTACAGGCGGTCCGTGCATTTATAAGAGAATCTCGGGTTGTGGTTCGGGTACAGAATATATGGCTGTAACACCTTGGGGTGACCTCTATCCCTGTCATCAGTTTGTAGGCGATGAAAAGTACAAGCTCGGCGATATCTTTAACGGTGTTTCAAACACGAAAATTCAGGACGAATTTAAGCTTTGTAACGCATACGCCCGTCCTGACTGCAAAGACTGCTGGGCAAGACTTTATTGCAGCGGCGGTTGTGCCGCAAACGCTTATCATGCAACAGGCTCAATCACAGGTATTTACGAATACGGCTGTGAGCTTTTCAGAAAAAGAATGGAATGTGCCATTATGATGAAGGTTGCAGAAGCAGAAGAATAAAATTACAATAAAATTTACAGGCAGATACATTTTTCTTGTATCTGCCTGTATTTTCGAGGTGCTGTATGAACGAAAAAATTATTATGCTCGGCACAGGAAGTGCGATGGTTACCGACTGTTATAATACCTGTTTTCTTCTGAAATCCGAAAACGACTGTCTTCTTGTTGACGCAGGCGGCGGAAACGGAATTTTATCCGCAATTAAGAAATCCGGAGTAGCTTGGAACAGCATAAAGACAATGTTTATTACTCATTCTCACACCGACCATATATTAGGTGCCGTGTGGGTAATAAGGCAAATAAGCGCCCTTATGAATTCAGGCAAATATGACGGTAATTTTAATATTTACTGTCACGATGAATGTGTTGATTCAATCACGGCAATTTGCAACCACACACTTGCACCGAAATTTCTCAAAAATATCAACACAAAAATTTTCATCAATGAAGTAAAAGATGGTGAAAAGCAAAATGCCGGCAGTATCCGACTCACTTTCTTTGATATATTTTCAGACAAAACAAAGCAATTCGGATTCAAGGCTGTTTTTCCGTCAAGAAAAGTTCTCGCCTGTCTCGGTGATGAACCGTTCAATGAAAAATGCAAAAATTTTGTTCAAAACTGCGATTATCTTATGTGTGAAGCTTTTTGTCTTTACAGTCAAAAAGATATTTTTAAGCCTTACGAAAAATTCCACAGCACAGCGCTTGATGCCGGAAAACTTGCAGAGAGTCTTTTTGCAAAAAATCTTATTCTGTATCACACCGAGGACGAAACACTTCAAACACGCAAAAGAACATATACTTCAGAGGCAAGAACAGTTTTTAACGGAAATATATTTGTTCCCGATGATTTTGAAGTTATTGACTTAAAATAATCTCATAACACCTGCTGTAATCATACAAAGCACAATTCCCATTGCAGTAGGCAAAGCCATAGAAACAAGCGTCCATTTAAGGCTGCCTGTTTCTTTTTTTATTGTCAGACAGGTTGTTGAACACGGATAATGAAGAATGCAAAGAATAATCGTACATACAGCCGTTGTAATCGTCCAGCCGTTCATGCTGAGAAGTTGAAACAGCTGATCGTAGCTTGAATAATCAACAAGAGTACCGCTTGCCATATATGACATAATTATAATCGGAATAACGGTTTCATTCGCAGGAAATCCAAGTATAAATGCCATTATTATAACGCCGTCAACCCCGATAAATCTGCCGAACGGATCTAAAAAATCAGTACAGTATTTTAAAAGTGAAACATCGCTTATATGCACATTTGCAAGAATCCAGATTATCGCACCTGCCGGAGCGGCAACCGCAACAGCCCTTCCTAAAACAAATAAAGTTCTGTCCAACAGCGAACGGACAATAGTTTTTAAAATCTGCGGCTTTCTGTACGGCGGAAGCTCAAGCACAAATCCGGACTGTTCGCCTTTCAATATTGTGACTGAAAGTACCTTAGATATAACAAGTGTTATAAAAACACAGAAAACTATTATTCCAATCAACAATGCCGCTACCTCAAGCGAACTGCTCAGCGTAAATGCCGTACCTGCAAAGAACATGAGCAGTAATGCAATTATTGTGGGAAAACGCCCGTTACACGGCATAAAATTATTTGTAAGAATTGCAATCAGTCGTTCCTTTGGCGACTCAATGATTCTGCATCCCGTAACTCCGCAGGCATTACAGCCAAGCCCCATTGCCATAGCAAGACTTTGCTTTCCGTGAGCACCGCACTTTGAAAAATACCTATCAAGATTAAATGCAATTCTCGGCAGATATCCCGAATCCTCAACAAGTGAAAATAACGGAAAGAATATAGCCATAGGCGGCAGCATTACAGATACCACCCATGACAGAGTTGTATAAACTCCGTCAATCAAAAGTCCCGTTACAACATCGGGAGCGTGTAAAAAATCAAAAAGAATATACAGTTTCTCTTCTATAAAACCAAACAAATTGCTTAACCATTCGCTCGGATAATTTGCACCGACAACTGTTATCCAGAACAATATACCAAGCATTGCAAGCATAATCGGTATTCCCGTGGTTTTGCTTGTAAGTATTTTATCAAGCTTTCTTGTACAAGCATTTAACTCTGATTTTTCATATTTTACGCAGTCACTTGAAATTTTGTTGCCAATTTGCGAAAGCTTTTCAATATTCTGTTTGTAGTTTTTTTCGGATAGTATATCAACACCTTCAAAATTTCTTTCTACCCTAAAACATTTTATCTTTCCGCTGCATACATTATAGATCGCTTTTTTTAATTCATCCAAACCTTTTTTGTCTGTTGCACAGGTTTTCACAACAGGTATTCCGAGGTTTAGCGATAACTCGTCGCAGTCGATTTTTATACCGTTTTTTTCAGCCTCATCACAAAGATTAAGACAAAGAACAGCATTCTTTGTGACAGATAACACCTGCAATGCAAATGAAAGATTTCTTTCAATAACTCCGCAGTCAACAACTATTACAACGCAGTCATTTTGATTTTGTATAAGACACTCCCTTGTTACCGCCTCTTCGCCCGAAAATGAAAGCAGGGAATAGCATCCCGGTAAGTCCGTAATACAAAATCTTGCGTCTTTGATTTTGCAACAACCTCTGGCAAACTCAACAGTTTTACCCGTCCAGTTTCCCGTGTGCTGCCTTAATCCCGTCAGTTCGTTAAAAATTGTACTCTTGCCTACATTAGGATTACCGACAAGTGAAATTTTGTAATCGCAATCCAATACATCCTTTTTATTAAAAGATGATTTATCCGTAGAAAACAATAAAAAAGCCTCCTTTTATTCAGGAGTAACAATGATATCTTTGCAATCGTTATTTCTCAGTGCCACAACGGCATTTTTAACAAGATACGCAGACGGATCACCGAACGGACTTGTAAACAAGGGGATAACAGGACTGTTCTCCATAATACCAAAATCAAATATTCTGTTTTTGATATTTTCATTACAGTTCACACGATAGACAATCCCCGTAACTCCAAGCGGTAACTTGTCAAGCGAACATTTTTCTTTCATCTGATTCACCGATTTCAACTTTTTATTAACAGCATATTCAATTCATACAACTGAGTTACACAAAAAGCCGGCCATAAACTAAACTTATATCGTACCTGAATAAACTCTGATATCAGAAAAATTTTAAGGAATTGACACGACTATAAACAGGTGTTATAATTAAATGCAGATTTCAAATGTATATAACTTAATATGGGTTTACGGTTCAAAATGCATCTTGCAGAGTAGATAACAGAGAATTCGGTGAGAATCCGAAGCAACAGTCATTACTGTATTTGGCATTGCCATAAGTCAGGTCGCTGTCCGTATGCCTCGGATTTTGCAAATCTTGGACAGGGAAGAGGTGCAACCGACCATATCTGTACAGACTTTTGGTCTGTATGGTTTTGTTTGTTGTGCCTTCCAAAAACGGAAGGCCTTTTATTTTGCCTTTCGATATACACAATACAATATGGAGGAAAACACTATGAACAAATCTTTTAAAAAAATCCTCTCAATTGTACTTTCTGTAATGATGATTTCGTCACTTATGACGGTTTCACTTTCAGTAAGCGCAGTTGAAGACGGAAAAGTAAGAGTAATTGTCAGAAATGATACATACTCAGTAGAAAACGGCGCTCCGTGGGACGGCGTTCTCGTTGATGAGTGGGTAAGCATTAATAATGACACTACTATGATGTCAGCCGTTGTTGATGCACTCAACAATCACGGCTACACACAGGAAGGTGCTGAGAGCAATTACATCTCGTCAATTAACGGTCTTGCTGCATTTGACGGCGGTACAATGAGTGGCTGGATGGGAACTCTCAATGACTGGTTCACAAATTCAGGTTATGCATCCTATACAGTAGCAGACGGCACACTTGAGAGTGGTGATGAAATCGCTATTATGTATACTTCAAACGGTTACGGCGAGGATATCGGCGGTACATGGGCAAATAACGATACAACTGTTAAATCGGTTGAGATCACAGGTGCCGAGCTTTCGGGCGAATTTGATCCGTCAGTTACAGACTACACACTCACAATCGACACTCCGTCAGCTGATGTAAATGTAGTTCCTACTGCAACTAACAAAAACTTCCAGACAAGAAAATATAAGAATGAATATCTTCCTTCTGACGACAGTGCGTTTTACAAGAGAAGTCAGACTGTTAGTGTTTCTGACGGTGACAAAATTATCATCGGTTGCGGTGATACTGCATGGCCGTCGATGAACACAAGTGAAGGCGGTACTGTATATACATTCACAGTAAAATATGCTCCTTCCGCAGCTGACACAGTTTCAAACAAGATTGACGAGGTTGCAAAATATCTCGCATCACAGGATGCCCCCACAGTTTCTTCAGTAGGCGGCGAGTGGACAGTCCTCGGTCTTGCAAGAGCAGGTAAAATCACAGACGAAATTGCAGACAGTTACTATCAGAATGCAGTAAAGTATGTTGAAGAAAAGGGTTCTGCAAAGCTTCACAATACTAAATCAACAGACAATTCAAGAGTAATCCTTGCACTTACGGCAATCGGTAAGGATGTTACGGATGTTGCATCATATAACCTTCTTGAACCGCTTGCAGATATGGATTATGTTAAGAAGCAGGGTATCAACGGTCCTGTCTTTGCACTCATTGCACTTGATACGGGCGATTATGAAATTCCGCAGACTGACGCCGCAAATCCCACAACAAGAGAAAAGCTCGTACAGACAATTCTTGATGCACAGGTAGCAAACGGTGGCTGGACATTTTTCGGTTCAACTGCAGATCCTGATATGACAGGTATGGCAATTCAGGCACTTGCTCCTTACTACTCAACAAACAGTGATGTTAAAGAGGCAATTGATAAAGCACTCACAGCAATGTCAAACGCACAGAATGAAAACGGAGGATTTGCATCATGGGGTTCTGTAAACAGCGAAAGCTGTGCACAGGTACTCGTTGCACTTACAAGCCTTGGAATTGATCCTACAAATGATGAAAGATTCATCAAAAACGGCAACACACTCATCGATGCTATGATGAGTTTCTCCGCTGAAAACGGATTCGGTCATACAGATACAACATACAATCAGATGGCAACTGAACAGGGTTTCTATGCTTTTGTTTCATTTGACCGTCTTGTAAACGGCAAAACTTCACTCTACAATATGACTGACCGACTTGCAGAAAATTATGCCGTAGGTGATGTTAATCTTGACAACACAGTTTCTGTAATTGATGCAACGCTTGTTCAGAAGCAGATTGTAAACCTTGAACAGCTTTCAAAGGTTTCACTTATCAAAGCTGATGTAAATCATGACGGTGTTATCAATGTTGTTGATGCAACAGAAATTCAGAAAATCATCGTTAAGCTCGTTTGATTAAAGTTCACAAGTAAAGATTGGTTATGGAAAAGATAAAAAAGTTTGTTAAAAAAAATCAAATACTTTTAATTGCGGTGTGCGTTTGTATTGCCGCACTTACAGTAGCATTTTTTGCAGGCGGCAACCTATCGGAAAATAAAGTTCAAACTGCATCAACTGCCTCCTCGCTATCGACAACAAATGCAGACACAGAAACAACTTCTGTGTCTGCAACAGAGAAAACCACTCAAAATCCTACCGATTCCACTAAATCGAACAAAGATAAAAAGGACAAAAAAAATTCCGAAGATAAAAAGAACAGTAAGGATAATTCGCAGAACAGTAACAGTTCAGCTGTTGAAAAAAGTGAGAAATCCGAGCAGAGTTCAAGCAACAGTTCTTCGGATAAGAAAAAACCGTCTTCTTCATCAAACAGTTCTTCAAAGCCGAACAAAAAGAATGATATTCAGCCGACAACGCAGGACAAGTACAAAACCGATCCCGTACCGTCGGGAAAACCAAAGCCGGTTGAACCGGAAGAACAGGAAACAAAAGATACAAATCTCTATTGTACCTTTACAATCACCTGTTCAACAATTCTTGACAACATGGATGACCTTGATCCCGAAAAAATTGAACTCGTTCCAAAGGACGGTATAATCCTCAAAAAACAGAAGGTTCAATTCAAAGAGGGTGAATCTGTATATGATGTCCTTGTAAAAGTTTGTAAGGACAACAATATTCATATGGAATCGAGCTGGACTCCTATGTATAATTCCGCTTATATTGAAGGAATTAACAACCTCTACGAATTTGACTGCGGTTCTCTTTCGGGTTGGATGTACAAAGTCAATGAATGGTTTCCAAACTACGGCTGTTCACGATATGTACTGAAAAACGGCGACGATGTGGTCTGGTGCTACACTTGTAACTTAGGCTATGATGTCGGCGGAGGATACGCAACAGGAGAATAATGATGAAGGATACTTTTTCAAATATGCACCCCTTTATCAATTTTATATTTTTTGCACTTACAATAGGGTTCACGATGTTTATCATGAACCCTGTTTGTCTTGCTGTAAGTTTTTTATGTGCGCTTGTAACCGCTTTATACCTTAACGGCAAAAATGCTGTGAGATTGTCACTTGTTTTTCTTTTGCCTATGATACTCTTGATAGTTCTCGTAAATCCTGTTTTTAATCATGAAGGAATGACTATACTCACATATTTTCCGTGGGATAACCCACTAACCCTCGAATCAATCGTTTACGGTATTGCAAGTGCATTCTTGCTTTCGTCAACAGTTTTATGGTTTTCTTCATTCAATGCAGTAATCACTTCCGACAAGGTAGTTTTCCTGTTTGGCAGAATAATGCCGTCATTGAGTCTGGTGATTTCAATGGCATTGCGTTTTGTTCCAAGGTTTTCGGCACAAATGAAGCTTGTGCGTAATGCACAACACACAATAGGCAGAGATATAAACGAGGGAACATTGTTTCAAAGAATAAGAAACGCAGTAAAAATTTTTTCGATTATGATAACATGGTCACTTGAAAACGCAATTGAAACAGCCGATTCAATGAAAAGCAGAGGTCACGGTCTTAAAGGCAGAACATCCTATTCACTTTATAAATTTGACAAAAGAGACGCATTTATGCTTTGCACAATCATTTTTACCGGATTGGTACTTATGATTTTGCTTTTTACAAACGCAATAAAATTCAGATACTATCCGTCAATCAAGGGCGATTTGTTTACGGTGCAAAGTATTATTTTTTATATATTCTACACATTTTTAATGTTGATTCCGCTATCGGTAAATATAGGAGAGGGGATAAAATGGAAACATATGCAATCAAAAATCTGAGTTTTCGATACCCCGAAACCGGTATTGATGTACTTAAAGATATTACTTTCAGCGTAAATGAAGGCGAGTTTATCACAGTCTGCGGTCCGTCAGGCTGCGGAAAAAGCACACTTCTCAGACATCTGAAACCCGATCTTTCACCGCACGGTGTTCTTTCGGGAGAAATATTCTTTGAAGAAAAACCTATGTCAGACCTTTCTCACAGGGAGCAAAGCAGTAAAATCGGCTTTGTTATGCAATCACCTGAAAATCAGATTGTTACCGATAAGGTATGGCACGAACTTGCTTTCGGACTTGAAAGTCTTGGTTATGACAACAATACAATCCGAAAAAGAGTTGCCGAAACAGCTTCATTTTTCGGAATCCAAAATTATTTTGAAAAAAGTGTTCTCGAACTTTCGGGCGGACAAAAGCAAATTTTAAACCTTGCTTCAATTATGGCAATGCAACCGTCCGTTCTCATTTTGGATGAACCGACAAGCCAGCTCGATCCGATTGCGGCAAGCGAATTTTTGCACTGCGTTTCACGCATAAATCACGAACTGGGAACAACGGTGATAATAACGGAACACAGACTTGATGAGGTGCTTCCGCTTTCAGACAGGGTGCTTGTCATCGAAAACAACGGAATTTCAGCTTTTGACTCTCCTCAAAAGGTCGGAAAAATTCTTAAAGAAAAAGACAGTAAAACTTTTCTTTCTATGCCTGCTCCGATGCAGATATGGCAGGCTGTTACAGAAAATGACAATACCGACTGTCCCGTAACTGTTCCAAGCGGCAAAAAGTGGCTTTCGGAATATGCCAAAAGTCATAAAATGTATGAGCTCAAACCCGAAAGCATTCAGAAACATTCTGATAAAGAAGCAGTAAGTCTTAATGATATTTGGTTCAGGTACGAAAAGTCGGGTGCAGATGTACTAAAAGGTCTTTCACTAAAAATATATCAGGGGGAATTTGCGGCTATACTCGGCGGTAACGGAATGGGAAAATCAACCGCTTTGTCAATTATCTGTTCACTTAACAAGCCATACAGAGGCAAAGTTGAAATCTCTCCGCTTAACAAAAATTCTTTTGACACGCTCGTAGCAGTATTACCCCAAAATCCGCAGACACTGTTTTTGAAAAAAACTGTACTTGAAGATTTATACGAAGTATTTGACGGCAGAAAAATCAGCAAGGAGGAAAAAGAAAGACGGGTTACCGCAGCGGTAAAGCTGTGCAGACTTGAAAGTCTCTGCAATCGCCATCCTTATGATTTATCCGGCGGTGAACAGCAGAGAGCGGCTCTTGCAAAAATTCTTCTCATAAGACCTCAAATCCTTCTTCTTGATGAACCTACAAAAGGACTTGATGCCGAATTCAAGATTGAGTTTGCTCAGATTATATACGACCTCAATAAATCCGGCATAACCGTTCTCATGGTAAGTCACGATGTAGAGTTCTGTGCTGTATATCCAAGCCGCTGTCTGATGTTTTTTAACGGTGAAGTTGTCTCGGAAGGTACACCGAGAACTTTCTTTTCATCAAACAGCTTTTATTCCACCTCTGCAAGCCGAATGTCAAAAGGCATAATAGATAACGCAGTATCATCAAATGATGTCATATATGCCTGCACAGGTAAAAACAGAGATATTCAAATTAACAGAAACACACCCGATATTGACCTTTTTAAAAACGACACCGAAAATATTCCCCCCCAAAAAAACAAAGCTGAAAATAAAAAGCTATCTGTTTTTAAAAAAATCTGCGGATTATTTGGTGCAGTACTGTTCATACTCGGTCTGATTGTAAATCTGGAATATATTCCGAATTTTTCAGCCAAAACTTTGCCTACCTGGTTCAACTGGGGAATTATCGGAGTATCTGTTGCGTTGCTTATGATTGCTTTCGGAACAAAATCAAAACGACCGATTGACCTGCCGAGAAAAAGTTCAAAACTGAGTAAAAGAACCGTCAGTATGGCAATTATGGTTTTGCTTGCAATTCCTGTTACAATTTTTGTAGGAATGACATATCTTCAGGATCAGAAATATCTTTTTATTTCACTCCTTGTTATGATTGAGTGTATGATTCCGTTTTTTCTCGTTTTTGAAGGCAGGCACCCAAAAGCGAGAGAGCTTGTCATAATTTCTGTTCTATGTGCAATAGCAGTTGCAGGACGACTTGCATTTACAATGTTGCCTCAGTTCAAGCCCGTTGTGGCAATTGTGATAATTTCGGGAGTAGCATTCGGCGGTGAATCGGGATTTCTTGTCGGTGCTGTAAGTATGCTTGTTTCAAATCTTATGTTCGGTCAAGGACCTTGGACGCCGTGGCAAATGTTTGCGGCAGGGATAATAGGCTTCATTGGCGGTATTCTCTTTAAGAAAGGTCTTTTGGGCAGAACAAGGACTTCGCTCTGTATATACGGTTTCATTGCCACAATGGTCATTTACGGCGGACTTATGAACCTTTATTCGGCACTCACATCACATTCCGCATTTAATCTAAATATGCTCATAACTTTTTATGTTCAGGGCTTTCCGATGGATATTGTTCACGCAGTTTCGACTGTTATATTTCTGTTTTTCGGAGCAGAACCTATGCTTGAAAAGCTTGACAGAATTAAAGTTAAGTACGGACTTATCGAATAAACCTAAACAGCAGATAAAATTTCTGCTGTTTTTTTGTGCTGTAATTCAAAAATTTTCGACAAAAGTATAGACATAATCCGAAAATAATATTATAATTTTGGTGTGTCTGATTTTAATCAAACAGTATTTACAATCTAAAACGGCAAACTGTAAATACTTTTAATTCAGAATTAAAAAGGTTAAAGGAGAAAAAACATGGGCGGATTTATGGGTGTTGCAGCAAAACAGGACTGCGTATTCGACTTATACTTTGGAATTGACTATCATTCACACCTTGGCACAAGAAGAGGCGGTATGGTTGTTTATGACAAAGAAAAAGGATTTGACAGATCAATCCACAATATTGAAAATGCACCTTTCAGAACTAAATTTGATAAAGATATGCAGAGTATGAAAGGCAAATTCGGTATCGGCTGTATTTCCGACTACGAACCGCAGCCTCTTATTGTTCGTTCACATCACGGTACATATGCAATTACCACCGTAAGCAAAATCAATAATACAGATGAACTTGTTGAGGAAATCTTTGAAAAAGGCGGTTCACATTTTCTTGAAATGAGCGGCGGTGAAATCAACGCAACCGAGCTTATTGCAACTCTAATCAATCAAAAAGAAAACCTTGTTGACGGCATAAGCTATGCTCTTGAAAAAGTTGACGGCTCTGTTTCGCTCCTGTTGATGAATAAAAACGGCATCTATTGCGCAAGAGATAAGTACGGCAGAACTCCTGTTGTTATCGGCAAAAAAGAGGACGCATTTTGTGTGGCGTTTGAATGTTTCTCATACAAAAACCTCGGCTACAATGATTATAAAGAACTCGGGCCGGGTGAGATTACGGTAATTACAGACCAAAACTGCATTACACTCAAAAAGCCCGGTGATAAAATGAAAATCTGTACTTTTCTGTGGGTTTACTACGGCTATCCTGCAAGCTCATATGAGGGTACAAGTGTTGAGCAAATGCGTTACAACTGCGGTGCAAAAATGGCTGAAAGAGATTCCGTAAAGCCCGATATCGTTGCAGGTGTACCCGATTCAGGCATTGCTCACGCAGTAGGCTATGCAAATGCATCGGGAATTCCGTTCTCAAGACCGTTTATAAAATATACACCTACTTGGCCGAGATCATTTATGCCGACAATTCAGAGTCAGCGTAATCTTATTGCAAAAATGAAGCTTCTCGCAGTTGAGGATTTAATCAGAGGAAAGAGCCTTCTTCTTATTGATGACTCAATTGTAAGAGGCACACAGCTTCGTGAAACAACGGAATATCTTTTTGAAAGCGGTGCAAAAGAGGTTCATATCAGACCTGCGTGTCCTCCGCTTGTATACGGCTGTAAGTATCTTAACTTCTCAAGATCATCTTCTGAAATGGATCTCATCACAAGACGAGTTATTGAAAGACTTGAGAACGGCAATGTTACAGACGAAATTCTTCAGGAATACACAAATCCCGATTCTGAAAAATACGAGCAGATGGTTGATGAAATCTGTAAAGAACTCAAGTTCACATCCTTGCGTTTTAACAGGCTTGACGATATGCTTGATTCCTGCGGAATTGACAAATGCAAACTCTGTACTTATTGTTGGGACGGTAAGGAATAATTAATTTTTACTTATAAAATAAGGCATTTGCAATGAGAGTTCTCAAAGCAAATGCCTTTTGTTTTTACTTAGTATGCAATAATTTCGTAGCCGTCCTCAGTTACAAGAACCTGAATTTCCCACTGTGCAGACATTGAGTTATCTTCTGTATAGATAGTCCAGCCGTTATCCTCATCAACGAAAATATCAGGTTTTCCTGCGTTCACCATAGGTTCAATCGTAAAAATCATACCGGGTACCATAAGCATTTCCGTGCCTTTTTTAGAAATGTAACTTACCCATGGATCTTCGTGGAATTCAAGACCGATTCCATGACCTCCTACTTCACGAACAACAGAGTAACCCTTACTCTTTACATAATCATTGACAGCCTGACCCATATCTCCGAGAAAGCCCCAAGGCTTAACCTGTTTGAGTCCTTCATAAACTGCATTTTTTGTTTCTTCAACAAGCTTTCTGTTTTCTTCGCTTACATTACCGATACAAAACATTCTTGAAGAATCGGAGAAATATCCGTTCAAATTAGTTGAAACATCAACATTGATTATATCGCCGTCTTTGATTATTACATCTTCCGACGGAATACCGTGACAAACTTCGTTGTTTATTGAAGTACATACGCTCTTGGGAAATCCCTCAAAATTAAGGGGAGCCGGAACACCGCCCATTTTGGTTGTGATATCATACACCCACTTATCAATTTCAGCCGTGCTGATACCTGCCTTAATATGCTCTGCAACATAATCAAGAACTGCAATATTAATCTTCGCACTCTCCTTGATTTTTTCAATCTGCTCAGCATTTTTCAAGATTTCATGGGAGGGAACAATGTGACCCGCACCCTCAAATTCCTCAATTTTTTCATCAAAATCTATATGACACTTTTTATACTTTTTTCCGCTGCCACACCAGCAAGGATCATTTCTGCCAGGTTTTTCCATTTTACTAACTTCCTTTCATTTTTCCAATTCATAATCCTTGATAATTATACCACCAAACAAATTTTATTACAACATCTTTGTCGTATGCAAAAATCCAAAAGAAAAATCTTGTCAGAAAAAGTTTTGTAGTATATACTGAATAAGTAATATATAATCTCACACTCGGCATATTTTTATGCAGAGGTGTTTGTATGAATAAAAAAATCCCGACATTTTATGCTCTCTGCTTTATACTGTTTGCAATATTCTGCATCATCATGGTATCTGTTTTTTTCAGACTTAATCCGACAAAATCTGCTATGACCGAAAACAAAACAGAGCCGATAATTGTAATTGACGCAGGTCACGGCGGTGAAGACGGTGGAGCAGTAAGCGAAAGCGGTGTGCTTGAAAAGGACATCAATCTTTCTATATCAAATAATTCAGCTGATTTATTAAAAATTTTCGGATATAAGGTTGTTCAAACAAGAACAGATGATGTATCTCTTGATAACGGAGAAGATTCGGTTCATTCAAGGAAAGTTGCCGATTTAAAAAAACGGCTCGAAATTTTCAATTCAGACAAAAACAATATTGTAATCAGTATTCATCAAAACAAATTTTCTCAAAGCAAATATTACGGAACTCAAATTTTTTATTCCCCGAATAACAGTCAAAGTCAAAATCTTGCGGAATGCATTAGAAATTCCGTAAAAAAATGCTTACAGCCTGATAACGAACGGCAATGCAAAAAAGCAGACGGCTCAATCTATCTTTTAAAAAAGGCTGAAAACCCGTCCGTTATTGTGGAGTGCGGATTTATTTCAAATCCGGATGAACTTGCCAAGCTGCAAAGTGACGAATATCAAAAAGAAATGGCAACTGCAATAATAACAGGATTTTTAGATTATACTCATCAATAAATACAGGAAGTGAAATAAATGGCTTCAAAAATCAAAAGTGTTTACATATGTTCGGAATGTGGATATGAATCGCCTAAATGGTATGGAAAATGCCCGTCATGCGGCGAATGGAACACAATGAACGAAGAAATTAAAGATACATCAAAACAGTCAGCAACTGCAAAAACACGCTCTTTTGCAACCTACTCAAAACCATACGCCATATCGGATATTTCAACCGAGGATGAGCACAGATATGACACAGGCTGCGGAGAACTCAACCGTGTACTCGGCGGAGGAATTGTAAAGGGCAGTCTTATACTTCTGGGCGGTGATCCGGGCATAGGCAAATCGACCGTTCTTATGCAGATTTGTCAGTACCTCGGCGATACTCTGAAAATTCTCTACATATCGGGAGAGGAGTCAAAAAGACAACTCAAGCTCCGAGCAATAAGGCTGGGTGTAACTTCGCCGAATCTGTATGTAATGACCGAAACCGATGTTGAGGTTATTTGCGAACAGATAAAAAATCTCAAACCCGACCTTGTTATGATTGACTCAATTCAGACGATGAATCTTTCAGAATTAAGCTCGTCCCCAGGCAGCATTACACAGGTACGAGAATCTGCCAATATGCTGATGAGAACAGCAAAAGGACTTGATATTCCTATGTTTATCGTAGGTCATGTCAATAAAGAGGGTTCAATTGCAGGGCCAAAGGTACTTGAACATATTGTTGACACCGTACTGCATTTTGAAGGTGACAAACAGATGAGCTGCCGTATTCTTCGTGCCGTAAAAAACAGGTACGGCTCAACAAATGAAATCGGCGTTTTTGAAATGACTGATAAAGGGCTTAACGAAGTTGCAAATCCGTCTGTTATGTTGCTTTCAGGGCGTCCGAAAAATGTTTCGGGAACTTGCGTCACCTGTACAATTGAAGGATCAAGACCAATTCTTGCCGAAACACAGGGACTTGCCACACAAAGCGGATACGGCAACGCTCGCAGAATGGTTACAGGATATGACTATAACAGACTGTCAATGGTACTTGCCGTTCTTGAAAAAAGAGCAGGATACTATTTTTCAAACTGCGACACCTACATAAATATCGTAGGCGGATTGCGAGTTGACGAACCTGCGATTGACCTTTCAATTGCCATGGCTCTTATAAGCAGTCTGAAAGATACTCCGATTGACGAAAACGCTGTTGTATTCGGTGAAATCGGTCTTGCAGGCGAAATTCGTGCTGTATCAAACGCTCAGATGAGAATTAACGAGGCAGTAAGACTCGGCTTTACAAAAATCATTCTGCCGTATCATAATCTAAAAGGTGTTTCATGTGATGATGCTGAATTGATCGGAGTAAAAAACATTCGTCAGGCATTTGAAGCGGTAGGACAATGAGCAGTTTTGTAATATCAAACAAATACCCATGTTTTGCCGATGAGCTTTCAAAAATGGGACATAATGTTATATTTTCTGACACTGTCAAAGCATTTCCGCAACCTGAACAAGCTCATGCCGATATGCAGATTTTGACGATAAATAATACTGTTTTTGTACTTCAAGAGTGCGAAAAGCTAAAAACTTTGCCATATAAAGAAAATTTGATTATATGTAAAAACAAAGCAGGGAAGAAGTATCCCGAAAATGTATTGCTGAATTTTCTTTTCTTTAATAATAAGCTTTACGGTAAAGTATCTGCAATAGATCCTACTCTTTACAAATATTGTGTAAAAAACGATATTGAAATCGTAAACATAAACCAAGGATACGCAAGATGCTCAACTCTAATACTCAATAATCGCACTGCCGTAACAGCTGATATTTCCATAAAAAATGCCCTTGAAAAAGATGGGGTAGAGGTATTATTAATATCCTCGGGTGATATAAAACTTGAAGGATATGATTATGGATTTATAGGCGGCGCAAGCGGAAAAATCTCAGATAATACCGTAGTGTTTTTCGGAAACGCTGAAATGCATCCATGCTATTATTCTATCAAAGAATTATGTTTAAAAAATAAAATTGAAATTAAAATATTATGCAAAAATATGCCACTCACAGATGTGGGCGGCATAGTAAGAATTCTTTAAACTTTTTTCTTAGGTTTTATTTTTGCAAGCGGATTTGAGTCAGCGGCATTTTTCATTTGTTCGGAACTCAAATGCGTATAAATCTCAGTCGTACCAAGGTTTTCGTGTCCGAGAACCTCTTTAAGCACTCTGACATCAACTCCGCCTTGCTGATACATAAGCGTGGCAGCGGTATGCCTAAGCTTATGACAGGAATATCCCTGAGAATCAAGTCCGATTTTCTCAAGATATTTATATACCATAGCCTGAATTGTTTTCACAGACATTCTGCGGTGATTACGGCTAATAAACAACGCTTTTTTATCCTTAACTTCATCAATCGGACGCACCTTCATATACTCATTATAAGCGTCAATGCAAGCAGAGTTTAGATAAACAATGCGTTCTTTATTGCCTTTACCGACAACACGCATTGTACCGTCACTATGAATATCATTATAGTTAAGACCTGCCATTTCAGACACACGGAGTCCGCAATTTAGAAAGAGAGTCAAAATACAATAATCACGCTGTTTGTTATTTCCGTCAACAGCACTAAGAAGCTCAATGCTTTGTTCAAGAGTAAGATACTTTGGCAAAGCTTTTTTATTTTTTGGCGATTCAAGCTGTTCCACGGGATTTGTATCAAGCAAATGTTTATTATTGGTTATGTACTTAAAAAAGCCTTTCAGACTGGAACATTTTCTTGCACGGGACGCACTCTTATTGTTGCGGTCACGATAAAGAAAATTCATATAATCATATGCAAGTTCAAGATTAACGGTTTTAATTAAATCAAGGTCAACATCGTCAATTTTAATTTCATCAAAATCCGTACCGTCAGGCACAAGACCACGCATTACTTTTAAAAATCTAAAAAAAGTTCTGAGATCAATAAAATATTCGTCAACGGTTTTCTTCGACATATTTTTGATTGTCTGCTTGTAAATTAAGTAGTCCTTCAAAATTACAGGAGCTTCATCACGAAAATCAACTGCCATAAACACACCACCGTAAATTTATTTCTTATAAAGAATAACTCAAAGAAGTTGAACTAAAATCTGTATTAAAAGAATTATAATGCTATTATAACACAAAAAAGGGCGGTGTATATTCCAATTACGAAAATTATACAAAATGAATATTTTGTATAATTCGGAGAACAGGTAAAACAAGATAAATCCGAAACATATTGCTAATGCTAATTTACAGCATTTAAATTACAACAGCCGTACAGACTCGTTTGAGTCTGTACGGCTGTAAATTATTTTAAAGGAATTTAACTTTTAAATTAGCAAACGCCCTGCTGAATCATTGAATCAGCAACCTTCTCAAAGCCTGCAATATTAGCACCTACTACATAGTCACCTTCATGACCATACTTCTTAGCTGCAGCAGAAATGTTCTTATAGATGTTAACCATAATGTTCTTGAGCTTAGCGTCAACTTCTTCAAATGTCCATGAAAGACGCTGTGAGTTCTGGCTCATCTCAAGAGCTGATGTAGCTACACCGCCTGCATTAGCAGCCTTACCCGGTGCAAAGAGAATGCCGGATTTCTGGAGAAGCTTTGTAGCCTCAAGAGTTGTAGGCATGTTAGCGCCTTCGGCAACAGCATAGCAACCGTTAGCGATAAGTCTTTTAGCGTCTTCTTCGTTAAGCTCATTCTGTGTAGCACATGGAAGTGCAACATCACACTTAACTGACCAATCGAATTTGCCTTCGTGATACTCTGAGTTAGGACGATAGTTCTTATACTCTGTAAGACGCTGTCTTTTAACTTCCTTGATTTTCTTGATAGCATCAAGGTCGATACCTTCAGCATCATAAATCCAACCTGTTGAATCAGCCATTGTAACTACCTTAGCACCAAGCTCTGTAGCCTTTTCTGTTGCGTAGATAGCAACATTACCTGCACCTGATACGCAAACAGTAGCACCCTTAATGTCCTTGCCGTTATCCTTAAGCATAGCCTCTGTAAGATAAAGAAGGCCATAACCTGTAGCCTCTGTTCTTGCGAGTGAACCGCCCCAGTTGAGGCCCTTACCTGTAAGAACGCCTTCATATACATTTCTGATTCTCTTATACTGACCGAACATATAACCGATCTCACGAGCACCTGTACCGATATCACCGGCAGGAACATCTGTGTCGGCACCGATGTGCTTACAAAGCTCTGTCATAAAGCTCTGGCAGAATGCCATAACTTCTCTGTCGCTCTTGCCCTTAGGATCAAAGTCAGAGCCACCCTTACCGCCGCCGATAGGAAGACCTGTAAGTGAGTTCTTGAAAATCTGCTCGAAACCGAGAAACTTAATAACGCCGAGGTTTACTGACGGATGAAGTCTTAAACCACCCTTGTAAGGTCCGATAGCACTGTTGAACTGAACACGGAAGCCACGGTTAACCTGAACCTTGCCGTTGTCATCAACCCAAGGTACTCTAAACATAATAACTCTTTCAGGCTCTGTAATTCTTTCGAGAATACCATTCTCTTCATACTTTGGATTCTGCTCGAAAACGGGCTCAAGTGAAGTAAGAACTTCGGTAGCAGCCTGAATAAACTCAGGCTCATTTGCGTTTTTTGCTTTCAGCTTTTCAAGCTGTTCACTTACATATGACATAAGTAAGTCCTCCTTAATAAAATTCGCATAAATTATACGGAAAAAATTCCGATTATGCTGTAGCACAGTAAAGCACTACAATCAACATATTAATAATACTATACTTTCAACGATTTTGCAATATCTTTTGTGAGTTTCTTGCAAATTTTTTTAAAATTATTGAAAAAACAGCCGATTTCATTCCTTTTCTGCAATTAATTTTACAAATCTCCCAAGTTTAGTTGCATTTTCGTACATTTTACGAGCTGAATTTTGTGAAAATGTATTTATGAATCCAAGAATTTCATTTGCATTACAATATTTTGTATAATTCATATTTGATTTACCAATTAAATTTTAGTTGCAAGCGGACATATTTTATGATAAAATCCTATTAGTAATACTATTTGTAATATCTTTAAAGGTGATTTATATGGACTACTGCAAAAGATTAAAAGAATTAAGAGTCAAAAACGGATACACACAAGGGCAAATTGCATTCATACTTCACACAAGACAGGAACAGTACAGCAAATACGAAAATGGAAAACGAGAACTGCCTATCAGACATCTGATAACACTTTGTTGTCTTTATAAAACTTCAAGTGATTATATTCTAGGCATAGAAAAATTTGTAAAATAAAGCCGTCGTCAATACCAAATCCGAGTATTGACGACGGCTTTATTGTTATATAAAATTGCCGGATTATTGAATTTTTTCTTTAAACATCATCAGAAAACTTACAAGGAGCAATCCGCATGAAACCCATATTATATGCGTTCCAAACGATAACGAAAGATTTCCTCCCAGACCTGCTCCGACTGCAAAGAAAAATATAACACCAAAATAATACATTGCCTGTCTGAGCTGTTCGGGCTTTCTTTCGTGAATAAAACCTGACAGAGCAGCCGTACCGCTTCTCAAATTACCTATACACATTGTACTGGCATAGGAATATCCTCTGACTTTTCTGAAAGTCTGAACCTGCATTGCACAGGAAAACGATACAATTACCGCCGCAACGGTATCCATACTCTTCGGCATGAATCCAACCGCAAATAATATGATAATTTCAAACAAGAGTATTCCCTGTCTCCAATGTATCTTTTTGAAATACTTGAATTTTTTCTGTATCAAATCAGCTACAAGGACACCTAACGCAAATGCAAGAATAGGAAAAAGATATTTAAGCCCCTCTCCCCACTTTCCTGTCATAAAATTTGTACTCATAAGCACAACGTTACCCGTCTGTGCATTTGCAAATACTCCGTCACGGGTAAAATATGTATATGCATCCTGAAATCCGCCTGATAACGCAAGAAATATACAATTTCTAAATGCCTCAGACATCTGTCGTGTCGGCTCAAGTTCCTTAAAAAAACTTCTTATCCTAAACACAATACTCAACTCCGAATCTATGCGCTAATCTACACAACACAACACCGAACACAATTCAGCGGCTCGGTGTTGCACAATAATTAAAATTCGATTATCAGATATCGTTCTTCACTATATCCTCGTAGCTTTCACGCTTAACAACAACTCTTGCTTTGCCGTCTTTAACCATTACGATTGCAGGACGAGGGATTCTGTTGTAATTTGACGCCATAGAATAGTTATAAGCACCTGTTGAAAGAACAGCAAGTGTATCGCCTACTTCAACCTTAGCAACCTTTGTATGCTCCTGAACGAGGTCGCCGCTCTCGCAACACTTACCTGCTACCGTTACGATTTCATCAGGCTCTTTGTCAGCCTTACCCGCATTTACTACGGTATAAGCAGACTGATAAAGTGCATACCTAATATTATCAGTCATACCACCGTCAACGGATACATATGTTCTTACATTAGGAATTTCCTTTTTGCCGCCAACTTTGTAAAGTGTAATACCTGCTTCGCCGACAATTGAACGACCCGGCTCAATAAAGATATACGGAACAGGAAGTCCGTGTTCTTTAGCCTTTGCCTTAACAGCCTCAGAAACCTTTTCCATATAGTTTTCGTAAGGAACAGGTTCATCATCCTTAGTGTACATAATACCAAAACCACCGCCGAGGTTAAGCTCTGAAATAACGATTCCAAGTTCATCGTGAATCTTGCCCATAAAGTCAAGCATAATTTCGGCAGCAGTGACAAACGGATCAATATCAAAAATCTGTGAACCGATGTGACAATGAAGTTCCGTAAGATTTACATTATCGTACATCTGTGCCTTTTTAACTGCCTCAAAAGCTTCGCCTGTTTCAAGGGCAAAACCGAATTTTGAATCAATCTGACCTGTTCTGATGAAGTTATGAGTATGAGCGTCTACACCGGGCTTAATTCTAAAAGAAATATTAGCCTTCTTACCCATTTCACCGCAAATTTCATTGAGAAGCTCAAGTTCGTAAAGGTTATCAACAACGAACTTTCCTACATTAGATTCAAGTGCAAATCTGATTTCATCAGCAGTTTTATTGTTTCCGTGGAAGTGAACTTTTTCCATCGGAAAACCTGCCTGTACGGCTGTATAAATCTCACCGCCTGATACTACATCAAGACCGAGTCCCTCTTCCTTTGCAATTCTGCAAAGTTCCTTACAAGAAAGAGCCTTGCTTGCATACAACGGCATACCGTTACCGTGGTAATACTTTTCAAAGGACTTCACATAAGCCTTGCACACATTTCTGATTGTTGTTTCGTCAAGAACATATAAGGGTGTACCAAATTCTTTGGCAAGTTCGAGTGTATCGCAACCGCCGATTGTAAGATGTCCCTTATTGTTCACATTAAGACATTCGCTAACGAACATTTTACTCATACCTCCGTATTTTTAAAATTTGCTATTGAAGTTTCAATAAGTTTCCTTATTTCATCATTTCCGAAGCCTGTTTGTGCAGAAAACGGTATCAGCGGAACATGTTCAATTGTACTGAAAATGTCCTTATAATACTCAATCTGCTTTTCAAATGCAGTCTTTTTGAGTTTATCACTCTTTGTAAGAACTGCGGCAAAGTTAAATCCGCCTCTGTAAAGGAAATCTATCATATGCAAGTCATCATCAGTCGGAGGATGACGCAAGTCAAGAATCTGAATAACGAGCGGACGCTGTCTGTCCTGTTCAAAATAGCCTTCCACAAGCTTTGCCCATCTGTCTTTTTCTGCTTTTGAAACCTTTGCATAACCGTAGCCCGGCAAATCAACCATACGAAACTCTTTGAGCTTATAAAAATTAATGGTAGCCGTTTTGCCCGGCTGAGCGCTTACTCTTGCAAGGGCTTTTCTCTGAACAAGTTTATTGATAAGAGAGGATTTTCCCACATTTGAATGACCTGAAAATACAATTTCAGGCATATCCGATTCCGGCAACTGATCAACACGACCTGCCGCAAATTCAAAAGCGACTTCATTAAAGTTCATAAAATCCCTCTCTTTCACTGTTTTACTGCGTTTACAGTTTTCGTTGCAGAACGAACTGCTGTCATATCAATTCCGTTCCATTGGTTATCGGTGATTCTTACGGTATTATTCACCGCAAGTGCAACTACCTCCGAAAAATTTCTAACAGGAATAAACTTAACCTTTTCAAGAACCGCCTTATCGACATCTTCAAGATCAGGTTCATTATCCTTTGGAATGATTACTGTTGTAATTCCGTTTTTAAAAGCAGCCATGCTTTTCTCTTTAAGGCCGCCTATAGGAAGAACATTCCCTCTGAGGGTAATTTCACCTGTCATGGCTATATCGTGCCTTGCAGGCTTTAAAGTCAGCGCTGAGTAAATTGCGGTTGCCATTGTAATACCTGCAGACGGTCCGTCCTTTGGAACAGCACCCTCGGGAGCATGAATATGAATATCCTTGTTTTTGTAAAAATCGGAATCAATTCCAAGAACCGCCGCATGACTTCTAATACAGGTGATTGCTGTTTTAGCAGACTCCTGCATAACATCACCGAGAGAACCTGTAAGTTCAATCTTTCCTGTACCCTCCATAACGGCAACTTCAATAGGTAAGATTTCTCCGCCCACTGAGGTCCATGCAAGTCCGTTTACTATTCCGATTTCATCCATTTTGGCAAGTGAATCAGGAATAAACTTTTTATGGCCTAAAAATCTTTCTACCTCTTTTTCGTCAATCTTGAATACTTCTGTACCCTCTGTAAGCTTTTCAACGGCACATTTTCTCATAACTGAGGCAATAAGCCTTTCAAGAGTTCTTACGCCGGCTTCTCTCGTATAGAAGTCTATAAGAGCGTATATGGCTTTCTGAGTGAATTTGAGTTCCTTTGAAGTAAAACCGCACTCCTCAAGCTGTTTAGGAATGAGGTGCTTCTTTGCAATATGGAATTTCTCTTCTCTTGTATAACTGCTGATTTCTATAATTTCCATTCTGTCACGGAGCGGTGCCGGAATAGCTGAAATGTCATTTGCAGTTGTAATAAACATCACATTTGACAAGTCAAACGGAAGTTCAATGTAGTGATCAACAAACTTATTATTCTGTTCGATATCAAGAACCTCAAGCAATGCCGATGTTGGATCGCCCTTATAATCAGCGGCAAGCTTGTCTATCTCGTCAAGAATAAGTACAGGATTATTAGTGCCGGCATGTTGCAATGCATTAATAATTCTACCCGGCATCGAACCGATATAAGTCTTTCTGTGGCCTCTGATTTCAGCCTCGTCACGAACGCCGCCAAGAGCGATTCTTTCACTTTTTCTGCCTATTGCCTTTGCAATCGACTGAGCAATTGAGGTTTTACCGACACCCGGAGGTCCTGCAAGACAGATAATCTGTCCCTTTTGCTTTTCACTTAACACACGAACGGCAAGCTGTTCAATGATTCTCTTTTTAACTTTGTCAAGTCCATAGTGAGTCTTATCAAGAGCCTTCTGAACTTTAGATATAACGATTTTATCTTTAGATGACTTATTCCACGGCAAATCAAGAACCGTATCAAGATATGTACGAATCACAGCCGCTTCCTGACTGCCATAAGGCATTTTGCTGAGTTTCTTACATTCTTTATAAAGAATATCGGCAGACTTTTCGTCAAGGTTAAGCTTCTCAATTTTATCGACATAGTTTTCAGCATCGTCAATCGGTGAATCATCTTCACCGAGCTCTTCCTCGATTGCTCTTTTCTGTTCACGAAGAAAATAATCACGCTGATTTTCATCAATTCTCATTTTAGCTTTTTGAGATATTTCGTCCTCAAGTTTAAGAACAAAATTTTCATTTACAAGTACATCAAGAACAGATTCAAGTCTTTCGGATTCCGGGAAAGTTTCAAGAATCGACTGTTTAACTCTGTAGTCGAGAATGAGATTAGCTGTGATAAAGTCGGCAAGTTCACCCGGTCTTTTGCAAAGGGCAACCTTAAAAATAATATCCGACGGCATCTTCGGAGAAATCTCAAGATACTTGTCAAATTCATTTTTTACGGTTCGCATAAGAGCGGAATCTCTTGCTGTAAGATACTCGCTTTCTTCCTCATACGGTTTAACTTCTGCAACAAGACACTTTTCGTCAAAAACAGGATTTATAATTGTAGCCCTGCATTGACCTTCAATTACAATTCGTGTAGTATTTTCAGGCTGTTTCAAAACCTGCACGACCTTGGCAATTACGCCCGTGTCATAAACATCAAATATATCCGGTTCGTTTATTGCGGCATCCTTCTGAGAAGTAAGAAAAACAAGTTGATCGGCTTTCATAGCTTTATTTATAGCCGTAATACTCTTTTTTCGTCCAACATCAAAATGAATAAGTGATTTTGGAAAAACCACCAACCCTCGCAACGGAAGAACAGGGAGAGTCAGATTTTTATGCATATCAAAATCCATTTAAATTCCTTTCATAAAAGCAAAAAGCTGTATTGTAATTGCAATACAGCTTTAATTCACAATATCAAGACGCTGTGCTGCGCTTCTGACGCTTCTTTGCATCTTTTTGAGTCAATTTTACGGAATTTGTCTGTAACAATTCCTTTTTGCGAGTAATTTGCGGAGCCGCACCGTTTTTGATAACACCCTCTGTAATAATAATCTTATCAATAGTAGGATCAGACGGAGCCTCAAACATAAGGTCTGTAAGAATATCTTCCATAATTCCTCGAAGTCCTCTTGCACCTGTATGCTGATCCTGTGCCTGTTGTGCAATAGCCCTGAGTGCCTCTTCTTCAAAAAGAAGTTCAACACCGTCAAGTTCAAAAAGTTTCTTGTACTGCTGAACAATAGAGTTTTTCGGAACAGTAAGAATCTTGACAAGAGCATCCGTGTCAAGACCGCTCAAAGCAGTAATAACAGGCAAACGACCGATGAGTTCAGGAATAATTCCGTACTTTACAAGATCATGTGCTGTGACCTCTTTCATCCAATCGGTCGAATCAAGCTCCTGCTTTGACTGAACAAGTGACTCAAAACCGATAACAGAAGAACCCTTACGCTTTTCAACTATCTTTTCAAGACCGTCAAATGCACCGCCGCAGATAAAAAGAATATTCTTAGTATCAATCTGTAAATATTCCTGTTGCGGATGTTTTCTGCCACCCTGGGGCGGAACATTGGATACAGTTCCCTCAACAATTTTAAGCAAAGCCTGCTGAACTCCCTCACCGCTTACATCTCGTGTAATAGAGGGGTTTTCGGATTTTCTCGCAATTTTATCAATTTCATCAATGTAAATTATGCCGTGCTCTGCCTTTTCAATATCAAAATCGGCTGCCTGAATTAGTTTTAAGAGAATGTTCTCTACATCCTCGCCGACATAACCTGCTTCGGTCAGCGTAGTTGCATCGGCAATTGCAAAAGGAACATCAAGAGCCTTTGCAAGCGTCTGAGCAAGTAATGTCTTACCGACACCTGTCGGGCCGAGAAGCAGCACATTACTCTTAGCAAAATCTACGCTCTCATCATTTGAAAAAGCACGCTTATAGTGATTGTAAACAGCAACGCTCAGGGTAACTTTTGCATGATCCTGTCCGATAACATATTCATCAAGAATTGTCTTGATTTCCTTTGGTTTTAAAAGTTCATCAACGGACAGTTCGGGGGTCTGAGGTTCTCCCGATTTTGAAAGTTTATTTTCATTTTCACGTTCAAGCTCGCCTGATTCGCGAAGAATATTCATGCAGAGCTCAACACACCGGTCACAAATATAGACACCGTTGCCGGCAATAAGTCTGCCTGCCATCTCCTGAGGTTTTCCGCAGAAAGAGCAATAAATATCTTCGTTATTTTTGTTAGCCATCAGTTTACCTCACCTTTATCTTTTTTCGATAACCTTATCAATCAAACCATACTCAAGTGCCTGCTGTGCAGTCATGAAGTTATCACGATTGGTATCCTTTGCAATAACATCAATCGGCTGACCTGTGTTGTCAGCAAGAATCTGATTGAGTCGTTTTTTCATATCAAGAATGTGTCTTGTGTGAATTTCCATGTCAGTAGCCTGACCCTGAGCACCGCCTGAAGGCTGGTGAATCATAATGTCACTGTTAGGAAGTGCAAGACGCTTACCCTTAGCGCCTGCGGCAAGAAGGAATGCACCCATACTTGCAGCCATACCCATACAGATTGTGGAAACATCACACTTGATGTAATTCATTGTATCAAAAATAGCAAAGCCGTCTGTTACGCTGCCGCCGGGACTGTTGATGTAAAGACTGATATCCTTTGTCGGATCTTTACTTTCAAGGTAAAGCAACTGAGCAACTACAACGCTTGCACTTGCACTGTTTACCTCTTCGTTAAGCATAACAATTCTGTCTTCAAGAAGACGGGAATAGATATCAAAAGAGCGTTCGCCCCTGCTTGACTGTTCGATAACATATGGTACTAATGCCATTTAATCATAACCTTTCTTAAATAGTGATTAACAGATATAAGAAAAATATTCAAATTACTTAATAACAGCTTTGTCCTTTACGAGATTAAGAGCCTTTTCAACCTTAACATCTTCTGTGAGTGATTCAGCAGGAACAGCCTCCTTAACCTTATCAACATCCATCTTGTAAGCCTCTGCCATCTTGCCGTATTCAGCGTCAAGGTCAGCCTCTGTAACTTCAATATTTTCTTTTCTTGCAACTGCTTCAAGAGCAAGTCTTAACTTAACTCTCTTTTCAGCCTCTTCTTTATACATACCCTTGAGTGCGTTTGCATCCATACCCATGTACTGCATATATGTCTTCATATCAAGGCCCTGTGAACGGAGACGCATATCAAATTCTCTTACCATCTCGTTAGCCTGATTGTCATACATTGCCTCAGGAATTTCACCCTCAAGGAGTTCCATAAGCTTTTCGGAAATCTGATTGTCAACATCCTTGTCAGCCTCATCCTGAAGGCGTTTAGCAACAGTTTCTTTAAGCTCAGCCTTGTACTCATCAAGTGTTTCCTTATCGGAAACATCCTTTACAAACTCATCATCGACTTCCGGAAGTTCCTTAGCCTTAATTTCGTGAAGGTTGATCTTGAATTCAGCTTCCTTACCTTTAAGCTCTTCAGCCTGATAATCATCCGGGAACTTAACTGTAATTGTAAACTCTTCACCTGTCTTGTGACCTACAATCTGCTCCTCAAAGCCGGGGATAAAGTTGCCTGATCCAAGCTTAAGGTTATAGTTTTCAGCCTTACCGCCTTCAAACGCTTCACCGTCAACAAAACCCTCAAAGTCAATAACAGCTACATCATCATTCTGAGCAGCTCTGTCGTCAACAGTTACCATTCTTGAGTTGCGGTCACGAACCTTCTCAATTTCTTCGTCAACGAGCTCGTCTGTAACTTCTGTTGACTTCTTTGTAACTTCAATGCCGAGGTAGTTATTAATTTCCATTTCAGGCTCAACAACAACATTAGCCTTGAATGAGAAACCTTCCTTGCTTGCTTCAATAGCCTCAAGAGTTTCAACCGAAACTATCTTGATACCTGCTTCTTTAGCAGCCTCATAAAGAGCGTCAGGATAACAATCCTGCATAGCATCTTCATAAAATACTTCCGAACCGTACATTTTCTCAATTACATGACGGGGAGCTTTGCCCTTTCTGAAACCGGGGATATTGATGCTTTTAACCTGCTTTTTATAAACTCTGTTAACAGCGTTACCAAAAGTTTCACCGTCAACATTAACCTCTAATTCATATGAATTAGCCTGTTCTTTTTTTGTACATTCCTTTAATGCCATTTTAATATTCCTCCAAAGTTTAAATTCAAAATCAAGAAATCATCTTATTATATCACAACAAAATAATTTTGCCAATAGAAAATACAGAATTTATCTGACTAAAATTGGCATGAATGACAACCTGTCACAAGAAATCAGCTTAAAATCAATACCTTCGTATTCACCTTCAATTGCAAACCTCATATTCTTTTTTCCGTGAAGGTGTCCGTAATAACATTTTTTGATGTCATATTTCAAAAGAACATTAAATATTTCGTCACATTTTGTTGTTCCGTAAACAGGGGGATAATGTAAAAACACTATTGGTTCCTTTCCTGTTTTTATAGCTGATTGTATTGACATTTCAAGTCTACCGACTTCCCTGTTCAGGACTTTTATATCATTTTGAGATTCATTCTCAAGAAACCATCCTCTTGTACCGCAAATTGCGTAATCGTCAACAACATATGAGTTATTGAAAAGGATAGATATCGAATCAAGTGAATTATTTTTCAGAAACACATCCATTTTTGTCTTGGTGCTCCACCAATAATCGTGATTGCCTTTATTGAAAATTTTCTTACCGGGAAGATTTTCTATGAAAGTAAAATCCGTAAGAGTTTCTTCAAGTTTCATTGCCCAGGAAATATCGCCAGACACAACAACCGTGTCATTATCGGTAACAAGCTTTCTCCAGTTATTTTCAAGTCTTGAAGTATAATCGTTCCAGCCTGCGAAAACATCCATAGGCTTATCTTCACCAAGTGAAAGATGTAAATCCGCTATAGCAAATAATGCCATTAATCTATACCGAGTGCTCCGAGAACATAATTCTCCATATCATTAACTTCTGTAACATCAGAGAATCGAGCAGTTTTATTTTTAAGATTTGCAAGAGGTGCAGGCACTTCGGCACCGGAAACCTTATGAAGCTCATCAACCATATCAAATTCTGTTTCAGGAAGTGTTGCGTTTGGCTCAACAGCCTCAAGAACAGCCTTAGAGAATTTATACGGACTTGCAGTTGACGCAATTACAGACGGTGTCTTGTCGCCTGTTTCCTCAACATACTGCTTGTACACATTGATTGCAACAGCTGTGTGAGTATCACAAAGGTACTTATCCTGCTCAAACATCTCATGAATTGTAGCCTCTGTATTCTTATCATCACAGAATCCGCCGTAGAACTTTTCGTTGATAACAGCCTTTACATCATCACTTACTTCATACTTGCCTTCTGATTTGAGTGCATTCATCCAGCCTCTTGTAACTTCGTCATTATCACCTGAAAGCTTGTAAAGAAGTCTTTCAAGGTTACTTGAAACAAGGATATCCATTGAAGGTGAAATTGTTGTATAGAAATTTCTGTTCTTATCATAAATACCTGTTTTGATAAAATCTGTAAGAACATTATTAGAGTTTGACGCACAAATGAACTTGTTGATTGGAAGTCCCATGAGACTTGCATAGTATGATGCAAGGATGTTACCGAAGTTACCTGTCGGAACAACAACATTAATCTTGTCGCCAAGCTCGATTTTACCGTCATTTACAAGATCGCAGTAAGCCGAAATATAGTAAACAATCTGCGGAAGAAGTCTGCCCCAGTTGATTGAGTTTGCCGATGAGAAAAGCATATTATTCTCAGCGAGCTTTTCTGCAACCGAAGGTGTAGTGAATATCTTCTTAACACCTGTCTGAGCGTCATCAAAGTTACCCTTGATTGCACAAACACGAACATTTTCACCTTCCTGAGTATTCATCTGATGCTTCTGCATCGGACTTACACCGTCAACAGGATAGAAAACCACAATCTTTGTGTGTTCAACATCTTTAAAGCCTTCAAGAGCAGCCTTGCCTGTATCGCCTGATGTAGCAACGAGAATAACAGCTGTCTTGCCGTCATATTTCTTCTTGAGTGACTTTGTGAGAAGATGCGGGAGAATCTGGAGTGCCATATCCTTAAACGCACATGTAGGACCATGCCAGAGTTCAAGAATATTCAGGGTTGTTCCGTCAAGATTACAGTATGAAATAGGAGCAGGATTTTCACCGCCGAATTTCTGAGCTGTATAAGCCTTTTCTACGCAGTCGCTGATTTCCTCTTCTGTGAAATCAGAAAGAAAATCAGAAAATACTTTCTTTGCTCTTCCTTTGTAATCTGTTTTCAAAAGTGCCTTGAAGGTATTTTCATCATACTTAGGAAATTCCTGCGGTACAAAAAGACCGCCGTCCTTTGAAATACCCTGTGCAATGGCCTGTGCCGCAGAAACTACTTCTTTGGCATTTTGTGTGCTGTTGTATAACATTGAAATCTTCCTTTCAAATTGCTTTAAACATCTAGTATTTTACTACATTATTCGCTGATTGTCAAAGTTTTCAAAGAAATTATACGCATTTTCGTAAAAAATCTTTTTCAAAACGCTTTCGTTGTAGTTATTTCTAAGAAAAAGTTCATAAATTTCGCCGATTGAATCGCTTCCGACAATATCCATAGGCAAATCGCAGCCGTCAAAATCCGTACCGAAGCAAAGAGAATTTTCGCATCCGAGCGACAGCATATATTCGCAATGCTTCAAAACATCGTTCATGCATGCTTTATCCGGATTATTATTAAGAAAAGCATTGTGCAAATTTAGACCTATAAGTCCGCCTCTCTGTATTATAATTTTAATCTGCTCATCTGTAAGATTTCTCGGATTTTGAGTAATTGTCCGTGAATCTGAATGAGTTGCAATAAACGGCTTATTCGTCTGATTGACAACATCATAAAACAGTTCATCGCTTGCATGGGATATATCAATTACAATACCGTACTTTTCCATTTCGGCTACTGCAAGTTTTCCGAAGTCAGTTAAACCGCATTTATCTTCCGATAAAACACCTGAACCGATCTCGTTCATCTCATTCCATGTGAGAGTCATTATTCTGACGCCGATTTTCGCAAATCGCTTTACATTCTCGATTTTGCCGTTCAATGCTTTTCCGTTTTCTACTGTAAAAAACGCTGAGTTTCGATATTTTGAAAAAGCATTATCCGTGAATTCACCGATACCTAACAATTCAATTCCAAGTCGGTTACATTCGGATTTCAGGTAATCAGCCGATTCAAAGAACAATTTTTCCGCCTCATTACTGTCAAGCGTGTCGGGTAACCATATAGCATAGCACTGCAACCTGTGGGATTTGGAATCGTTATTTAATTTCACTTCGTATGAGGGATTATCAAGTTCGGACTTTTCGGTTACTGCCTTATAGAGCGTGTCACAATGCAAGTCAAAAAAATTCATGGCAACCTCCCGTCAGAATGCATCTTCAATATAATTAATGCCGACAAGCTTAAGATTATCACTGTTGACAAAAACTTCACATACATCAAATCGACATTCTTTATCTATATTGTTTTCATACATATACATATCGGCAGTTTTTAAAATTTTCATCTGCTTTTTACGGTTAAACGCATCAACGGGTTGTGTAAGAGAATTCTCTTTTCTTGTTTTAACCTCAACAAAGGCAATTACTTCCTTATTCTCGGCTATGATATCTATTTCGCCGTAAGGCTTTTTATAATTTCTGGCAATAATTTTATACTTATGCTTTTTCAGATATTTTGCGGCATAAGCCTCTCCCTTATCACCTGTTTGTTTAGTAGTAAAAATCATTTCTTATTATATATTTTCTTCAAGAAGCTCGGTCTGTGATACTTACACGGTCCGTATTTAAGAATTGCCTCAATATGAGCCTTTGTGCCGTAACCCTTATGCTTTGCAAATAGGTACTGAGGAAATTCTTTGTCGTATTCATAAAGAAGTCTATCCCTTGATACCTTGGCAAGAATTGACGCACAGGCAATTGACATTGACTTTGCGTCGCCTTTTACAATACATTCGCCTTCAATTGACAACGGAGGCATTCTGTTGCCGTCAATCATAGCATAATCAGCCCTTGGCTCAAGTCCTTCAACTGCCCGTTTCATTGCAAGCATAGCAGCATTAAGAATATTCATTTCCTCAATTTCTTCAACGCTTGCAAATGCAATGCTGTATGCCAAGGCCTGTTCCTTTATTACATCAAACAAAGCCTCTCTCTTTTTTTCAGAAAGCTTTTTTGAATCATTGACTCCTTCAATAACGGTATTTTCGGGAAGTATAACTGCGGCGGCACACACAGGTCCTGCAAGCGGTCCTCTGCCGGCTTCATCAACACCGCAGATATTCAGAAAACCTCTTGCAATATTTTTATTTTCATATTCAAGCCAATCCATTGTTATCTCCCCTGCGGCATTTCAACTGTAATTCTGCCAAGCTTTGCACTTCTGAATTCATCAAGCAACATAATTGCGGCTCTCTCGGTATCTATCTCACCGCCTGAAACAAGCATACCTCTCTTTTTGCCAATCATTTTCAAAAGCTCGTATGAATCAATATTTTCAACATCTTCGTTTTCTAATTTGAATCTTGTTATAAAATCAGCAGGCTTGAGTTCCTTGATGAAATCAAGAAGTCTTACCGCCAAAAGTTCGATATCAAGAATTTGGTCTTTAACCGCACCTGTGAACGCAAGATGCTCTCCGACTGTCTTATCGTCAAACTTTGGCCAAAGCACACCCGGAGTGTCAAGCATTTCAAGATTCTTTGCAATTGTATACCATTGATTACCTCTTGTAACGCCCGGTCTGTCCTCAACCTTTGCACGGTTTTTCTTTACCATTTTATTGATAAAAGAAGATTTGCCTACATTCGGAATACCGACAATCATAATTCTGATTGTGGGATTTACCATTCCTTTTTCTTTTAATCTTGCAATCTTATGGCTCATAACCGTATTTACGGCAGGTGCAAATTTGTCAAGACCTCTGCCGCTTTTACAGTCAACCGGGATAGCAACAAGATTCTGCTTTTTAAAGTAGTCAATCCACATTTTCGTAGCAGTTTGATTAGCCATATCGCATTTATTGAGAAGAATAACTCTCGGCTTGTTCTGAACAAGTTTTGCAAGGTCGGGGTTACGACTGCTGACAGGAATTCTTGCATCAATAATTTCTGCGACAGCATCAACAAGTTTAAGACTTGACTGAATCTGTCTTTTTGTTTTGGTCATATGACCGGGGAACCATTGAATAGTCTGCATTTCGCTCATATATGTACATCCTTTAAAAATTTTCTGTTAATATAAATACTTGAATCTGTCAAGCGGAAAAAATATAAATTGTGCTTTTCCGATTACATCATCGACAGACACAAGGCCTATACTCTTATCACGGCTGTCAAGAGAAATAATTCTGTTATCACCCATTACAAAGATATAACCTTCAGGGATAACATACGGAATTTGCAATGGATTTGACGGTTCTCGTGTTAAAGAAGAAACATACGGTTCATCAATTTTTATACCGTCAACATAAACTGCATTTTTACTGTAATCCACGACAAGCGTCTGTCCTTCAACGGCTATAACCCGTTTTATAATTTTCTTTTCAATCTGATTTTCAGCGTTGATAGCTACAATATCGCCGCATTTTGGCTCATACATAAAATTTGTAATGAAAATTTTATCATCGCTGTGGAGCGTGTCAAGCATCGAATTTCCCACAACATTGGCATCTCTGATGATAAAAGTAAACGCTACGGATATAATTGCAAACACAAAAATTATTGTCCGTGTAAAATCAAACATATAATTCGTGATTTTTTTATCGTTAATTTTAATTCTGATTTTATTCTTTTTAGGTTTTTGAGGCATATAACCCTCCGTAAAAAATAAAGCTTATTTCTATTATAAAACAGAAATAAGCTTTTCACAATATCAAAATTTAAATTAACATTAAATTTTTACAATCTTTAGCATCAGTACAGATAGCCGAAGTGGTCAAACGGATAAACTACAAACTGTGCCTTACCGATTACATCATCAACATCTATAAGACCGATTTTTGTACTGCGGCTGTCCATTGAATCCTTTCTGTTATCACCCATAACAAAAATTTTGCCCTCAGGAATAACCTCCGGAATTTCATTGTCGCCTATATTGTTGCCGTAGGTTGAACCCTCTATGTACGGTTCATCAAGAACAACACCGTCAACTATGATTTGGTCGTTGTCATAATCGACCTTAACAGTCTGTCCCGCAACAGCGATAACACGCTTAATAATCGGACTGTTATACTCTGCACCGTGAGAAATAACAACGATATCGTTATTTTGAGGAGTGTAGAATAAATTTGTTACGATAACCTTGTCGTTAGTGGCAAGTGTGTTATTCATTGATCTGCCTTCAACATCAACAAGGCGGAACAAAAAGATAAGACAAACCACAACAACCGAAATTGCAAACAGGATACATCTTACCCAGTCATAAAAACCGGACATTGCGCCTTCCTCTTTTGCAACAAGAAATTGTTTTTCGGAAATTGACGGTTTCTTATCCACATACATTTCAGGATTGATATCTGAAGAATCGTTCACACCCTCAGGCTGAAGCACAGCCATATTAGCCTCATTGACATTATTTTTGCTTTTCTTCAACTTTGTCACCTGCTATAAAGAAAAATAGTAAAAAAAGGGACTTTTAAAAGTCCCTTTTGATTTCGTGAATTACTTACGAATCTGCTCTTTAACCTTAGCAGCCTTACCAACTCTGTCACGGAGATAGTAGAGCTTGCTTCTGCGAACCTTACCGTAACGAACAACCTGTACATCTTTAACATTGGGTGAATGGAGAGGGAATACTCTTTCAACACCAACGCCGTAAGCTACTCTTCTTACAGTAAATGTTTCAGCTACGCCACTGCCTCTTTTAGCAATAACAGTACCCTCAAACATCTGGATTCTTTCTCTTTCGCCTTCACGAATGTTTACTGATACCTTTACAGTATCACCTACGCTGAACTCAGGTGTTGTTTCCTTCACGCTTGCTGCAGCAATAGTCTTTAATGCGTCCATTTTTTATCCTCCTTATTTTTCCGACATTCTTACTCAAACGAGCAGCGGACTGTCACATCAAAATGACGGTTAAACCGTTATTTGAACCTCGTCGAGAGTTACGACGGTTTCAAATGCTTTAATATAATACCACATACGGAATAATAATGCAAGTGTTTTTTCAATTTAGTTTAAAAAATCGGAATATATTCCGTCAAGCTCCGATTAATGCGATGATATATTCTCAAGCTTTTTAAGATATTTTTTGAAATAATCAGGCAATTCGGAAGTGAATTCAATATATTCACTGGTTTTTGGATGAATAAAACCGATTTTTCTTGCATGAAGGCATTGTCCTTCAAAATCAACTTTTTCATTCTTTACGCCATACACCTTATCACCCGACACGGGATGACCTATATAAGCCATATGCACTCTGATTTGATGAGTACGACCAGTTTCAAGCTTGCATTTTATATGTGTGTAACCTTTATACCTTGTTATTACCGAATAATGAGTAACCGCATTTTTGCTGTTCTTTTCGATAACACACATTTTCTTTCTGTCTTTAGGATTTCTTCCGATTGGAGCGTCAACTGTTCCCTCATCATCTTTCAGATTACCAAATACAATTGACTCATACTCCCTTGTAAAAGAATGCTCCTTAATTTGTTCTGCAAGAGAACGGTGAGCAAAATCATTTTTTGCAACAATCAAAAGACCGCTTGTATCCTTGTCGATGCGGTGAACAATGCCGGGACGAAGTACGCCGTTAATTCCCGAAAGGCTGTCACCGCAATGATAAAGCAAAGCATTTACAAGAGTACCGTCATAATTTCCTGCGGCAGGATGCACCACCATTCCCTTTGGCTTATTCACAACAAGCAAGCATTCATCTTCATAAACTATATCAAGAGGAATATTTTCTGCTTTAGCCTCATAAGGCGTCGGATCGGGAACATTTACAACAACAATATCACCTTGCGAAAGCTTGTACTTTTTTGAAACAACAGAGTCGTTTACAAGCACAGCTCCGTTCTCAATAAGATTAACAGCGGCAGAGCGTGATAAATCAATATTTGCATCCGAAATAAATTTATCAAGTCTTACACCGCTTGTTTCACAATTAAGTTTAAATTCATTCATTGCTTTTGTTGACCTTTTTTTCGGATTTCATAACATTAGAGAAAAACAGAACATAAACTATAAGAAGTAGTGTTCCGACTGTAATGCAGTAGTCAGCAAAGTTACAAACAGGGGGAAAGAATGAAACACTGATGTAATCGACTACAAAACCGTAAAAAATCCTGTCAATCAAATTACCTATTCCGCCGCCGATTATAAGCGCCGCAGAAATATAGAACATCTTTCCCGACGGTTTCTTCTTGAACATAATATATATTATTATTGCAATAAGAACAGCAGTAACCGCTACGAAAAACCAACGCATATCCGAAAACATTCCGAAAGCAACGCCTCTATTCTCAACATAAGTAAAATCAAGTAATCCGTCAATGGCAGTTACCGAACCGACAGGCTGAAGATAGGTAAGCACAAAATATTTTATTATCTGATCAGTGGCAGCTAAAAGCACGCCGATTATAAGAGCAATAACAGGCATTTTATCCTCCATAAACATAAATCGGTGTGTTTTATCACACCGATTTATTGTAATAGCAGTTATTATTTAAGATTCTGAACACAGCGGAAACAGATTGTAGGATGCTCTGCACACTGACCCACCGTCTTGCTGATAGCCCAGCAACGTTCGCACTTTTCACCCTCAGCTTTTTCAGGTTTGATTTCAAGCTCACCGCCGTTATCAACAATTTCAACTTCGGAAACTATGAATGCTGCACAAAGCTCAGGCTCAGCCTTTTTAAGGAATTCAAGTGTTTCGCCGCCTGCACAAAGTGTCACCTTTGCTTCAAGCGAACCCTTAATTGTCTTATCCTTTATAAGGGATTCGAGTGACTTTTTAACATTATCACGGAGTTCGTGGATTCTGTCCCAGAAAGCCATAAATTTATCGTCAACATCAATAGCGATGTTTTCGGGAATCTCATTAAAGATAACATGTTCTGCATTCTCATTTGAGGAATGAGGCATGTATTTCCAAATTTCGTCTGAAGTATACGCAAGGAGCGGAGCAATCATTCTTGTCATTGCGTCAAGGATAACATAGATTACGGTCTGAGCAGCTCTTCTTGAGAGGCTGTCAGCCTTTTCTGTATAAAGTCTGTCCTTGAGAACATCAAGATAGAAGTTGGACATATCAACAACACAGAAGTTGTGAATGCTGTGATATACAATATGAAACTCATAATTATCGTATGAGGTTCTAACCTTTGTGATAAGGTCATTAAGCTTTGCAAGTGCCCATTTATCAATCGGCAACACCTTGTCAAAGTCAACCATATCTGTATCGGGATTAAAGTCAGAAATGTTACCGAGAATGTATCTTGCGGTATTTCTGATTTTTCTGTATGATTCGGAAATCTGCTTGAGAATGTCCTTAGAAATATGAACGTCAGTCTGATAGTCGGTTGATGCAACCCAAAGTCTGAGTACATCAGCACCGTACTGCTTAATAACATCCTGTGGGCTGATGCCGTTACCAAGCGACTTACTCATCTTTCTTGATTCATCGTCAAGAATCATACCGTGAGTAAGAACAGCCTTGTAAGGGGCTCTGCCTCTTGTAGCAACGGATGTAAGGAGTGATGACTGGAACCAACCTCTGTACTGATCGTTACCCTCAAGGTAAAGGTCAGCAGGTGATTCAAGGTTATCACGCTGTTCAAGAACAGCGGCATGCGATGAACCGCTATCGAACCAAACATCCATAATATCTTTTTCTTTATCAAATTCAGTACAACCGCACTTCTTACACTTTGTACCGGCAGGAAGAATCTCTGCGGCTGTGTGATTGTACCAAGCGTTTGAGCCTTCTTTACCGAATAAGTCAGCAACAGCAAGCATAGCATCCTTATCAATAAGAGCCTCTCCGCAATCCTTACAGAAGAAAATCGGAATCGGAACACCCCATTTTCTCTGGCGGGAAATACACCAATCTTTTCTTTCTCTTACCATTGATGTAATCCTGTCCTTGCCCCACGCAGGAATCCACTTAACAGTATTGATAGCGTCAACAGCCTCATCCTTGAAATCGTCAACCGAACAGAACCACTGGTCTGTTGCCCTGAAAAGGATAGGAGTTTTACATCTCCAACAATGCGGATACTGATGGACAATTTTCTTTAATGCAAAAAGTGAGCCGTTTTCTTCAAGATAGGCGGCAATCTTCTTATTAGCCTCATCAGTTGTAAGACCTGCAAACTGACCTGCTTCTTCTGTAAGAACACCGTTAGAATCAACAGGACAGATAATCGGAATCTCAGGGTAATTCTGACATACATTGTAGTCGTCAACACCGTGTCCGGGAGCTGTGTGTACACAACCTGTACCGCTTTCGAGAGTTACATGCTCACCAACGATAACAAGGGACTCTCTGTCAAGGAAAGGATGTGCTGTTTTTATATACTCAAGCTCACTGCCCTTTACCGTTGCTACAACTTCAAAGTCTGTTATGCCTGCCTCATCAAGAGCAGACTTATAAAGCTCTGACGCCATAACAAGGTATTCATCACCTGTTTTGATTACAGAATATTCAAATCTCGGTCCTACGCAAATTGCGACATTTGCAGGGAGTGTCCAAGTTGTAGTTGTCCAGATTACAAACTTAACCTTTGAAGGATCGATTCCCATATTTGAGAAAACGCCCTTATCGTCGGTTACATTAAACTTTACATAGATTGAATGGCAAGGATCTTCAGCATACTCAATCTCAGCCTCTGCAAGAGCAGTCTTACACTCCGGACACCAATAAACAGGCTTTAAGCCCTTGTAGATATAGCCCTTTGTAGCCATTTCTGCAAACACTCTGATCTGTTCAGCCTCAAACTCATGGTTAAGAGTGATGTATGGCTTATCCCATTCACCGATTACGCCAAGTCTTTTAAACTGCGTACGCTGATCGTTAATGTAGCCTTTTACAAACTCTTCGCACATTTTACGAAGTTCAACAACAGAAATTTCAGCAGAATTACCGATACCGGCTTTCTTTCTTGCTTTAAGTTCCGTAGGAAGTCCGTGTGTATCCCAACCCGGAACATACGGAGCTTTAAAGCCTGCCATATTCTTATATCTTACGATAAAATCCTTAAGAATCTTATTAAGTGCATGACCAAGGTGAATGTCACCGTTAGCATAAGGAGGGCCGTCATGAAGAATGAACAGAGGCTTTCCCTCATTTACTTTCATAAGATTTTCGTAAACCTTTTCATCTTCCCAATTTTGAAGTGTAACAGGCTCGCTTTTCGGTAGACCTGCTCTCATAGGGAAGTCTGTCTTTGGAAGATTAAGTGTTGAATTATAATCCTGGGACATTTTATATTCTCTCCAATATCTAAAATCTAAATAAAAATCAGTCGGCAGTTACATCATAGTTATCACCGAACTTGAGATGACTGAACTTGCTCTGTCTTTTAGGATGAGCAGATACTTCTTCAGTTTCAGCAATCGGCTCAGCTTTCATTTCCGAAGGTACTGCAATCTTCACATCGTCTTCAACCTGAGGCTGTGCAGGAGCTGTCACTTCCTCTGTAGGATACTTTTCGTCAAGTTCAGCTTTTGAAGCCTCAACATCGGAGGTTGAAGGAAGATCATCAATTGACTTAATATGCTTACTGTAAAGTGAAATAAGTTCATTTCTGAGATTAGCCGCATCTGACTGAAGCTGTAAATAATGCTCTTTCTCGGCAGCAGTCATATTGTTTGCGTCAACAAGGAGAGTCTGAGCCTTTGTTTCAGCATCACGAACAATCTTTGCAGCCTTTTCCTTTGCTTCTCTTATGCAGGCATCAGCAACCTTCTGTGAAGCAAGCAAAGCATTTCTTACTGTTTCCTCATCTGCTCTGTACTGTTCAACTCTTGTTGCAAGAACATCAATCTTATGAACAAGGTTAGTTTTTTCTTTCTTCAATTGTTCAAAAGAAACAATGACTTCATCAATAAATGAGTCAACATCTTCAGCTCTGTAACCACCGTTAAGAGTGGCTTTTCTGAAGCTTATATTTTTAATTTCATCAATTGTAAGCATTTATCTGCACTCCTTATTTATAATGTATAACCGAAATTCTCATTCGACCTTTTCCTGTAGTTCCAAGTATACCTTTTAAAACGAATTTGCCTTTTCCGCGAATTGTAAAAACATCATTTTTCTTTAGGTTAAAACTGACATTTTTAGTTTCTTCAAAATTAACACATACGCTGTCCGACATAATGACAGTTTTAGTTTTTTCTCGTGACATTTTACATACAGCGGCAACAATATTATCAAGTCGTAAAGAAGAAACTATAAATGTTTTTTCTTCCACTCCTCTTCCCTGCGGAAGCTTTGACAAATCAGCATCATCAACCTTAACGCCGACTCTGCCGACTTTTGAAATCTGCGACTTGACATAATCGGACAATTCCGCTTTTACAAATACAACAGCCCGTCCGTCCTCAACAAGAATATCCCCGACAGTTTCACGCTCTATTCCGAGCGACATCAAAGAACCGAGGAAATCACGATGAGTGAGTCGGTCGCATTTTCTGAATGAAAATTCAATGTTGCATATCGGGAACATACTCGTACTCGGTTCGTCAAAAAACAAGCCAAGCATTTTTCTCTCGGAATCATCATACCCGCCAAAGAAAAGGTAGTTGTCGAAATATGCTTTTTTAAGTTCGGAAGCAAGAAGCGCTTGTTTCCTTTCACTCATAAAAGGCATAAAATACGGTTTCTGTCTTGTCAGACAAAGGTCAATACCGTTATTAAGCCGAGCAATCAGCTGTTTGTCTTTGTCATCATCCGAAGTAAACACCGTTGTTCTCAAGCTCATCAAGTAAATCGTCGCCTGTCAGGTCAACATTGCTCGGAATAATGATATATGTATTTGTAGCGACACGCTTGATTTTACCACGGTTTGCATACGCAACACCGCTGAGGAAATCAAGGATTCTTCTTGCCATATCTTTATTTGTATCTTCAAGATTAAGAACTACTGTGTGAGCCTTCATAAGCTCATCGGCAATTGTGCGGGTTTCTTCGCCGAAACGCTCAGGCTTGAATAAACCAACCCGAAGATTGGTGGTAGCATTAATGTTTACGACCTTGTTTCCGCCGCCGAGATCTCTTTCTTTTTTAGTGTTTCTTACAGGTTCTTCTTTATAATCTTCTTCTGCACCTTCGTCAGCATAACCATATTCATCGTACTCATACTCATCATCGGGGGCGTCCCACATGCGTTTAAACTTATCTACAAAACCAGCCATTATATAATCCTCCTAAAATTATGTATAATTCCTTGCACCGAATAATGCCGAACCAACTCTGACCATATTTGCACCTGCAAGTACAGCTTCGTAATAATCGGCAGACATACCCATTGAAAGAATATTCATATCTATATTATCTAATTTTTTTTGCGAGATGTCAATAAATATATTATGCATTTTATTGAAAAATTCAGAAATTTTCTGTGAAGATTCACAAATCGGAGGTATTGCCATAAGACCTTTAACTGAAATACCGTCCAATTCGGCAATCTGACAAAGTAATTCTTCAAGCTGTTCGGGCATAACGCCTGACTTGTTTTCTTCTCTGCCGATATTTACCTCAACAAGAACATCACAGTTTTTATTGATTTTTAAAGCCTGTTTTGAAATTTCCGATGCAAGCTTTATTGAATCGACAGACTGGATAAGATCAACCTTATCGATAATCTGTCTTACCTTGTTTGTCTGCAAGTGACCGATAAACTGAAGAGAACAGTTGTCAAGGTTATACTTATCATACTTTGACAAAAGCTCCTGAACCTTGTTTTCACCTATGTGGTCAAGTCCGAGTGAAATTGCGTGGTTAATAACCTCAGGTTCAACCATTTTTGTTGCAGCAAGAAATGTAATATCCTCACGCTTTCTTCCGGACTTTTCGGCAGCCTCGGCTATTCGCTCATCAATAAATTTGTAATTGTATTCAACGTCAGTTAACAACTTTTCCGTCATACAAATCATCTCCTTCAAGAATTACCTGATCATATAACTCAACTGTTGTGCCGTCAACAAGGTCTTTGCTGTCCGGCTCCGGATCGCAAATAACATAATCATCGTCGGCATACAGAATAGATATCTGTTTGAATCTCACTTCACTTCCGTGAAGCACATATACACCCTGAACCTTAACCTGTTCGGTATGTTTATTGTCATTGTCATCATAGGTTGTCTTTGTTACATAGTCATCATGAATAGCCTTTTTGCTGATTCTCAAGCCTGTGTATGAACCAAGACCTATTTCAATCGGTTCCTGTCTTGCCTGAGCAAGGTCGGAATTCATATAGTCACACTCAAGAATAAGAAGGGCGTCGCTGTCTTTTGATTCCTGATAAATCCTCTTGATAGTGGCGGGAATGCTTTCAGACGATGCGTCAGAGAACAGTACCGTAGCGGAACCGTCCCACAAAGAAAGTCTTGTTGCCTCATCAGCCGTAACCTTACAGGCAACATACCATTTCAATCCGGTTACAACCTTGCCTGCAATATTGCCGGACACTTTTGTCTGCTTTACATTATCAAGGTCAGAAAGAGTCAGACGATCAAGATTATTGTAATCAAGCGCATTTTCATATCCGTCACAATGTGAGAGAAAACAACCTGATTTTTCAGTCGTAATATTACCTGTTGATTTTCCTGTTTTGCCTTCAAGAGTGGCTATTTCAGCCTGGAGTTCTGAAATTCTGTCATTAAAGTTAGTGGCTTTGCCTGTGTAAATCTGTCTTTGGTTTATTGAATAAAGCAGATTATTTGTGACATTATCAATATTTGCCAAATCGCCGTCATTGATACTGCGAATTTGTGAAATGATATTATTATTTATATTGTTGTTGATAGTATCAATACCTATGTTGCCGGCCGTGCTTGTTTTTTGAAGTGTTTGCAAATCGGAAAGCTGTTCCTGTAATGCGCTGATTTTTGACTGTGAAGCTGCGTCATCATCATTTGCATATGATTTTGCAATTTCACCACCGGCTTTTACCTCGTCACCGTCATGCACTGTATATGAAAGCACACCCGAAGTATTATTCTGAATCATATTTTCATCACGGATAATAAATCCGTTTGAATAAATTTTATCCGTGACTGTTGTTTGAACAGCATTTTCAGTCGGATACATTTTAAAATTTGTACTTATCAGAAGATAGGCGGCATAAACAACTGCAAGAACTGATAACGCAATCATCAAAATTCGTCTGAAAAGCAATTTATCCATAAAGTAAGCCTCTTTCGATTACAGCCTTTGCATAACTGTATATTTCTTCAAATGAATTATATTCATCAATATAAATCCAATTTATCTCCGAATCCCGCTTAAACCAAGTAATTTGTCTTTTTGCATATCTGCGGGTTTCCATTTTCAATTTTTCAACACAATCATTTAGGTTTTTATTTTCTTTAAAATAAGGAATCAATTCCTTGTATCCTATCGCCTTTATTGATGTATAGCTCAGATCGGAATTAATAACCCGTTCAGCCTCCTCAAGCAAACCTTCTTCAAGCATAATATCTACACGCTTGTTTATTCTGTCATAAAGTACCTGTCTGTCACGGCAATTAAGACCGATTTTTACAGTTATATACGGAGACGGAATTTTATGTGATCCTTCAATCTGTTGTGTGATAGTTTTTCCTGTTGTTTTGTAAAATTCAATGGCACGGATTATTCTTTTAAGATTTCTGCCTTCACGAAGTCTTTCAGCCGATTCCGGATCGAATTTTGCAAGCATTTCAAGCAATCTGTCTGTTCCCTGTTCTTCGGCAATCCTGCGAAGTTCTAAACAATATTCTTCATCCCGTTTATCATCACTGAAAGAAACATTGTTCAGAAGTGAATCAACATAAAGACCAGTTCCGCCGACAATAAACGGTAATTTGCCTCTTGAATGGATATCTGCTATACATTTTGAAGCATCAGTTACATATGACGCAACCGAATAGGTTTTATCAGGCGGAAGAAAGTCCATCATATGATGAGGAATTCCGTCCATCTCTTCTTTGGTAGGTTTGGCTGTTGCAATCTGCATTCCCCTGTATATCTGCATGGAATCGGCAGATACGATTTCACCGTTAAAATGCTTTGCAAGTTCAACCGAAAGTTTTGTTTTGCCTGATGCGGTAGGACCGACAATTGAAACCGTATTAATAGATTTTTCCAAAAAATCACACCCTGCCAAATTGTTTTTCAATTTCACCCTTTGTAAGAACAATGCAAATCGGTCTGCCGTGAGGACAATACTTGATTTCAGGATGTTCTTCAAGGTGTTTTACAATCCCTATAAGCTCCTCAGGCGTACTTTTATTGCCTGCCTTTATAGCTGAACGGCAAGCAACATTGCTGTAAAACCAATCCATTTTTTCAGTAAAGATATCGGTTTTACCCTGAGAAATGTAGCCCGACATCTCGGTAATGCAATCTTCAATTTCAACAGCCGGAATATACTGCGGAGAACTTCTTACAATAACCGTACTGTTACCGAAATCTTCAACTTCAAAGCCGCAATCGGAAAACATATCAAGATTATTAATTGCCGCATCATACTCGGTTTTTCCGAGAGTGACTGTAACAGGAGCAAGTAAAATCTGCCTGTAGTCAGCAGCCTTTTCGGCTTTGAGTTTTTCATAAATAATTCTCTCATGAGCGGCATGTTTGTCTATCAAAAGAATATCTTTATTGTTTTTTTCTGCAATGATATATGTATCGAAAGCCTCTCCGATATATTTGATGCTCGTCTGATTATCGTTTACAAGAACAGGTTCTTTTGATTTCTCAATAGATTCTTCCGAAACAATTACATTAACCTCTTTAGGGCTTACAATCGGACTTTTATCGGTAATACTTTCTGTATCAGTTTTTTCATCTTCAACAAGCGAAGTTAGCTGAACAATTTGAGGCTTGAAAGTTGATTTTGACTTTTCTTCCTCTTTTGCCTTATTTATCGCCTGTTTGCTGAAAATATCAAACGGATTGGATATATCCGCAACTTTTATATCATCAATGGATTTTGTAACAGAAAGAATGGCTGCCTCATCATTCTTCTTATTATCATTAAATGCGACATCGGAAAACGGATTAAAATCATCGGATTTTCCGGATGTAACAACAGGTTTTGCAACCTCTGTTTTTTGTATGTCAGGTATCGGTTTAGCATATTCCAACTGTTTTTGTACAAAATCATTTTTAGAACTTTGCACAACAGGCTTATTCAGAATGGCAGGTGCATTGTTAAACGGATTAAATTTATTTTGCACCTCATTAAAAGCCGTTTCCTTTTTAAATGACGCTTTTTTACGGCTGTCATACTTCATAAGAGAAGATTTTACCGCATGATAAATCGCATCAAAAACAGGTCTTTCATTTATAAATCTGACCTCAAGTTTTGAAGGATGAACATTGACATCAATAATTTCACACGGCAATTCGATATTAAGAACACACGACGGAAATTTTCCGACCATAATTGAGCCCTTAAAAGCCTCCTCAAGTGCAACCATAGCCGTTCTGGTTTTGATGTACCTTCCGTTGATAAAAAAATTCTGCATATTACGATTTGGTCTTGAGTGTTCGGGCTTTGAAATATAGCCGTAAACCTTTATTGCATCAAGCTGATAATCAACCGGAATAAGTCCTTTCGCAAAATCTTTTCCAAAAACCGAATATATTGCAGAAATAAGTTTTCCGTCGCCGAATGTACGAAGAACCTGCTTTCCGTCCTTAATGTATGTAAATGCAATTTCGGGATGTGACAAAGCAGTTTTGTCGATTATATTTGAAACTGCGTTACCCTCCGAAACATCCTTTTTCAAAAATTTTGCACGGGCAGGAATGTTGTAGAACAAATCTCTGATAACAAAGGTTGTGCCGACAGGACAACCCGCATCATCAAAGCTCTGTTCTTCACCGCCGTCAATTTCATATGAAGTTCCGATTTCCTCGTTTACATTCCTCGTAATAAGTTGAAGTCGTGACACTGCACAAATTGACGCAAGAGCCTCTCCTCTGAATCCGAGTGTAGAAATACTGTCAAGGTCAGATTCAACCTTAACTTTACTGGTTGCGTGTCTTAAAAACGCAACTTTGATATCGTCACGGTAAATACCGCAACCGTCATCGGCAACACGCATGAATGTTGTACCGCCGTTTTTTATCTCAACGGTGATATTTTTTGCGCCTGCGTCAATTGAATTTTCTACAAGTTCCTTTATAACCGACGCCGGTCTTTCAACAACCTCGCCGGCGGCGATAAGTTCTGCAACATGCTTATCAAGTACATTGATTACACCCATTTGTGTCACCTCCTAATATTAAATCATACCCTTGAGTTCGTAAAGCAAGTTCATTGCTTCAATCGGAGTAAGAGTATTTATATCTGTATCTTTCAGCTTTTCAATCACGGGACTTTCAGCCGAACCAATAAGTGAAAGCTGCATATCGTCTGAATTATCCTGCTTTTGAATATTGGCATTCTCGTTTTTATATTTACCGTGTTCAAGGTCTTTTAAAATTTCCTTTGCTCTTGAAATTACAGACTGGGGAATACCTGCAAGCTTTGCAACCTCAATACCGTAGCTGTCATCTGCTCCGCCGGGAACAATCCTTCGCAGAAAAGTAATGTCATCGCCACGCTTTTTAACTGCTATGTTATAGTTTTTTACACCGTCAAGGAGTTGTTCCATAACCGTGAGTTCGTGATAATGAGTTGCAAAAAGTGTTTTTGCACCGAGCTTTTTTCTGTCGGCACAAAATTCAAGCACAGCCCTTGCGATGCTCATACCGTCAAAGGTCGAAGTACCTCTGCCGATTTCGTCAAGAATAAGTAAGCTTTTTGAAGTTGCATTTTTAATAATATTGGCAACCTCGCTCATCTCAACCATAAAGGTCGACTGTCCCGAAGCAAGATCATCAGACGCACCTACACGAGTAAATATGCTGTCTACAATTCCGATTTCGGCAGAAGACGCCGGAACAAAACTGCCTATCTGCGCCATAAGAACAATAATGGCAATCTGTCGCATATAGGTTGACTTACCCGCCATATTGGGACCTGTAATAATTGCTACTCTGTCATTGGCAGAATCAAGGCTGACATCATTCGGAACAAACGGAGCATCCTTTAATAGAGCCTCAACAACCGGATGTCTCGAATCTTTAATTCTTATTGCGGTTGAAAGGTTTACATCAGGTCTTATGTATCTGTTGTCAGCCGCAACATTTGCAAGTGATGTAATAACATCAAGATTAGCAATGGCTTTTGCGGTTTTCTGAATTCTTTCAAGATTATCCGAAACTGTCTTTCTGACATCATCAAAGAGGTTGTATTCAAGTGCAACCGATCTGTCTTTTGCACCGAGGATTCTGCCCTCTACATCTTTCAAATCCTGAGTAATATATCTTTCACAATTGGTGAGTGTCTGCTTTCTTATATATGTTTCGGGTACCATGGATTTATACGAATTTGATACTTCAATATAATATCCGAATACCCTGTTATAACCGACTTTAAGCTTAGGAATTCCCGTTATATCACGCTGCTCAGCCTCAATACGGGCAAGAATTCCCTTTGAGTCATTCATATCGCCTGTCACGGAATCCAGCTCTTCGTTATAACCTCTCTTAATCATACCGCCCTCACGGACTGTAAACGGTGGTTCTTCAACGATTGCAGAATCAATAAGAGAATGAATGTCCTCAAGCTTATCAATGCTTTTATAAATATATTTAAGATAAACCGATTTACAATCAACGAGCAAATCCGAAATCTGCGGAAGATTCTGAATTGCTCCGCAGAGTGAACGCAAATCTCTTGCATTTGCAGAACCGTAAACGATTCTTGTCATAAGTCTTTCAATGTCAAATATACCCGAGAGTGTGTCAGTAACATCCATACGGAGCATATTATCGTTTACAAGCTCTTCAATCGCACTCTGACGGTTGTTAATTGAAGTTATATTAAGCAAAGGATGTTCAAGCCATGAACGCATAAGGCGTTTGCCCATTGCGGTTTTTGTCTTGTCAAGCACCCACAAAAGTGAACCCTTTTTATCCTTTGTCAGCATTGTTTGTGTGAGCTCAAGATTACGCTGTGTGTTGTAATCAAGGCTCATATATTGATTTTCTTTGTAGAACTCAATGTGATTTATTCTTTCAAGTCCCGTTTTCTGAGTATCACGAAGATATGAAAGCAACGCACCGAGAACGCATACAACAACAGATTTGTCAGATACAGTACTGTATTCATCTGCAAACTGTGATTTTACAACATCAGTACATACCGACTCGTCAAATTTTTCATCTTCGAGCATTTCAACTCCTGCCGAAAGCTTCGCTTTAATGAACTTAGGCAATTCTTTCAGCTTTACAATGTCACCGCCAATAAGAATTTCACGGGGATTATAGCTTGTAAGCTGATTGGTAAGGACATTATAGCTGTCATTACCCCTGATTTCCGTAGCGTATAATTCTCCTGTGGAAATATCGCAAAAACAAAGTCCTATAGTTTTATTTTTAGAATACATACAGCAAATGTAGTTGTTTTTGCTCTCATCAAGCATACTCGATTCCATTACGGTACCGGGAGTAATTACTCGAATAATATCACGCTTTACAAGACCTTTTGCCTTTGCAGGATCTTCCGTCTGTTCGCAAATTGCAACCTTATAGCCCTTTGCAACAAGTCTTGCAATGTAACCCTCACAGCTGTGAAACGGAACTCCGCACATGGGAGCACGCTCGGCCTGTCCGCAATCTCTTCCTGTAAGAGTAAGTTCAAGTTCCTTTGATGCAAGCTTTGCATCATCGTAAAACATTTCGTAGAAATCTCCAAGTCGGAAGAACAAAATGCTGTCTTTGTTTTCTTCTTTAATTTTGAAATACTGTTGCATCATTGGAGATAACTCCGCCATTTGTTTCACTTCCTTAACAAAATTTAGAACCGTTTATCAGCCGCAACCGCCGCATGTAGCACAGCTGCCTGAGCATGATGACTGGCTGTAATCAGCAGTTTCGGGATCTGCACCCTCAGCAGACTGCTGAACAATTGCGAGAACTCTGTTTGCAACAACATCAAAAGCAGCCTTTGCATCATTGTAGGCAATCATATTCTCGTTTGACATAATCTGAGAATATGCCTCTCTCATCTCAGTATTAAGCTTAGAAAGCTTTTCCTGATCTCTCTCTTTTTTTGATGCTTCATTGTTTATTGACATTCTTTTAAGATTGAATTCACCGATAAGACGCTGAAGCTCCATATCTGCATCTGCATTCTTCTGAGCGTCCTGCAATTTTTTATATGAGTCTTCTTTCTGAATGAGTCTTCCGAGTTCCCTTGCTTTCTCAATGATATCCATAGTTTTAACCTCCGATTATTTTACAAGCTCACCCTTTAATATCCAGTTGCGAGCCTTTGTTATTTTTACATTTCTGAATGTTCCGATACAGTCCTTTGATCCTTCAAGCTCAACTATTATGTTACCGCTTGTACGACCGCACAATTCACCGTTCTTATCGTTTTCACTTTCAATAAGTACCTTTTCGGTTTTGCCAACCATTGAAGAACAACGCTTTGCCGCAATTTCTTCCTGAACATCAAGAAGTTCACGGAACCATTTTGATTTTTCTTCAGCGGAAATCGGATCGTCCATTTTAGCCGCAGGAGTACCTACTCTCGGTGAGAAAATGAAGGTAAAGAGCGATGTAAACTCAACCTCACGGATAAGCGATAAAGTTTCTTTGAAATCTTCATATGTTTCACCCGGAAAACCTACAATGATATCACTTGTAAGTGAAAGACCGTCAATTTTCTCTTTAGCATAATTGATTATTTCAAGATATTTTCTGCGGTCATAGTGACGATTCATTGCTTTAAGCACTCTGTCCGAACCGCATTGGAACGGAAGGTGAAGATGCTTGCTTATATGGGTACCCGATGCAATTGTGTCAATAAGTTCCTTTGAACAATCCTTCGGGTGAGATGTCATAAAGCGAAGCCAATAATCTCCGTCAATTGAATCAACCTCACGCAAAAGCTGTGAAAAGTTTACTTTCTCGGAAAGACCTTTTCCGTAGGAATTTACATTCTGACCGAGAAGGGTAATATCTTTATAACCCGACTCAATCATATTTTTAGCCTCAGAAACAATAATATTCTTTTCACGGCTGCGTTCTCTGCCTCTTACATAAGGCACAACACAATATGTACAGAAGTTGTTGCAACCGTACATAATCGGTAACCAACCCTTGAAAGTGCCGTCACGCTTAACAGGAAATCCCTCATAAAGTTGATTATCGTCATTACCTCTTTCAAACACTCTTTTGCCGTCAAGAAGAGCGTTATACATAAGCTCAGGAAAATGGTGCAATGAATGAGTACCAAACACAAGTCCTACAAAAGGAAAGCTCTTGTAAATTTTATTGGCAACATGCTCCTGCTCCATCATACAACCGCACAAAGCAATAAGAATCTGCGGATGCTTACGCTTTAGATTTTTTAATGCACCTACATTGCCGAACACTCTGTCCTCAGCATGTTCTCTTACGGCACAGGTATTGAAAAGTATGAAATCCGCATTGTCCGGTTCGTCTGAAAACTCAAATCCCGACTGTTCAAGCATACCCTTAATTTTTTCACTATCAGCCACATTCTGCTGGCAGCCGTATGTTCTGATATACGCAACAGGCTTCTCTCCTCTTTTGCGGATATCCATAATTTCAGCTATTAAATTCATATACTCCGATTGTTTTTCGGAAATTTTCTGACTGTCAGGCAAAGAAATGCCTCCTAACCCATTGTATTAACTGTTAGATTATAACACAAGATATACGGTTTTTCAATGTTTTTCACAGGTTTTTCAAAATTTACTTCTTATAAGTCTGAAACAGAGAACCGTATCCGGACGGTATATTACCGACTATTACGGATTGTGCAATTTCAAAATCGGTAGTAAATGTTATTTTGCCTGAATAATCAAGCGAGGTTGTCATTATTTTTGAGGTGAGCAAAAGCTTTATATGGTGGATTGTCTGATTTATTCCCGCTTGTTCAAATGTACTTATAACTTCCGATGAAAAGCTTCCTGTAAGATTAAAATTTACGGGAATGCAAGGCCCGACATTCGAGAGTATTGTAATATTCGTAAATGCACCGAGAGGTATTTCAATTTCATTGTCATATACCTTAGCTATTTCCTTTTGAACAGCTTTCGTGATGTCGGCTTTAATTCTGTTGATTTTGAATGAATCCGTTTCGATGGACTGCACATTTCCGTTTTTATCACAATTAATCTTTGCAATATCGCTGTAAGAATAATTGAGCTTGTCAAGTGTATTATTCACTGCATCACAGACAGAATTTACAGACAATATTTCAGCCTGAATTCTTATGTACTCCGGTCTGAAATCTGACAAATGCACCTCGCAGAAAACAGTAACACCGATAATCAGTAAAACCACAGTAAGAAGTATTTTTTTTAAAAGAACAAATTTTCTTTTACACCTTTTTCTGTACAACATAAAAACACCCCTCGTATATACTATACGAAGGGTGTTTGTTTTGTTAATTATTCTTCTGTGTCCAAACAACCGTCGCATGATGCACAATCAGCATCACACTCGTCATCTTCCTCATTGCTGAAAAGCTCTGAAAAATCAAACTCAAGGTTCTCACCGCAGTTAGGACACTCGATTTCGCCTTCAAGAAGGACATCTTCGGAAACATTAAGCTTCTGACCGCATGAATCACAAGTCACCTCATAAAAAGGATTCTCTTCATCATCAAAATCGTAATCGTCATCTTCATCGTCATAATCTTCAATGTCATAGTCCTCGTCATCGTAAACATCAGACTCAACATCAGCAAGATCCTGATCAATTTCGTCAACCTGAGCGCTTAACTCATCGTAAAGTTCTTCCATGTCAGATACTTCAAAAGCCATATCATCAAGAAGATCAACAATTGCATTAAGAACCTTTACTTCAGGTTTTGACTCATCAAGCTCAAGACCGTCGCAAAGACCGCGAATGTAAGAAATTTTTTCAGTAAGATTCATAACTGATTCTCCCGCAGAAATTATGCTCTGCCCATATATTCGCCTGTTCTTGTGTCGATCTGAATAACTTCGCCCTCATCAATAAAGAGAGGAACTTTAATTTCAGCACCTGTTTCAAGAGTTGCAGGCTTTGTAGCGTTGGTTGCTGTGTCACCCTTAAAGCCGGGATCTGTCTTTGTAACCTTAAGTTCAACAAAGTTCGGAGGCTCAATGCCGAATACATTGCCCTTGTAAGAAAGAACCTTGCACACCATATTTTCCTTAACAAACTTAAAGTTGTCGCCGAGAACGCTCTTGTTAATCGGAATCTGCTCCCATGTTTCTGTATCCATGAAGTAGTAAAGATCGCCGTCTGAATAGCTGTATTCCATATCCTTTCTGTCAATGAAAGCTGTGGGATACTTATCATTCGGGTTGAAAGTTTTTTCAACTACTGCGCCTGTAATAACATTTCTGATTTTAGTTCTTACAAATGCAGCACCCTTACCGGGCTTTACATGCTGGAATTCAATGATTGATACAACCTGACCGTCCATTTCAAATGTAACGCCGTTTCTGAAATCACCTGCTGATATCATTAGTAATACCTCCTAATTATCTTTCATACGGAAATACGGTAATGTATGCCGTAATATAACAATTTACATTATACATAACAATGACAAAAAATGCAAGACTTTTATTACACAATAATGAGTTCTTTGGGGAGTGAAACAAAGTTTTTGTACCCTGTATCAGTCACGCAAAGCATATCTTCAATGCGAACACCGAATTTACCCGGCAGATATATTCCCGGTTCATCGGTTATTATCATACCTTTTTTCAGCATTGTTTCACTTCTCGGAGATACAACGGGAGATTCGTGGATATCAAGTCCTACACCGTGACCGGTTGCATGACCGAAATATTTTCCGTAACCGTTTTCCGAGATTATATCTCTTGCAATTTTATCGACATCAGAACATTTTGCTCCGGGTTTTACGCTGTCAAGTACAGCAAGCTGAGCTTTTAATACGATGTCGTAAACCTTTTTCATTTCTTCATCAGCCGACTTGATTGCTACCGTACGCGTAGTATCGCTGTGATAGCCATCAAAAATTGAGCCGATATCAAAAGTAAAGAAATCTCCCTCACTGACAATATCATCTGACGGAACTCCGTGAGGCAATGAAGTCTTTTTGCCTGTAATCGTGATGAGATCAAATGAAACACCTTCACCGCCGTTAAGCTTTATGAGGTGTTCAAGCTCAAGTGCAACCCTGCGTTCGCTGACACCGGGTTTTAGGTAATTCAACACCTCGAGATATGACTTTTCGGTTATCTCCTGCGCTTTAGCTATTTTTTTAATTTCTGATTCATCCTTGATACATCTGATTTCTTCAATCTTATGATCAAGACTGCCGTCACAAACGCACTCAATATTATTTTCCGAAAAAGCCTTTTTAAAACGATTATATTTTTCAACCGTAATATCGGATGCCTCAAAAAATACATTCACAGCAGAATTGTTCTTTAATTCGCTTATAAGGTCTTTAAACAACTTAGTAAAGCAAACAACCCTGCATCCGCTTGATTTTTTTAAAGCAGCCTCATAATATCTGAAATCAACAAAAAGGACAGTTTCATTTTCAGTCACAAGTAAATAGCCTTCGCTGTGAAAGAATCCGCAAAAATAACCGATATTCTTCTCATTAGTCAACAAAACAGCCTGACTGTTACTGTCAAGAACCGTCTTTAAATTTTCAAGTCTTTGCTCAAATAAAGAGTTTTGCATTACATCAAGTCCTTTAATGCATTGATTGCGAGAAAGTAACTGTTTTTGCCAAAACCTGCAATCTGACCGACACAAACAGGTGCGATTACAGATGTATGTCTGAACTCT
>UMFH01046921.1_pt1 | contig 66406 bp, 49 predicted proteins | sample 1964941 | NCBI WGS metagenome assembly UMFH01 (sample SAMEA4836039, study PRJEB28245) | human gut metagenome | biome: gut microbiome; material: fecal sample | place: Denmark | collected 2008
GTTGGCACATACAGCAGATGCAACACCGCCTGATGAACCGCCTGTTACATGCTTTGTGTTTCTCGGATTTAAAGGTGCGCCGTAAACACTCGTTTCGCTTGTTGAACCCATAGCAAATTCATCCATATTGGTTTTGCCGAGCATTACTGCACCCTGTGCCTTGAGCTTTGACCATACTGTTGAATCATAATACGGTCTGAAACCCTCAAGTATTTTTGAACAGCAGGTCGTAAGGTCACCGTCTGAGCAGATATTATCTTTAAGAGTCATCGGAATACCTGTAAGTGCTGTTGCTTTACCTTCGGCTATAAGTTTATCAGCAAATTTTGCGTTTTCAATTGCCTTGTCAAATGTGGTTGAAACATAGGCATTGTACTTTGGGTTATCATTTTCAATTGCTTCAATATATTTATTTGTAAGCTCAACTGATGATATTTCGCCGTTTTTAAGCATTTGTGATAAAGGTGAAATGATTTCTCTCATTTATATACCTCCCTTTACACAGAAGCATCCTTTTGATGCATTTACATTTGAAAGTATTTTTTCATTTGGAAGTGACGGTTTAACTTCATCTTTCCTGAATTCTTCGGCCGGAGTAGCACAAGAAGCAATGTTCCTGATTTTATCTGCGTCACCTTCAACCGAGTTGTTAATGGTGTCGGCAAATGCAATAATATCTCCCATATCTTTGATTATTCTGTCAAGCTCATCATCAGAAAAGTCAAGCCTTGCAAGGTTTGCAAGCTTAATTACTTCTTCTTTAGTAATCATAATTTTATCCTCTGTTACTTTCTAAGCTTAATGTGTACTTCACGAAGCTGCTGCTCGGTGATTTCGTTTGGTGCTCCGCACATAAGGTCTTGTGCCTTACCGTCCATTGGGAATGCGATTATTTCACGGATGTTATCTTCATTTCTAAGAAGCATAATCATTCTGTCAATACCAGGTGCCATACCTGCGTGTGGCGGTGCGCCGAATTGGAATGCAGTGTAAAGTGCGCCGAATTTTTCTTTAAGCACTTCTTCATCATATCCTGCAATTTCAAATGCTTTTTTCATAATATCAATATCGTGGTTACGAACTGCGCCTGATGAAAGTTCAACACCGTTGCAAACAATATCATACTGATAAGCAAGAATTGAAAGCGGGTCTTCATTTTCAAGTGCTTCAAGTCCGCCCTGCGGCATTGAAAACGGATTGTGAGTAAATCCGATTTTCTTTTCTTCTTCCTTATATTCAAACATAGGGAAGTCATTGATAAAGCAGAAACGATATGCGTTCTTTTCAAGAAGGTCAAACATTTCGCCAAGCTTTGTTCTGATTTGGCCTGCATATTCGCAAGCTTTAGCTTCGTTATCAGCAATAAAGAATATTGTATCGCCGATTTCAAGGCTTGCAATTTGTGCAAGTTCTTCTTTCATATCGTCAGGAATGAATTTATCAATAGGGCCTTTATAAGTTTTATCTTCTTGTACAAGTAAGTAGCCAAGGCCGCCCATACCGATAGATTGTGCGAATTTAAGGAGCTTTTCGTGCTTGCCTTTTGAAATATCTGCGTGTACTTTGATAGCTCTTACTGTCTGTCCATGGAAAGGCTTAAATGTGCAGCGCTGGAAAAATTCTGTTACATCTACAATTTCAAGCGGGTTTCTGAGGTCAGGCTTATCTGTACCGTATTTAAGCATAGATTCCTTGTAGCTGATTACAGGGTACGGTGCTTTTGTTACGCTGTAACCTTTTGGTGCAAATTTTTCAAATGTTTTTGTAAGCACTTCTTCGCCAACTTTGAATACATCTTCCTGTGTGGCAAATGCCATTTCAAAGTCAAGCTGATAGAATTCACCCGGTGAACGGTCAGCTCTTGCATCTTCATCTCTAAAGCAAGGTGCTACCTGGAAATATTTATCAATACCTGATACCATAAGAAGCTGCTTGTATTGCTGTGGTGCTTGCGGAAGTGCATAAAACTTACCCTTGTGAACACGGGAAGGTACTACATAGTCACGCGCACCTTCAGGTGATGAAGCACAAAGAATAGGTGTTTGCATTTCCAAAAATCCCATTTCGCTCATAACCTGGCGAAGATATGCAATAACCTTGCTTCTGAAAATGATATTATCTTTAACTTTTTCGTTTCTTAAATCGAGGAAACGGTATTGAAGTCTTTTATCTTCACGAATTTCTTTAGAGGTTTGAATTTCAAAAGGAAGCGGTTGCCTAACTTTTCCAAGGGTGGTTACGCTTTTTGCTTCGACTTCAATTGTGCCTGTTGCAATTTTAGGGTTGATTGTATCTTCATCTCTTTTTTCAACAATACCTTCGATTGAAAGGCAATCTTCCTTGTTGATTCCGTCAAGAAGGGTTGTGTCACGCATTACAACCTGCATAACCCCGTACATATCCCTAAGGTCAATGAAAGATACGCCGCCGTGGTCACGAATGTTTTCAACCCAGCCGGCAATTTTAACTGTTGAATTGATGTCTGCCTCTGAAAATTCATTCATAGGTTTTGTTCTGTAATTTGTTGAAAATTCCATACTGTTCTCCTTTGTCAAAGTGTACTTAATAAAAAAAATAGCAGCCTTAAGTCCAATAGGACGAAAGACTGCTTCCGTGGTACCACCTAAATTAGCCATAATCGGCTCACTCAAAAGATTAACGCTCTTGCACGCCCGAGTCTACTTGCAAATAAATAAAAATGCTTTCTTTCGGGAACTCATAGGTGTTTTTCACTGCCTGCCTGTATTGCCTTGCACCACACGGCAACTCTCTGAAACAAAACTTAAGCAGTTACTCGCCTAATCACAGTTTTAATATTACGCTAATAATATAACACTAAACCTTCAAATAGTCAACAATTTTCTTTTCTTATATAATTGTAATAATTATTATTCTATGTTAAAATATACTATATTCCTTATAATTTTATAATAAAGTTAAAATTGTTATTGAAAAACACCTCTGTATAATATATAATACTAAAAAATATATTTTGTTGGGAATTTTTGTATGAAAAAAGTATTAAGTTTGTTTTTATCATTATCACTTATAGTTTGCATAGCTTTTTCCGGTGCTTCGCCGGCAATGGCTGATGAAGGGTATGATATTTTATTTGAAGATAATCAAAAAGAAGAAATTGAACACAGCGTAATTGATGAAATTATAGTATCGCAAGTCGGTAAAACGGAAGTGTCTGTTTATTGGAACTGCTCATATTACGGTTTTGTTGACGGATACGAAGTATCGCTTTATGACGGTAAAACAGATACTTATTTTCCGCAGGCTTATGTTGACTGTAATACATATAGTTATGTTTTAAGAAATCTTAAGCAAAATACCGGTTATCAGGTTTGCGTGCGCTCTTTTGTTTTTGATAACGGCACTTATGATTTCGGCCAATACAGCACCCCTGCCAAAATTTTTACCTGCCCGGTTGATGTTAAGCTATCATCGGTAAAATATAACTCCAAGGGCAAAGCAACGGTTAAATGGAAAAAATGCAAAAATGTAAGCGGCTATGTTATTGAATATTCACCTAAAAAGGATTTTAAAGATGATGCTTCAAAATCAACCGTAATGGTTTACGGTAAAAGCAAGTCAAGAAAAGTTATCAACGGGCTTGCAAAGGGCAAGTATTATTTCAGAATTGCGGCATTTAAAAAAGTTGATGATACAATTTATGTGGGTATATTTTCAAAAAAAGTAAAAAGAGTTCATATTAAAAGAGGACTTAGCGTTAAAGGTATGCTCAATGCCATTAAAACAGATAATTCAGGCGCACAAAGAATAAAAAAATATACCGACGGCGGTGTGAATATCGCAAAATATAAAACCACTTATGATAAGGTTAAAGCTATCTATGTTTGGCACGCAAGGAACTTTAAAAAGCACGGTTGGGATTGTGTAGGATGTAACAGTAATTTTAATAACTGTATCAGCGCACTTTTTTCAAACAGTGAAAAGAGATATGACGGTTTTATTACACTTAATGCCGGTAAATTCAGAAATAATGACGGCTCAAAGGTTATGCACAAATGGTCTGTAATTTACCTTGCCGGTAAGCCATATATTTTTGACCCGAGGCTTCAGGGTTATACCAAAAATTATACTGCAAATACATATTTTGCCTTGGCGAAGAATTCAAGATCGGCAAAACCGTATATTTATGAATATGATTACGGTACTTTTTATCCGGATGAAAGCAATGCGTATTTTGAATACTGCGTTGAAAGTATAAAATAAACTTTTTTGAAAGGATTATTAAATATGAAAAAAGTTGCAATTATTATGGGTTCAGACAGCGATTTGCCTATCGTAACCCCTGCAATCAAACAGCTCAAGGAATTGGGTATTGAAACCGAGGTTCGTGTAATGAGTGCGCACAGAACACCGAATGAAGCACACGAATTTTCGGCAAATGCAATTAAAAACGGATTTGGTGTAATTATTGCCGCAGCAGGTATGGCTGCACATTTGGGCGGTGTACTTGCCGCTTCAACTACTTTGCCGGTTATCGGTATTCCGTGCAGTGCAAAGGTGCTTGACGGAATGGATGCAATGCTTGCAACTGTTATGATGCCACCGGGTATTCCGGTTGCAACAGTAGGTGTTAACGCAGCTAAAAATGCGGCTCTTTTGGCGGCTCAAATTCTTGCGGTAGGTGATGATGAACTTATGGCAAAGCTTATTAAAATGCGTGAGGATATGGCAGAGCAGGTTCGCCAAAAGGATATTGCACTTCAGGAAAAGCTTAAAGAAATTTAACAAACATTCACGATAAAAAATAAGATTGCGTAAAACGCGAACATTTAAAAGGAGATTATATATGGAGTCATTCAGCGAAAGTTATGCTAAAGCAGGCGTAGATGTTACAGCAGGTTATGAATCTGTTGAACTTATCAAATCACATGTAAAGCGCACTGAAATTCCGGGTGTAATGGGTTCAATCGGCGGTTTCGGCGGTATGTTTGAACTTTTAGGCGCAGGCAATTATAAAAATCCTGTGCTTGTTTCAGGAACAGACGGTGTAGGAACCAAGCTTAAAGTTGCTTTTCTTCTTGATAAGCACGATACTATCGGTATTGACTGTGTAGCAATGTGTGTTAATGATGTAGCTTGCTCCGGTGCAAAGCCGCTTTTCTTCCTTGATTATATTGCTTGCGGTAAAAACTATCCTGAAAAGATAGAGCAAATTGTAAGCGGTGTGGCTGAAGGTTGCGTTCAGGCAGGTTGCGCACTTGTCGGCGGCGAAACAGCAGAACATCCGGGCCTTATGCCAAACGAAGAATATGACCTTGCAGGTTTTACGGTAGGTATCGGCGAAAAGGATAAGCTTGTATCAGGCGATAAGCTTGCAAGCGGAAATGCACTTATCGGCGTTGCATCATCAGGTGTTCATTCAAACGGTTTTTCACTTGTAAGAAAAGTGTTTAACATTACTGAAGAAAGGCTTGGCGTTCATGTGGCAGAGCTTGGCAAAACTCTTGGTGAAGAACTTTTGACTCCTACAAGAATTTATGTTAAGCCGCTTCTTAATCTTATGGACAGTGTCAATGTCAATGCTATCAGCCATATCACAGGCGGCGGATTTTATGAAAATGTACCGAGAATGTTAAATGACGGTTTCAAGGCTGTTATTGAAAAAGATAAGTGCTTTAAAAAGCCTATTTTTGACCTTATCGCAAGTGAGGGTAATATCCCTGAAAGAGATATGTATAACACATTTAATATGGGTACAGGCCTTGTTATCGCAGTTGATAATGATAAGGCAGATGAAGCTGTAAGAATACTTAAAGAAAACGGCGAGGACGCTTGCGTTATCGGTGAAATCAAAGCAGGCGAAAAGGGTGTTGAACTCGTATGATGAAAAACATAGCTGTTTTAGTGTCAGGCGGGGGTACTAATCTTCAGGCACTTATTGACGCACAGGCAAAAGGTGAAATAATCGGCGGAAAAATCACGCTTGTTGTTTCTTCAAACCCTGATGCTTATGCTCTTGAGAGAGCAAAAAAGAACAATATAGCAACTAAAATTTGCGAAAAGAAAAATTATAAAGACAGGGCGGAATATACCCGTGCCATTAGGGATATTTTACTTGAAGCAAAGGCTGACTTGGTAGTATATGCCGGCTTTATGACTATTCTTGATGAGCAGATAGTTAAGGCTTTTCCAAATAAAATGATGAATGTTCACCCTGCGCTTATCCCGTCTTTTTGCGGGCCGGGATATTGGGGGCTTCATGTGCACGAAAAGGTTATTGAAAGCGGAGTTAAACTCACAGGTGCAACAGTCCATTTTGTAACAGAGGAATGTGACGGCGGCCCTATAATTTTGCAAAAGTCAAGCGAGGTTAAATTTGATGATACCCCTGAAATTTTGCAAAAGCGTGTTATGGAAGAATGTGAATGGAAAATTCTTCCAAAAGCAGTTTCTCTTTTCTGCCAAGATAAAATAGAAGTTGTTAATAATAAAACTAAAATTACTGAATGATATTGAGGTGTAATTATGGAAATCAAATCTCTTGCAAGTGAACTTAATACGAATTCATATCCGGGCAGAGGCATTGTTCTCGGTCAAAGTGATGACGGCAAATTTGCAGTTTGTGCTTACTTCATTATGGGCAGAAGTGTAAACAGCCGTAACAGAATTTTTGAAGAAAATGAGCGTGGCGGAATTCGCACCAAGGCTTTTGATGAGTCAAAAATGGAAGACCCTTCACTTATTATTTATAACCCTGTTCTTAAGTTCGGCGGTGACACAATCGTTACAAACGGCGATCAAACCGATACTATTTATGATTCTTTTGCAAAGGGTGATTGCTATCACGATGCACTTATCACAAGAGAATTTGAGCCTGATGCACCAAATTACACACCGAGAATTTCAGGTATTTTAAAGGAAAACGGTAATTATAATCTTTCCATACTTAAGTCAAACTGCGGTGAACCGGAGTGTGTTAGATTTTTCTATGAATACCCTGCAAGAAGAGGGCTTGGCCATTTTATTCATACATATAAATGCGACGGCAATCCTATTCCGTCATTTGAGGGTGAGCCTACTCCTGTTGAAATCAATAGCGATATTGATGAGTTCACCAATATGATTTGGACTAATCTTAATGAGGATAATAAGGTTTCTCTTTTTGTTCGTTTCATAAATCTTGAAACAAAGGAAGAAGAAACAAGAATTATCAATAAAAACGAAAAATAATTATAAGGGGTGATTCAGTTCACCCCTTGTTTTGCTATTGCATTTACTATATTATTTACATATTTATTATAAATTCGGAGGAAATTATGAAAGTTCTTGTTGTTGGCGGCGGCGGAAGAGAACACGCCCTTATCAGAAAAATTAAAGAATCAAGCAAGGTTGATGAAATTTTTTGTACACCGGGTAACGGTGGCATTTCATATGATGCAAAATGTTTTGATGTTTCGGCTACGGATATTGACGGCGTAGTTGATTTAGCTAAAAAATTAAGCGTTGATTTAGTTGTAGTAGCACCTGATGACCCGCTTGTTGCAGGTATGGTTGATGCACTTAATGACGCAGGATTTAAAACTTTCGGCCCACGCGCAAATGCCGCTATTATTGAGGGCTCAAAAGTTTTTTCAAAAGAGCTTATGCAAAAATATAATATTCCTACCGCTGAATATAAAGTTTTTGATAACGCAAATGACGCTATTGAATATATTAAAGAGAAAAATGAATTTCCTACTGTTATCAAGGCGGACGGTCTTGCTTTGGGCAAGGGTGTAATTATTCCTGAAAATCTTGATGACGCTGTTGCCGGTGTCAAAGAAATTATGGAAGATAAAATCTTCGGTGCTTCCGGCAACAACATTGTTGTTGAAGAATTTTTGACCGGTCCTGAAGTTTCCGTTCTTGCATTTACAGACGGCAAGTGCGTTAAACCTATGGTATCTTCTATGGACCATAAGCGTGCACTTGACGGCGATAAGGGACTTAACACAGGCGGTATGGGTACCGTATCGCCAAATCCGTATTATACCGAAGAAGTGGCAGCTGAATGTATGGATAAAATCTTTATGCCTACTATAAATGCTATGAACCAAGAGGGCAGAACATTTAAGGGATGTTTATACTTCGGACTTATGATTACACCGAAAGGACCAAAGGTAATTGAATATAACTGCCGCTTCGGTGACCCTGAAACGCAGGTTGTTTTACCAAGACTTAAAACAGATATTATTGATATTTTTGAAGCAATAAATAACGAAACTCTTTCTGAACTTGATATTGAATGGAGCGAAAAAGCCTGCGCTTGTGTTATTATGGCTTCCGGTGGTTATCCGAAATCATATAAAAAGGGTGTTGAAATCACAGGCCTTACATTAGGCCAACTTGACGGTGTTACCGTTTACCACGCAGGAACTAAAATTGAAAATGATAAGCTTGTTACATCGGGTGGCAGAGTTTTAGGCGTTACCGCTTTGGGTGACAGCCTTGCAGACGCACTTAAAAAATCTTATGAAGCGGTGGAAAACATTCATTTTGATAATGCACATTACAGAAAAGATATTGGAAAACGCGCACTTGAAGCTAATAAATAATTTATATAAATTGTTGTAATTTAACAAATTGTGAATTTTTTTCGATTTTACAAAATGTTATTGACAATTATACAAAACGGAATTATACTATCCGTGTAATTAAAATTAACTTTTAGAATAGACAAGAGGGTTAAGTTATGGCAACAGTTAAAAAGAGCAAAAAGAAGATTATTGTACCTATAAGTATAATACTCGTTATTGCGATTGTAGCCGGTTGCATTTTCGGTATAACTAAATCGAAAAGCGGCGAAGAGGTTAAGCTCAACACAATTTCAACGGGGGATATTTACGAAAAGGTATCATTAACAGGTGATGTTACTGCCGGCACTTCAAAGGATTATAAGGTTGGCACAGTTGCAACCGTTAAAAGTGTTAATGTTAAAGTAGGCGACCAAGTTAAAAAAGGTGATGTTCTTGCAACATTTGATACCACATCGCTTGATTCGCAGGTATCTTCACTTCAAACTTCTTATAATGACGCTTTGAAAAACTATAACAATGCTGTAAAAAATCAAAAAACAGCAAACAACAAGGCATCTACATACAAAAAGCAAATAGATGCGATTGAAAAAAAGATTGCAAAGCTCAATAAGAAAATTGCTAAAACGACAACTACTAAAAAGAAAACAACAACTACTACAACTACGACTAAGGCAAGTACAACTAACCGTGTTTCACAGTGGCTTGCAACTACCACAACTAAAGCAGCAGCTACTACCACTACTACTACAACTACAACTCAACCTACCACAGATGATGGCTCACCGAAGTATACAGTAGCACTTTCTGCTTATCCTACTTCTGTTTCGGGTACGGTTTCAGGTTCCGGCAAGTACAGAAAGGATATTGGTAATGTTACGATTAAGGCAACCCCAAGTTCAGGTTGGCTCTTCCTTGGTTGGTATTCTTCCCGTGCAGCATATTTGGCAGGTAATTCACCGCTTTCAAATTCACAGTCTTGGACTTTTCATTTGACAAGCGATGTTAACTATGTAGCAGTATTTACAGAAGACCCAAATGCCACTACCACAGCTGCAGCTTCTATCAACGATATTTCAAAAGCACTTGTTGAAATAAACAAAAATATTGCGTCAATAACTAATGATGTTAAAACATTAACTACTATTTCGGGAATAGTTGCAAATTCAATTTCAGGTGCAATTGCTTCAGGTCAGCTTAACAGCAAGACCATTGCTGATTTAGTAGGTAAAGATATTCAGACTGCTATTACAAACGGCATTGTTGATTCAACCAAGCTGATTGTTGAAAGCGGCGTTGCCGTTGATATGATTAAAGCCGCTGTATCTTCAATTGATTACAGGGCACTTGCCAAAGGTGTTTCTGATTCTGATAACGCAGTTCTTACAGGTTTGGAAATTCAAAAAGCATTGCTTTCGGCTCAATATGAAGTATATAAAACACAGGGCGATCAATCAATTGTTACTGCCCAAAAATCAGCAGTTACCGCTACAAAGAAGGCTCTTGATGCAATGAAAGAGCAGCAAACAGCACTTGCAAACGGCTGGACAGCAGATTTTGACGGTGTGATTACAAAGGTTGATATTTCACCTGATACTCAAACTACTGCACTTCAGGCAGGTATCACGCTTGAAAATCACGATGTTCTTGTTGCAACAGTCAGCCTCAGTGAATATGATGTTCATAAAGTCAAACTCGGTATGAAAGCAAAGGTTACTACTGCTTACGGTGAATATGAGGGTGAAGTTGCCTCTATTGCACCTACTGCCACAGGTGGTTCATCTAGCTCAATTCTTGACAGCGTAGGTTCAATGGCAGGTGTCAGCGGTCTTTCATCACTTACAAATTCAGGTGCAGGTGTTGAATGTACAATTGAAATTAAAAATCCTGATGAAAACATTATTGCAGGTTTTGATGCCGATGTTGAAATTCAAACAGGTCAGTATCTTGGTGTAACAGTTGTTCCTATTGAATCAATTACACTTGAAAAAACAGGTTCATATGTATATCTTTATAACGACAAGGATAAAACAGTTACCAAGACTGAAATTAAGACAGGTGCAATTTCGGATACAGCTTATGAAGTAACTTCTGGTCTTAAGCCGGGTGACAGAATTGTTGCATCACCAAAAACAGATTATAAAGAAGATACCTTTAAAGTTAAGGTAGTAGACAGCACAAATAAGTAAGGAGACTTTACAGTGAATATTACAGAAAGTCTGAAAATCGCAGTCAAGTGTATTAAGTCAAATTGGATGCGCAGTCTTCTTACAATGCTTGGTATTATTATCGGTATCAGCTCCGTTATTATGATTATCGGTGCAGGTACCGGTGTAAGAGATTATATCGTCGGCCTTATTGAAGATATGGGTTCAAACGCAGTTCTTGTCAGCGTTGATGCCACATCTGCTACTGATAATGACTATATTACTCTTGATGATGTAGAAAATATTAAAACTAAAGTAAACGGTGTTGAGCGTTGTTCACCTATGCTTATGGGCTTTGGTCGTGCAACAATTGATTCAACTGCTACGGAAGCTACTGCAATGCTTATCGGTGTTAACAGCGATGTTCAGTTTGCACTTACCAATACTTGTGAATATGGGCGTTTTTTCACTGATGAGGAATATAATGCAAATGCTCCAATTGCTGTAATGGGTACTAACTCGGCACAGCAGGCTTATGGTTATGAGGATGTTACTAATGAATATGTAACCGTATCTTCAAGCGGTAAATCAATGAAAATCAAAATTTGCGGTGTTGCAAATATTGATACTCTTGCAAACTCACTTGGTGGTTCAAGCTCAATGAGCAATATATTCCAAAGCGCAGGCGGGGATAAAACTGTTATTGCACTGTTTTTACCTTGTACAACGCTTACACAGATTACCGGTGCTGATGCGAACCTCGGCAGTGTATTTGTTATTGCTAAAGACGGTTATGATTATGATGCAGTCGGTAATGCAGCCGTAAACTATCTTAAATCCGCACACGGTAACTATTCAAATAGTATGTATACTGCTCAAAATATGGCAACATATGTTGATATAGTTAATATAATTATGACTGTTCTTACAGCATTTATTGCCTGTGTAGGTGCAATTTCGCTTATTGTAGGCGGTATCGGTGTAATGAACATTATGCTTGTTTCGGTAACGGAGCGAACGCGTGAAATCGGTATACGAAAATCACTTGGCGCAAAAACAAGAGTTATTACAATGCAGTTTTTGACGGAGTCGATAATTTTGTGCCTGATAGGCGGTATTATCGGTGTTTCAATTGGTGTTGCAGGTGCGTTTGCCGCATGCTCGGTAATAAATATCAAGCCTAATATTACATGGTGGCTTATACTTGTTGCACTGCTGTTCTCAAGCGGCGTAGGTTTGTTCTTCGGTATTTATCCTGCAAGAAAGGCTGCACAAATGAGTCCTATTGATGCACTCAGAAGTGAATAATTATTTAAGAGGGGTTTTTGCCCCTCTTGAATTTTGTTATTATGTATGATAAAATAATAAAACTATCTTTTAAAGAGGAATATTTGATGGAAATTAACGATATACTTGAAAAGTTCAGTTTTAAAGGTGAACTTGAAGAATGTAATGTTTTCGGCTCAGGTCATATAAATACAACTTATCTTGCAAAATATATTGAAAACGGAAAAGAAAAAAAATATGTTGTTCAAAAAGTAAATACAAATATTTTCCCGGATATTGATTCACTTATGAATAATGTTTTTTCCGTTACAGAATTTTTAAGAAAAAAAATCATAGAAAACGGAGGTAATCCCCACAGGGAAACGCTCCATTTTATCAGAACATATGACAAAAACAAGTATTTTAAAGATGAAAACGGTGATTGTTACCGTGCATATCGCTTTGTTGATAATTCAAAGGCTTATGATACTGTTAACAGCGCAGAGATTTTCGGAAAAAGCGGTAAAGCATTCGGCAGATTTCAAAAGTATTTAAGTGATTTTCCTGCTGAAACTTTGAGTGAGATAATTAAGAATTTTCATAATACCATTTGGCGATATGAAAATGAATTTATCCCTGCTGTTCAAGCTGATAAGGCAGACAGAGTTGCCTCTTGCGGTGATGAAATTAAGTTTGTTATGCATAGAAGAGAAGATTGCAAAAAGCTTGTTGAACTTATTGAAAAGGGTGAACTTCCGCTTCGTGTAACGCATAATGATACCAAGCTTAATAATGTCCTTTTTGACAGTGAAAGTGATGATGCAATTTGTGTGATTGACCTAGATACTGTTATGCCGGGGCTTGCACTTTATGATTTCGGTGATTCAATTCGCTTTGGTGCAAATTCCTGTGCAGAAGATGACGATAGTTACGATAATGTAAAAATAAATCTTGATTATTTTGAAGCTTATGCAAAGGGATTTTTGAGCGAGGCGGGAAGTGCACTTAATCAATGTGAAATTGATAATCTTGCTTTTTCGGCAAAGCTGATGACTTTTGAATGCGGTATGCGCTTTCTTACCGATTATATTAACGGTGATACATATTTTAAAACAGCATATCCTACTCATAACCTTGTGCGTGCAAAAAATCAGTTTGCACTTGTAAGCGATATGGAAGATAAAATGCCTCAGATGGAGCAAATTATTAAAAACATAACTGAATAAGAATTATAAAAAGGAACGATTTTCAAAAGGAACGAAAATCGTTCCTTTTTTATTTATACTTTTTACTTATCTTGGCAATAATAAACTGTACATAAAAAATTAAAGGGTGATTATGTGCAGTATAATAAAGTCGAAATTTGCGGGATAAATACAAGCCAATTAAAAGTGCTGAAAGAAAAGGAAAAAATGGAACTTTTAAAAAAGGCTCAGGCGGGGGATAAAAACGCAAGAAATGAACTTATAGAAGGAAATTTGCGCCTTGTTTTATCAGTCGTTCAGCGCTTTTCAAACAGGGGCGAAAATATGGATGACCTTTTCCAAGTCGGCGTAATAGGGCTTATTAAAGCGATAGATAATTTCAATACAAACCTTGATGTCCGCTTTTCCACTTATGCTGTGCCGATGTGTATAGGTGAAATCAGAAGATATTTGCGTGATGATAACCCGGTGCGAGTAAGCAGAAGTATGCGCGATACAGCATATAAGGCAATGCAGATTAAAGAACAGCTTATTAACGAGCAGGGCAAAGAGCCTACTATTGAGCAAATAGCTAACCGCCTTGATATGAAAAAGAGTGATGTGGTGCTTGCACTTGAAGCTATTGTTGACCCTGTGAGCCTGTATGAGCCTGTTTATAATGACGGGGGAGATACAATATATGTAATGGACCAAGTTGGCGACAGTTCAAGCGACAAGGACTGGATAGATGAAATTTCAATCAAAGATGAAATTAAAAAGCTTGATGACAGGGAACGCAATATTATGTATCTTCGCTTTATGCAGGGTAAAACGCAAATGGAAGTTGCAAAAGAGGTGGGAATATCGCAGGCACAGGTTTCCAGATTAGAAAAAAATGCCCTTAGGCGAATTAAGGGCGAATAACACATATCTTCGACGGTTAACCTGATTACAATAATCAAATAAAAAAATCAAAATAAATTTTGACATTTGTATAAAATGGTGGTATTGTTATATTGAAAGGGTGATAGTGATGAAGAAAATTTCAAGTGTGATTTTGGCTGTATTATTAGCTTTTTCAAGCATTTTTTGTGTTAATATTGCATTTGCGGATGAAAACGCGTCTACATTAACCAAGGAACTTAAATTAAACGGAGCTTGGAGTGAAGAATACGATTCCAAGATTACCGATGGAGCAACTTGGTTTAAATTTCATATTGATTATCAAGGCAAATTTAAGCTTCAAATGAAAACTTATGACGCACTTGATGTTAAGCTTTACAATTCTGAATTTTCTAAAACTTATTTTACAACCGTAATTAAAGAATTTAATGATACTAAAACCAAAACTAAAAGCGAAAGCGTTGTTTTAAATCCGGGTGATTACTATTTAAGAGTAGAGGCAAACGGTAAATATGCGCTTAATGCAAGCTTTGGTTTAAACAGCTATGTTAATCCTGAAGCAGTTGAAATCGGAAAGGTTTACAGCGGTTTATCAACCGATGATGACGGCTCATATTGGTACAAAATTGATTTGAAAAATAAGGGAAAATATACCTTGTCACTCACTTCTTCAGGCATTGCAACTGCTGAAGTTTATAACAGTGATATGTCTAAAAGCTTGGATGTTATCTATATTTTTTCAAGCTCCGATTTGGCCAAAACTTCAACTAAAGATATTGATTTGGATAAAGGTACATATCTTGTTAAAATCGTAAGTACTAAGGAATATAGATTTTCATTTTCAAATTATGTTTGCAGCCATATTTATAATGTAACTACAACAGCACCGACTTATTTTGCCGGCGGATATAACACTTATGTCTGTGCTAAATGCGGCTATTCATATAAAACAAAGGGCAAACCTAAAAAAATACTCAAAACGCCAAAGATTTATTCGCTCAAAGGCGGTAAAAAGAAAATTACCGTAAGTAATTCAAACAATAAATCGGCAACAGGGTATCAAATAAAAGTATCAACAAGTAAAAAATTTACTAAAAAAACCACTAAAACAGTTAAGGTGACTTCTTCAAAAACAACGGTTAAAAAGCTTAAAAAAAGCAAGAAATACTATGTAAAAGTCAGAGCTTATAAAACAAAGAATTCAAAAACTGTTTATTCAAAGTGGAGTAAAGTAAAAAGCATAAAAACAAAATAGTTTTTCAGAGAGATGAATTTTAATATTTATCTCTCTTTTTTTATTTTAGGTATTGAAATTTTTATACATATAATGTAATATAATATAAAATTATAATATAATAATGCAGTCAGTGATTTCTTTAAACGAATGTAAATTATTGGCACACTTTCTTGGAGTTGTGTATGGAAAAAATCACAGGTAAAAATAATGAAATAATAAAGGGCGTTAAAAAACTCTTTACCTCTTCCAAGGAGCGTAAGGCTCAAGGCTTGTTTGTGCTTGAAGGGGCAAGGCTTGTTTTTGACGCCCTTAATTCGTCTTATGAAGTTGAAACTTTTTTAATAACCGAAAGTGCTAATGAAAAGTATTTTGATGCGTCTGTTCAAATGCAAAGGAAAAGCAAAAATTCATATTTTGTAAGTGATACACTTTCACAAAAAATAAGCGAAACAAAAAATTCGCAGGGCGTATTTGCAGTTTGCAAAATGAAAAATGAAAATATTTCATTAAAAACAGGTCAAAAATATATTGCACTTGATAATCTTCAAGACCCGGGCAATCTCGGCACTGTTATCAGAACAGCCGAAGCGCTCGGTATTTCAAGTGTAATAGTAGGGGGCGGATGCGATGTTTTTAATCCTAAAGTTTTGCGTGCGTCAATGGGTTCGGTTTTAAGGCTTGATGTTTTTGAATGTCAAAGCCTTGCGCCTGTTTTGCAAAAGGCAAAATCTCTCGGCATTAAAACTTATGCCACTTCGCCTGATTCATCGGCTAAAAAAATAAATGAAACGCAATTTCCGAAATCATCACTTTGCGTAATCGGAAATGAAGCTAACGGTGTAAGCGATGAAGTTATGAACATCTGTGACGAAACAGTAACAATCCCTATGCTCGGTCGTGCCGAAAGTTTAAATGCACATGTTGCCGGGGCAATTGTAATGTGGGAGATGTTAAGATGAGTGAAAATGCAAAGTATTGGATATGGCTTCAAAATGTATTTGGATACGGGGCTAAAATATCCAAAATCATTGATGAATTCGGTGGGGCTAAAGAGCTTTATAATCTTGGCGAAACCGAGTGGAGAATGAGTTCGTTTTTAACAAACAGGCAAGTCGAAAAACTTATAAGCACGGATATTGAAAAAGGCAATGAAGTAATTGATTATTGCTTGCAGCAGGGATATAAGATTGTCGATTATGACGATGAGTCTTATCCAAACAGGCTTAAAGATATACCTGATGCACCGGCTGTTTTGTATGTTGACGGAATTTTGCCTGATATTGATAATCTTGTTACTATCGCAATGGTAGGTTCAAGAAAAGCGAGTGAATATGCAGTTAGGGTTGCACGGGTTTTCGGAAAAGGGTTAACCGAAGCCGGAGCAAGTGTTATCAGCGGCGGCGCACTCGGTATTGATTCTTATTCGCACGAGGGTGCGCTTGAAGGCGGCGGTCAAACTGTTGCGGTTTTGGGTAACGGCTTTGGCGACAGCTATCTTGATACAAACAGAGATTTGCGTAAAAAAATCAGTCAAAACGGTGCGCTTGTTACAGAATACCAACCTTTTACCAAAGCAAGCGGAAGAAACTTTCCGGTAAGAAACAGAATTATAAGCGGGCTTTCACTCGGTGTGCTTGTGGTTGAAGCAGGTGTAAGAAGCGGTACTTTTGTTACCACAAAGCGTGCGCTTGAACAAAAGCGTGATTTATATGCTGTTCCGGCTCCTGTTCTTTCGGTTGAATACGGCGGAACAAATAAGCTTATTGAAAACGGTGCAGGCGTGGCTATTAACCCCGTTGATGTTGTTAAAGCGTATGCCGATAGGTTTGATACGCTTGATATGTCAAAACTTAGGGAATCAAACCAAATTGCTCTTGATAAATCGGAGCAAGATGTAAATATGGCACGCATTAAACCGAGAACGCAAAATCAAATCAAGCAAAGCAATCCCGATGAAGAAAAATATTCGTTTAAAAATGTTGAAAAAAGCAGAGAACACAGAGCAAAAGTTGCACAAAAAGCAATTGAGCTTCAAGGCAATGCAAAAATTGTGTATGACTGCTTGGATGATGAATATAACTTTATTGATGATGTTATTGCGAAATCAAATTTGCCGGCGTCATCGGTGCTGGCGGCATTAACCGTTCTTGAAATAAAAAAATTGATTATAAGTGCCTCGGGTAAGAGGTTTAAAAAATCTTGAAAGGCTATGGGAATTATATATGTCTAAATTAGTAATTGTGGAGTCACCTGCAAAGGCAAAGAATATTAAAGGCTATCTTGGCAGAGGCTATGATGTAATTGCATCAATGGGCCATGTACGAGATTTGCCGGCAGCAAGGCTCAGTGTTGATATTGCAAATGATTTTGAACCTAAATATGCAGTAATAAAAGGAAAGGAAAACTTTGTAAAAGATCTTAAGAAAAAGGCTGATGGTGCAGATTATGTATATCTCGCAACTGACCCCGATCGTGAGGGAGAAGCGATTTCTTGGCACCTTGCCACTCTTTTGGGACTTGACCTTAACGATGAAAACAGAGTTACCTTTAATGAAATTACTAAAAACGGTGTAAAAAACGGAATGGCAAATCCGCGTAAAATTGATATTGATTTGGTCGATGCCCAGCAGGCAAGAAGAATTCTTGACCGTCTTATCGGCTACAAGCTTTCACCGTTTATTTCACAAAAAATCAGGCGCGGTCTTTCAGCAGGCCGTGTGCAGTCTGTTGCACTTCGCCTTATTGTTGACAGGGAAAATGAAATTCGTGCATTCAAGGCTGAAGAATATTGGTCAATTGACGCTAAATTTACCAACCCACCTGAAAGAAAAGTATTTTCAGCCGCACTTTCAACTAAAGACGGCGAAAAAATCAAAATTGAAAATAAGGAGCAGAGTGATACTGTTCTTACTGAACTTGAAGGTGCAAGTTATGTTGTAAAAAGTGTTAAAAAAGGCAGCAGAAAGAAAAATCCTACACCTCCGTTTATCACTTCCACACTTCAGCAGGAAGCGTCAAGGCGTCTTTCATTCCAGGCAAAAAGAACGATGAAAGCGGCGCAGGAACTTTATGAAGGTGTTGATGCAGGCGAGCTTGGCACAGTCGGTCTTATCACTTATATGAGAACAGACTCACTTCGTATTTCAGAAGAAGCAAGGCAGGCAGGTAATGAATTTATTACCGAAACTTTCGGTGAAAAATATCTTCCTAAAAAGCCGAGATACTTTAAATCGAAAAGTAATATTCAAGACGGACACGAAGCTATCAGGCCGTCAATGCCAAAGGTTACACCTGAACAGGTTAAGCCTTATTTATCAAATGACCAGTATAAAATTTATAAGCTTGTATGGGAAAGATTTATTGCTTCACTTATGGAATCTTGCTTGCAGGAAACTATGAAGATAGAAATTGAAGCTAAAAATTATATCTTCACAGCTACGGGATATACAGTTAAATTTGACGGTTTCACAAAGCTTTATGAAGAAAAGGTTGATGATGAAAAGAATGACAGCGCATCTCCGCTTCCGGTACTTGCCGAGGGTGATGAACTTAAGCTAAAGAGTATTCTTGGCAATCAGCATTTCACTCAACCTCCTGCAAGGTATACAGAAGCTTCGCTTACAAAAGCGCTTGAAGAAAACGGTGTAGGCAGGCCGTCAACTTATGTTACTATTACATCAACTATTATCAACCGTGAATATGTTAAGCGTGAGGGCAAGCAGTTTGTACCTACTGAACTCGGCGAAGCAGTAACAAACCTGCTTAAAGATAAAATGCCAAACATAGTTAATGTTAAATATACATCTAAAATGGAAGCAGACCTTGATAAGATTGATTCGGGCGATAAAGATTATAAAGAGATGATTCGTCTTTATTATGATGATTTTGAAAAACCGCTTGAAAAAGCTAAAGAGGAAATGCAGGGTGTTAAGATAAAGCTTAAGGAAGAAGAAACTGATGAAATCTGCGAAAAGTGTGGCAGAAATATGGTTATCAAAGTCGGCAGATTCGGTAAATTCCTTGCTTGCCCGGGTTATCCTGAATGTAAAAATACAAAGCCACTTATTTTCAGAACCAAAGCAAAATGCCCTGAATGCGGCGGTGATGTAATTGAAAAGAAAACCAAGAGGGGTTCATCTTTCTATGGTTGCTCAAATTACCCTAATTGTAACTTTATGACTTGGGATATGCCGAGTGATGAGGTTTGCCCGCGTTGCGGCAAATCGCTCTTTAAGCGCAAGGGTAATGTGCTTTATTGCCCTGATACAGAGGGCTGCGGCTTTACAAAGCCTGCCCCAAAAAAGAAGAAAACAGAAGAATAATAAGTAATATATGAAATTTAGAGTTATAGGTGCAGGCCTTGCAGGTGTTGAAGCTGCTTGGCAAATTGCAAATAAAGGTTACAAGGTTTCGCTTTATGAGATGAAGCCGATTAAAAAAAGTGAAGCGCATAAGTCGGATTTCTTTTGTGAACTCGTTTGCTCAAATTCGCTTAAAGCTTCACGAATTGAAAGTGCCGCCGGACTTTTAAAAGAAGAAATGGCAAGGCTTGGCTCGCTTACCGTTCCTGTTGCAAGGCAATCGAGTGTTCCGGCAGGCGGTGCATTGGCGGTTGACAGGGATATTTTTTCTTCCCGTGTTACTGAAAAAATCAAATCACATCCCAATATTGAAGTGATAAATGAAGTTGTTGAAAATTTAGAACTTGACGGTGATACCGTTACAGTTGTTGCAACAGGCCCGCTTACAGACGGTAAGCTTGCAGAAAGTATTTCTGAAATAACAGGCGAATATCTTTCGTTTTATGATGCGGCAGCTCCTATTGTTACAGCCGATAGTGTTGATATGACCAAAGCTTTCGGTGCTTCACGCTATGAGCGTGGCGGGGATGATGACTATATCAATTGCCCGTTTAACAAGTCCGAGTACGAAAATTTTATAGAAGAGTTAGTTAATGCCGAGGGCGCAGTCGTTCACGATTTTGATGTTTATGAGGGATGTATGCCTATTGAAAAGCTTGCAAAAAGGGGGCTTGACGCTCCTCGCTTCGGCCCTATGAAGCCTGTCGGCTTGGTTGACCCTAATACAGGTCATAGGCCTTGGGCGTGCGTTCAGTTAAGGCGTGAAAATTCAAAGGGTACAATGTTTAATCTTGTAGGTTTTCAAACTAATTTGAAATTTGGTGAGCAAAAGCGGGTTTTTTCAATGATTCCCGGGCTTGAAAATGCACAGTTTGTAAGATACGGTGTAATGCACAGAAATTCATTCCTCAATTCACCGAAGCTTTTAAATGCCGATTTCTCATTCAGAGAAAAGGATAATCTTTTCTTTGCCGGTCAGATTACCGGTGTTGAGGGATATATGGAAAGTGCGTCAAGCGGCATTATTGCAGGAATAAATGCGGTAAGAAAGGCAGAGGGTAAAACTCCTTTTATTTTGCCCGATATTACTATGATAGGTGCGCTTTGCGATTATATCAGTGATGAAAGCGTTAAAAACTTTCAGCCAATGGGTGCAAACTTCGGTGTGCTTCCTGCTATTGAACCTAAAATAAGAGATAAAAAGGAGCGTTATGCAGCACTTTCAAACAGGTCGCTCGCCTATATAGATGAAGTTGCTAAAACGCTTTAAAAATAAAGAAAGGGTGGAATATATTGCCAAAAATTAAAAGAATAATTATTGACGCAATGGGCGGCGATAATGCACCGCTTGAAATACTCAAGGGTACTTTTCTTGCAGTAAAGGAATATGGGATTAAACCTGTTCTTGTCGGCAATGAAGAAGTAATAAAAAAATGCGCTAAAGACAATAACATTGCACTCAATAATACAAAAATAGTTAATTCAAATTCAGTGATTTCAATGCACGATGATGCAAAGTGCGTACTTAAAGAAAAAGCCGATTCATCAATGGCAGTCGGTTTTAAATTGCTTAATGACGGTGAGGGCGATGCTTTTGTAAGCGCGGGAAATACAGGCTGTGTAACAGTCGGTGCAACGCTTATTACCAAAAGAATTAAGGGTGTTAAAAGGCCTGCGATTGCATCTGTTATGCCAAGTGCAAAAAAGCCTTTTCTTCTTATGGACTGCGGTGCGAATGCCGAGTGCAGAAGTGAATTCCTTTACCAATTCGGGCAAATGGGAAGCCTTTATATGAATAAAATTATGAAGCTTGAAAATCCGAAAGTTGCCCTTGCAAATAACGGTGAGGAAAATACAAAGGGTACGCCTGTGGTTAAGGAAGCTTACGAACTTATGAGCAAAGCACCTTATAACTTTATCGGTAATATTGAGGGCAGGCAAATTCCGTTTGGAGATGCGGATGTAGTAGTTGCCGATGGATTCACTGGTAACCTTATACTCAAAACTTATGAGGGTGTTGCAAAGGTTTTGATGAATGGAATTAAAGATGCCTTTATGAAAAACACCTTATCAAAGCTTGCATATCTTGGTGTTAAATCGGGTATTGATGATATGAAAAAGCAATTTGATTATAAAGAATACGGCGGTGCGGTTATGCTTGGTGTTAAAAAGCCTGTCGTTAAGGCACACGGCTCGGCAGATGCACGCACTTTTAAAAATGCAATCAAACAGGCAGTTTGGTTTATAGATAATGATTTAATTGAAACTATGGAAACATGGTTTTCTAAAAATTTACAAGAGGCTTAACAAATATTATGGCAACTATTGAAGATAAAATAGGATATACCTTTAAAAATCGTGAATATCTTATGGAGGCACTTACACATTCCTCTTTTGCTAACGAAAGACATAATAAAATCAAGTGTAATGAAAGAATGGAATTTCTCGGTGATGCAGTTCTTTCCATAATCTCGGCTGATTTTTTGTACCACCGTTTTCCTGATATGCCGGAGGGGGATTTATCAAAGCTTCGTTCATCACTTGTTTGCACGCAGTCACTTTCGGATTTTGCAAGGCAAATTTCACTTGGCGATTATCTTTTTTTGGGCAAGGGTGAATCAAATACCGGCGGAGCTGACAGATCGTCGATTTTAGAAAATGCTTTTGAAGCACTTATTGCCGCTGTTTACCTTGACGGCGGAATGGAAAATGCTGAAAAATTTGTGCTTGCTTTTCTTTCTCCCGCTGTTGAAACACATCATATAAATTTTAAAGATTATAAAACCACTTTGCAGGAAGTAGTTCAGCAAAATCCTGATGAAAATGTTAACTATGTGCTTGTGGGTGAAAGCGGGCCTGACCATAACAAAGTATTTGAAGTTGAAGTTCATCTTAATTCAAATGTTATCGGCAAAGGCAAGGGAAGAAGCAAAAAAAGTGCAGAGCAAGAAGCTGCCAAGGAAGCACTTAAGCTTATGGGTGTAATATGAAAAAAGGTAATATCAGTATTTTCGTTCCGCATTTGGGTTGCCCGTGCCAATGCTCATTTTGCAATCAAAAAACAATTACCGGGCATAATAACCAACCGAGTACGGCGGATGTGGATAAAGCAGTGTTAACGGCACTCAAACATAAAGGCTACGATTATGAAATAGCTTTTTTCGGAGGTTCGTTTACTGCAATAGATAGAAAATATATGCTCGCCCTTTTGGAAACGGCGTATAAATATGTAAAATCAGGTGAAGTGAGCGGTATAAGAATTTCAACCAGACCTGATTTTATTGACGGTGAAATATTATCACTTTTAAAAAAATACGGTGTGACAAGTATTGAACTCGGTGCGCAAAGTATGGATGACGAGGTACTTTTGGCTAACAGGCGCGGTCACACTTCAAAAGATGTTGAAATTGCATCAAAACTTATTAAATCTTTCGGCTTTGAACCCGGGCTTCAAATGATGACGGGTTTGTATAAAGACAGTGAGGAAAAAGCAATTGAAACTGCTAAAAAAATCATTTCGCTTAAACCGCAGACTGTCAGGATTTATCCTACTGTTGTGCTTAAAAATACATATCTTGCAGATTTATATTTAAGCGGTGAATACAATCCGCCGAATGCCGAGCAATCGGCTGAACTTGTGGCAAAGCTTGTACCTCTTTTTGAGGAAAATTCAATTAAAATAATTCGCTTGGGCCTTCATTCAAGCGAGGATATAAAGAAAAATATGCTTGCCGGCGGTTTTCACGACAGCTTTGGTGAGCTTGTTAAATCGAGAATTATGCTAAATAAAATTCTTGATTTGCCCCCGGCTGATTACGAAGTGGCTGTTAATTCAAAGTCACTTTCAAAGCTTAAAGGCAATAAAAAGTCGAATATTTATCTTCTTATTGAAAGAGGATATAACATAAAAATTGTTATCAACAATAATCTTGATGTTGATGAATTGGAGATAAAATAATGGTATTAAAATCACTTGAAATACAGGGTTTTAAGTCTTTCCCTGACAGGACAAGTCTTAATTTCGGTAAAGGTATAACTGCTGTTGTAGGTCCTAACGGTTCAGGCAAAAGTAATATTTCCGATGCTGTTCGTTGGGTTTTGGGCGAAACAAGTTCAAAATCACTTCGCGGTTCTAAAATGGAAGATGTAATTTTCAGCGGTACTTCTACGCGTAAAGCACTCGGTTTTGCACAGGTTCAGCTCACCCTGGATAATACTGACCAAACCCTTAAAGATAAGGGTGAAATTGTAACGGTTTCAAGAAGATATTATCGCTCCGGTGAAAGTGAATATAAAATTGACGGTGAAACCGTAAGAGCAAGGGACATTAGGGAACTGTTTATGGATACAGGCCTTGGTTCTGACGGATATTCTATGGTAGGTCAGGGTAAAATCGACTCTATCATATCTCAAAAAAATGAGGATAGGCGTGAACTTTTTGAAGAAGCGGCAGGTATTTCACTTTTCCGCCATAAAAGAAAAGACGCAACCCGCAGGCTTGACCAGGCACAAGAAAATTTAGTAAGACTTCTTGATATTTTGGGCGAACTTGAAAGCAGAGTTGAGCCGCTCAGAAAGCAAAGCGAAAAAGCACAAAAATTCATTACCCTTTCGGATGAAAAGAAAACACTTGAAATCGGTGTTTGGGTAAATAAAATAAATCGCTTTACAAACGAACTTCGTGAGCAGGAGCATAAAATTGACGCGGCAAACGCATCATATGATATTTGCGAAAAAGAACTTAAAGCTATTGAAGAAGAAATTGAAGAAATTGCGCAAAAAACTGTTTCAATCAATACCCAAATCGAGCAAATCAGAATGGGCTCAAAAGCTTATGAGGAAGAGGCACTACGCAAAGATGGTGAAGCTTCGGTTTTAGAAACCACATTAAACCATAATAATGAAACTATTGAAAGACTTAAAAATGACATCGGTGATGTTGATAATACAAATCTTTCAATTGATGCTCAAATTGAAGAAAAGCAGAACTTCATTTCCGAAAGCGAAGTAGAGATAGAAACAAAAAAGCAGGAACTTAAAAATGTTACAGATGAAATGAATAATCTTCTTTCATCAAATGAGGAGTTTTCAAAGCTTACTGTTGAACTTAATCAAAAAATCACTTCTCTTACACTTAAACTTTCCGATTGCAGGGTTAAATGCTCACAGGCACTTACATCCGCACAGGAAATTAAATCAAGGCAAAGCATTGTTGATTCATCAATTGAGCAAGGAAAAAATGACCTTGAAGAAGTTGAAAAGCTTAAAGAAAAAAGTGATGAAAATTTAAAAGCTTTGCAAGCTCGTATTGATGAAAATAATAACTCGATGCAGGGTTATAAAATTAAGCTTGAAAATAAAAACGCTAATGCCGAAAAGCTTAAAGCCGAACTTGAAAAGGCTAACAATGAATATAACCAAAAGACGCAAAAAGCTAAAATGCTTCTTGACCTTGAAAAAAATATGGAAGGTTTTTCAGGTGCTGTAAAAGCCGTTATGCGCCAGGCACAAAGCAAGGCACTTTCAGGTATTCACGGGCCGCTGTCACAGCTTATCACTGTTGATAATGAGTACAGTGTTGCTGTTGAAGTTGCACTCGGTGCAGCAATGCAAAATATAGTAGTCGGCAATGAAGCTGACGCAAAGCGTGCAATTTATTATCTTAAAAATAACCGTGTCGGCAGGGCAACTTTTCTCCCGATTTCAGCTATAAAGCCAAGAAATCTTGATGAAAAAGACCTTGATGATAATTTGGGCTTTGTTGCAATTGCAAGTGAACTTGTTGATTGCAAGAATGAATATAAAAATATTATTTCAAATCTTTTAGGCAGAGTAGTTATAGTTGAAGATATGGACTCGGCAATAGGAATTTCAAAAAGATATTCCAACAGATTTAAAATAGTTACAGTTGACGGTCAGATTATAAATCCGGGCGGCTCAATGACCGGCGGTTCGCAATCAAAGGGTGCAGGTATTCTTTCAAGAGGAAATATGATTGATGAACTTAATAAAGAAGCCAAGAAACTTGAAGAAACTGCACAGCAAATTAAAGCTAAATATAAAACAGCACTTGAAGAAGCAAATTTTGCACTTGCTAATTTGCAGGGAGCGCAAGCTGATTTACAGCAGGCAAAAGAGGAACTTATCAGAGCGCAGGGTGAACATAAGCTTGTTTTAGAAAAATATGAGCATCTTTCATCCCAGCTTTCACTTCTTATCAGTGAAAAAGACAGCGCCAAAGAACGAATTGCCGAATTTGAAAACGAATCAAAATCAAGTGAAAATGAAATCAAAGTAATTGAAAATGAAATTGCACAAGCTGAAAAGGAACTTGAAAAAACTTCAGGCAATGCAAGCGAAATAAATGCAAAGCGTGACGAGTACAGGGAAAAAAGCGAAAAGATAAATCTTGAACTTGTTACACTTGTAAAAGATAACGAAACTGCCAAACTTTCTGTTGAAGAACTTAATTTGAGAAAAAATACTCAATCAGACAGAGTTAAAACCATTTGGGATGAAATTAAGGTTATTGAAGAAAGAAATCAGGCTCTTCTTATTTCAATTAACGAAATTAAGGCCAATGCAAATGACCTTAGGATTAAGGCAGAGCAGTCAAATAATGATGTGAGTGCGCAGATAGAACAAAGAAATGAGCTTGAAAAGCGTACAACTGAACTTCGCGGCGAGGAAAAAATTAAAAATCAGGATAGAGAAAAGCTTTCAGGTTCAATCGTTCGTCTTGATGAAAGAAAAAATGCTATGAAAAAAGAGTATGATGAATTAAACGATATGCTCTTTGAACAGTATGAACTCACCAAACATGAAGCTGAAGCACTTAATATTCAAATTGATGATATGAGCGAAGCAAAGCGCAGACTTCACGAAATTAAAGTTGCAATCAAAGGTCTTGGCTCAATCAATGTAGGTGCTATTGAAGAATATAAGGAAGTAAGCGAGCGCTATACATTCCTTAAAGAGCAAATAGGCGATGTTGAAAAGTCAAAAAATGAGCTTATGAAAATAATTGAGGATTTGACTGCTTCTATGAGTGAAAAATTCCTTACTCAGTTTAATAAAATCAATGCTGAATTTAAAGTTTGCTTTGCAGATTTCTTCGGCGGAGGTAAGGGTGAGCTTCTTTTGGAACAGCCGGATAACTGCCTTGAATCTCCTATTGAAATCCGTATTCAGCCACCGGGAAAATCAGTTCAGAATATTAACCTTTTCTCCGGCGGTGAAAAGTCGCTTGCGGCAATGGCACTTTTGTTCAGTGTACTTAAAGTTCAGCCGGCTCCGTTTTGCATTTATGACGAGGTTGAAGCGGCGCTTGATGATGTCAATGTTGAGCGATTTGCAAAATATATGCGTAAGATGACGGATAAAACTCAATTTATTTCAATTACTCATAGGCGAGGCACTATGGAAGAGGCAGATGTTCTTTACGGTGTTACAATGCAGGAAAAGGGTGTATCAAAGCTTATTGAACTTCAAACAGCCGAACTTGCAGCTAAAATGGGGCTTGAATAATATATAATGTAATAAATATAAAGGAAGAAGTAATTATGGGCATTTTTTCTATATTTAAAAAAGGTCTTAAAAAAACAAGAGATGAGGGTATCACTGCCCAGCTTGATGAGGTGATGGATTCTTATGAAAAAATCACACCGGAGTTTTTTGATGACCTTGAGGAAATTCTTATAATGGGCGATGTCGGTATGCCGACTGCTGAAAGAATTATTCGTGATTTAAAAAGTAAAATTGAAAATGACAAGGTTGATGATGTAAGGCAGGTACGCGAAATTATGAAAGATATAGTTTCGGGTATTGTATGGGGCGGCAGCTATTTGCGACTTCGTACAAAGCCGTCTGTTATTCTTGTAATCGGTGTAAACGGTGTCGGCAAAACTACTACTATCGGCAAGCTTGCTATGAGGCTTAAAGAACAGGGCAGAAGTGTAATTTTGGGTGCTGCAGATACTTTCCGTGCTGCCGCAATTGAGCAACTTCAGGTTTGGGCAGACAGAGCGCAGGTGGATTTGATTAAGCACGCCGAGGGTTCAGACCCGGCTTCGGTAGTTTATGATACTATTGCGGCAGGCAAAGCAAGAAACAGTGATGTAATTATTATTGATACAGCAGGCAGGCTTCATAATAAGAAAAATCTTATGGATGAGCTTAATAAAATCAGCAGAGTTATTGAAAGGGAATTGCCTGACGCTTCAAAAGAAATTCTTTTGGTACTTGATGCTACAACAGGTCAAAACGCTGTTAATCAGGCAAAAGATTTCAAAGAGGCTGCCGGTATTACAGGTATAGTTTTAACCAAGCTTGACGGTACTGCCAAAGGCGGTGTTGTCCTTGCTATCAATAATGAACTTGATGTGCCTGTTAAATTTGTAGGTGTGGGCGAAAAGATTGAAGATTTGCAGCCTTTTGATGCAGATGCGTTTGCAGCAGGCCTTTTTGATGCTACAATTCCTGATGATGATAAGGAAATTACGGATTTTATTCAGCACGATGAAGATAATGCAGAAGAAAAAGCAAAGTAAGGGGTGTTAATATGGATTTTATTTTAGCAACAAATAATATGAAAAAGCTTGCGGAAATGCAAAGAATTTTATCCCCGCTCGGTATAAATGTTGTAACAGCAAAAATGCTTGGCGTTACACTTGAGGATGTTGAAGAAGACGGTGAAACATTTGAAGATAATGCAAAGCTTAAAGCAAGGGCGGCTTGTAAAGAAATGAATATGCCGGCTATTGCAGATGATTCGGGACTTTGTGTTGATTATCTTAACGGTGCGCCTGGTATCTTTTCGGCACGCTTCGCAGGTGAACACGGAAATGATGAAAAAAATAATGACCTTCTTTTAGAAAAGCTTGACGGTGTACCGCTTGAAAAGAGGACGGCGCATTATGTTTGTGCTATTTGCTGTACTTTCCCTGACGGTCGTGAAATTGTAGTCAGGGGCGAATGCAGCGGCGTTATCGGCTTTGAAAGGGACGGTAATGAGGGCTTTGGATATGACCCTCTGTTTTTGGTTGACGGCAAAGCTTTCGGCAGATATACAGCAGAGGAAAAAGATAAAATCAGCCATAGAGGTAACGCACTTCGCTTACTAACAAAAGAATTGGAGAAAATCATATGACATCTAAAGAAAGAGCAGCTTTAAGAGCAAAAGCTAACGGGCTTGAACCGATTATTCAGCTTGGTAAAGAGGGTATAAGTGAAAATTTGCTTACCCAAATTGATGATACACTTGATACCAGAGAACTTATTAAAATCAGAGTTCACCTTGAATCTGCACCTGAAACGCCAAAGGAACTTGCACAAAAGCTTGCAGATCCGCTTGGTGCCGAGGTTATTCAGGTTATAGGCGGAATTATTGTTCTTTACCGTGAAATTGATGAAGAGCGAATTGCCGAAAAAAAGAAAAAAAGAGGCTCAGGCACAGCAAAAGCAACAGCTAAAAAGAAAGTAAAGATTAAGGGCAAAAGACAGCGCCAAAGAGAAAAGGAAGCTAAAAACCCTTATGCAAAATATGACAGACCTAAATATTATGGCAGATAAGCTTAAAATCGGAATTTTCGGCGGCGCGTTTAATCCTGTTCATAATGGGCATTTGAATTTGGCAAAGCATTATCTTGATGAACTTGGGCTTGATAAGATTTTGTTTATACCGACTAATATACCGCCGCATAAATCAAACGAAGATTTTGCAGGCAGAAAAGACAGATTTAATATGCTCCGGCTTGCAATAAAACCGTATGATAAATTTGAAGTATCGGATATTGAATTTAAGCGTGATGGCAAAAGTTATACTTATGATACTTTGCTTGAACTGAAAAAAATATATAAAAATGCAGAGTTTTACCTTATAATTGGGGCAGACCAATTGCTTCATTTTGATAAGTGGTATAAGTATAAAGAAATTCTTACACTTGTAACTCTTTGCACAAGTGCAAGGGAAAATGAAGCCGAAAAAGCACAAATAATTGATTTTGCATCAAGCTTAAACGGACTTGATATAAATAGATTTAAACTTTTGGCTTCACCTGTATTAAAGGTCAGTTCAAGTGAAATAAGAAATAAAATAAAATCGGGTGAGGATTTTTCAAATCTTGTGCCTGAAAAAGTGTATGATTATATAATAAAGAGGCGAATTTATAATGTATGATACCGAAAAATACGCAAAAATTTTGAAAGATACATTATCTGACAGGCGATTTTACCATTCGCTTTGCGTATCACAAAGTGCCATTAAACTTGCAAAGCGTTATGGTGTGGATGAAGAAAAAGCCGAGGTTGCAGGGCTTTTGCACGATATTACAAAAGAAACTGATAATGCTGTTCAACTTGAAATAATTAAAAATAACGGTATTGAACTTCACAGTTTTGATAAAAAGAGCGATAAATTTTTGCACCAAGCATCAGGTGCCGCAATGGCAATTAAGCTTGGTATTGATGATATGGATATTATAAATTCTATAAGGTATCATACCACAGGCAAGGCAAATATGACTATGCTTGAGCAGATTGTATATCTTGCCGATTTTATTTCCGCCGATAGGGATTATCCCGATGTGGATGTTATCAGAAAAGAAACAGAAAAGGGTATTGAATACGGTTTGCTTTACGGCACTGCTTATACAATTAAGTCGGTGGCCAAAAGGCAAATACCGCTTCATCCTTTGACTGTTGAAGCATATAATTGGATACTTGATGAGTATTTTAAATAGAAAGGGTGAAGTTATGCAGGCACTTAATATTGTAAAAACAGCAGTTAAAGCTATTGACAGCAAGAAAGGTGAGGATATTGAAGTAATCGGTATTACCGATTTAACTGTTCTTACCGATTACTTTGTAATTGCCACAGCTACAAGTTCAACTCAAATCAAAGCTATGGCTGATGAAGTTGAGTATAAGCTTGACGAACTCGGCGTTGAGCCGCACCATATAGAAGGCAGAAGCACAAATTGGGTTTGCCTTGATTATAATTCGGTTGTTATTCATATTTTCCATAAGCAGCAGCGTGAATTTTATTCACTTGAGCGTTTATGGGAAGATGGCGAAGTTTTAGATACAGCAAAATTATTGGAGGATTAAAATAATGGAATACAATTTTAAAGAGATTGAAGCCAAATGGCAAAATGTTTGGTACACTCAAAACACATTCGCAGCAAAGCAGGATTTTTCACTTCCTAAATATTACTGCCTTGTTGAATTCCCTTATCCGTCAGGTCAGGGACTTCATGTAGGCCACCCAAGGTCTTATACAGCTCTTGATATAGTTGCCCGTAAAAAAAGACTTCAGGGATATAATGTTCTTTACCCTATGGGTTGGGATGCTTTCGGTCTTCCGACTGAAAACTTTGCAATTAAAAATCATATTCATCCTGAAGAAGTAACAAAGCAAAATGTTGCAAGATTTAAGCAGCAGCTTCAGTCACTCGGCTTTTCGTTTGACTGGACAAGGGAAATCAACACTACTGACCCGAGCTATTATAAATGGACACAGTGGATTTTCCTTCAACTTTTCAAAAAGGGACTTGCCTACAAAAAAGAAATGGCTGTAAACTGGTGTACTTCTTGCAAATGCGTGCTTGCAAATGAAGAAGTTGTAAACGGTGTATGTGAGCGTTGCGGCAGTGAAGTTATCAGAAAGAACCAGAGCCAGTGGATGCTTAAAATTACCGAATATGCTCAAAGGCTTGTTGATGATCTTGATGACCTTGATTTTATTGACAGAGTTAAGGTTCAGCAGAAAAACTGGATCGGCCGTTCAACCGGTGCAGAAGTTGATTTCGGCACAACTTTGGGTGATACTTTAACTGTATATACTACCCGCCCTGATACTCTTTTCGGCGCAACATATATGGTTATTTCACCTGAACACCCGCTTGTTGAAAAGTGGGCAGATAAGCTTAAAAATATTGATGAAGTTCGTGCTTACCAGCAGGAAGCTGCACATAAGTCGGACTTTGAAAGAACTGAACTTAATAAGGATAAAACCGGTGTTAAGCTTGATGGTGTAATGGGCATCAACCCTGTAAATGATACTGAAATTCCTATCTTTATTTCAGACTATGTACTTACATCTTACGGTACGGGTGCAATTATGGCAGTTCCTGCACACGATACTCGTGACTGGGAATTCGCAAAGAAATTCGATTTACCTATTATCGAAGTTGTTGCAGGTTCAAAAGTCGGTGTTGAAAACGAAGCATTTACAGACTGTGCAACAGGCAAACTTGTTAATTCATCATTCCTTACAGGTATGACAGTTGAAGAAGCTAAAAAAGCAATTACCGAATGGCTTACTAAAGAGGGTAAAGGCCACCAAAAAGTAAACTTTAAGCTTCGTGACTGGGTATTTTCACGCCAAAGATATTGGGGTGAGCCTATTCCTATTGTTAAGTGTGACGATTGCGGATATGTTCCTGTTCCTGAAAGTGAACTTCCTTTAAGACTTCCTATGGTGGATTCATATGAACCTACCGATACAGGCGAATCACCGCTTGCAAAAATGACAGATTGGGTTAACACCACTTGCCCTTGCTGCGGAAAACCTGCTAAAAGGGAAACAGATACAATGCCGCAATGGGCAGGTTCATCTTGGTATTTCTTAAGATATATGGACCCGCACAATGATAAAGAACTTGTTTCAAAAGAAGCGGCAGAATATTGGAGTCCGGTAGATTGGTATAACGGTGGTATGGAGCATACTACTTTGCACCTTCTCTATTCTCGTTTCTGGCATAAATTCCTTTATGACATCGGTGTTGTTCCTACTAAAGAACCATATCAAAAGCGTACATCACACGGTATGATTCTCGGTCAAAACGGTGAAAAGATGTCAAAGTCAAGGGGTAATGTTGTTAACCCGGATGAAATTGTTGACCAATACGGTGCAGATACAATGCGTCTTTATGAAATGTTTATCGGTGACTTTGAAAAAGCTGCACCTTGGAACAGTGATTCTATCAAAGGCTGTAAGAGATTTATTGAGCGTTTCTGGAATTTGCAAGAAATCGTTAAAGACGGCGATGAATATTCACCTGAACTTGAAGCTCTTATGCATAAAACAATTAAAAAAGTTACAGATGATATTGATAATCTTAAGTGCAACACAGCTATTGCATCAATGATGACCCTTGTAAACGAAATGTATTCAAAGGGTGTTAATAAAGCCGAACTTCGTGATTTAACTATCATTCTTAACCCATTTGCACCTCATGTTACAGAGGAAATGTGGGAAATAATGAACTTCGGCGGTGCTGTACACGAAGCAAAGTGGCCTGAATTTGACGATGAAAAGACTAAAGAAAACAGTGTTGAAATCGCACTTCAGGTTAAAGGTAAGGTTCGTTCAAGAATTGTTGTTCCAATTGATATAAGCAAGGAAGATGCAATCGAACTTGCTAAAAAAGATGAAAAAATTGCCGCTGAAATTGCAGGCAAAGAAATTAAGAAAGAAATTTATGTTCCGGGCAAGCTTGTAAATATTGTTGCAATATAATTGGCAAGTGCCTTTTGAGGTGATATTATGCCTAAGAAAAAAATATATACAGTCGCAACTTCACACCTTGATACAGTGTGGAGTTGGGACTTTGAAACTACTGTCAGCCAATATATTTATAATACTTTAGTTGATAATTTTAAGCTTTTTGAAAAATATCCTTCATATAAATTTTCTTTTGAAGGTTCATATCGCTATGAACTAATGGAAGAATATTATCCTGAACTTTTTGATAAAATGAAGGATTATATTGCAAAGGGAAGGTGGAATGTCTGCGGCTCTGCATTTGAAAATGGGGATACAAATATTCCGTCACCCGAAGCACTTTTCAGAAATATACTTTTCGGCAATTCCTATTTTGATGAAAAATTCGGCAAAAGAAGTGTTGATATTTATCTGCCGGATTGCTTCGGCTTCGGCTGGGCACTTCCTGCAATTGAACGCCATTCAAACCTGATGGGATTTACTACCCAAAAGCTTGCCTGGGGCAGTGCATACGGTATTCCGTTTGATATAGGCAAATGGCAGGGTGTTGATGGAAGCGAGGTTTATGCAAGTATTAACCCGCACGATTATTATTACACTCTTACAAAGCTTCGTGATTGGGATTTTGTTCTTAATAAGTTTAAAGAAAATGAAAAGTATGACCTTAATGATACATATATCTTTCACGGTATAGGTGACAGGGGCGGCGCACCTGATGAAAAGAGCGTTGCTTTTGTTGAAGAAGAAATCAAGAAAAATGATGAAAGTGATATTGAAGTAATTGCGGCAAGCGCAGATGAAATATATCACGATATTGAAAATAATTATACCGACGAGCAAAAGGCTAAACTTCCGGTTTGGAAAAATGAATTTGTAATGCAAAACCACGGTGTAGGCGGTTATACATCGCGTGCAATCGGCAAGCGATGGAACAGAAGATGTGAAGAACTTGCGGATATAAGTGAACGCGCAGGTGTTATTTCATCATATCTCGGCTTAACCGATTATAACCAAAATGCAATTAACCGTTCATGGAAACGCTTTATTGCACATCAGTTTCATGATGATATGCCGGGTACAAGCTGCCAAAGGGTATATAAACGCTCATGGAATGATTATGCGGTTTCAATGAATCAGTTTACAAATGAACTTGAAGCTTCAATGTCGCCTGTTTCATCACTTATGAAAACTGATTTTTGCTCCGGTATTCCTGTAATGGTTTATAACCCTGTTGAAGCGGACAGGCGCGGTGCGGTAACACTTCGCCTTGATGATGTTTCATCTTCATATGTAAGGGTTTATGATGAAAAGGGCAGAGAAATTAAAAGCCAGGTAACTCCGCTTGAAAACGGAGTGCTTGAACTCGTTTTTGTTGCCGATGTTAAAAGCCTCGGCACAAGGGTATATGATGTTCGCCCGAGTGACAGGCCTTGCTGCGTTAAAAGTGAAATTTCAATCAATTCCGATAACGCAATGGAAAATCAAAAGTATATTGTTACTCTCAACCGAAAGGGCAATATATCATCAATTCTTGATAAAGAACTTGATGAAAAAGAAATACTTAAAGAGCCTGTTACTCTCGGCTTATTCAATTACACCGGCTCAAAAGAATGGCCTGCGTGGGAAATGAATTTTAAAGAAGCAAATAAAGATGCAGATCGTATTCCGAATGTAGTAACAGTAACTGTATTGGAGCAAGGCCCTGCAAGAGTATCATTCAAAGTTGTTCAAAGTGACAGAAAAAGTACATTTACTAATATTATCGCCCTCACAGACGGATGTGATATAGTTGAAGTATATTCCGAAATTGAATGGCAGAATTTGAGAACTCTTGCCAAAAATAAGTTTTCTTTCACGGCGGAAAATGAAAAAGCTACTTTTGATTTGGGACTCGGTGCAATTGAACGCGGAAATATGAGCGAAAAGCTTTTTGAAGTTCCTGCTCAAAAATGGGTTGATTTAACAGATAAAAGCGGCGAGTTCGGTGTTTCTGTTTTAAGTGAATGTAAATACGGTTGGGATAAGTATAAGGATAATACACTTCGCCTTACCGCAATTCACACACCGAAGCGCAATTATCGTATTGATTCAATGCAGTCATTTATGGACTTGGGGCTTAACAGATATTCATTCGCAATTTTCAGCCATAAGGGCAAGGCACAGGCTAAAACTCAGCTTGAAGCAAGAAAATTTGTAACTCCTATGACTGCTTATGTAACAACTAAACACCAGGGTAAACTAAAAAATGAATATTCTTTCGGCTCTGTTTCAAGTAATGATGTAATTATTCGCGCAATCAAAAAAGCAGAAAACAGCGATGAAATTATCGTTCGCCTTAATGAAGGTGCAAACAGTGAGGTTGAAAACTTTACATTAACTTTGGGTGAGGGTATTCAATCTGCCAGAGAAATTTATGCAAGCGAAGAAGAAAAGGGCAGTGCTGTTGTTGAAAACGGAAAGCTTGTTACAAGCTTCAAGCCTTATGAAATCAAAAGCTTTGCACTTAAATTGAAGCCAAGCAGTATTGATTCGCTTAAAACAGAAAGCGTACCTGTTTTGCTTAATTATGATAAAAATATTATCACAAAAAAAGGCGAAAAAGGTGATTTTGAATATACAATTCCAAGCACCCTTGTGCCTGATGAAATTATGGCAAACGGTACTTTGTTTAAATTAAATAAGGGTGATAAAAACGCTCTTATTTGCCAAGGCCAAAAAATTAAGCTTGGCGGTAATGCGAATAAGCTTGTTTTGCTTTGTGCTTCAATGGCAGGAGATAAAAAGGCTTCCTTTATACTTGGAAGCAAAAAGGAAGAAAAAACGGTTCTTTCGGCATTTGAACGCTTTGCCGCTTGGGATTTATATGACTATGGCGAAACAGCTTATATCAAATCGGGCAAAATCGGCTATGAATTTACACATTGCCATAAAGACGGAGAAGTTCAGTTTGCAAAGCAGATGTACTTTTTCCTTGTGGAATTTGAACTTGGCGGTGAAAACGAAATCACTTTGCCTAATGATTCGGATATTGTGATTTTATCTGCAAGTGAGGTTAATGCACCGTACGGTAAGCTTGTAAGCCCGACTTATGACGAGGTTGAAAAAAGGCCGTTTACTTTTAAACTCAATTTAAAAGAAAAAATTCAGTATGCATATAATAAGTGTGTTTGGCAACTTCACGATAAAGATAATTTCATCAAAGATAACAATAAGGGCAAGGATTACTGATAAGGGGAAATATTATGGCTAATAATTTTGGAAAAAACTGGACAACCAATAATAACAATTATCCGCTTGACAGCAAAGAGGTTGAAAGATACCTTTCTGTTAAGCCGAGTGAAAATCAACTTACTCTTGTTGACAAGCCATTTTATACCTTTATGCACTTTGGTATGAATACCGCTACCGATAGGGAGTGGGGTGCAGGTGTTGAAAAAGCATCTGATTTTACTATCAAATCAATCAATGCAAAGCAGTGGGTTGATACTGCAAAGCAGGCAGGTGCAACAGGCGTGATCCTTACTTGTAAGCACCACGACGGTTTCTGCCTTTGGCCAAGTGAATACACAGATTTCTGCGTTAAAAATTCATCTTATAACGGTGATATTGTAAAAGAAGTATCCGATGAATGTCATAGGCAGGGTATGGATTTCGGTGTTTATCTTTCACCTTGGGATATGCACGATGAACGCTATGGTACAGATGCGTATAATGATTATTTTTGCAATCAGCTTACAGAACTTCTTACTAATTACGGTGAAATTTTTGAAGTCTGGTTTGACGGCGCAAAAGGTTCAAATGCTAAAAAGTTTGAATACGACTGGCAAAGATATTATGATCTTATCCGTAAGCTTCAGCCAAAAGCTAATATTGCTATTTGCGGCCCCGATATTCGCTGGGTAGGTAATGAGGGCGGCAAGTCAAGAAAGAGCGAATACAGCGTAGTTCCTTGCGCACTTCGTGAAGCTGACAGAATTATGGCTTTGAGCCAGCAGGATGAAAATCAGGCATCTTCTCTTCAAAAGTATAATCAAATGGATGAAGATTTGGGTTCAAGAAAAATTCTTGAAAAAAACGCATATCTTTGCTGGTTTCCTGCCGAAGTAGATGTTTCTATCCGCAAGGGTTGGTTCTTCCACGAAAAAGATAACAGAAATTCAAAAAGTGCTAAAAAGCTTTTTAAAATCTATCTTAATTCGGTAGGCAATAACTGCACGCTTCTTCTCAACATTCCGCCAAATGCACAGGGTGAAATACATAAAAAAGATGTTAAAAACCTTGAAAAGCTTGGTAAAATGATAAATAATATTACTAAAAATCCTATTGTTTATCAGGAACTCGGTGAACTTACCAAGGATAATGGATTTATTGATTTCACATTCAACGATGTTCGCAAGGTTAATTATGTTGTGTTGCAGGAAGATATTGCAAATAGCCAGCGTGTTGAACTTTTTGACCTTTATATTCAAAAAGCAAACGGTAAGTTCAAGCGTGTTTATAAAGGTACTGTTATCGGCGCTAAAAAAATTGTTAATCTTAAAGGTAAAAAGGCAAAGGGCATTCGCTTTGTAATTCGCCAAAGCCGTTCAACACCTATTATTAAATCAGTTGGCATTTACGAATGATTATACACCTGTATAATTTTGTATAAGCTAAAATTGTAAAGTTTAGAATTAGTTTAGCCTCTTTTATTTTTTGCGTGATATAATTAAAGCGTGATAAATAAGGGAGGCTTATTTTATGACTGATAAAGTTGAAAATGAAGAAAAAGTTGTTGAAAAAAACAAGTTTGCAAAAGACTTGTGTTTTGACAAGATTGTTTGGATTTTTATGATTAGCTGTATAGTGGGCTTTCTTGTTGAAACACTGTGGTGTTTAATTAAGCACGGATATATCGAATCGCGCCAATCTCTTGTGTGGGGGCCGTTTTCGGTTGCTTACGGTATGGGTGCAGTTGTGTTAACTCTTGCACTTTATAAGGTTAAGGATGCACCTGTTTGGAAAGTGTTTGGTGTATCATTTATCGTAGGTACAATAACGGAATATATCTGCTCACTCGGGCAGCAAATTGTGTTTGGTTCTGTTGCGTGGGATTATAGCAATATGCCGCTTAATATTAACGGGCGTGTTTGCTTCTTGTATTCTTGCTTTTGGGGGCTTTTGGGAATATTATGGATAAAAGCTGTTTATCCTATAATGTCAAAAGTTATTGAAAAATTGCCGGTCAAACTCGGCACAATTATAATGTGGGCATTTATTGTATTTTTTGTATTTGATTCATTTGTTTCCGCTACTGCGGGGCTTCGTATGGATAAGCGTGACGCAGGTCAGGCACCTAATAATGCTTATGAGCAGTATCTTGATAATCATTTTCCTGATGAAAGAATGAATGAGATATACGCAAATTCCCAAAAAGTAACTAAATAAGAACGCAGCGTTGCCGTGCCGGCGCACCGCAATAAAAAAGCAGTTCAAAAATCGAGTTGCCTTTTATTACATTTACAAATATTGACAAATACTGCACTGCAAGATATAATAAAACAAATCTGATATACATAGGTTTTTATATTTGTTTTGAATATAAAATTAAAAGGGAATCCGGTGCGAATCCGGAGCAGTCCGAACCTCTACCGTATTTGCTGACGAGAAATATTCGCTAAAGGCGGCCATTGCTCTTTTGAGTGAGAAGGTTTATTTTAAGGTTGAAGCATTAGTCGGGAGACCTGCCGTGTATATGGTTTTTGCAGTGCTTTAGGTTGGAAGTCGGCAGTTTTAACATATGGGATAACTATGCCCATATGCTTTTTGCGATTCAATTTTTATGCACTGTTTTAAACGGTGCATTTTTTTATGCTCTAAATTGAAAGGAGAAAAGATGAAAAAATCAATTACAAAGGCTTTGGCAGTTTTTATGTCGCTTATGCTTGTACTTATGAGCGCACTTCCTGCTATGGCTGAAAATTCAAGCGAGGTTGAGGCGTACCTTAACAGCACATACACAAAGGCAATCGACCCGTACGGCAACCTTAAAAAGGATGATGAGGGCAGATATATTATCCCTCTTTCCAAAACAAGTGTTTCTCTTAAAAAGGACACGTCATCAAAGCTTTATACTTCCTCTTGGAGTTCAAGCAACGATACTTATGCAAAGGTGACAAACAGCAGCTATTCCGCTTCTGCAAAAATCACTCATCCGTCATATAATGAAGGTGCTAAGGTCGTTACTCTTACTCTTAAAATATTAGATAAAACCGACGGCAAAACTGTTTTAGGAACAAGAGATTATGTTCTTTATATTGAAACAAAACTTGCTACTTATTCTCTTGACGTAACTGCTAAGAATGAAAAAGGCGAGATTATTGACAACGCAAAAGTCAGTGTTTTTGACAGTCGTAATATTGAACAAAATCCGTCGTCACTCAGCGCTAATACTGAATACACTCTTACCGTTTCGGCTTTGGGATATGTTCGTGACATAAGAAAAATCACTTTAACTCAAAATACTAAACTTGATGTTATATTAAAAGAGGGCGCAACAGTTGATTTTACAGTTAAACTTGCAACGGGAGCTAAAACGGATAACGCTACCTTAAAAGTAACGTCAGCAAACGGCAGTCAAACATATTCTCCGATAGAGGACGAATACGGCTATGAAACCTCACAGTTTGAGCTTACTCCAGGCGAATATAAATACTATGCAACTTATCAAAGCGGCAGTCAAACGGCAGCGGGTACATTTACTGTCGCAGAGGGCGCAAAGTCACTTAATATAACGGTAAATCTTAAATATACCGAATATAAGGTTAAATTTGATGTTACACCCGAAAATGCAAAAATTACACTTAAAAAGAACGGCTCAAGCGGAGCTTACGGCGACGAAATTTTGCCTGATGAAAACGGATATTATACGATTGTTTACGGTCAATACCGTTATACCGTTGAAGCAGAGGGATTTATTACTGCAAGTAAGACATTTAATGCTACCGATACATCTCTTAAAAATAATAACTATGTAATTACCGTTAAACTTGACTCGCTTTATGATTCACTTCTTAATAAAGCAGACGATTATCTTTTTGCTCAGTCGGGCGACGGAATGATGATGACTGAATTTTCAGGCGTTCATACAGACGGCGATTTCGGTTACGTTTCTGATGTTGACTCCGATTATCAAGATACAAACGTTATTGAAACAGTTGAAGAAAAAATCAATTCAAATGTAAAATCCGATGAAAAAATCACGGTTAAATTAAACGCCGTTAAAAATATTGACGGTGACGATGATAATACAGTTATTTTCAAAAACGGCAATATCTATTATAAGGGCGTTGATTCTTCAAATTATGACGAAGATTTTTATGGCGCAGTTTACGACCTTTCACTTACTTTAACTTGCAACGATAAGACTAAGGAAAGCGAGGTAAGAGTAGTAGTTCCTTATCATACGTTTACAAGGCTTCAAAGACTTGACAGCGCTGCTCTTTATGCCGTAAACTTTGCAAATATTAAGGGTGAAAACAAGAGTGCAGCTGATGTTACCCGCAATCTTGATTTGATAAATACTGCAGATACGGATGATTACAGCTATTATTCAATTTGCTCAAGCTGGGTATCCGATCACCCCGAAATTATTGATGCAAAAACAGGTAAAGTAACAAGACCTGAAAAGGATACTATGGTTAAACTTACGGTTAAAACATATTATTCAGCTTCGTTTGTTGAAGAAACAGATTTCTTCTTTGATCCGGGTCCTTTGGGCGATAATGCGGCTTACAGAAGTGTAAGCGTTATGGTTAAGGGTACAAAGCAGGACGAGGTTAAGGACGGCAAACCTGCAACAAAGCCGAGCGAACCTGCAACAACTCCTTCAACAACTCAGCCTACAACAAAACCGAGCACAACTAAGAACACTGAGGCGGTTAAGCCTAAAAAGACATCGATTAAAAAACTCAGTAAAGGCAAAAAGAAATTTACCGTTACTTGGGCAAAAGTAAGTGGTGTTAAGGGATACCAAATTCAGTATTCTTCCGATAAAAAATTAAAAAAGAACAATAAGAGCGTTACTGTTACTAAGCAAAAGACAACAAAGGCTACCGTTAAAAAACTTAAGTCTAAGAAAAAGTATTATGTTCGTGTTCGCACGTATAAAACGGTAAACGGTAAAAAGATATATTCATCTTGGTCAAAGGTAAAAAGCGTAAAAACCAAGTAAGATTTATTTGTGTTTAACGACGCAATAAAAAAGACAGCCTGATTTTTTAGGCTGTCTTTTGTTATATTCTTTTCTATTTAACTTCAAGATAAAATTCCACACAGGCAAGCGTTTTTGATCAACTTTCTCTCAACGCCTTGTTAATCGCATTTAAAACTCTCTTTTTATCCGCTGACCAAAGCGGTGCAATCAAATCTTTTTTTGCTCCGTCGCCGGTAAGGCGGTGAATTACAATATTTTTCGGTATAATTGCAACACATTTTGCAATCAGTTCAACATATTCATCAAATTCAAGGGTTTTAAATAATCCTTTTTCGTAGTCTTTTGCAAGGTCTGTTCCTGCTATTATGTGCAAAAGCTGGAGTTTAATTCCGTCTATTTGGCTTTGGCAAACATATTTTACGCTTTCAAGCATATCTTCTTCACTCTCATTCGGCAAGCCTAATATTATATGCACCACGATATTTACGCCAATGTTTTTTAGCTTTTTAACAGCTTCGTTATATACTTCTAAACTGTAACCTCGCCTTATATACTTTGCACTATCGCTATGTATTGTTTGCAACCCAAGTTCCACAAAAACAGGTTTGATTTTATTCATTTCATCAAGAAGTTCTATTACATCATCACCCAAGCAATCGGGCCTTGTGGCAATTGACAGTGCAACAATGTCAGGGTGATTTATTGCTTCACTGTATTTTGCTCTTAGTATTTCAACCGGTGCATAAGTGTTGGTGAAAGCCTGAAAATATGCAATATATTTCCCGCTTTTGATTTTCTTTTCCACTATTTTTTTGCCGCTTTCAATTTGCTCGGTAATGCTTAGATTTCGGTTTTGTGCAAAATCACCACTTCCGCCTTTTGAACAAAAAATGCAACCTCTTGTATCTATTTTTCCGTCACGGTTCGGGCAAGTGAATCCGCCGTCTAAACTGATTTTGTAAACCTTTTGCCCAAATTTATCTTTCAAATATTTGTTAAAACTTAAATATTCCATATTTATCCCTCATATTATAGTAAATAAAGTATACCATAAAATATATCTAATTAAAATAAAAATTCATATTGTTATTGACTTGGTATCGCCTTTAGTTTAAAATTGATTTGATAATAATTAGTAAAGGAAGAACGAAATGAGAGTTTTTTTAAGCTGCCTTGTTTGCAGAATTGTAACTTTTGTTTTGCATAAGCTTGGCAGGGGTGCTACATCTATGCCGGGTAAGGTTGCACTTAAAGTTAAAAGAAATGTTTTAAAAGATTTATCAAAAAATACCAAGGTTATAGTTGTAACCGGTACTAATGGTAAAACCACCTCTTGCCGTATACTTGAAGAAGGTCTGAAAAAAGCAGGCAAATCATATTTTATCAATAAATCCGGTGCAAATCTTATTACGGGCGTAACTGCTTCATTTATAATGAATTCAACCGTTACCGGTAAGTGCAAAAAAGATTATGCCATTATTGAATGTGACGAAAACGCTTTTAAAGAAGTTTCAAGATATATTCATTGCGATGTTATTCTTGTAACTAATGTTTTCCGTGACCAGCTTGACCGTTACGGTGAAGTTACGCATACACTTAACGCTATTAAAGAATCGGTTAAAAACTTGCCTAATGCAATTGTTTGCCTTGATGCCGATTGCTCGTTGACTTACTCAATGTCAAAGGAAATTCCTAATAAAATCATCACTTTCGGTGTTAATGTTCCTTTTGATAAAAATGCAAAAGCACCTGAAATAAGCGACGCTAAATATTGCATTTTTTGTAAGCACGAATATGATTATACTTACCATACCTATGGTCATCTCGGCGGTTTTGTATGCAACAATTGCGGATATAAAAGGCCGCAACCTGATTTTGCGGTTGAAAGTGTAGAAAAAATGAAAAACGACCATTCCGTTGTTGTTGCAAATCTCAACGGTGACAGAAATATAATCAAGGTTAATATCGGCGGTGCGTATAATATTTATAACGCTATCGGCTGTGCGGCTGCACTTACTGCACTTGGTATTGAGCAAAAAATTATTATTGACGCTATTGAAAACTTTAACGGTGCATTCGGCAGAATGGAACATTTTAAATCCGGAAATAACACGGTTAATCTTATTCTTGTTAAAAATCCGGCAGGCTTCAGCCAAACAATGAATTTTCTAAAAAGTATTGATGATGATTTTACATTGATTCTTTCGCTTAATGATAATGCTGCCGACGGCAGAGATATAAGCTGGATTTGGGATGTTGATTTTTCAGGCATTTTTGATAAGCCTAATGTTAAAGAGCTTTATGTAACCGGTAAGCGTTGCTATGATATGGCGGTTCGTGTTAAATACGAAGGCGTAGGAAATCGCGAAATTAAGATTATTGAAAATGAAGATTATAATAAACTCGTTGATGTTGCAACAAGTCAGGGCAGGGATGTTTATATAGTTCCTACTTATACTTCTATGATGACTATGCGCCCTGTAATTGCTAAAAGACTTGGAGGTAAAGACTTTTGGGAATGATGATTAAAATAGCACACCTTTATCCTGATATGCTTAATCTCTACGGTGATAGGGGTAATATTATCGCTTTGACTAAAAGAATGGAACTTCGCGGTATTTCCACCCAAGTGGATAAAATCACTATGGGTAAATCTTTTAATGCCGATGATTATGACATTCTTTTTATCGGCGGCGGCCAGGATTTTGAGCAGGATGTTTTGCTTGAAGATTTGAAAAAAGGTAAAGATAAAGAAATTAAGCGTGCAATTGAAATGGGTAAGGTTATGCTTGCTATTTGCGGCGGTTACCAAATGCTTGGCAAGTATTATAAAACTCACGACGGTAAAATGCTTGAATATATCGGCGCAATTGATTTTTATACCGAGGGTAAGGATGAAAGAATGATTGGCAACTTTGCCTACAAAACCAAAGAGGGTATTGAAGTAGTCGGATTTGAAAATCACAGTGGCAGAACTTATCTCGGCAAGGGTGTTGAACCGCTCGGCAAAATGATTAAAGGCTTCGGCAATAATGGTGAGGACGGCACAGAGGGTGTTAGGTATAAAAATACTTTCGGCACATATTCTCACGGTCCTGTTTTGCCTAAAAATCCGCAGCTTGCCGATTTGCTTATTTCTTTGGCAGTGAAAAATAAGTACGGCTCCTGTACCCTTGCTCCGCTTGATGATGAACTTGAAGATAAGGCAAGAGCACAGGTTATGAAACTGTATGTAAAATAAGCATAATAGATAAAATAAAGGCACTATGAAGTAAATTCATAGTGCCTTAACTTATTTTCTGCCTAATATATAATCTGTTAAAACATTATAATAATCTGCTGATTTTATTAAAATTGGGCGCGGTTACGGTTGCTTATTCACCACCGCAAACGATAATTCATCTTATCAATTCAACATTCCTCATAATCGATTCTACCTTGCAAATGTCGTTGTCATATGTTTTTTGATAGCTTCCGCCGTATTTTTTTGCTGTTTCTTTTATGATTTTTTCGCCGTTTCCGTGACCCGGTTTCGGCGATTTTTTTGTTTTGACAAAATGATTTGATATGTTTATTTTGATTGTTTTGCTGTTGACTTCGATATTTACACTAACGCTTTTGTCATTACATTCTTTTGCGGCATTTATTGCGTTGTCGCAAAGGTTTAAAACAATTCTGCTCAAATCAAAATCATCAATCATAATGTCGCAATTTTCATCAATATTTATTTTAAGGTAAACCTCTTCTTGTTTCGCTTCATTTGATTTTATGTATAATGCGGTGTTGATTATCTTGTTTCTGCAAAGCGGAACACCCGAAACCGAAGAAAGCTCCTTGCTCGCTTGGTTTATTAAATTTTGCGCTTTTTCAGTGTCACCGCTTGAGATAAACCCGTTCGCTAATGAAAGAATATTTCTCATATCGTGCCTGAGTTTTCTCGTTTCTTCTTTTTCTCTATTGATAAATTCAATGTTTTTGGCTTCAAATTCATTTTTTGCAACTGTTTGCGCAAGCTTTTTCATTTTTTCGTCCGATTTTTGTATTGCGTCAATTACAAAAATTGCAGTAAAGGCGATAACAACATCAAGCAGAAAAACAATTATTTCGATGTTTGCGTATGTCGAATTTGAAAAAAACATACCGTGCTCATTGATGTTTTCAAGAGTTTCGTTAGAGAAATTAAATATTGAAATCGTCGGTAAAAAGCAAATAATCGGTACAAAGTAAAAGTATAAATATTTAAGCTGAAAAGTACTTTTTCTGTTGACTTTAAAAAGCTTGACAAAAAATATAATTAGATATGACGAAATTAAAGTTAATGTTGTTATAAGGATAAATTCTGCCTTTGACCATTCATAGTAGGATAGCGTGTCAGTAAACTGCGCAAGCTTTGGATTGATGTTTTTTATTAAAAGCATATCAATTATGCCTGTAATGCAGTGCAGGCATATTATGAGAAAATCAACAAAAATGCATTTAAATACAGTCTTTTTAAATTTACTTTTTTCAGTCGCAAAAATTACAAATGCAAATATACAAATGTGCTTTATTATTTGAGCAAATATGTAGTTGTAATCGTATTCATTAACAGGGAAGTAGGTAAAATTATAAGCGATGATTTCATAAAACAAGGTAAAGCCGAACGACATTAAAAGCGTTGTAAAAGTGTTGAATCTGTCTTTATATAACGAATGAACTATTACAAAATGCGAAAACGCACGAACAGCAACCAAAGCCCAAAACCATATTGTAAAGCCGCTTAACATAACTGTTTGAAACATATTTTTACCTCAGTTTTCTACAAAAGATTTATATTCATTTACCATTTTGCCGTATGAAGAACGGGAAATTGTAATTTCCGTGTTATCGCTCAAAATGTATTTGTGCCACTTAAAAGCAACGATGTAGTAAAAATTCACTGCGTAGCTTCTGCTGCACTGCTGAAAATTGATTCCGACTTTTTTGATTATGTCACCAAATTTTGCGACAGTCATTATTTCTTTGCCGTTTGCAAGATGGAAAACAGTCGTTTTGTTTTGCGCTTCAAAATATAAAACATCTTTAAGATTGATTAAAAAGTGTAACTTGTTCGGTAAGGTTACTATCAGTTTTTGCTTCTTGCTTTTTAATGACTTAATGCAGTTATCAAGGCACTGTTCAATATGCTTGTCGGTCATCTTTATTTTGTCTATATACCAGTCGGGTTTTATACTTGAAATATTATATATTTCACCGGGAAAAGAAGTAATAATTACTGTCTGAAGTACCTCTGCATTTTTTTGCGTTCCCGCCTCGGCTAATTTGTCTATCATATTTTTTCCGTTTATCATAACATCAAGAAAGAGTATGTCTGCTGTTTCTTTTTCTTCTTCAAGTTTTGCAAAACTGTTGACCGTGTCAATTTCAAAATCGGTATTAAGCTTTTTGCCGGCATTTTTTATCTTTTCGCTAAGCAAATCGCAAAACTTCTCGTCATCATCGCAAATAAGTATTTTTGTCATATCTTTTCTCCTCTTTTTATTTATCTATATTTTAACATAATTTGCTGTAAATGTCTTTATAAAGTTCTGCAACTCGCACCAAAAACAAAGCAATACACACCACTTTGGTTTACTTTCACGCTTTTAGATGCTATTCTTTCAATATATAAATTCGTATTTTTAGGAGACAGAAAAATGAAAAGATTTTTTAGCCTAATGTTGTCATTCGTCATGGTTTTATCGGTCTTTTCCGGTATGACAATAACGGCTTGGGCAACAACAAAAACCGCTACTGATTCTATAAAGTGGGTTAAATCTAAAGTTGGAACTTCAATTGATTTTGACGGTAGTTATGGTTCTCAATGTGTAGACCTTGTAATGGCTTATTACAATTATTTGGGTGTTGCTATTTCTCATGGCAACGGTTGCGATTACGCAAGCAATACTTTGCCTTCCGGTTGGACACGAAAAAAAGGAGGAAAGCCTAGTAAAGGAGACATTCTTGTATGGGCTGGTGGTAGTGGATACGGACATGTTGCAATATACGAATCGGATTCATCGAGTTATCATCAAAACTCAGGAGGAAAAGTTTTTAAAAAAACAGAAAAATATTCCGCTATTAAAGGCTATGATAATTCTCCTTATTGGGGGTGTATTCATCCTAATTTCAAATCAGAAACTACGAATAATAAAGTGACAGTTAATTTCAACGGCAATGGCGGTACTGTCAAGGGAAGTAGTTCTTTATCTATAAATAAGGGCGCAAGTATTGGTACATCAATTCCGTCTGCTATCAGAAAAGGTTATGTTTTTAACGGTTGGTATACTGCGTCAAACGGAGGAAGTAAGATAGAAACTTCGACGGCAATTTCATCAAATATTACTGCGTATGCTCATTGGTATGAAAGTCTGTATATACCGACCTTTTACCCTTCTAACAGGCAAAGCGGTATATTCCGTATAAAAAATGTTAAAAGTGGAAAATATCTTACTGCCGCTAAAAATGAGAATGGCTCACAGATTGTTCAAAGCTCATATTCTTCAAGTAGTTCTCAACTTTGGAGAATCAGCAGTGTTATAGACGAAGGTGAAAAATATCAATATATTGTCAATTGCAACGGCGGAAAATGCCTTGATATGAGAGATGGGTCCATTGAACTTTCTACTGCCTTACAGCTTTATACCTACGGCGGAGGCGCTAATAAAAGATGGTCAATTCTCGGTAGAGGTAACGGAAATTATTCAATTCATTCCTTAGCAACGGGTAGGGCAGTTGATATAAGAGGCGCTTCAACAGATAACGGTGCAGTTGTACAATCGTATTATTATAATGCGACTGAGGCACAACTTTTTAAATTTGAGGAAATGCCTACAAGAACTATTATGTTCTACGATAATATTTCTAATAATTATTTAACCTCGCTTAAGTCAAACGAAGCAAGCAACTGTTATACTACAAGAGATTCCTCTGCAGTAACAGTTTCTCCAAATAAAATATCAGGTATTCTAACAATCAATTCATATAAAGCAGGCAAATGCGGCGAAGATATGCAGTTTAAAACAACAGTTCAAGGCTCGTGTAATTTTGATTTATACTGTGGCGACACTTCTTCAAAAAAACTTGTATTTAGAGCCAAGTCGAGTGTAAGCGGTACAAAAATCAACTTTAGATGGGGCTATGATTCGTCTACTCAACCTTGTGCAGTTGCAACTCTCTCAACCTCTTGGCAAACCTATGTGCTTACCTTGCCGAGAACGAGAGATTCAGGTTCAAATCTTCACCCTTGGATTGATAGAGCCTGCACTATCCAAATGGATAATATCGCACTTGTTGATGATACTTCGGACTATAATATAGAAATTGATGATAGTGCGCAAGCGGTTACCTATGATATTACTAATCAGGAATATATCAATTCTATGAAGCTACCTTCACCTAAGGGAAACAAAAATAATTGTCATTTTATAGGTTGGTTTACAAAACGCTACGGCGGAATGAGTTTAAAAGGTTGTGATATAATCAGTATCGGTCAAGGCTCAATAAAGGCTTATGCTCATTGGAAAGAACACAGTTGGACTAATGTAAGTGATGTGCCTGCAACCTGTACACAAAAGGGCTATACTCTACAAAGGTGTTCTTGCGGCGAAGAGAGAAAGGTTAATTACTATTCTATCAATCACGATTTTAGCGATAATAGCCCTACTTGCAAGCTTTGTGGTATTAAAAATCCTAATTATGTAGATACAACACCGTCAAGTAATTTGCCGAGTGCAAATCCGTCAGGGGCAAATAACAATTCAAACGCATCGTCAAGTGTGGCGGGTAATAGCTCTAACGGTTATATTTTAAGTGATACCTTTTCAAGTAATGAGCCGAAATCAGCTAAATTTAAAAAGGTTAAACCGGCTAAAAAGGCAATATCTGTTAAATGGAAGAAAGTCAGCGGTGTAAAAGGTTATCAAGTTCAAGTAGCTACTGATAAGAAATTTAAGAAGAACAAGAAAACCGTAACAATTAAAAAACAGAAAACTACAAAGACTACTGTTAAAAAGCTTAAGGCAAAGAAAAAGTATTATGTAAGAGTTCGTACATATAAAATAGTGAACGGTAAAAAGGTTTATTCTTCTTGGTCAAAGATTAAGACTGTTAAAACCAAATAATATTGAAAAAAGGCTTGATTTTTCAAGCCTTTTTTGTTATAATACTTCAGCATTCGTAGAAATACAAGCGAATACGCACACACTCGGGTTAAGCCTTAGGTGATTTTAATGGGCTTTTGCCATACTCGGTGTGGAGGAATTAACCTTAAAGGAGGAAATAATAATGGCAAATGTAGTTTCAATGAAACAGCTTTTAGAAGCAGGTGTTCACTTCGGACACCAAACAAGAAGATGGAACCCTAAAATGGCTGAATACATCTTCACAGAGCGTAACGGTATTTACATCATCGACCTTCAGAAAACAGTTAAGAAGCTTGATGAAGCATATATGTTCGTTCGTGATCTTGCAGCAGACGGCGGTTCAATCATTTTCGTAGGTACAAAGAAGCAGGCACAGGATTCAGTTAAGGAAGAAGCAGAGCGTTGTGCAATGCCATATGTTAACGCAAGATGGCTTGGCGGTATGCTTACAAACTTCAAAACTATCCGTGGCAGAGTTGCTCGTCTTGCGCAGCTTAAGGCTATGAGAGAAGACGGAACATTTGACCTTCTTCCAAAGAAAGAAGTAGTTGGCCTTGAACTTGAAATTGAAAAGCTTGAAAAGTACCTTGGCGGTATCACAGAAATGAAGAAGATTCCTAATGCAATGTTCATCGTTGACCCACGCAAAGAAAGAATCGCTGTATCAGAAGCAATTAAGCTTGGTCTTCCAATCGTAGCTATTGTTGATACAAACTGTGATCCTGATGAAATTGACTATGTTATCCCTGGTAACGATGACGCTATCCGTGCAGTAAAGCTTATTGCCGGCGCTATTGCTAATGCTGTTATCGAAGGCAGAGACGGTAATGACACAGCAGCAGAAGAAAATGCTGAAGAAGCAAGTGAAGAGGCTGCTGAATAATTTAATATAATTATAACTATTTTATAGGAGGATAATATAATGGCATTTACAGCTCAAGATGTTAAGGCTCTTCGTGAGAAGACCGGCGTTGGTATGATGGAATGTAAGAAGGCTCTTGTTGAAGCTGACGGCGATATGGATAAGGCAGTTGACTTTCTTCGTGAAAGAGGACTTGCTGCTGCACAAAAGAAAGCAACAAGAATTGCTGCTGAAGGTGTAGTTCTTCCATATTATGATGCACAGGCTAAAAAGGGTGTTGTAGTAGAAGTTAACTCTGAAACTGACTTCGTTGCTAAAAACGAGAAATTTATGAACTTCGTAGAAGGTGTTGCAAAGACTATCCTTGCAACAAATCCTGCTGATGTTGAAGCTCTTAAGGAAGAAAAGTTTGACGGTACAGACAGAACTGTTACCGAAACTCTTAATGACCTTGTTCTTTCAATCGGTGAAAATATGAAAGTTCGTCGTTTTGAAAGAATGGACGGTGTTGTTTCAACATATATTCACGGCGGCGGATCAGTAGGCGTTATGGTTGGCTTTGATGTTGCTGATGAATCAAAGGCATCTGCTCCTGAATTTGATGCTATGGGTAAGAATGTTGCTATGCAAATCGCAGCTATGAGCCCTGCATATCTTGATGAAGCTTCAGTTCCTGCTGAAGTTGTTGAACACGAAAAATCAATCCTTGCAGCTCAGATGAAAGAAGACCCTAAAATGGCTTCTAAGCCTGAAGCAGTTCTTGCTAAAATTGCTGCCGGTAAGATGGGCAAGTATTATAAAGAAAACTGCCTTGTTGACCAGGAATTCGTAAGAAGCGATTTATTCCAAGGTTCAGTTAAGGGATATGTTGATTCAGTTGCCAAGGAACTCGGCACTGAAATCAAGCTTAACGGTTTCATCAGAATGATGAAGGGCGACGGTCTCGAAAAGAGAGAAGAAAACTTCGCAGAAGAAATCGCAAAGCAAATCAACGGCTAAGACTTCTGCAAAAATTTAAATAATTTGATTTAAACGGCTTAAAACTAACGGTTTTAAGCCGTTTTTACATGTCAAATAAAAATGAGGCAAAATTTGTTTAATTATCATAAATTATCATAACTTATCGTATCGTTTTGAGTCAAATTTTGGGCAGAAATTGAGGCAAATCCGAAGTAAAGAATCTTCTGCTAAGTTGCCTCAAAAATAACATATATCAAATATTCTAAATTATTAGGTGTGTAATTATAGAAATATAACTGCACGCTTTTGTTTTTTGCTTAAAATAGAAAGGGGATATAATGATGTCAAAATGCAAAACGATTGCGATATGCAATCAAAAAGGTGGTGTTGGAAAGACAACCACAACAGTAAATCTCGGTGTAGGATTAGCAATGAAAGGTAAAAGAGTTTTGCTTGTTGATGCAGATCCACAGGGAGATTTAACAGTAAGTCTTGGGTGGAAAGATAATGACAATTTATCAATTACACTCGCAAACAAGATTATGGACTTTATTCAAGACAAGAACAGTTCCCATGATGATGTTGTTCTTCATCATGCGGAGGGCGTAGATTTAATTCCAGCAAATTTGGAATTGTCTGCACTTGAATTAAGCCTTGTTAATGCTATGAGCAGAGAGGTAGCACTTAAAGGATATTTGAATACAGTTAAAGATAAGTATGATTATATCCTTATTGATTGCATGCCCTCACTCAGTATGATAACGGTTAATGCCCTTTCCTCCGCAGATAGTGTAATTATTCCCGTTCAGGCACAATTCCTTTCTGCAAAGGGTATGCAACAGCTTGTGCAGACAATAGCAAAAGTAAAAAGGCAAATTAACCCTCATTTGAAAATTGACGGAGTTCTTTTTACTCTCGTTGACGGCAGGACAAATCTTGCTAAAAGCACACAGGACGCTATTAAATTTGCTTATGGTAAGAATGTTAAAATATTTAATACTAATATACCCATTGCAATTAAGGCTGCTGAAACAAGCTCAAAGGGTAAAAGCATATATACTTACGCTCCAAAAAGTACAGTAGCACAGGCTTATGAAGAATTAACAAAGGAGGTGCTTGGAATTGAGCAAAGAGAGAAACACAGATTTTATGCTGAACAGTTTAGATGATTTGTTTACATCTCAAAACGAAAGAGATAACGGATATTTACCTAATATACAGGATATTCCGTTAGAGCTTCTTGACGATTTTCCTAACCACCCATTCAGAGTCCGTGATGATGAAGATATGCTCAAACTCATTGAAAGCGTTTCCGAGCGTGGTGTTCTCGTTCCTGCCATTGTAAGACCAAAGGCAGACGGAAGATATGAACTCATATCAGGACACCGAAGAAAAAGAGCAAGCGAATGTGCTGAAAAGAAAACACTTCGTTGTATGGTATCGGATTTAGATGATGATGCCGCTACTATTATAATGGTAGATAGTAATATTCAAAGAACTGATATATTACCAAGTGAAAAAGCATTTGCATATAAGATGAAACTTGATGCAATGAAACATCAAGGACAACGAACGGATTTAACTTCCAACCCACAGGGACGGAAGTTAGTAAATAAGGAAACTGCTCAAATCGTTGGCGAAGAAAATGGGGATAGTCAAACACAGGTGAGAAGATATGTGCGTCTTACCTATCTTGTGCCGGAACTTCTTGAAATGGTTGATGAGGGCAGAATTAAAATGAGACCTGCCGTAGAAATATCATATCTTGATGAAGATAATCAGCGTGATTTGGTAGATGCCATTGATACGGAAGATTGCACACCCTCACACGCACAAACTATCAAAATGCGTAAATTCTTTGACGAGGGCAAATTAAGTTCTGATGTCATAACATCAATTATGCAAGAGGAAAAACCAAATCAAAAGGAAAAAATCGTAATTCCAAACAAGACGGTTGAGAAATATATTCCAAAGTCCATTCCTGCCGAAAAAAGACAGGATTATGTTTGCAAGGCTTTGGAGCATTACGGTAAATATTTGCAAAAAATGAGGGATAGAGAAAGCAGGTAATGTAATTACAAATTTTCTCTATCCCTTTCCCACACCCTAACCCTAATAATTCAATAACCTACCGAAAAGAGTAAACTATCTCTATTTAAGAGAGTTTATATAAACAATACAAAACTAAAAGGAATGATGCTTATGAACTAATTAAAATCGCACTATTGCTTTTAAAATTACACAGGAATAATATGAAAGTGAAAGGAGCGATTAATTATGAAAAGAGTCGGTTTAATAGCAACGATTGTGATTGCAGCAATGCTTATTGCAGGTTGTGGAAATAGCAATAACATTGATAATAAAACAACAGTTAATGAAAGCTTGGCTGTTTCTTCTTCGGTTGGTAATACAGAAAATAACAATAGTGAAATTGTCAAAGAAAATCAAAGTAGTACAGAGGTTACTAAAACAGAGCCAACAACTGCTGAAACTTCCTCACGAAAAGAAACAACTGCAATTCAAAAGGTAATACAAAACACAACAAAACCGACAACTACATCAAAACAACCAACAACCCAAAAAGCAAGTCAATGCAGTAATAACAATAATCATTCAATGAAATGCGGCAATATGGGCAGATGGTTTGACAGCAAATCGGATGTTAAAGCATATGTTGATTCGGTAATGAAATCTTGGGCAGACAAATGGGAAAGCGGAGAATTATCCGACGATGAATATTTTGCTAACTGCCCACAAGGCTATGAATGCTGGAGTTGCGGTTACTGCGGTAAATGGACAGGCAATTTCAAATAACAATATCATAAATTTAACCTGAGAAGATGTAACAATCTTCTCTTTTTTATGCCTTAAAACAGGCAGAAAGGAAAAGTTATGAAAGAGAAATTCAAAAGTTTAGGCAAAAGAATTGTTGCAGTTCTTTTGTCGGTATTAACAGTTACAATGATGTTTCCGTTAAGTGCCTTTGCGGCAACGGAAAACCTCGGCGCGGTATCGGGTATGAAGAAACTTGATATCAGCGTTTCAAAACATTACGGACACGAACTTCATACTACGAAAAAAGGCGGTACAACTTATCCGCTTTTCTGTATTGAATACGGTACAACCTCACCGAGTTCGTCATATCTTAAAGGCAAAAAAGCTATGGCAAGTGACACGGCAATTAAAGCTGCAAAGTGGATATTTGCAGGATATTATCTTGAACACGGCAACTCGATAGATTGGCAGGATATGGCTTACTGTCAGAAAAAAGTGTGGTCTATCTTCGGTTCCGATACAAGCTGGGATTTCAGCGACGGCGGATACAAAGCGTGGTGTGACAAGGCACAGGACAGAATGGACAACCTAAATAAAAAGCCGTCATTCAATAACACCAATGTCGGAACAATCGTTGCAGGGAACAGCCTTACCGTTACCGATACAAACAAGGTGCTTTCCGATTATCCCGCATTCACGAAAAACGGAAGCGGTTGGAGCATTACCCACAGCAAAAATTCTAACTCATTAACAATTAAGGTTGATAAATCTTGTACTGCGTCAAGCTTCAAACTTGCCAACGGTGAATATTACAAAAACGGTACAGGTGATGACGATGAACTTTTGCTTTACTATCCCTATGGTAGTGAAGCATATCAAAAACTTATCTATTCGGCATATTATGACCCTGTTTCAATGGCATTTTCGGGTTCGATTACTCCGCTTGGTGATATGAAACTTGTGAAAACTTCGGAGGATGGCGTTGTAGCCGGTATTAACTTTACTGTCACAGGTGCTAAGGGGTTTTCAAAAACTGTCACAACAAATGCAAACGGCGAAATTGATATTTCCGATTTAGTTCCGGGAACATATACGATTACGGAAGAAAAGATTGACAGATATGTACCTAATCAATCGCAAACAATTACTGTTTCAAGTAACAAAACATCATCGGTCAGCTTCTATAACATACTCAAAAAATTCAGAGTAACCGTCACAAAACAAGACTACGAAAAAGGTCACGCACAAGCCGATGCAAAGTTAGGCGGTGCTGTTTATGGTTTGTATAAAGGCGATGAACTCATTGCACAATATACAACCGACAGTAACGGCTCTTTTACAACAGACTATTATGTATGTGGTACTGATTGGACAATAAAAGAAATTAGTCCAAGTGAGGGTTATCTTTTAAATGATACCGTATATAGAGTCGGTGCGGATCCAAGGGATTACAACATTGAATATAACACAGCACCCGATATGACTGTTATGGAGCAAGTTATCAAGGGTAAAATCAGCATTATCAAACATACGGATAACGGCGATACCAAAATTGAAACACCCGAAAAAGGTGCGGAGTTCCAAGTCTATCTTAAATCGGCAGGTTCTTTTGTAAATGCCGACAAAGACGAACGAGATACTATTGTTTGTGACGAAGACGGCTTTGCAAGTACAAAATTACTTCCGTATGGAGTATATACAGTTCATCAAACCAAAGGCTGGGCAGGACGAGAACTTATCACCGATTTCGATGTCTTCATCAATAAAGACGGCAAGACTTACAAATTCCTTATCAACAACAAGAATTTTGAATCGTATCTCAAGGTAGTTAAACTTGATAAGGAAACGGGTAAACGAATCCCATACGAAGGTGCTGCTTTTGAAATCTACGATAGCAACAATCATAGAATTACAATGCAGTACACCTACCCTCAAGTGACATCAATTCATACCTTTTACACCAATAAAGAGGGATATTTAATCACACCTGAAAAGTTGCCGTATGGTGATTATACTCTTAAAGAAGTACAAGCACCGTATGAATATGTTCTTGACGATACTCCTATTCCGTTTGTAATTTCACAGGAAAACGCTTCAACCGATACAGGTGTTACCGTAGTTAAAGTTAAGGCACGAGATGTTGCACAAAAAGGTGTAATCAATATCACTAAAACAGGCGAGATTTTTTCATCTGTTGAAGAAAATAATGGTGTATATACTCCAAAATACAGCGTAGGTAATCTTAAAGGAGCAGTATTTGAAATCTATGCTGCTGAAGATATTACTACACTTGACGGTACGGTAAGATATGAGCAAGGTATTTTGGTTGATACAGTCACAACCGATGATGACGGTGTGGCTAAATCAAAAGAACTTTATCTCGGTAAATATACAGTTATTGAAAAGACTGCACCAAACGGATATGTTCATAATGCCGCAAAGTATGATGCTGAACTCACCTATGCAGGACAGAATGTTTCCGTTACCTCAACCGACATTTCGGTGTATAACGATAGACAAAAGGTTTCGGTTTCACTTAAAAAGATTATGGCAAATGATAAGACATTCGGTATCGGCAATAACGGTGAAATCACTTCTGTAAGATTCGGTATTTATGCCGGTGAAGACAATAAAGCAAGCAACGGCGATGTTATTCCAAAAGATGCTCTTATCACTTTTGCAAATTGTGATAAAAATGGAAGCATTGTCTTTGACTGTGACTTGCCCGTAGGCTTTAAGTGGTACGCAAAAGAAATTGCCACAGATAAGCATTATATCTTGTCCGATACCAAATATGAGTTTGATACCGAATATCAAGGTCAAGATGTCAAGGCTATTGATATTAAACTCAATAACGATAAAGCTATCGAAAACAATCTAATTTATGGTTCTGTTAAAGGCTTGAAGATTGACCGAGAAACCCAGGAAACAATCAAGGGAGCAACCTTTGGCTTGTTTAAATCGGATACTACCGAATTTACAAAAGATAAAGCAATTTTAACTGCCGTTACCGATGAAAACGGCGTATTTGTTTTCAATAACATTCCTTATGGCGAATACCTTATAAAGGAACTTAAGCCAGCCGACGGCTATCTTGACAATGAAGATGTATTTACCGTAACAATCAAAGATAACGAGCAAGTGGTTGAACTTACTGCAATCAATGATAAAGTGCCAGAATTAAAAACAACGGCAACCGTCAATGGCAAAAAAGAAGTCATCGCAAAAGGCGAAATAACAATAAAAGATACTGTTGAGTACAAGCATTTAGTACCTAATACCGAATATGTTATCAAAGGCACATTGATGGATAAATCCACAGGCAAGCCGTTCAAAGTTAAAGGTAAAGAAATCACTTCGACCGTTAAGTTTGTACCCGATAAGGCAAACGGCAAAGTAGAAGTCACCTTTACTTTTGACGGTTCGGCTATTAAAAAGGACACCGATCTTGTAGTGTTTGAGACATTGTACCGTGACGGGGTTGAGTTAACCGCTCATGCCGATATTGACGATAAAGGACAGACCGTAACGGTTAAAGTCCCTGAACTTGAAAATCCAAAGACAGGAGACGAAAGGAACAAAAAGGCATTAGCTTCTGTTATGAGCGTATCTGCACTTGGAGCAGTATCGCTTGCTTATTATCTTCTCAAAAAGAAAAAGAACAATAAGGAGGAAAAGTAATGGAGCCAAAGGCTATTATCGGCATTGTTATTGTTGTTGCAATTATTGTTGCAATTGTGATTATTCAGATAAAAAGAAAAAGTAAAGACTAAATTCGGTATTCAATGGGCAGTCAAGTTTTGGCTGCCCTGTTTTATAAAAAGCAAATATAGTTAAATGAGTCTTAACTGAAAAGAGTGATTTTATATGAACGAAACCAAAAAAATCATTAATGATTACGAGATTATTCAGTCATTTTATGTTGGAGAAAAAGAGGTTGTTGTAGGCGAAAACAAAAATGCCGAATACAAATATATTTGCGGCTATTACGAAAGCAATGAAATCTTTGAAAGGATAAATGATTGCAGAGCAAGCAATGATTATTTTGATATTATGACCTTGTTCTGTGAAAGAGCAAAAGAACAGGTAGAACTATGCAAACAAACACAAAAAACAGAAATCGGCATTTTAACACCTGATATGTATTCTCCTGTTGATATTTACGATGATTTAACAGGCAAAGTAGTTGTTGAAAAAATTGAACATCTACGCAGAGAGTATCAAAACGCAGAAAATCAACTTTTCTATGTAACAGGTGGTAACGGAGCAAAGCCTAACGCAAGAGGAACAAAGGTTTTCGGTTATTCTTTTGCAAGCAAAAAGCATTGCTATATCCGCCGCTATGATGTGGAAGGTGTTGTCGATAAAGCAACATTGCCCGAATGGGCAAAAACAGACCTTGCCGAAATTCAAAAACAGATTAAACGAGAAGAAAAGGAGGTTAGATAATGGATATTCGCACTAATGCAGGATACATCATTACCGATTGTGTCCATATCGGTGAAAACGAGTTTGTACTTGGCGTTCATTCAAAACACCCTGATATGTTCGTTACTTGGGAATACAGCAAGGAAAATGACAGTTATTTTTGGGGACACTATCACACCGACTTGTTTGCAGCTCAAAAGGATTTGAATAAAAGGTGTCAAGACGAAATAAAGCAATATGAACACCTTTATGGTCATGATAAAAACAAAGAACGGGATATTGAAAGATGAAAGAAAATCAATATGACTGTTCAAAGTGCAATTACAGGGACAGGAGTATTAACTTCTGTGGCTTTTGCACTAAAAAACTTCTAAAAGAAATTAAGGAGGCAAAAGATGAGCGAGAAAAGAACAATTTTTCAGCAGAGAATGAGAGTGCTGAATAAGCTCTATAACTACGGTTGCAAAACCGAAAAGGACTTGCAGAAACTTACCCTTGAAAATATCCTTGAAATTAACGGCATAACAATACCTGAAATGTCGGTTATAACCGAACTGCAAAAGCAGGTTAAGGCAGGTACTCTCTACTCTTATCTCGGAGGTGGAGAAAATGAGCAAAGCTATTGATGGTGTTACTAAAAATAGGAAGTGCGTACACTTAAATTTGAAAGATAGGTGGAGTTAAAATGACAAAAGACAGATATGTTCTTTGGACTGACATCAATCTAAATTTTGACGATTGGAAAGATGACTTGCTAAGCGAGTATCCTGAATTAAGTGAGAATGAGCTTATAGAAAAGATGTACGAAGTTAACGCCGATTATCTTGACGATGAAAGAGTTAATCTCAACAGGCAACTCTCACAGCCTATCCTTATAATCGGAGATTTGGGATTATGGAACGGTCGAGCAAACGGCTACAAAATGATTGACTCCGGCAATCTTAAAGATTGCTTATACACCAATAGCGATATGGCTGAATGGTATGTGGATAAAAGAGGAGATTTAAGATGTGATGCAGTACATCACGATGGCGCTAATCACTATCTTTACCGTGTTTTCAAAGACGGTGTAAGTGAAACACAGATCGAAAATCTGCAAAACAAAATCTACTTTGGTAAGGCAACGAGAGCCGACATCACAAGAGCAACAAGACGGCTCGGTGATGAAATCAATAAGGTGTATAACATTGACTTGCCTTTTGCAAGAGAAAAGCAACCAAGAGAAATAGAGAGATAGGAGTTGATTAAATAATGCCTAATAAATTTGAGCTGATTACAAAGGCATACAGTGATGGGTGTGCTGATGTAATTCGCTCCCCTCAAAATTGGTGTGAATTTCTTTCTTCTGCCTGCTATAATTACCGCTTGCGTTTTGATGAACAGCTCCTTATTTTCCTTCAAAGACCTGACGCTACGGCAGTTCTTGAATTTGAAAAGTGGAACAAGAGGTTTAATCGTAAAATAAACCGAAACGCAAAAGGTATTGCAGTATTCGCAGATGTTGAAAGAACGAAAATAAAACACTACTTTGATATTTCCGATACTAACGAAAATGAATTATCCCGCCCTGTTCCTATATGGAAATATAAGGACGAATATGAGAATGATGTTATCGAAACTTTTGAAAACACCTTCGGTGCTTTGAGCAATAAAAACGATATTGTTGATGCAGTAATGTCAGCCGCAGATAACGCAGTTGAGGACAATACCGTTGACTATGTCGCAGAGCTGCCGAATATTAAGAATGACAGTTTTCTTGAAGAACTCGACGATGACAGTATTTCAACAATATATCGCAGAGTAATCAAAAACAGCGTTGCCTTTATGGTGCTTACAAGACTTGGAATAAATGCAAACGAGTATTTTAGCCGTGAGGATTTTGAGGACGCAGTTAATTTCAATACTACCGAAACTCTTAATGCTCTCGGCTACGCTACAAGCGATATTACGGAAATAGCACTTAATGAAGTGTCAAAAACCGTACTATCCCTTGAAAAATCAATTAGCATAATTGCAAAATCCGAAAAGGCGGAATATACTAAAGCCGAAAACAAAAATATTGAAAGGAGTGTTTCAAATGACACAAATCACTTACAGAAAACAGGGCGAAGTGCAGGTACCGAACTTGGTACTTCCGGCACAGAAGAATTTGACATTGAGCAGATATGGTCAGTTGAGGAAAAAGTTTCTAAAGGAGGAGCATCGTCTGCTGTATTACAACCTGTTGACAACGGGCAAACTCGACAGCCATCTGCAAGAAGTGGACGAGAGAGCGAAATCAATGGAGGAATCATTGATGAAGAAAATGTCAGCTCAGGAGGGCTTGACCGAGGAGCTGAAAGCAACCAACCAAATGGCTTGGGTGCATGGAATGAACAACCTGAAACAGAGAGTGCAGGAAATCGTGATGAAAGAGGTAATTTACGCTCTGTAACTGATGAATTGCCACCGTTTTTGGATAATGATTTGATTATGGGTGTGCTTGAAAATTCCGATGATGATTTAGTTCATAAAAAATCGTTCATTGTGGAAAAATTCAAGGAATTGAGCGTGAGCCAAAGAATACCATATACTCAAACTCTTTACGGTGGGCGTTTTACAGAATACAACATCAACAATACAATAGTCGGTTTAAAAGCAGAAAAGGACGGACTTCTTATGTACGAGGGAACTTACAAATCTCGCACAAAGGAGTCCGGTTTTTCTTGGGGAGTTGTTGCAGAGCTTATCGGTCAGTTGATTGATAGCGGAAAATACCTGCCGAAAGAAAAAAAGAAACAGGAACAAGAACAATCTGCACAAATCGGTTTATTTGACTATGTTGCCGATATACCCGAAGAACAATATGCTGACGAAAGCAATCAGGTATCTTTATTTACCGAATTCGGTGTATCACAGCAGATTATTGATGAGGCTCTTTGTATCGGTGCCAATGACACAAACAGTACACTTGATATTGCGATGTTATTTCGTCGTGACAGAGGTACAGAGTACAATACTGAATTTCTTAAAAAACACTATAAAACTAACGGCGCAGGCTTTTATTTCAATAACGAACAGGTATCAGTTTGGTATAACGAAAACGGCTTTAATGTCGCAAAAGGCACTACTGCTCAAAAGCCTTCTGCTACCCATTTAACTTGGGAACAGGTTGCAAAGCGTATTCGTGAACTGCTTGATATGGGCAGATATATTCCGCAGGAAAAGCTTGATATAATTGATGATAGAGAATTATCCATTGTATCCGACCGTATCATTTCTTTTGTTCGTGATATGGACGATGAAGAAAACTCTGAATATTTACCGAGAGGTAAAAGGATTGTTGACAATGTTCTCGGTTATCCTGATGAAGTTGCTGCTCTAAAAGAGTATTTGTCGGACGGTAATAATAGTGTTGCGTTATTTAGAGAATACTCAAAATTTGCAAAGGCTTATGAAAACGGAATGATTAATCTGTATAAATATAATTATGAATATTCCGTGCCTTATGTATATGAAATATTCAAGGGTATGCAAATTGAGCCTACCAATTTCAAAACGGCTGATGATTTTAACCCTAACAGGCAATATTTTATCTCGAACGATGAAATTGATAATTTCCTTCGCAGAGGAAAAAGTAGTGCCGAAAGCAGATTTAGGATATATACGGGCTTTGCTAATAGTAATGATAAATCGGAAAGGGTAAAATTCATCAAGGATTATTACGGCTTAAGCGGCTCTTGTTCGGGCAATGACAATCTAGATAGCTCTCCAAAAGGTTTAACAATAAGTCACGGCAATATAATGGAGCCGTATGCAAAGGTAGTCTTAAAATGGAATCAGGTTGAAAAGCATATTGATGATATGATTAAAAACAACCGTTTCTTTTATGACAGCGACTTTGACGAATTGCAGAACATATACAAAAGAGATATATCATATTCAGTCGAGAGCTTTTTCAATGACCTGCCTGATGAATATGCTAAACCGTACCCAAAGGAAACCGAAACATACAATATAAGCTATGTAGTTCGTGACAAGCTCGATAATCCGCAGGAGCTTGACAACATTGAAAAAATGATGTCTGATGCAATGGCTTTGATGGGCGAGGATTACAACGGCTATAAGTATCGTAAACAGGAATATGATGATTTTGTAGCTTTCAAAAACGGTACTTATGCTCCGTATAGGGTGCCTGAAAAGGCAGAGCAAAAGCCACCGCATACATTTACAAGCAAATTCAGTAAGGCTGCCGAAAAAAAAACTGTCTTACCTGAATGGCTTACCGAATACCGTGAAATCAAGGCAGAAAACCCACAGGCTATTGTTTTCTATCAGCAGGGCGATTTTTATGAAGCCTTTGAACAGGACGCAGTAAAATTCGCTAATGAGCTTGACCTCGTTCTAACAAGCCGACACATAAATGAAAATACAGGCAAACGCATTGCAATGTGCGGTTTTCCTAAACATTCGCTTGATAAGTATATGAAATATTTGGCGGATAAGGGATATAAAATTGCAGTATCTTCTCTTGGAAATGACGAAAGGAAAACAATTTGGTATGCTCCCGATTATTCCGAAGACGAAAATGAAAAAGAGGAGCAAAACATTAGTATAGAGCCTACATTTCAAGCACCGCCGAAATCAAACGCATATGCCTTTGATTTGCACCCTGAGATACCGATTGCCGACAGACACAATTATAACTTTGCCGAAAAAGAAATTGAAACAGTTGGTAAAAAAGAGCGTTTTCGTAGAAATATGGAGGCCATCCGAGTTCTTAAAGAGTGCGAATTTGAAAATCGCTTTGCAACACCTGAAGAACAAGAGATTTTATCAGGCTATGTCGGTTGGGGCGGTATTTCAGAGGCATTTGACGAAAACAACGATGCGTGGGCAGACGAATTCCAGGAATTATATACTGCCCTTTCCCCTACCGAATATGAGGCAGCAAGAAGAAGTACGCTGACAGCCTTTTATACCCCACAGCCTGTTATATCTGCTATCTACAAAGCACTTGATAAATTAGGCTTTAAGCAGGGTAATATCCTTGAGCCGTGTTGTGCAATCGGTAATTTTATCGGTATGCTCCCTCAAAATATGCAGGACAGTAAGATATACGGTGTTGAGATTGACAATATCTCGGCAGATATCGCACAGCAGCTTTATCAAAAGTCATCTATTATGACGGCTCCTTTTGAAAAGGCTGAACTTCCCGACAGCTTCTTTGATGCAGTTGTGGGCAATGTGCCTTTCGGAGATTTTTCACTTGCCGATAAAAAGTACGATAAGTACCATTTCCTTATCCACGATTACTTCTTTGCCAAGTCCCTCGATAAGTTAAGACCGGGAGGAGTTATGTGTCTTGTAACCTCCAAAGGTACTATGGACAAAGAAAGCTCCGACGTGCGTAGATATATTGCACAGAGAGCAGAGCTTCTCGGTGCCATAAGACTTCCTGACAACACCTTTAAGGGCAACGCAGGTACAGAGGTAACATCGGATATTCTCATACTTCAAAAGCGTGACAGAGTGGTTGATATTGAGCCTGATTGGTTATTCCTTGACGAAGATGCTAACGGAATACGAATGAATAAGTATTTTGTTGAGCATCCCGATATGGTACTCGGCGAAATGGTTATGCAATCGGGAAGGTTTAAGCCTGAAAGTGCTTGTAAAGCCTATGAGGACAGAACTCTTGAGGAACAGCTCGATATTGCCATACAAAACATAAATGGCGAAATCACGGAATACACCATTGAAGATATTGAGGAAAACGAGGTAAACTTTATCCCTGCCGACCCTAATGTACGCAACTATTCTTATACTGTTGTGGACGGCACTATCTATTACCGAGAAAACTCGGTTATGCAAGAGGTGGAAACCTCCGAAACAGGTAAGAACAGAATTAAGGGTATGATTGAAATAAGGGACTGTGTTAAAAATCTTCTTGAAATGCAGAGCAATGATTACCCCGACTATGATATTGAAAAAGAGCAGCACAGACTTAACGAAATATATGATAAATTCGTTAAAAAGTACGGATATATCAACAGTAGAGGTAACTCAACCGCCTTTTCCGATGACAGCTCATATTTCCTTATCTGTTCTCTTGAAGTATTCAAGAATGACGAATTTGAACGCAAGGCGGATATATTCACAAAACGAACTATTCAACCGCATATTGCTAAAACTCACGCAGATACCTCCATTGAGTCTTACGGTATCTCAATAGGCGAAAAAGCAAAAATTGATATGCCCTTTATGTGTCAGCTCACAGGCAAAAGCGAGGAGGAGATATTCGCTGATTTGAACGGCGTAATCTTCCTTAATCCCGATTATGACGAAAACAACAAGGGTGTACCAAAGTATTTACCTGCTGATGAATACCTGTCGGGTAATGTTCGCAGAAAGCTCTGTCAGGCAAGAGAGATAGCCGAAAATGACGATAGATTTGCGGTTAATGTTGATGCTCTCGAAAAGGTACAGCCTGTTGACTTAAAAGCAACCGAAATTGAAGTGCATCTCGGTGTTACTTGGCTGCCTATTGAAATCATTAACAAGTTTATGTATGAAACCTTTAATACATCATATTACGCAAGAGGAGCAATTAAAGTGCATTACAATGAGCTTGCTAATGTATGGAATATAGAACACAAGGCGGCTGATAACACAAATCTTACCGTCACTCAAAAATACGGCACAAGCAGAAAGAACGCTTTTCATATTCTTGAAGCAACGCTCAATCTTCGTAATGTTCGTGTCTTTGATTATGAGGAGGACGAGAACGGAAAAAGAGTTGCAATACTCAACAAAAAAGAAACTGCCATAGCACAATCTAAACAAGAGCTTATTAAGCAGGCTTTCAAAGATTGGATATGGAAAGACCCCGAACGGCGTGAATATCTCTGTAAGCTCTACAACGAAAAGTTTAACAGTATTCGTCCTCGTGAGTATGACGGAAGTCATATTGTTTTTGAGGGAATGAATCCTGAAATAACTTTAAGAAAGCATCAGCAGGACGCAGTTGCAAGAGGACTTTACGGACGCAATACGCTCCTCGCTCATTGCGTAGGTGCAGGTAAAACATACACTATGGCGGCAACAGCTATGGAAAGCAAAAGACTTGGTTTATGCTCCAAGTCTTTATTTGTTGTACCTAACCATCTTGTATCACAATGGGCAAGCGAATTTTTAACTCTTTATCCTTCTGCAAAGATACTTGCCACAACTAAAAAGGACTTTGAAACAAAGAATAGAAAGAAGTTTTGCGGCAGGATTGCAACGGGAGATTATGACGCAATCATAATCGGACATTCGCAGTTTGAAAAGATACCTGTGAGCGTAGGCAGACAGATGTTTACTCTGCAAAAACAAATTGATGAAATTATTGAAGGTATTTCCGAATTAAAGGCAAGCAACGGCGAACGGTTTTCCGTTAAGCAGTTGGAGGCTACGAAAACAAGGCTTGAGACTAAGCTTAAAAAGCTAAATGACCAAAGCGACAAGGACGATGTAGTAACCTTTGAAGAACTCGGTGTTGACCGCCTTTTCGTTGATGAGGCACACTACTACAAAAACCTTTTTGTGTATTCAAAAATGCGAAATGTAGGCGGTATATCTCAGGTTGAGGCAAACAAGTCAAGTGATATGTTTATGAAGTGCCAATACCTTGACGAGCTTACAGACAGCAAGGGTATAACCTTTGCTACGGGTACACCGATAAGCAATTCAATGGTTGAGCTTTACACAATGCAACGATACTTGCAGTACGATTTATTGAGAGAGTACGGCTATGTTAATTTTGACAGTTGGGCAGCTCAATACGGCGAAACAGTAACTACTATTGAGCTTACGCCGGAGGGCTATACTTTAATAGGACGATAAAATTA